>Ga0326727_10000909_pt1 | contig 115514 bp, 119 predicted proteins | sample MB2enrmetagenome_FD_207643 | JGI IMG/M metagenome (GOLD analysis project Ga0326727, IMG submission 207643) | Lab enriched peat soil microbial communities from McLean, Ithaca, NY, United States - MB29MY | ecosystem: Environmental > Terrestrial > Soil > Wetlands > Peat | place: USA: New York... | reverse complement strand
CCGCCTTTCGCGTCGGCTACGCGCCGACCGCCAAGGGGCCGTTCACGCCGCGCGGCACGATCGAGAGCCTGCTGGCGCGGCGGCTCGCGTTCCGCGCCGTCTGCCGCGGCGAGCGCCGCGTCTTCATCGCCCGCGAGGGCCGCGCCGCGCTCGAAGCCTGGCGCGCCGCCAATCCGCTTCCCCCGGCGCCGGAGCTCGATCCGTGAGCGCGCCGGAAAAGCTCGCCGCCCTCAAGGCGAGCCTGGCGATCGAGATCGCCACTTTCGATTACCGTCTTGCGGCGCTGGAAGCCGAAGCGGACGAGCTCGTCGGCCAGGCGCGTCTGAGGCTGATCGCCGCCGACGGAAGCGCGCTCGCCGTCACGGCGCTGCGCGGCGACCGCCGGCGCGGCCTGGTCGACGAGGCGGCCGCGGCGGTCAACGACAACGGCTGACGCTTTCCGGCGCGCGGGCTCCCAAGCGCGCCGGCGGAAGAGCGGCGCGGGTCGTTTCCTCCCCGACCCGCGCCGCAGGGGAGCGGAGGCGAAGATGGCCGCCAAGCGCAAGGTCGTCGAGATCCGCCTGCGGGTCTCGGTCCCGAAATGGGCGAGCGCGGCGATGGCGCGCAAGGAAGTGCGTTCGCGGATCAACGATCTCTGCGGATACTACGACTTCGTCTCCGGCCCGCGCGGCGAGGGCCAGCTCACCCTGCGCGCGCGGTCCGTCGAGCGCGCGCCGAATTATTGGAGACGCTGACGATGCCGGACCAGGTTTCCATCTCGATCGTCATTACCCGCGGCGGCGACGGCGCGTTGATCGAAGCCGTCAGCGTCGCCGGCGTCGACCAAGCGCCGGGGCGGCTATTGATGCGCCGGGCCTCGCAGGTCTTGGCTGACTTCACCGATCAAACTGGCTTCCTCAGCCAAACGAAGCGCTGCTTCTGCGTTATCTGCGTAGCGCGCCGCGGCGCCCTCGCGCGCGTGCGCGCGGAGCTACGCGGCGAGATCGCCCGCGCCGCGTCCGTCTTCGCCGTCGGCGCCAGCGCCGCGCGACGCTGATGTCCGACTTCGTCGACTATTCCGGGCTCGCGCCCCTGTTCGGCCTCTCCGCCGCGACGGTGCGTCGGCGCATGGCCGACTGGGCCGCCCGCGGCTTCCCGGCGCCGCTGCCGTGGAGCCGCCGCGACAAGCGTTGGAACGTCGAAGCGGTGCTTGCCTGGCGCGCGCGCGAGGAGGCCCGCGCTCGCGCTCGCGCGCCGTTGCGCGCGGCGGGGTGAAGCGCAGGGGCGAACAGGGAGGACGCGATGGCGCAATTCCACTTCGGCCGCTGGGGCGCCGCGATCGAGACGCGGCGATGGCTATTCTCGCTCGGTTGGAACGTCTGGGGCTTCGACGCGGCGGGGCGCGACCTCTTCCTGATCGTCCACATTTGGCCGCCAGCCCTGTTCGCGCGCCTTGGCGGCGACTCTATGTACTGGCGGCGAAGCGCCCGTCGGCCGGAACGATGACAGGCGGCAGGCCGCCGATTTGACAAACCGGCCGCCGCCGATTCTTCTTCCCCGCGCCGAGGAACGCCCATGACCCTGCGCGACGAACGCCCGAAGCGCTGCCACGCCGACGCGAAGACCGGCCGTTACTATTGGAAGCCGGAGCGCGGGATCAGGCCGCTGTTCAAGACCGCCCCGCTCGGCGCCGATCGCGCCCGCGCCTACGCCGAGGCGCGGCGGCTCAACCGCGAGGTCGACGCCTGGCGCGCCCGCGCCGGCGCCAGGCCGGTCAAGCCCGTCCGCCAGGGGCCGCTGACGGTCGGCCAGCTCGTCTCCGAATACCGCCAGCGCGGCATGGGCCAGATGCGCGAGCGCGGGCGCGCGCAGGCGCTCTACGAGCTCAAGCGGCTCGAGGCGGAGTTCGGCCACGAGACGGCGATCCAGGTGACGGCGGCGCGGGTCGACGATTGGCTCGACGTTCTCAAGCGCGCGGCCCCCGACACCGCCCGCCATCTGGCGAGCCGGGCGCGTTGCGTCTTCCGTTTCGGCGAGCGCAAGGCGCTCATTCCCGCCGGCGTCAATCCCTTCCGCGAGGCGCGGGTCGGCAAGGGCGGCCGCCGCGCCGTGCTGGCGCGGCTCGACGAGCTGAGGGCGATCGTCCGCCTGTGCGACGCCGCCGGCCGGCCCTCGCTGGCGACCGCCTTTCTGGTCGGCTTCGCCTGCGTTCAGCGCATCGGCGACGTGCTGCGCCTGCGGCGCGAGCATTTCGCCGGCGGCCGCCTGCGCTTCGTCCAGTCGAAGGGGCGACGCCGCGGCCCGCGCGGAACCGAGGTCGGCGGCTTTGCGGTCGACATGGAGATCCCGGAGGTGGTCGAGACGCGCCTGGCGGCCCTGCCGTCGGGCTGGGACTGGCTTTGCCCGGTCGACGGGGCCAATCGCCCCTGGAACGAGAAGACGGTCTCCAGGGTCTTCGCCAGGGTCTTGCGCGAGGCGATCGCGGGCGACAAGAGCCTGAAGCCGCTCGCCGCGATCCAGCTCCGCGACTGCCGCCGCTCCGGCTTCGTCCACTACATCGTCGACGGCCAGGTCCCGATCCCCTTCATCTGTTCGATGTCGGGCCATTCGATCGAGGCGGGCATGGCGATCCTCGAGCATTACATCCCCAAGACGCCCGAGCAGGCCGACAGAGCGGTCAGGATGGCGCAGGTGAAGCTATGAGCGAGATCGACGACAGGATCACGCATCGGTGCTGCGAGTCTTTCGCCAAGGCGTGCAGGAACGAAACCGACAACGAGGGCTGGGGCAGCCTTGTTTGGGTTTCCGGCGGCGACGCGAGCGCGCCAGCCGGCGCGCTCATGATCGGCTCCGACCTGCCCCCGATTCGCTGCTGTCCCTGGTGCGGCGCGACGATCGTCGGGCCGGCGGCGCGGGCGAAGCCGTGAGCGTCGGCGCTCGCCGTGATTGGTCGCCGCCATGGGAGCACGCGCCGCTCACGCCTTCCGATGACGAGCTCTCGGTCGCTCGCGACGCCGATCGCCGCTGTCGCGTCTGCGAGGGCCGCGGCTGGCATTGGGGATGGATCCAGCGCACCGGAGATCCTGTGAAGCTGCGCTGTCCCTGCGTCGATGAATGGCGCGCGGCCGCCCCTAAAGAGCCGCCGGCTGATCGCGGCTGATAAGCGCCGCGCCGCTGGCCAACAGCGCCCGATTGTCAAGAACGTCCCGCGAACATCCGCGAGTCGCAAATCAGTCGCAGGTCGCAAATGTTCGCCGCCCGTTCACGCTGGCGAAATCGGCGAAAAAATAAGCCGCATCAGCGGCTTAAATGGTCGGAGTGGCGGGACTCGAACCCGCGACCCCTAGTCCCCCAGACTAGTGCGCTAACCGGCCTGCGCTACACTCCGACAAAGCGCCTTATAGGCAACCCCCACGCGGCTGGCAATGCGCCGCCGCTAACGCGCGCGCGCCTGGGCGAGGATGCGTTCGGCCTCGCGCAGGTCGGCCTGGATGGCGCGCAACGTCGCGAGCGAGGCGGGCGCGGGGCGCGCCGGCGCGGCGTCAGGGCCGGCCGTCTCCGGCGTCGGGCCTTCAGCGCGCGCCGGCTCGACCGGCGGGGCGGCGCGGAGAGGCGCCCTCGCCTCGCCGCCGGCGCGCGAGGCGGACTTCGCCACCGCCGCGGCGCCCTGCTCGCGCAACAGCTTCTGCACGCCCTTGATGGTGTAGCCTTCGCCGTACAGCAGGTCCTTGATCGCGCGCAGGAGATCGACGTCGTCGGGGCGATAGTAGCGACGGCCGCCGCCGCGCTTCAGCGGCTTGATCTGCGGGAAGCGCGTCTCCCAGAACCGCAGCACGTGCTGCGGCAGGTCCATCTCCTCAGCGACTTCGCTGATGGTGCGGAAGGCCTCGGGGTCCTTGTCCATTCGCGGGCGATCGGCTCGAACGCGTCAAGCGGGCTCGTGGTGGCCGCCGTTCTCGGCGTTGATTCGCGATTTCAGCACGTTGGATGGTTTGAAGACCATCACCCGGCGCGGCAGGATCGGCACTTCGACGCCCGTCTTCGGGTTGCGGCCGATGCGCTGCCCCTTGGAACGCACGACGAAGGACCCGAACGATGAAAGCTTGACCGTCTCGCCGCGCGCCGCCGCGTCGCAGATCTCGTCGAGAACGGCCTGAACCAGTTCGGCCGATTCCGTGCGCGACAATCCGACGCGGTGATAGACGACTTCGCACAGGTCGGCGCGGGTGACGGTCCGCCCCGGCTGGCGGCCGTTCTTCGCATCGGACATGGCACCCCCCACATTCTCTTCGCGACCGCGGACGTGACGCGGACCCGCGTCCGCCGACAATCCCCGCAACTGGTTCGAGGAAGAGATGGCTGGCTGGCGGCCGTTCTTCACATCGGACATGGCACCCCCCCACACTCTCGTCGCGACCGCGGACTCGAGGCGGACGCGAATCCCCCGACAATCCCCGCAAGTGGTTCGAAAATGAGATGGATCGCCGCGATCTGGGCGGGACGTTACACCAAAAGGCCGCGCCGAGGAAAGCTGTTTGCCGCGCTTTCGCCTCCGGCGCGACGCGTCGCCGCAACCCGAGCGGGGCGGCGGATTCGACCTTTCGCCCGTGGCGGCGGGCGGCGAAGCCTGCTAGGCGGTCGCGGCCTCGACCTGATCGGGGCGAAACCACGCGAGAAAGACCGATGAACCCCGCTCCCGCGTCGCCCGGCGGCCGCGTCGCCGTCGTCACCGGCGCCTCGCGCGGGATCGGCCGCGCCGCCGCCCTTGCGCTGGCCGCCGCCGGCGTCCATGTCGTCGCCGTGGCGCGGACGCAAGGGGCGCTCGAAGCGCTCGACGACGCGATCCGGGCGCTGCGCCCGGGCGCCGAGGACGCCGCGACGCTGGCGCCCTGCGACCTTGGCGACTATGCGGCGATCGACCGGCTCGGCGAAGCGCTGTTTCGCCGCTGGGGGCGGCTCGACGCGCTGGTCGCCGCCGCCGGCGCGCTCGGGCCGCTGACCCCTCTGCATCACGTCTCGCCCGAGCAATGGGACGCGACGATCGGCCTCAACCTCACCGCCAACTGGCGGCTAATCCGCGCCCTCGACCCGCTGCTCAGGCGATCGGAAGCGGGTCGCGCCGTGTTCGTCACCTCGGGGGCGGCGAGCCGCAAGGAGCTGAGAGCCTACTGGGGGCCCTACGCCGTCTCCAAGGCGGCGCTCGACGCGCTCGCGCGCACCTACGCCGCCGAGACGGCCAACACCTCCGCCATCAAGGTCATGCTGGTCAATCCCGGCCCGATGCGCACGCGCATGCGCGCCGCCGCAATGCCGGGCGAAGATCCGGGGACCCTGCCCCCGCCGGAGGCGCTAGCGCCCAAGATCGTCGCCTTGTGCGCGCCCGAGTGGGCGGAGACGGGAAAGCTCTACGATTTTCCCCAGGACCGGGTGATGAGCTTCTCGCCGCCCGCCTGAGGCCGATTTTTCTTGCGTTCGTCGGGCGCGCGGCTATAAGCGCGCGATCCGAGGCGTCCCGCTGGGGGCTGAACGGAAGGCCGGATCCGAATCTCGGTTCGGATGCGGCAGGGCGTTAGGCCCGGCTTCCGGTGTTCCCGCCTTCGAACGATCCGTTTCGAGCCTTTCCACGGGCTCGGAGGGCTCAGCGCGGGACGCCCGAACGAACGAGAAAGGCTCGCCATGCCGCTTTACGAGCATGTCTATCTGGCGCGTCAGGACGTGACCGCGCCGCAGGTCGAAGCGCTGACCGAACAACTGAAGGCCGTCATCGCCCAGAACGGCGGCTCGGTGTCCAAGGTCGAGGCGTGGGGCTTGAAGTCGCTCGCCTTCCGCATCAAGAAGAACCGCAAGGCGCACTTCACGCTGCTCAACATCGAGGCGCCGCCGGCGGCGATCGTCGAGCTCGAGCGCCAGCTCGGCCTCAATGAAGACGTCATCCGTTATCTGACGCTGCGCGTGGCGGAGCACGAAACGGGTCCGTCGGCGATGCTGCGCAAGCGCGAGGACAGCGAGCGCGACGAGCGCGGCGGTCGCGGCGGCCGCGGCGACCGTCCCGACCGTCCTGATCGTCCCCGTCGTCCGCGCGACGACGCCCAACCCGGAGCTTTCTGATGGCGACCGCGCCCCGACGCCCGTTCTTCCGCCGCCGCAAGTCCTGCCCGTTCAGCGGCGCCAACGCGCCCAAGATCGACTACAAGGACACGCGGCTCCTGTCGCGCTACATCTCCGAGCGCGGCAAGATCGTGCCGTCGCGCATCACCGCGGTTTGCGCGAACAAGCAGCGCGAGCTCGCCCAGGCGATCAAGCGCGCCCGTTTCCTTGGGCTGCTGCCCTACGTCATTCGTTGATCGCTAAGATCGCGACCTGAGACTTGGCGCGCCGAAGCGCGCGCCGCCGATCGATAAGGCCTGCGCCGGCGATTGCGCGGGGCCAGTTGGGAGCGCCGGACGACTCCGACCTCCTCCCTAACCGCTTGGAGCGGGACAGCGTGACGGCCATGATCGAACGAATTGGCGTTCCCATCGGCGCCGGCGTCGCCTCGGCGCTGCTGTTCATCGTCACGATCAAAGGGACGCTGATCGCGCTGGCGCTGGTCTATTTCGCGCCGCTGCCGATGATGATCGCCGCGCTCGGCTGGGGCGCGCTCGGCGGCGCGATCTCGGTCGGCGTCGCCTGCGCCTTGGTCGTCGTCGTCGCGGCGCCGTTGTCGGCCTTGCAGTTTGCGGCCATTCTCGCCCTGCCCGCTTGGGCGCTCGCCGCCTTCGCGGCGTCGTCGGCCGCCGGGCTACGCTGGCGCAAGCGCGCCGAGTCCGCGCCGGAGTGGACCTCGCCGGGGGCGATGGTCACGTTCGCGATCGCCATCGGCGCGCTGCTCGGCCTGACGGCGCTGGTCGCGCCGATGCTGGTTGGCGGCGGCTACGAGGCCGGCGTCGAGGCGTTCGCGCGCATGATCGAGCCGGGCTTCGAGGATGTCGCCGGCGCCGGCGCGATGCTGCCCGACGACCTCAGCCCGCACGAGCTTGCGCTGATCCTGGTACGTTTGGCGCCGGCGGCGATCGCTGGGTCGCTGCCGATGATGCTGTGCGTCAATCTCTACGCGGCGGCGCGCTCGGCGGCGCTTTCGCATCGCCTGCGTCGACCCTGGTCCGACCTGCCGTCGACGCTGCGCCTTCACCCGGCGCTCGCGGTCGTCGCGATCGTTGCGCTGGGGCTCGCCTTCGCCCTGCCGGCGCCGAGCGACCAGTTCGCCTGGGTGGCGGTCGGCGCCCTCAGCGTCGCCTTTCTCTTCCAGGGGCTGGCGACCGTGCACGCGCTGTCGCGCGGCCTGCCGATGCGCCTGCTGCTGCTCGCCGCGCTCTACGCGTGCTGCGCGCTGCGCTCGAACTGGACCCTGCCGGCGCTGGCGATCATCGGCCTCGTCGACAGTTTGTTCTCGCTGCGCGCCCGCGTCGCGGCGCGCCGCCCGAGATTCTGAAGTCCCGCCGTCAAATGGAATAGAGGAGAACCGCAATGGAAGTGATCTTGTTGGAGCGCGTCGGCAAGCTCGGCCACATGGGCGACACGGTGCGCGTCAAGGACGGCTTCGCGCGCAACTTCCTTTTGCCGCAAGGCAAGGCGCTGCGCGCCACCGAAGCCAACAAGAAGAAGTTCGAGAGCCAGCGCGCCGAGCTCGAGGCGCGCAACCGCGAGCTGAGGGTCGCCGCCGCCGACGAGTCGGCCAAGCTCGACGGCAAGAGCGTCGTCATCATCCGCCAGGCCGGCGAGACCGGACAGCTCTACGGCTCGGTGTCAGCGCGCGACATCGCTGAAGCGCTCACCGCCGCCGGCTATCCCACCCATCGCAACCACATCGCCCTCCTCCACCCGATTAAGACGCTCGGCCTGCATGTGACGCCGGTGCAGCTCCATCCCGAGGTCGAGGCAAAGGTGACGGTCAACGTCGCTCGCTCGCAGGAGCAGGCGGAGCGTCAAGCGAAGGGCGAGGATCTCACGGTGCGCGAGCAGACCTCGATGGACGATCTCGGCCTCGAGGTCGGCAAGGCTTTGGCCGAGGCGGGCCCCGACGACGAAGCGTCGAGCGCGTGACGCCCCCGCGCGCGGCGCGCGGCCGAGATCCCTCGCTGGTTTGCGCCGCGACGGCGAGGCGAAGACGCGGGGCGCGGCGAACCGCCGCGCCCGGAAAGGCCGGTCAGGCGAAGCGGAACTCGCTGACGTGGCGATATTCCTCGCTCGGCCGCAGCGTCGCCGGGGTGAAGTGGCGCCGGTTGGGCGAGTCGGGATAGCGCTGCGGCTCCAGGCACACCGCCGCGTGCTTCGCGTAATGGGCGCCGTCGAGGCCGGTCGCCGGACAGACCAGCATGTTGGAATCGTAGAGCTGGACGGCCGGCTCGGTGCTGTGCAGCTCCATCGTCAGGCCGTTTCGCGGCGAGCGCAGGCGGGCGATCGGCGCGAGCCCGGTCTCGTCGGGCCAGCGCGCGGCGATGTAGTTGACGTCGTAGATCTGTCCGGTCGGGTTGCGCAGCGGCCGCGGTTGGCGGAAGTCGAACGGCGTTCCCGCCACCGAGCGGATCTCGCCAGTGGGAATGAGCTCCGCGTCGGTCGGGGTGTAGAAGTCGCTGATCAGCGTCAGCTCGTGGTCGCGCACGTCGGCCGAGCCGTCGAGATTGAAATAAGAGTGCTGGGTGAGGTTTACGATCGTCGGCTTGTCGGCTCGCGCCGTGAACTCGACCCGGAGCGTCGCCGGCTCCAGCATGCGATAGACGCAGGTCACGCTGAGCGCGCCGGGGAAGCCTTCGTCGCCGTCGGGCGAGTCGAGCTCGAGCGTCGCCGACGAGACGTCATGGGCGCCGAGCTTCCAGATCTTGCGGCCGAAGCCGTTCGGCCCGCCGTGCAGGGTGTGCTTCTCGCCGGGGCCGCGCGCGGTCTCGTGGGAGACGCCATCGAGGACGAAGCGGCTGTGGCCGATGCGGTTGGCGAAGCGGCCGGGAACCGCGCCAAAGAACGGGGAATGGGCGAGGTAATCCTCGATCGAGTTGAGGCCGAGGACGACCCGCTGCGAGCCGCCGGCGAGAGGAACGAGCAGGTCGCGCACCACCGCGCCCCAGGTGAGGATCTTCGCCCGCGCCCCGGCCTGCGAGCGAATCTCCACCTCCATCACCGCGACGTCGCCGATTTCGCCGAACACATGCATCGTCATTAGCGTCCCCCTTCCCTCCTGCGCGGCAAGCGCAAATCCCGCGGGCCCGTTGACGCGGCGTCTTACGCCGCGCGCGCGAGATAGTCGCGCGCGGCGGCGAATACGGCGCGGAACATCGGCTCAGTGAGCACGCCCGTGTTCGTATTATAGCGCGAACAATGATAGCTATCGAACAGCGTCACGCCCTTTCCCGCCAGCGCGTGGCGGGCGCCGTGCGCGAATGCGAAAGCGGACGCGCGTAAGCCGAAGGCGCGCAGCGCGCTGTCGTGGGCGATCCGCCCGAGCGCGACGACGGCGGCGAGACGCGGCAAGCTGGCGATAGCGCCGGCGAGATAGGGCCGACAGGCGGCGATCTCGGCCGATGTCGGCTTGTTCTCCGGCGGCGCGCAGCGCACGGCGTTGGCGATTGCGCAATCGTGAAGCGTCAGGCCGTCGTCGGGCCGCCGCTCGTAGCGGCCGCCGGCGAAACCGCATTCGATCAGCGTGGCGTAGAGAAGGTCGCCGGCGTAGTCGCCGGTGAACGGGCGCCCGGTGCGGTTGGCGCCGCGCAGGCCGGGCGCGAGCCCGACGATGAGCAGGCGCGCGTCGGGGTCGCCGAACGACTCCACCGGCGCGTTGCGCCACTCGGGAAAAGCGGCGCGGTTCGCCGCGCGATAGCGGGCGAGCCGTTCGCAGGTCTGGCAGTCCGCGGGGGGGCTGGGGTCGAAAGCCACGGCGGCCGTTCGCCGTCTACTCGCGCCCTGGTTCGTCGGCGGGCGGCGGCGCAGGCGGCGGCTGGTTGGCGGCGGCGAACGCCGCCTGCTGCGCGGCGCGCCGCGGATCGGACATCCGCGCCGCGCGCTCGGCCGGATCGCGGCCGATGCGCGCTATCAGTTGGGTGAGGTCGATGAACTCGTCAGCCTGGCGGCGCAGCTCGTCAGCGACCATTGGCGGCTGGGTGGAGACGGTCGACACCACCGACACGCGCACCCCCTGCCGCTGCACCGCCTCGACCAGCGAGCGGAAATCGCCGTCGCCGGAGAACAGCACCATCTGGTCGATGTGGGGGGCCATCTCCATCGCCGTCACCGCGAGCTCGATGTCCATGTTGCCTTTGACTTTCCGGCGTCCCGCGGAATCGACGAATTCTTTGGTCGGCTTCGTCACGACCGAATATCCATTGTAGTCGAGCCAGTCGACAAGCGGTCGGATTGAAGAGTATTCCTGATCGTCTACGAGCGCAGTATAATAGAATGCGCGTATCAGACGGCCTCTCGTCTGGAACTCTTTCAGGAGACGCTTGTAGTCGATATCGAACCCAAGCGACTTGGCGCTCGCGTAGAGATTCGCGCCGTCGATAAAAAGGGCGATGCGTTCTAGTTCCGACATGGCCGTGTCATTGCGCGGTTGGAAAAAAGCGAGACTCAACAAATTACCAAGATAGACACACCGGCGCGGCGCGCAAGCGCGCGAGGGCGAAAAAATCGACTCGCGCATTTTTTCTTTGCAGAACGCATGGGACGGCTTCGTTGTGCGCCGCCGGGACCCGCGCTATGGCTTCGCTTCACGTGGCGGGGCGATTGCGCGCGCCGCGCCAAGGAAGCCCGAGGGGAACGACGATGAAGCTGGTCCGTTATGGCCGGCCCGGCAAGGAGAAGCCCGGTCTGATCGACGTCGCGGGGCGGTTGCGCGACCTCAGCGAGGTGGTCGACGACATCGCCGGTCCGACGCTCGCGCCGCGCGCGCTCGCCCGGCTCGCCAAGATCGATCCGGAGAGCCTGCCGACCGTGCGCGGCAAGCCGCGCCTGGGGCCCTGCGTCGGCAGGGTCGGGACGTTCGTCGGCGTCGGCCTCAACTACGCCGACCACGCCGTCGAAACCGGCGCGCCGGTCCCGAAAGAGCCGGTGCTGTTCATCAAGCCTTCCACCTGCATCGTCGGCCCCTACGACGACGTGGTCATCCCCAGGGGCTCGGAGAAGACCGACTGGGAGGTCGAGCTCGGCGTCGTCATCGGCTCGCGCGCGAGCTACGTCGCGGAGAAGGACGCGCTCGCGCATGTCGCCGGCTACTGCGTGGTCAACGACGTCTCCGAACGCGCTTACCAGCACGAGCGCGGCGGCGGCCAATGGACGAAGGGCAAGAGCTGCCCGAGCTTCGGGCCGCTGGGGCCGTGGCTGGCGACCGCCGACGAGGTCCCCGACCCGCAGAAGCTGTCGCTGTGGCTCGACCTCAACGGCGAGCGCATGCAGAGCGGCTCGACCGCGACGATGATCTTTGGCGTGCGCGCCCTCGTCGCGCACATCTCGCAGTTCATGATCCTCGAGCCGGGAGACGTGATCACCACCGGCACGCCGCCCGGCGTCGGCGCGGGCAGGAAGCCGCCGCGCTTCTTGAAGGCGGGCGACACGCTGTCGCTCGGCGTCGACGGGCTCGGCCGGCAGGCGCAGCGCGTCGTCGCCTGGTCGAAGCCGGTCTAAGCGGCGAAGGGAGGCGAAGCGCATGCGCAACCTGAAATCGGCCTTCGGGGCGGCGCTGGCCGCGCTCTACGCGCTCGCCTTCGTCGCCGCCTACGTCGACTATCTCCGCAAGGCGGGACAATGGTTCGCCGACGTCTGGCTGGTTCTCGCCGCCCTGCCTTTCACGATGACGATGCGCGCGCTCGCCGGCTCTTATGATTTCTCCGGCGACGAGACGGCGCGGGTGATCGCCGCCGCGGCGTTCTGCTGCGTCCTCGCCTATCTCGCCGGCGCGATCGTCGAGGCGCTGCTGCGCGCTCTATTTCGGCTGGCGACGGGCCGGCGGCGCTGACGCGCCGCCATCGCCCGGTCACAGCCCCAGCATCAACTGCAGGTTCTGCACCGCCGCGCCCGAGGCGCCCTTGCCGAGATTGTCGAACTTGGCCACCAGCACGGCCTGGCGGCGCGCGGCGTTCTCATACACGTGGATGTGCAGGTCGTTGGCGCCGTTGAGCGACTCCGGCTCGAGGCGCGGCAGCGCGGCGGTCTCGGCGGCGCTCGCCACCTTGACGTAGCGCTGGCCGCGGTAATGCGCGGCCAGCGCTTCGCGCAAGACTGCGCCGGTCGGCTTGCCCGGCAGCGCGTCAAGGTGGAGTGGGACGTTGACCAGCATCCCCTGGCGGTAGTTTCCCACCGAGGGGACGAACAGCGGCCGATTCGCCAACCCCGAATAGAGCTGGATCTCGGGCACGTGCTTGTGCTCCAGCGTCAGCGCGTAGAGCTCGAAAGCGGGCGCGCGCCCGCTTTCGTAAGCCTCGATCATCGCCTTGCCGCCGCCCGAATAGCCGCTGACTGACGTAACGGAGATCGGCGCATCCTTGGGAACGAGGCCGGCGTCGATCAGCGGCCTGAGCAGCGCGATCGCGCCAGTGGCGTGGCAGCCGGGGTTGGTCACCTTGTGCGCGGCGGCGATCGCCGCCGGCTGCTCGGCGTTGAGCTCGGGAAAGCCGTAGACCCAGTCCGGCGCGACGCGGTGGGCGGTCGAGGCGTCGATCACGCGCGGCGCCTTGTCGCCCATCGCGTCGATCAGCTTGGCGGTCTCCCGCGCCGCCTCGTCGGGCAGACAGAGGACGACGAGGTCGACCTCGGCGAACAGCTTCATCTTGGCGGCAGGGTCCTTGCGCGCGTCTCCGGCGAGGCTGCGGAGCGCCACGCCGGGCAGGCCGGCGAGCTTGTCGCGGATTTGCAGCCCGGTGGTGCCGGCTTCGCCGTCGATGAAAATATTCGCTGTCATGATCGTCTCGCTCCGAAATGAACGCGCAAAGCGCGCGGCGCTCGGGCCGCGCGGGGAAGAAGCGTCAGCGTCGACGGAGTCGAACGGCGATCATGGGCGTTCCCATGCCCCCTTCGACGCGCGACGTCAAGACGCGGCGCCCGGTTCGATCTCTCCCCGAAAACAAGAAGGGCGGCCGAAGCCGCCCTTCCCCGATCTCGCGAAATCCCGCCCGCGCTTTAGCGCTTGGAGAACTGGAAGCTGCGGCGCGCCTTGGCGTGGCCGTACTTCTTGCGTTCGACGACGCGCGCGTCGCGGGTGAGGAAGCCTTCCTTCTTCAACGGCCCGCGCAGCTCGGGCTCGTAATAGGTGAGCGCCTTGGCGAGGCCGTGGCGCACCGCGCCAGCCTGGCCGGAGAGGCCGCCGCCGGCGACGGTGGCGGTGAGGTCGTACTGGGAGACGCGGTTGGCGACCACCAGCGGCTGGTTGAGGATCATGCGCAGCACCGGGCGCGCGAAATAGACGTCGAGCGGCTTGCCGTTGACGGTGGCGACGCCCTTGCCCGGTTTGATCCACACCCGCGCCACCGCGTTCTTGCGCTTGCCGGTGGCGTAGGCGCGCCCGAGCTTGTCGAGCTTCTGCACATGGACGGGCGCTTCTTGCGCCGGCGGCGGAGCGAGCGTGGTGTCCTTGAGGTCGGCGAGGGACGTGAGAGTCTCGGCCATGGGTTTCAAACGCTCCGCGAATTCTTGGCGTTGAGCTTGGCGACGTCGAGCGCTTCCGGCGACTGCGCCGCGTGGGGATGGTCGGGCCCCTTGTAGACGCGCAAGTTGCCGAGCTGCTTGCGGCCGAGCGGCCCGCGCGGCAGCATGCGCTCGACCGCCTTCTCGACGATGCGCTCGGGGAAGCGGCCCTCAAGGATGGTCTTGGCGGAGCGCTCTTTGATGCCGCCGACGAAGCCGGTGTAGTGGTGATAGAGCTTCTGGTCGCGCTTCCTGCCGGTGAGCACCACCTTCTCGGCGTTGACGATGATGACGTTGTCGCCGTCGTCGATGTGCGGCGTGTAGGAAGGCTTGTGCTTGCCGCGCAGGCGCGTGGCGACGATCGCCGCCAGGCGGCCGACGACGAGGCCCTTGGCGTCGATGAGAAGCCACTTCTTCTCGACGTCGGCCGTCTTGGTCGAATGGGTCTTGCCGAACATGAAGTCTCGGTCCGTCGGTTGGAAAAGGGCGCGCCGAACGCGGCGCCCGGTCAGGGGCGCGGGTATAGAGGGGATTGCGCGCGCGCGTCAATGCGGAATCGACCGGAAAATCAGCCTATTTTCGACGCGGTATCCGAATACCGGACTCCGCGCGGTGGCGAAGGCCGATGGCGGCGCTCAGCGCGCGAGGCGGATGTCCTCGGGCGGCAGGTCGAGGCGACGGCGCTCGCACATCGCCTCGAACGCGGCTTCGAGGTCGCGGGTGAAGCGCTCGGCGTCGAACAACGGGGAAGTCAGACGGTTCCTCGCCAGTTTGGCTTTGATCGCAGCCAGTTTCGCGGGATCGGCCGCGAGCTCGACCGCTAGCGCTTCGTATTCGGCCTGCGATCGGGTGATGAGCTCGGGCAACCCGACCGCCGTCAGCGCGCTCGCCGCGACGCGACCCGGGAACGTCTCGCCGATCCGCGTGACGACCGGCAAACCCGTCCACAGCGCGTCGCAGGCGGTAGCGTGAGCGTTGTACGGGAGAGTGTCGAGAAACACGCCGGCGAGACGGTGGCGCGCCAAGTGTTGCTCCGCCGGCAGGCGGCGCGCGAATACGAGACGGTCGGGGTCGACGCCCCTCGCCTGAGCTTCCCGGCGCAAATTCGCCGCCGCGGCCTCGCTTTCGATTCGCAGCCAGAGAACGCCGCCCGACGTTCTCTGCAGGATGCGCATCCAGCCGTCGAAACCCTCCAAGGTGATCTTGTAGGCGTTGTTGAAGCAGCAGAAGACGAAGCCGTCCGGCGGCAGCGACAAGCTCGCGCGCGTGGGCGTCTCGTCGGCGATCCTGCATGACGACGGGTCGTAAGGAAGGTAGCAGTTCGGCAACCGCACGACTCGCTCGGAGAAGTCGCTGCGGCGTTCCTCCGGCGCCACCACCGAGTCGGCGATCACGTAATCGATGAACGGTGCGGCGGTGGTGCCGGGGTAGCCGAGGTAATTGACTTGAATCGGCGCGGCACGGCGGGCGAAGACGCCGATGCGCTGGTTTTCGGTGAAGCCGTTGAGGTCGATGGCGATGTCGACGCCGAGGCTTTGCGCCAGCTCGGCCGCCTGCTGATCCGACCGATCGCGGACGTCGACGAAGCGGTCGAAGGCCGCGATGAGCCGCCTTCGCATGTCGTCGTCGGCCCGGCGGCCAAAGGAAAACGCCGACACTTCGAAGCGCCGCCGGTCGTGGCGCTCGAACACGCCGGCCATCAGCCGCGCGACCGGATGGTCGTTGAAATCAGCGGAGAAATAGCCGAGGCGGATCTTGCCGCCGCTGGCGAGCCGCGTCGCGGCGAGCGGTGGCGGCGACCTCCTGGCTTCGTTGGCGACGAACATCTCCGCGGCTTTGCGGTTCAGCGCGCCGGAGTTCGAGATCGTCGACACGACGAACGGATTCTCCACCCGCTCGCCCGCGGCGACGGCCTCGCGAATGCGGGCCATCTGCGGGGCCAGGCCCGGCCAGTCGCAAAGCTGCTGGCGAAGATAACACATCTCGCTGGCGAGGAAGTCGAGCCCCGGCGCCAACTCCATCGCTTTGGCGAAGTCCTCGAGCGCGCGATCGTCGCGGCCAAGCCGTCGCCAGACCAAAGCGCGGTCGCGGTAGGCTTTGGCGAAGCGAGAGTCCAACGCGACGGCTCGGTCGTAGCTGGCGCGCGCTTCGTCGTAGCGTTCGAGCTTCGCCAGCGCCTTGCCATGGATGTCGTGCGCTTCCGGGTCCTCGGGCGCCGCGACGACGGCGCGTTGGGCGCTGGCGAGCGCCTCGTCGAGGCGTCCCAGCCTGGAGCAAGCGTCGACGCGCAGCGCGAACGCCTCGGCGCTCTCGGGTTTCAGCGCCAGATAGGCGTCGATCGCCGCGAGGGCCTCGCCATAAAGACCTTTCCACCACAGCACGGTGGCGAGATTGAAATGGGCGACCGGGCGAGAAGGGTCGACGGCGATCGCTCGCTTGAGCGTAGCGGCCGCTTCGTCGAGTTGCTTTTGCTCTCCGAGGACGCTGCCGAGCAAATAGAGCGCCCCATAATGGCGCTCGTCGGCTCGCAGGATTTCTTCGCAGACGGCCGTCGCGCCGTCGAGATCGCCCGCTTCGTAGAGGTCGAAACCGCGATCCAGCTTGGCGTTTGCGCTCGTGGAGACGTTCTGTCCCATTGAAACTCCGATCGGCGAGCGGCGGCAGAGCTAACCCAAAGCGCGCGGGCCGTCCAGAGCGAGGACGGCGCGGCGCGCGCCGACGTTTTCGCGCTCGCCCTGCGGCCGGGCGCGCGCCGCTGGCTAAACCGGCGATGACGCAACGCCTTCCATTGACTGTGTTTCATTGCCGTTCATTGACTTTGGCCGGATTTCTTCTATATCGGCCCTTAGTCGTGGGCGTCGTCGACGCTCCGGCTTGGCGCGGGGCGAAGGACATCCGCGCCTCAAGCGCGACGCCCGCGCCGCGCCGCCTCGAGGGCGCCGCGCCCCTGTCGAACGTCTCCATTCCCTGTGAGAACCGATGCGATTTGATGAACTCGGCCTGAGCGAGAAAGTGCTCGCCGCCGTCCAAGCGTCCGGCTACGAAACGCCGACGCCAATTCAAGAACAAGCGATCCCCTACGTCCTGCAAGGACGCGACCTGCTCGGAATCGCGCAGACCGGAACCGGTAAGACCGCCGCGTTCACCCTGCCGATGCTGTGCGCGCTGGAGAAGGGCCGCGCCCGCGCGCGAATGCCGCGCACGTTGATCCTCGAGCCGACGCGCGAGCTCGCCGCCCAGGTCGAGGAGGCGTTCGTCCGCTACGGCGTCAACCACAAGCTCGACGTCGCGCTGCTGATCGGCGGCGTGTCGTTCGCCGATCAGGAGGCCAAGATCACCCGCGGCGCCGACGTTTTGATCGCGACGCCCGGCCGCCTGCTCGATTTCGCCGACCGCGGCAAGATCCTCCTCAACGGCATCGAGATCCTCGTCATCGACGAGGCCGACCGGATGCTCGACATGGGCTTCATTCCCGACATCGAGCGCATCTGCAAGCTGGTGCCGTTCACCCGCCAGACGCTATTTTTCTCCGCCACCATGCCGCCGGAGATCACCCGGCTGACCGAGGCTTTCCTGCACAATCCGGTGCGCGTCGAGGTGACGCGCGCCGCCACCACCGCCGAGGGCATCGCCCAGTGGCTGGTGCGCTCGGGCAGCTCGCCCGAGGAGAAGCGCGCCGCCCTGCGGCGGGTCATTCGCCAGGCCGAGAACTTCAAGAACGCGCTGATCTTCTGCAACCGCAAGCGCGATGTGCAGGTGGTCTACCGTTCGCTGCAGAAGCACGACTTCTCGGCCGGCGCGCTGCACGGCGACATGGACCAGCGCGCGCGCATGGCGGCGCTCGACGCCTTCCGCAACGACCAAGTGCAATTGCTGGTCTGCTCGGACGTCGCGGCGCGCGGCCTCGACATTCCCGACGTCAGCCACGTCATCAATTACGACGCGCCCCACCACCCCGAGGACTACGTCCACCGCATCGGCCGCACCGGTCGCGCCGGCAAGCTGGGCGTCGCCGTGACGCTCGTCTCCCGCGCCGACGGGCGCGCGGTCGACGAAATCGAGAAGCTGATCGGCCTCAAGATCGAATGGCGGGCGGGCGAAGAGGCCGCCCCCGAAGCCGAAGCGGAGCCCGTCGAGCACGAGCGCGCGCGCCGCGGCGGACGCGGTCGGCGCGGGCGCGAAGGCCACGAAGAGCGCCGCGACCGTCGTCCGCGCGAAGCGCGCGCGCCGGAGCGGCAAACGCAGGCGCCGGAGCGGCAAACGCAGGCGCCGGAGCGTCCCGACCGCGCGCCCCCGCCGGCGAACCGGGCGGCGCCTCCGGCGAACCGGGCGGCGCCGCGCGGCCGTCCGCGCCGCGAGCGCGACAATGAGGCCGAGACGCCGGTGATCGGCCTCGGCGACCACGTTCCTAACTTCCTGCTGCGGCCGGTGCGGCTGCCCCCACTGAAGCGGCTCCCGGTCGAAGCCGACGAATAAGCCTGGCGCTTATCGGCGCTTCGACGCGGCGCGCGCGCGACGCTTCGCCAGCGCGGGCGCTCGCTTCGCCTTGTTCGCCTTGTTCGCTTTGACGAACGCCGCCCGTCGCGCCGCCGCCAAGCCCAGCCCCGCCCAGCGCCTCAGCTCGTCGCCATCGTCGTAGGCGGCGGCGACCAGCCGCCAGTAGGACATCGTCGTCGCCCTGCCCTGCGATTGGTAGACGAACGGCGACGAGCCCGCCGCGGCGAATTCGGCCTCGCACTCCGCGTCGGCTTTCAGATAGACCTCGCCGTCGATTTCGAGCGCGAAGCACAGCCCGTCGGCGTAGACGCCGTGGCCGCCGAACATCCGCTTGACCGCGACCGCGCCGAACGGCTGGAACAGCTCCTCGATCCCGTCGCGGTCCATGACGACGCCGCCTCAGCCGTCGACGGCGAGCGCGTCGGGCGAGACCGGCGTGATCGCCACGCTCTCGCCGCAGCCGCAGGCGGAGGTTTGGTTGGGGTTGTCGAAGACGAAGCTCGACGACAGCTTGTCGACTTTGAAGTCCATGCGCGAGCCGAGCAGGAACAACAGCGCCTTGGGGTCGATCAGCAGCTTGACGCCCTTGTCCTCGACGATCTCGTCGTTCGGCGCGGCGCTTTCGGCGAACTCCATCGTATAGGACATGCCGGCGCAGCCGCCGTTCTTGACGCCGACGCGCAAGCCGACGATCGGCCGGTCCGAGCCGGCGATGATCTCTTGCACGCGGGCCGCCGCCGCATCGGTCAGGCTCATCGTTTTGAATCGCGAACTTCTCATCGGCGCCTCTCTCTCGACCGGGTTCAAGGCCCGGCGGGCTCGACGCGATATAGCATCGCCGCCGGCGCATTTTAAGGGCCGGCGGCCGGGGCGATCGGCGGCGACGGATCCTGCGCCGCCTGATCGGCTGGACGCCTTCGGTTGAGGCGCCGGGGCGACTTCCCTATCTTGCCCCGCGCGAAACGGAGCGCTTCGATCCATGAGCCAAGCCCGCGCCCTGATGTTCCAGGGGACCGGCTCGCACGTCGGCAAATCGCTGATCGTCGCCGGCCTCTGCCGCGCCTATGCGGCGCGCGGGCTGAAAGTCAGGCCGTTCAAGCCGCAGAACATGTCGAACAACGCGGCGGTGACGACGGACGGCGGCGAAATCGGCCGCGCCCAGGCGTTGCAGGCGCGCGCCTGCGGCGTCGCGCCGACCGTTCACATGAACCCGGTGCTGCTGAAGGCGCAAGGCGCCTTCGGCGCGCAAGTCGTCGTGCAGGGCCGCGTCCTCGGCGCCGCCGCCGCGCGCGACTTCGACGATTTGACGCCGCGCCTGCTCGCCGCCGCGCTCGACAGCTACGGCCGCGTCGCCGCCGACGCCGATCTCGTGCTGATCGAAGGCGCGGGCGCCGCGGCCGAGGTCAACCTGCGCGCCCGCGACATCGCCAACATGGGCTTCGCGCGCGCCGCCGGCGTCCCGGTCGCGCTGATCGGCGACATCGATCGCGGCGGCGTCATCGCCCAGATCGTCGGCGCGAAGGCGGTGCTGGCGCCGGACGACGCGGCGATGATCGTCGGCTTCCTCGTCAACAAGTTCCGCGGCGACGCGCGGCTGTTCGACGACGGCATGCGCTTCATCGAGGCGCGCACCGGCTGGCGTGCGCTGGGCCTCGCGCCGTTCTTCCCTGCGGCGCACAAACTGCCGCCCGAGGACGCGGTCGCGCTCGAAGCCGAGCGCGAGAGCGACGGCGCGGGACCGATCATCGCCGCGCCGATTCTGCCCCACATCGCCAATTTCGACGATTTCGACCCGCTGCGTCTCGAACCCAACGTGCGGCTGACCATGGTTCGGCCGGGCGAGCCGCTGCCGATCGCCGATCTCGTCGTCTTGCCGGGCAGCAAGGCGACGATCGCCGATCTCGCTTTCCTGCGGACGCAAGGGTGGGACATCGATCTCCTCGCCCACGCGCGACGCGGCGGCCGCGTGCTCGGAATCTGCGGCGGCTACCAGATGCTCGGCCGCAGCATCGCCGATCTGGAGGGGGTCGAGGGCCCGGCGGGCGAAGTCCAGGGCCTCGGCCTTCTCGAGGTCGACACCGTCATGGCGGGCGAGAAGGCGCTGCGCCCGATCGCCGGCGTCTGCCTCGCCAACGGCGCGTCCTTCTTCGGTTACGAAATGCACGTCGGCCGCACGAGCGGGCGCGACTGCGCGCGTCCGCTCCTGCGCCTTTGCGACGGCCGCGAGGACGGGGCGATTTCGGCCGGCGGACGCGTGATGGGCGCCTATGCGCACGGGCTTTTCGCCGACGACTCGCAGCGCGCCGCCTGGCTGATGGCGCTCGGCGCGCCTTCCGACCTCGCCTACGAGGCGACTGTCGAGCGCACGCTCGACGAGCTCGCCGCGCATCTCGCCGGCTGCATCGATCTCGAGGCGCTGCTGGCGCTCGCGCGTTAGGGACGGCGCGCCGACGGTCGGCCGCGCGACCACCGAGAACCAATTCGGCTTCGGCCCAGTGGTCGCGGCGTCGGGCTTGGCGCCGCTACTTGACCTGGGTCGCGACGAGCCAGTCGCCGTCGAGCCTGGCGATCGACAGGCGCTGCCCGGGCCACAGGCAGCCGTATCGGCTCATCGCGTGCGCATGCGTCGCCGCGATTGTCGCGCCGTCGGCGAGCGCGATGACGTTTTGGCAATAGCTGACGCCTTGCGCGTCGGGAGCGCAATTCGTATCGGATTTGACCACGCCGGAGAGGCTGACGCCGGGCGCCGGCGCGTCGCCGTTGACGAGCCGCAGGACGATCTGGCCGTCGCGGCCGTTGTCGGCCCACGAGGCGAAGTCGGCGCCGGCGGGAATCGCCGGATCGGCGGCCAAGGCCGCCGGCGCGAACAGCGCGAGGCCGACTGCGGCGAGCGCCCCGAGCCGCCGGCGGCGCGTCCGAACCGGCCGCCGGTTCGCATCCGATATTGAATTCATCTCAGCAGTTCCTCTCAACCAATTGAATTCATTGACGTCAGGCGATCATGCTGACGCGGATGCGCAAGCGCGGTCGCGCGTTTGCGCAAATCCCGCCGCGCCTAGAGCCTCGCGTTGCGCAGCCTCAGCGCGTTGCCGATGACGCTGACCGACGACAGCGTCATCGCCGCCGCGGCGATCACCGGCGAAAGCAGAATCCCGAACGCGGGATAGAGGACGCCCGCGGCGACCGGCACGCCGACGGCGTTGTAGACGAAGGCGAAGAACAGGTTTTGGCGGATGTTGGCCATCGTCGCCGACGACAGGCGGCGAGCGCGGACTAGGCCGTTGAGATCGCCTGCGAGCAACGTGACGCCGGCGCTCTCGATGGCGACGTCGGTCCCCGTCCCCATCGCCACGCCGACATCGGCGGCGGCGAGCGCCGGCGCGTCGTTGACGCCATCGCCCGCCATGGCGACGACGCGGCCTTCGCGCCGGAGCCGCGCGACCGCTTTGGCTTTGTCCTGCGGCAGGATCTCCGCCTCGACCTCGGCGACGCCGAGCTTGGCCGCGACCGCCTCGGCGGTCGTGCGGCTGTCGCCGGTCAGCATGACGACGCGCACGCCCGCGGCGGCGAGCGCCTTGAGCGCGCCGGGCGTCGACGGCTTGATCGGATCGGCGACGCCGATCACGCCGGCCGCCGCGCCGTCGATCGCCGCGAGGATCGCCGTCGCGCCGTCGCGGCGCAGCGCCTCCGCCTCGGCGGCGATCGTCTGCGCGTCGACGCCGAGCTCGGCGAGAAACGCCGCCCCGCCGAGCGCGACGGCGCGGCCTTCGACTTGGCCGCGGACGCCCTTCCCGGCCGGCGCGTCGAACGCCGCGGCTTCGGCGAGCGCCAATCCCTTCTCCTTCGCCGCGGCGACGATCGCCGCGGCCAGCGGATGCTCGCTCGATCGCTCCAGGCTCGCGGCGAGGCGCAGGATTTCGTCGGCGGCGAAGCCCGGGGCGGGACGCAGCGCCACGACGCGCGGCTTGCCTTCGGTCAGCGTGCCGGTCTTGTCGACCACCAGCGTGTCGACCTTCTCCAGCCGCTCGAGCGCCTCGGCGTTCTTGATCAGCACGCCCGATTGCGCGCCGCGTCCGACCCCGACCATGATCGACATCGGCGTCGCCAGACCGAGCGCGCAGGGACAGGCGATGATCAGCACCGACACCGCCGCGAGGAGCCCATAAGCGAAGCGCGGCGCCGGCCCATAGAACGACCACGCCGCGAAGGCGACGACGGCGATCGCGATCACCAGCGGAACGAACCAGCCCGAGACCCGGTCGGCGAGCCGCTGGATCGGCGCGCGGCTGCGGCGCGCCTCGGCGACCATGCGGACGATCTGCGCCAGCGCCGTGTCGGCGCCGACGCGGTCGGCGCGCATGACGAAGGCGCCGGTCTGGTTGATGGTTCCGCCGATGACGCGGTCGCCGACCCCCTTGGCGACCGGCGTCGATTCGCCCGTCGTCATCGACTCGTCGAGCGCGCTGCGCCCATCGAGGATGACGCCGTCGACCGGCGTCTTCTCGCCCGGCCGCACCCGTAGCCGGTCTCCGACCACGACGGCTTCGAGCGCAACGTCCTCGTCGCCGCCGTCGGCGCGGAGGCGGCGCGCGGTCTTGGGCGCGAGGTCGATGAGCGCGCGGATCGCCCCGCCGGTGCGTTCGCGCGCTCTCAGCTCCAGCACCTGGCCGAGCAGCGCCAGCGCGGTGATCGTCGCCGCCGCCTCGAAGTAGATCGGGGCCGCGCCGTCGGGGCCGCGGAAGCCGGCGGGGAACGCCCCGGGGGCGACGGTCGCCACGACGCTGTAAGCCCAGGCGACGCCGGTCCCGAGCGAGATCAGCGTGAACATGTTGAGGCTGCGCGCGAGAACCGACCGCGCGCCGCGCGCGAAGAACGGCCAACCCGCCCACAGCACCACCGGCGTCGCCAGAACAAGCTCTATCCAACTCGAAGCGCGGCCGCCGACAGCGGCGTGGAGGCTCGTCCAATGTCCCGCCATTTCGAGCGCGACGACGAGAACGGCGAGCGCGAGGCCGATTGAGAACCGCCGCGTCATGTCGGCGAGCTCTTCGCTCGGCCCAAGCGCCGCCGCCGGATTCTCCGGCTCCAGCGCCATGCCGCAGATTGGGCAGGCGCCCGGTCCCACCTGGCGCGCCTCGGGGTGCATCGGGCAGGTGTAGATCGTTCCTGCGGGAGCGCTCAGCGGGTCCGTCGCCGGCGGCGCGCCGAGGTAGCGCTGCGAGTCGGCGACGAACTTGTCGCGGCAGCCGTCGCAACAGAAGTAGTAAGTCTGGCCCGCATGCTCGGCGCGGGCCGCTGCGGTCGCCGGATCGACGGTCATGCCGCAGACGGGGTCCTTGACCGCATCCGCCGCGCCGTGGCCGCCGCCATGCTCTCCGGGCGCCCGGTCGTGGTGGCGCCGCTGGCTATGGTCCTCGTGGTCATGACCGTGACTATGGTTGTGAGCGTGAACGGGCTGGACGGGGTCCTTGACCGCATCCGCGGCTAGCGGCTGCCCGACATAGCGCGCGGGATCGGCGACGAATTTGTCGCGGCAGCCTTGCGAGCAGAAATAGTAGGTCCGCCCTGCGTGGTCGGCGCGGGCCGCCGCGGTCGCGGGGTCGACCGTCATGCCGCACACCGGGTCCTTGATGGCGCCCGCCGCGTCGCGTCCGCCGCGCGGCGCGTTCGCGCGCCCATGGTCATCACCATGGCCATGGCCTTCGGCGTGATGGGGAACAGGGTCGCGATCGACAGGCGCCATCGTAATCTCCACAGTTGCTTCGCCCCCGCTTTTTCGGCTACACCTTCCCATCATTGGAAGGTCAAGGGACGCGACGATGAACATTGGAGCGGCCGCGGCGGCGAGCGGCGTCAGCGCGAAGATGATTCGCCATTATGAGGCGATCGGCCTGCTCAGGCCCGCCGTTCGGCGCGACAACGCCTATCGCGATTATGGCGAGGCGGCGGTGCACGAGCTTCGCTTCGTGCGCCGGGCGCGCAAGCTCGGCTTCTCGATCGAGCAGATCGGCGCGTTGCTGGCGCTGTGGCGCGACGCGGGGCGGCCGAGCCGCGAGGTGCGCAGGATCGCCGAGGCGCATCTCAAGGAGCTCGAAAGCCGCATCGCCGAGGCTGAGGCGATGGCGGCGACGCTGCGCCTTCTGGTGCGCGCCTGCCATGGCGACGATCGGCCGCACTGCCCGATCCTCGAGGACCTCGCCGCCGGCTCCGCGGCGGGCGAGCGGCCGATGTGAGCGACGTCGCCCTCTTTAGCTTGCGGCCCGAATGTGCCAAACGGGCCGCCGATCGCTATTTCGGAATCTGCCCATGTCCGCTTCCTCGACCGGCCTCGCCGACTCCTCGGCGCTGCTTCAGCGTATCGCCGACGCGCTGGAGCGGCTGGCGCCGCCTCCCCGCCCCCGCCCGGACTTCGCCGTCGCCGACGCTTTCCTGTGGCGCGCCGACCGCGGCGCGCTGTCGCCGGTGGCGAAGGTCAACCGCGTCGACATCTCGCTCTTGCGCGGCGTCGATCACGTGCGCGACCTTTTGTTCGCCAACACCGAGCGCTTCGCTCGCGGGCTGCCGGCCAACAACGCGCTGCTATGGGGCGCGCGCGGCATGGGCAAGTCGTCGCTGGTCAAGGCCGTCCACGCCGAGATCAACCGCCGCGCCGGCGCGGATGGGCGGCTGAAGCTGATCGAGATCCATCGCGAGGACATCGAAAGCCTGCCGACGCTGATGGCGTTGACCCGCGACGCGCCGCACCGCTTCATCGTTTTCTGCGACGACCTCTCCTTCGACGCCGCCGACACCTCCTACAAGTCGCTGAAGGCGGCGCTGGAGGGCGGCATTGAGGGAAGGCCGGACAACGTGCTGTTCTACGCGACCTCCAACCGCCGCCATCTGATGGCGCGCGAGATGATGGAGAACGAACGCGCGAGCGCCATCAATCCCGGCGACGTGACGGACGAGCGGGTGTCGCTCTCCGACCGCTTCGGGCTATGGCTCGGCTTCCACCATTGCAGCCAGGAAGATTATCTCGCCATGGTGATGGGCTACGCCGAGCATTTCGGCCTCAAGGCGCCGGCCGACGCGATCCGGGCGGAGGCGCTTGAATGGGCGACGACGCGCGGCTCGCGCTCGGGCCGCTCCGCCTGGCAGTTCATCCAGGATCTCGCCGGCAGGCTCGGCCGGCGGCTCGACTGCGGGGCCGATTGACGCTCAGTGGCAGAGACGGCGAAGGCGGCGGGCCTCTCTTGGGACCCGCCGCCTCCGTTTGGCGCTCGCAGGTTGGTCGTGTGTCTCGCGGCGACCTGCGAGCCGCGAACGTCCAGACTGGAGAACTGGACGAAGCTTTCCGCGCCGGCCGGCCTACAGGCCGGCGAGATAATTGGTGGGGTCGACGGGCGTTTGCCCCTTGCGCAGCTCGAAGTGGAGCTGGGGCGAGTTGACGTTGCCGGTCTGGCCGGACTTGGCGACGATCTGCCCGCGCTTGACGGTGTCGCCGTTCTTGACCTCGAGCTCGGCGTTGTTGGCGTAGGCGGAGACGAAGCCGTTGGGGTGTTTGATCAGCACGATGTTGCCGTAGCCCTTGAGGCCGCTGCCGGAATAGATGACGACGCCGCTTTCCGCCGCGCGCACCGAGGTGCCCTCCGGCACGGCGATGTTGATGCCGTCGTTGCCGTCGATCTTGAAGCCTTCGATGATGCGGCCGCGCGCCGGCCAACGGAACTCCGGCGCGACGCCCTCCGCGTCCGCCTGCGCGCCGGTCAGGGCCGCCGCGGCCGGCGGGTCGCTCGGCCGAACGCTGCTGGTCGGCGTCGAGTCGGGCGACGGCGCGGCCTTCGCGGAGGTCTTCGGGATGTCGGTGGTCGCCACGCGGGGCGCGTCGGCCTTGGCCTTGGCGTCCTTCGCCGTTTTCTTGGCCGGCGTCGTCGCGTCGGCGTCGTCGTCGTGAGCCGGCTTCTTCGCCTTCTCTTGCTTGATCGGCGCGGCGTCGTCGTCGCGCGAGTCGGCGGCCGCCACGCGCTTCATCTTCTCTGCGGCCGGCGGCGCGCCGCTGGCGTTGTAGACCGGGACGACGAGATGCATGCCGTCGTGGACGTCGGCGGGACTGTCGAGGCCGTTCGCTTTCAGCATCGCCGCCGGAGGCACGCCGTAGCGGCGCGACAGGGTTTCGAGGCTGTCGCCCCTGGCGACGACGATCGGCGTTCCGCCGACCGGGCTCCAGCCGGCGACGGAGCCGCGGTTGACGCGCTCGGACGCGGCCGGCGGCGCGGCGGCGACCGGCGCCGGGCGCGCGGCGTATTGCGGGCTCGGCGCCAGAGGCGCGGAAGCGACCGCCGAGGTCGGCGCCGGCGCCGCGGCGTCGTTGGAGGCGGTCGCGAACGGGTTAGAGAACGGACTGTCGGAATTGTCGCTAAATCGGGTCGAGTCGGCCGAGCATCCCGAAAGCCAAACGCCCACTGCCACGGTCAAGGCCAATTGGACGGCGCCTCGACTGACGCCCAACGCTGCGAACTCACTCATCGGCTCAACCCACTCGACGCGGCCAATGTCGCGGACATTGAGCCGATTGTGTTAAGAGAACGTTTAAGATGAAGGCCTTGTGGCGGCGGCGACCCGTCAAAGGGCTCGCGAAAGGCCGGCGACCAACGGCGTCAGGGCGCGCGCCGCGCCGCACGTTTCCGCCACAGTCCCGCCTGCTTGCTGGCGTCGCAGGCGCAGGATGCGCTGCCCGCCCGCCGCGGGGTCGGCGACCGCCGCGACCAGCGCCCCACCCTCGGCGAGAAGTTCGGCCAGCGGCGTGGCCGGGCGTTCGAGCAAGGCGTGGACGAGGACGGCGTCGAAGCGCTCGCCGCCGGGCGCGAAGACGAGCGCGTCCGCCCAGGCGACCCGCACGTTGGCGAGGCCGAAGGCCTCAAGGCGAGCGGCGGCCTCGAGCGCCAGCGTCTGGATTCGTTCGAGCGAGACCACTTCCGCCGCCAGTTGCGCGAGCAGCGCCGCGGCGTAGCCGGAGCCGGTCCCCACCTCCAGCACCCGCGCGCCCGGCGCGGGCGCGAGCGCCTCGATCATCGCCGCGACCACCGACGGCGGCGGCGCGGTCTGGCCGCAGCCAATCGGCAGGGCGATGTCGCGCGCGGCGATGTCGGCGTAGCGCTGCGGCATGAACAGCGCGCGCGGCGCGCGCTCCAGCGCCCTGAGCAGCCTGAGCTCGCGGATGCCGCGCGCGCGCAGGCGCATCATGAACTGGGCCCGCTCCTCGGCTTCGGGGCCCGTCATCGCCTGCTGCGGGCCCTCCGGCGCCGGCATCGCTCATCGGCCCTCGAACGCCCCGGCGTAACGACGCCGCGTCGCCTCGTCGGTGAAGTCGAAGCGGAGCGGCGTGATCGACACCTTCCGCGCCGCCAGCGCCTCGACGTCGCTGCCCCTGTTGGGGAGGACCCCGCCGCGGCGGAACGTCAGCCAGAAATAGGGAATCGCGCGCCCGTCGCGCCGCTCCTCCACCTGCATCAGCTCGGTGTCGCGCTGGCCCTGCCCGGTCACGGCGACGCCGGCGACCTCGGCGGCCGCGCAGGCGGGGAAGTTCACGTTGATCAGCACGCCGTCGGGCACGCCGATGTCGAGGATGCGGCGGACGAGGTCGGGCGCCAGCGTCGAGGCGCAGTCCCAGTTGGGTTTGTCGCGGCCTTCGCGGCCGTCGTAGGCCTGCGACAACGCGATCGACGGCACGCCGATCAGCGCGCCCTCCATCGCCGCGGCGACGGTGCCCGAATAGGTGACGTCCTCGGCGGCGTTCTGGCCGCGGTTGACGCCCGAGAGGATGAGATCGGGCCGCGCGTCGGCGAACAGCCGCCGCACTCCCATGATGACGCAGTCGGTCGGCGTGCCCTGCACGGCGAAGCGGCGCGGGCCGATCTCGCGCACGCGCAGGGGATTGCTGAGCGACGCCGAGTGGGCGACGCCGGACTGGTCGCTTTCGGGCGCGACGACGAAGACGTCGTCGGACAGGCGCCGCGCGATCCCCTCCAAGACCTTGAGGCCCGGCGCGTGAACGCCGTCGTCGTTGGTGAGCAAGATGCGCATGGACCGCCTTTCCTCGCCCGGCCTCGCCGGGCCTCCCGTTCTAGCGCGCGGCGACGATTCGCGCGACGCGGGCGCCCGCGCGGGGAGCGCGCCGCGACGCTTGAGGGCGGGAGCGTCCCCGCCTCAGCGCGTCGCCTCGACGCGCGCGAGCCCGCCCATGTAGGGCCGCAGGACTTCGGGGACCGTCACCGAGCCGTCGGGGTTCTGGTAGTTCTCCAGCACCGCGACCAGGGCGCGCCCCACCGCCACGCCGGAGCCGTTGAGGGTGTGGACGAAACGCGCGCGCTTGGCGTCGGCGGCCTTGCAGCGCGCGTTCATCCGCCGCGCCTGGAAGTCGCCGCACACCGAGCACGACGAGATCTCGCGGAAGCGCCCCTGCCCCGGCAGCCAGACCTCAAGGTCGTAGGTCTTCTGCGACGAGAAGCCCATGTCACCGGTGCTCAGCACGATGGTGCGGAAATGCAGGCCGAGCCGCTTCAGCACTTCTTCCGCGCAGGCGGTCATGCGCTCGTGCTCGGAAAGCGACTGCTCGGGCGTCGCGATCGACACCAGCTCGACCTTCTCGAACTGGTGCTGGCGGATCATGCCGCGGGTGTCCTTGCCCGCCGCCCCCGCCTCGGCGCGGAAGCACAGCGTGCCGGCGGTGAAGCGCAGCGGCAGCTTCGCCTCGTCGACGATCGACTCGCGCGCCAGGTTGGTCATCGGCACTTCGGCGGTGGGGATGAGCCAGAAGCCGTCGCCCGCGGCGAACTGGTCGTCGCGGAACTTCGGCAGCTGCGCCGTGCCGAACATCGCTTCGTCGCGCACCAGCACCGGCGGGTTGATCTCCTGGTAGCCGTGCTCGGTCGTGTGCAGGTCGAGCATGAACTGCTCAAGCGCGCGCTCCAGGCGCGCCAGCGCGCCCTTCAGCACGACGAAGCGCGCGCCCGACAGCTTCGCCGCGGCGTCAAAGTCCATCAGCCCGAGCGCCTCGCCGATCTCGAAATGCTCCTTCGGCTTGAAGCCCTCGGGGAACGTCGGCGGCGCGCCCCAGCGGCGGACCTCGACGTTGTCGTTCTCGTCCTTGCCGTCGGGGACCTCGGCGAGCGGCGCGTTGGGGATCGCCGCGAGCTCGACGTCGAGCGCCGCGCCGGCGTTCCTTTCGGCCGCTTCGAGCTCGGGCAGCACGGCCTTGAGGCCTGCGACCTCGGCCTTGAGGTCCTCGGCCGCCTGCAGGTTCTTCTTCGCCATCGCCGCGCCGATCTCCTTCGACGCGGCGTTGCGCCGCTCCTGCGCCTTCTGCAATTCGAGGATGGCGGCGCGCCGCTTATCGTCGAGGGCGATCAGCGATTCGGCGCGCGGCTTCAGCCCGCGGCGCGCCAGCGCCCGGTCGAAGGCCTGAGGATTTTCGCGGATCGCCTTGATGTCGTGCATGAATTCACCTGAGTAGCGGCGCTGGGGCGGCGCGCCCGCCGGACGCCGGTCGGTTAGCCGAGGCCAGCCATTAGCAGATGCGCGCGTCAAAGCCCAAGCGCGGCGGCGTCAAACGGGGCGGCTCAGGTCTTGGCCTTTTCAGCCGCCTCGCGGCGCTTCTCGACGAAGCGCACCGCGACCACCGAGCCCTCGTAGAGAATGAGCAGCGGAAGCATCAACGACGCCATGCTGAGCAGGTCGGGCGGCGTCAGGATCGCCGCGAGGCCGGTCACCGCGACGATCGCGTAGCGCCGCATGCGCGAGAGATAGGCGGAGCTGACGATGCCCGCGCGGCCGAGCAGCGTCAGCACCACCGGAAGCTGGAACGCCGCGCCGAAGGCGAGGATCAGCGTCATGATCAGCGACAGATACTCGCTGACCTTCGGCAGGAGCTCGATCGTCGCTTCGCCCGGCGTGTTGATCTGCTGCAGCGACACCGAGAAGCGGATCAACAGCGGCATGACGACGAAGTAGACGAGCAGCGCGCCGAGGGCGAAGAACGCCGGCGCGGCGATGAGAAAAGGCAGGAACGCCTGCCGCTCGCGCTTGTAGAGGCCCGGCGCGACGAACTTGTAGATCTGCCCTGCGATGATTGGAAAGGCGATGACCACGGCCCCGAACATCGACAGGCGGATGTTGGTGTAGAACTGCTCGAGGAAGTGGGTGGCGATCAGCTTCGCCTTGTCCGCGCCGACCACCCGCACGTAGGGCTCGGTGAGGATGTTGTAAATCGAGCGCGAGAAATAGAAGCAGACGATAAACGCCGCGAAGAAGGCGTAGAGCGAACGCATCAACCGGGCGCGCAGCTCGATGAGATGATCCATCAGCGGCGCTTTGGTGGCGTCGATGTCCTCGGCGGTCATTCCGCCGCGTCCTTGGCGACGGTCGCCGCGGCGGCGGGCGGTTCGGCGTTCGCGTTTGCGCCGGCGGCGACCGGCTCGGGCTCGGCGGCGGGCGCAAGCGGCGCGGAGGCGACGGCCGCGGCGGGCGCGCGCTCGGCGTGGGGCCCGTCGTCGAGCGCGATCGCGGAGAGGCGGACTTCCTTCGGCGCTTCGACGGCGTGGGCGATTTCCTGCCTGACCGCCATCGCCGGATCGAACGCCGCATCCTTGGCCGAGCGCTCGAACGCGCTCAGCTCCTTCTTGACGTTGGCGAGCTCATTCTTGACGCCATCGAGCTCCGCCTCGCGCATCGCCTCCGCGAACTGGCCTTGGAACTCCGCCGCCATCCGCCGCATCTTGGCGATCGCCTGGCCGACCGCGCGCAACACCCGCGGCAGGTCCTTCGGCGGAATCACCACAAGGGCGACGATGCCGAAGATGATGAGCTTCTCGAAGTCGAAATCAAACATGCGGCGTTCCGGCCACAGGAAGGCTCATGCGGGGCGCGCGCGGCCGCGCCGCGCTCGTCCGGCGCGCGCGCTTCAGTTGACCTTCTTGCCGTCGTCGGCGTCGACCGCGGCGCCGGATTGATTCTCCAAGCTGCGCGGCGCGGCGGGCTTGGCCTCCGCGTCGTCGTCGGCCATCCCTTTCTTGAAGGCTTTGACGCCCTTGGCGACGTCGCCCATGATGTCCGAAATCTTACCCTTGCCGCCGAACAGCAGCAGCACCACCGCCGCCAGCAGCATCCAGTGCCAAATGCTCAGACTGCCCATCGCGTTTGTCCCGTGAAGCTGCGCCCGTCAGCGCCTGCGTGAGCGGCGGGCGGCGACGATCGCTGGGAAACTAAGCGCGCCGGGTGGCAAAAACAAGCCGAGAACGCCGGCCAAGACATTCTTCCGTCGCCGCTTCCGGGCGACTATGCTGGCGCGCGGCGCCGCCCTCGCCGTCGCCCAGGAAAAGCATCATGAGTCTCGTCGCCAAGCGTCTCGAAGCCCTCGGCGTCGCCTTGCCGAGTCCGGCTCAGCCGGTCGCCAATTACGTCCCCGCCGCGCGCGCCGGCCGGCTATTGTTCGTCTCCGGCCAGTTGCCGCTCGGCCCCGACGGCAAGCTCGCGCCCCGCCACGCCGGCAAGCTCGGCCCCGGCTCGCCGATCGAGCCCGCCGCCGAGGCGGCGCGGCTATGCGCGATCAATCTCATCGCCCAGGCTGAGGCGGCGCTCGGGGACCTCGACCGGGTCCAGCAGGTGGTGCGGCTCGGCGGCTTTTTCGCCGTCGACGGCGGTTTCGAGGCGTTGGCCAAGGCGATGAACGGCGCCTCCGACCTGATGGCGGCGGCGTTCGGCGAGCGCGGCCGCCACGCGCGCACCACAGTCGGCGTCGCCTATCTGCCGCTCGACGCGCTCGCCGAGGTGGAGGCGGTGTTCGAGGTCGCGCCGTGAGCGCGCCGGTCTGGCTGACCGCGCTTCCCATCGCCCATCGCGGATTGCACGACTCCGCCAAGGGGCTGGTCGAAAACTCCCTCGGCGCGGCGCAAGCGGCGATCGCCGGCGGCTTCGCCATCGAGTGCGACGTCCAGCTCAGCCTCGACGGCGAGGCGGTGGTGTTCCATGACGATTCGCTGCGCCGCCTGACGCGCGCGCGCGGCGCGATCGGCGAGAAGTCCGCCGCCGAGCTACAGCGCGTCGCTTTCCGCGGCTCGTCGGAGACGATCCCGACGTTGCCGAAGTTTCTCGCCTACGTCGCCGGCCGCACGCCGGTGATCTGCGAGCTGAAGAGCGCATTCGACGGCGACATCCGCCTCGCCGACCGCGTCGCGGCGCTGGCGCGCGACTACGACGGGCCGCTGGCGCTGAAGAGCTTCGACCCCGACGTGGTGACGCATTTGCGGGCGCGCTGCGGCGACGTGGTGCCGCTCGGCGTCGTCGCCGAGGCGAGCTACGAGGGCTGGGAGTGGCGCGCGCTCAATCCCGCGCAGAAGCAGGCGTGCGCGGCCTTCACCCATTATCCCGAGACGCGGCCAGACTTCCTCTCCTGGCGAGTCGACGACTTGCCGCACGCGATTCCCTACCTGCTGCGCGGGATGTTGTCGGTGCCGGTGATGACCTGGACGGTGCGCGACGACGAACAGCGCCGCAAGGCGGCGCGCTGGGCCGACCAGATCGTGTTCGAGGGCGCGGCGAGCCTCGAGCCGCGCCGCTACTTCGACGCCTCCGCGGCGTCGACCACCCGCAGCTGAGCCGTCTCCCGCCCGCCGTAGCGGTTGATCGCCAGCGCGCCGGCGAGATGGACGTTTCCGCCCTTGAGACGCCGGAGCGCCTCGCCGAGCGGCTTGCCGGCGGCGCGAAAGGCGATCGCCTCGATGGCGCGGCCGTCGCCGGCGACCGCGCGCAGCCGCAAATGGTCGGCGCCGACGGGAAAAACCTCGGCCAGGCGATGGCGCGGCAAGGCGAAGATCGGCTCGGGATTGCCCGCCCCGAACGGTCCCGCCGCCTCGATCATGCGCGCGAGCGCCGGGGTGGCGGCGGTCGCGGTCAGCGCGGCGTCGATCGCCAGACCGGAATTGGCGCGCGCCGCGGCGACCGGCTCGGCCAGTTTCTGCTCGAGGAAGGCGCGGAATTCGCCGATGCGGCCCTTGGCGAGCGTGACGCCCGCCGCCATGGCGTGGCCGCCGCCCTTCAGCGCGAGCCCGGACTCGACGGCGGCGCGCACCACGCGGCCGAGGTCGACGCCGGCGATCGACCGGCCCGATCCGGTCGCCTCGCGCGCGCCGACCGCCAGCGCGAAGGCGGGGCGCTCGAACCGCTCCTTGAGCCGCGCCGCCACCAGGCCGACCACGCCGGACGGCCAGCCCTCGCCCGCCACCACCACCGCCGCGCCCCGCTCCTCGAGCCCCAGCGCCGCCAGCGCCTCGGCTTCCGCTTCGGCGAGGGTCGCCATTTCGATCTCGCGGCGGGCGCGGTTGAGCCGGTCGAGCTCGGCGGCGATCTCGCGCGCCTTGAGGTCGTCGCGGGTGGTCAGCAGCCGCGCGCCGAGCGCCGCGTCGCCGACGCGGCCGCCGGCGTTGATGCGCGGGCCGATGAGATAGCCGAGGTGATAGGCGCTCGGCGGCCCGTCGGCGCCCGCCGCGTCGAACAGCGCCGCCAGGCCCGGGCGCTGGCGCTGGCGCATCACGGCGAGGCCGCGCAGCGCGAAGGCGCGGTTGAGGCCGATCAGCGGCACGACGTCGGCGACGGTCGCCAGCGCCACCAGGTCGAGCGCAGCTTTGAGGTCGGGCGCCGCGCGCCCGGCGAAGAAGCCGGAGTCGCGCAGCGCGCGGTTGAGCGCGACCAGGCCCATGTAGACGACGCCGGCGGCGCAGAGATAGCCGAGGCCGGAAAGATCGTCCTGGCGGTTGGGGTCGACCAGCGCCACCGCCGCGGGCAGGTTTTCCGACGCCTGGTGGTGGTCGAACACCACGACGTCGAGGCCGAGCCTTCTCGCCTCGGCGATCGGCTCGTGGCTGACCGCGCCGCAGTCGACGGCGACGACGAGGCTCGCGCCCGCGGCCGCGAAGGCGGCCATCGCCTCGTTGTTCGGCCCGTAGCCTTCGAGGACGCGGTCGGGAATGTGAATCGTCGTCGCGCAGCCGCAGGCTTCGAGATACTCGCTGATCAAGGCGGCGCTGGCCGCGCCGTCGACGTCGTAGTCGCCGAAGATGGCGACGCGCTCGCTCGCGCGCACGGCGCGTTCGAGGCGCGCCGTCGCCTTCTCCATGTCGCTGAGGACGAAGGGATCGGGCATCAGCGCGCGCAGCGTCGGCTCGAGGTGGCGCGCGACCGCCTCAAGATCGACGCCGCGGCCGGCGAGCACGCGCGCCATCAGCTCGTTCTGGCCGCCCGTCTGCGCGATGGCGAGCGCGCGGGCTTCGCCGGCGGCGTCGAGCCGCGGCCGCCAGGGTCGTCCGGTCAACGAGCGTTCGACGCCGAGGAAGAAGCTCATCGCGGCGCGCTCGCCGCGCGCCGGCGCGCGCAATGTTCGCGGGAGATCATGGCCCGCGGTCTAGCACGAGTCGCGGCGGCGCGGCGCGAGGGCCGCTCACGCCCGCAAGCGCGCGCCGACGCTGACGAGATAGACGAGCCCCGACAGCGCCGTGATCCAGAAGCTGGTCGGCCAATCGGTGTAGTAGGCGAGCGTCAACCCGCCCCACGCCTCGGCGAGCGCGATCGCCGCCGACAGCGCGATCCCTGCGGGAAGCCGACGGCAGAAGTTCTGCGCCGCGGCGGCGGGGCCGACCATCAGGGTGAACACCAGGAGGACGCCGACGATCTGCGCGCATTCGGCGACGGCGACGGCGACGATGGCGAGGAACGCCGCCGAGACGAACCGCAGCGGAACGCCGCGCGCCTCGGCGAGCTCGCTCTGCAGGGAAGCGAAGACGAGCGGGCGCGCGATCGCCGCCAGCGCGGCGAGGCTTCCCACCGCGAGCAGAATCAGCGTCAGCAGCGCCGCGTCGTCGACGCCGAGCACGTTGCCGAACAACAGCGCCGCCGCCTGGGTCGCCGCGGAAGTGTAGAAGTGGAGAAACAAGAGGCCGAGCCCGAGCGCGAGCGACAGCATCATGCCGATCGCGACGTCGCGCTCGGCGAGCTTTTCGCCGAACAGCCCCATGCCGACGCCGGCGACGACGGTGAGGCCGACCAGGCCGGCGAGCGGCGTCAGGCCGAACAGCAGCGCGCCGGTCGCGCCGGCGAAGCCGACGTGCGACAGCGCATGTCCGGCGAAGGTCTGGCCGCGCAGGACGAGGAAGAAGCCGACGATCCCCGCCGCAACCGCCGCGACGCCGGAGGCGGCGAAGGCCGTGCGCATGAAGTCGTATTCAAACATGGGCGCCGCCGCGTTCGTGGGCGTGGCCGTGGGCGCCGCCCTCTTCGTGCCGATGCGCGCCGCTCTCGACCTCGACGTCGTCGGCCATGACGAAGACGCGGCCGCGAACGCGCGCCACTTCGATCTCCGTCCCGTAGAGCCGCGACAGCACCGGGCCGGTGACGACTTCGTCGACCGGGCCGATCACCGCCGCGCCGCCGCCGAGATAGAGCACGCGGTCGATCGCGTTGACCAGCGGATTGAGCTCATGAGCGCTGAAAACGATGGCGATCTTCAACTCGTCGCGCAGCCGCCGGGCGATGTCGACGACGCTTTTCTGGTAGGCGGGATCGAGCGAGATCAGGGGTTCGTCGAGCAGCAACAGCCGCGGCCGGCCGAGCAGCGCCTGGCTGAGCAGCAGGCGCTGGCGCTCGCCGCCGGACAATTCGCCGATCGAGCGGCGCGCCAGCTCGCGCGCTTCGACCTTGTCGAGCGCCCAGTCGATCTCGCGCCGCGTCGCCTTGTCGAGCCCGACGAAACCGAAGCGGGCGCCGATCGCCGCGCTGGCGACGACGTCGTAGCCGGTGAGCCTCGCCCCCGAGGCGAGCCCGCGATTCTGCGGCATGTACCCGATCGCCGGGTTGCCGCGCGTGACCGGCCGGTCGAGAACCGTGATCGAGCCGGAGGCGAGCGGCGCAAGGCCGAGGGCGGCGCGCATCAGCGTCGTCTTGCCGGCGCCGTTCGCGCCGAGCATGCCGACGAACTCGCCCTCCTCGACGACGAAGCTGGCGGCCGCGAGCACGTCGCGGCCGCCGAGCCGAATGGTCGCGTCGTCGAAACGCAGCGCGCTCACTTCGCCGCGCCGCCGAGCGCCGCGTCGAGCGCGTCGAGCTGCCCGAGCATCCACTTCTGATAGCTCGAGCCTGGCGGCTCGGTTTCCGAGACGCCGACCACCGGCACGCCGTTGTCCTTCGCCATCTGCACCAGGCGCTGGACCGCCGGCTCGCTCGCCTGAGCGTTGTAGAGCATCGCCTTCACCTTGCGGCCCTTGAGGTCGTTCTCGAAGCCGGCGACCTCCGAAGCGGTCGGCTCGGCGTTGTTCATCACCGCCAGCGCGAATTTCTCGTTGGTCACGTTCAGGCCGATGAGGCGCGCCGTGTAGCCGAACACCGGCTCGGAGGCGGTCACCGGAATGCCGGCGTATTTCGCGCGCATCGCGGCGATCTTGTCATTGAGGGGCTTGAGCGAATCGACGAAGGCGGCCTCGCCCTTGGCGTAGTCGGCTTTGTGCGCCAGGTCGATCGCGGCGAGGTCGGCGGCGAGCGCCTTGGCCGTCGTCTCGACATAGGCCGGATCGTACCACAGATGCGGATTGTCGCCGGCGCGCCGGCCCACCAGCGAGGCGACGACGATCTCGCGGCGTTCGGGCGCCTTGTTCGCCTTGATCAGCTTCTCCATCCAAGGATCATAGTCGGCGCCGTTGACGATGACGATCCGCGCTCCAGCGAGCGCCTTCGCCGTCTCGGCGCTCGCTTCGAACAAGTGCGGGTCCTGGTCGGGATTGGTCAAGACGCTCGTCACGGCGACGTCGGCGCCGCCGACCTGGCTCGCCACGTCGCCCCAGAAATTCTCGGCGGCGACGATCCTCACCGGGTCGGCGAAGGCGGGCGCGACGCCGAAGCCCGAGAGCGCGGCGACGGCGAGCAGAAACCGGGCGGTCATGAAGGCCTCCTTGTTGAAACGGCGCCTATGGCGGCGCGGCGGTCAGAGTGTTATGTTATAACAGTGCCTCAGGCAAGCCCTGCGCGACGGTTCGCCGCGGGCGTGCTAGAACGGACGGCGGAGAAGCGTGCGATGGAAGCAGGCGCGGAGCGGGCCAACGGCGCCGCGTGGGCGGCCAAGGTCGAGACCGCCTGCGCGAGCGAGGGGGTGCGACTGACGCCGCTGCGCCGCCGGGTGCTGGGGATCTTCAGCCGCAGCTCCGGCCCGCTCGGCGCGTACGCCATCGCCGACGAGCTGGCGCGCCTGGAAGGCAAGCCGATCGCGCCGCCGACGGTCTATCGGACGCTCGAGTTCCTGCTCGATCACGGCTTTTTGCACAAGATCGAGAGCCGCAACGCCTACGCGCCGTGCGAGCACGTCGGCCACGCCCACCAGGGCGTGCTGCTATTGTGCGAGAAATGCGGGCGCAGCGACGAGATCGAGAATCCTGCGGTGGCGCAGCTGCTGCAGGAGGCGGCGGCGCGCGCCGGCTTCGCGCCGCGCCGGCAGATGATCGAGGTCCAGGGGCTGTGCCGCGCCTGCGGCGCGGCGCGCTAAGCGCGCCTCACGGCGCGCGCTTTAGCCGCTCGGGGAGGTCGCGGATGATCGCGCCCATGCCCGGGTCGTCGACGAGGTCCGCGGCCTCGTCGAGGTCGAACCAGCCGATCTCGCGCTGGCCGCGCTCCTTCCAGGTCTCGAGCTGGCTCTCCACTTCGAGCAGGAACACCGTGACGCGGCACAGCTCGAAGCGGTCGCTGAGCCGCTTCCAGTATTCGTACTCGCCGATCGGCTTGCGGTGAACGCGGCCGACCACGCCCGCCTCCTGCCGCGCCTCGATCTCGGCGGCGCGATGGTCGGGGAGGTCCTTCATCGGCCAGCCTTTGGGCGCGACCGGGCGTTTTGTCTCGCGCGAGGTTATCAACAGCACGCGCACGCGCCCGGCCTCGTCGCTGCGGACGGCGAGCGCGGCGACCTGCTTGCACGGTTTGAGAATCGCCTTTCCCATCGGCAAATCCTAGCCGCGCGCGCGGGCGTCCGCACGGAAATACCGAGCATGGCGCCATTTCACGACGCTTATTTCGCGCCGTAGGTGAAAGTCAGGCGCAGCGGCAGGCCCTGCGGCGGCGTCGGATAGGGCGCCGCCTCGGCCACCGCCTGGAGAGCGGCCGCGTCGAGGTCGAGCGAGCCGCTCGGTTGCGCCACGCCGCGCTGAACGATCGCCCCATGGCCGTCGACGACGAAATCGATTCGCCCCTCCAGGCGCTCCGACTCGACGCGCATGCGCTCAGTCAGGCGCAGGTGCGACATGATCATGCCGTAGAGCACGGTGAGGTAAGTTTTCCGCGCGGCGCCCGAAATCGGGCTCTCGCTCTTTTCGGCGGGGGCGGCGATGGCGACGTCGGGCGGCGAGTCGAAGGTGGAGAACGGCTTGCTCTTCGACCACGAGGGGAATGGTTGGCCGACCATCGACGGCCGGTTGGCCGCCGGCGCGGCGGTTTCGTCGGGCGTCGCGTCGTTCGCCGGCAGCGGGCCGCCGTTGTCGGGGAGCGCCGCGGTCCGCTCGGCGGCCTGGTCGGCGCCGGGCGCGCTCTTCTGCTCAGGCGTCGCGGTCGTGGGCGCGGGCGGCGTTGCGCTCGGGGAAGGCGCGGCGTCGGCAGGCGGCGTTGGGCTCGCGGGCGTCGTCTCGGGCGTGGGCGACGGCGGCGCTTTCGTCTGAGCGTCGGGCGCGTCGCGTTCGGTCTTTTCCTGGTTGGCGGCGCGCGGCGCGTCGTGCGCGGGCTCGAGGTCGAGCGGGCGCTCGGCCGCGCTCGGCTGCGGCGACGGCGCCGCGGCGGGCGGAGGCGGCTCGACGACCACCTCGACCGGGATCTCGCGCGTCGTCGGCGCGGCCTCGGGCGTCCAGGCGCGGGCGAACAGCGCCGCCAGGATCGCGACGTGAAGCGCCAGCGTCGCGGCGAGGCCGACCCATCGCTCGCTTCTCGTTCGCGGCGAAGCCGCCACGACGCTGTCGAGCCGTTCGGCCGGCAGGGCGCGCAACTCTTCTTCGGCCGGCGACGACCCGCCCGCGCGATCCATCGCGGTCGCTGTCATTTGCTCCGTCATCGCTGCTATGGAGCCGCATCATAGCCGAACCCTCGCCGCCGTCCCAGTCGCCGACGCGGCGCGACGCCCCTTTCGGGCGAAGCCCCAGTTGACAGGTTTGCTTGGTTCGCTTCTAAACTAAGGGCGACCGCAGGCGCAGTTGCGTCGGGAGGCGATCGAGTGGCGTTGACGGCGACTCGCTTCAGCATTCGCCGCGTCGCGTTCGGCGCGGACGCGACGGCGCGTTTCGCCCGCCTGCTCGCCGCCTTCGCCCTGCTCGCCCAACTGTTCGCGCTGCCCTACTGCGCTGCGACGGCGCGCTCCGACCTCGCCGCCGTCATCGGCGCGCTGAAGGCGACCCTCGGCGACAACGTCGTTCTCTGCGCGCAAGCCGACGACCCCTCCTCCCCGGCGCCGCAGCGCGGCCCGCGCCACGGCGACGAAGACTGTCCGCTCTGCCAGTTCGCCGCGCGCACGCCGTTGTTCACGCCGCCCTCGCCGATCCTGCCCGAGCCGCTGGCGGTCGCCGAACAGCCGCCGCCGCCGCCCGTCGACCTCGCCGCGCCGCGGCGCGGCCCCGGCCTTTTCGCCCAATCCCGCGCGCCGCCCCTCGCCGTCTGAAAGCCGAATTCGCGACGCGCCGCTCGCCCGAGCGAACGCGCCCCTGTTCCTTCAGACCCCAAGGGTTTGATGACGCCTACTCACGTCCCGCGAGTCGTCGTCGGCGCGCTCGCCGCCGTCGCCGCCGCATTCTGGCCTCGCCCCGCTTTCGCTCACGCCGTGTGTGGCGACCGCATCTTTCCCGCCACGCTCGGCGTCGACGATCCCGGCGTCAGCGACGAGCTGGCGTTGCCGACCTTGACCTGGCTGCCGAAGAACTCCGACGGCGCGCAGGAGTTCGATGCGACCGCCAGCTGGACCAAGACCATTCTGCCCGGCCTCGGCCTCTCCTTCGCCGACGGCCCCACCTGGCGGCGCCCCGGCGGATACGGTTGGGCGAGCCTCGACACCGAGCTCAAATACAACTTCTTCTGCGTTTCCCAGCTTGAGCTAATGGGTTCGGTCGGGCTCGACGTCGACTGGGGCCGGACCGGAACGCTCACGCAGTATCAGCCGTTCAACACCTACGCGCCGGTGCTTGACGTCGGCAAAGGCTTCGGTGACCTGCCCAGGAGCCTGAACCTCCTGCGGCCGCTCGCCGTCACCGCCGAGGTCAGCTCCAGCGTCCCTGGACAGTCGTGGAGCGACGGGAGCCAGAACCCGACCACGCTCAATTACGGCTTCACGCTCCAGTACAGCCTGCCCTACTACAATTCCCACATCGCCGAGATCGACAACGACTTTCTGAAGAGGCTCGTGCTGATCGCGGAATTCGTGTTCTCCAAGCCGATCTCCAACGTCCCGACGGGCGCGAACGTCGCCACCGGAACGATCCAACGCGGCGTCGTCTACATGGCCGATTCGTGGCAGCTCGCCGTGGAGGCGATCGCGCCGATCAACGGCGCGAGCGGGCGCGGCGTCGGCGTCGTCGCCGAGCTGCATTTCTTCCTCGACGACATTTATCCCGACAGCCTCGGCAAGCCGATCTTCATGGGAGGAAAATGATGCGCGGCCGCACCGCTCTTGCAATCGTCGTCCCGCTCGCCTTCGCGCTCTTCGCGTCGGCGGCCCAAGCGCACGCGCAGCTCGAAAGGGCGACGCCCGCCGTCGGCGCCGCGGTCGCCGCCCCGAACGAGATTCGCCTGAAGTTCAGCGAGGGCGTGGAGCCGCGCTTCTCGCATATCGCGCTGACCGCCGCGGACGGCGCCGCCGCGCCGCTGGGGCCGGCGAGAGTCGAGCCGGGCGATCCGACCGTGCTCGTCGCGCCGATCCTCAAGACGCTCGCGCCCGGCGTCTACGCCGTGCGGTGGAGTGCCGTCTCCGTCGACACCCACCGCACCCAGGGCGATTTCGACTTCACCGTGAAACCTTGAAGGGGCCGCCGACCTGACGCGCCGCTGACGCCTTTCGATTTCTAGGCGCGTCGTCAACCGAGAGGGGAACTGGGTATGAAACGACTTTCCATCTTCGCCGCGGCGCTCGCCTTCGCGCTCGCCGCCGCTCCCGCCCTCGCCCAGGAGATCAAGGCGGGCGACCTGACGATCGAGAAGCCGTGGGCGCGCGCGACGCCCAAGGGCGCCGAGGTCGGCGCCGGCTATCTCGAGATCCGCAACGCCGGCGCCGCGCCCGATCGGCTGACCGGCGGCTCGGCCGACTTCGGTAATGTGGAAATCCACGAGATGAGCATGCAGGGCGGCGTGATGAAGATGGGCGAGCTGAAGGACGGGCTGGTCATTCCCGCCCACGGCTCGGTCAAGCTCGCGCCGGGCGGCTATCACATCATGTTCACCAGCCTGAAACGCCCGCTGGTCAAGGGCGAGGTCGACAAGGCGACGCTGGCGTTCGAGCATGCGGGCTCGGTCGAGGTCGACTTCGCCGTCCAGGGCGTCGGCGCCGCGGGCCCCGGCGACGCGAAGGACGGCATGGGCGACATGAAGATGTGAGGCCGGCGCAGCGTGGAGGTCGCGCTCGCCGTCTGCCGCTTCGCCCATTTCCTCGCCGCGACGACGCTGTTCGGCGCGAGCGCTTACTTTCGGCCGCAGGCGCCGCCGACGCTGCGCGCGGGGTTGGATCGCGCGGCGCGGCGCGTCGCAGCCGCCGCGATCCTCGTCGCCGCGCTGTCCGCCCTGGTCTGGCTCGCGCTGGAGGGGGCGGCGATGAGCGGGTCGTGGGCGGGGTCCGTCGATTTTGAGACGCTCGGGGACGTTCTCGCCGACACCGCCTTCGGCGCGGTCTGGCGAGGCCGGCTCCTCGTCGCGCTGGCGCTGCTCGTCGCCTGGGCGTTCGGCCGGCATGGGCCGTCCGCCTTCCTCCTCGTCGCCTCCGCGCTGCTGCTGGCGAGCCTCGGCCTGGTCGGGCACGCGGCGATGCAAAGCGGAGCGCTCGGCGCGCTCCACCGCCTGAACCACGCGCTCCACCTTCTCGCCGCGGGCGCGTGGCTCGGCGGCCTGCCCGCCTTCGCGCTGTCGCTCGCCGCCTATCGCGACGCGGCGCTGCGGCGCGAGGCGGTCGCGGCGATGCGGCGATTCTCCGATTGGGGGCGGCTCGCCGTCGCGGCGGTCGTCGCGACCGGCGCGGCCAACGTCGCCATAGTGAGCGGCGCGCCGCCGCTGCCGCCGACCACGCCTTACCGCGCGCTGCTCGACGCCAAGCTGGCGCTGGTCGCGGCGATGGTCGCGCTCGCGCTGCTCAACCGCCACGTCCTCGCGCCGCGGCTGAGGTCGGGCGCGGCGGCGTTTCGCGCGCTGATGGCCACGACCGTCGCCGAGATCGTCCTCGGTGCCGCGGTCGTCGCGCTGGTCAGCGTCTTCGGCCTCTGCGACCCGAACTAATTCCGTTCGATGCGGATGACCTGAGGCGTGTCCTTGACCACGCCATCGGCGACCGCGAGCGACAGCGCCTCGCGGATCGACGTCTCGGTGGTGGCGTGGGTGATCATCACCACGGGGACGATGGCGCCTCCCGGCGCGCTCTTCGACCCCCGCTTCTGCATCACCGCTTCGAGCGAGATGTCGCGCTCGCCCATCCGCTTGGCGATCGTCGCCAGCGCGCCGGGGCGGTCGACCACCGCCAGCCGCGCGTAGTAGCCGCCCTCGTGGCGTTGCGCCGGCACGCGCTCGACGTCATCGAGCGCGGCGACCGGCCGACCAAAGGCGAGCGCGACGTCGCCGCGCGCAATGTCGCAGATGTCGGCGGCTATCGCCGAGGCGGTCGCGTCGCCCCCCGCCCCTGGCCCCACCAGCGTCAGCGAGCCGATAGCGTCGCCGTCGATCGTCACCGCGTTAAGCACGCCCATGGTTTGGGCCAACGGCTCCGACTTGGCGACCATGGTCGGGTGGACGCGCTGCTCGACGCCCTTGGCGGTGCGCTCGGCGACGCCGAGCAGCTTGATGCGATAGCCAAGCTCGTCGGCGGCGGCGATGTCGGCGAGGGTGATGTTGGCGATGCCCTCGATCGACACCGCGTCGGCGTCGATCTTCGCCCCGAACGCTAGCGAGGCGAGAATCGCAATCTTGTGAGCGGTGTCGAAGCCGCCAATGTCGAAGGTCGGATCGGCCTCGGCGTAACCGAGCTTCTGCGCTTCGGCGAGGCAGACGTCGAACGGCAGGCCGTCGCTCTCCATCCGCGTCAGGATGTAGTTGCAGGTGCCGTTGAGGATGCCGGACACCCGATGCACCGCGTTGCCGACCAAGCCTTCGCGCAGGGTCTTGAGCACCGGAATGCCGCCCGCGACCGCCGCCTCGAAAGCGAGCGTCGTCCCGCGCGATTCGGCGATGGCCGCAAGCTCGAGGCCGTGGGCGGCGATCATCGCCTTGTTCGAGGTCGCCAGCGGCAGGCCGCGCGACAGCGCCGCGCGCGCGGCGGCGTAGGCCGGCCCGTCCGCGCCGCCCATCGCTTCGACGAACACATCGATCTCGCCTGAGGCGGCGAGCGTCGCCGGGTTGTCGAAAAAGGCGGCTTGCTCCAGGCCGGCGCCGAACTCGCTTCGGCTGAGCGCGCTGGCCGCGACGATGACGATTTCGCGGCCGGCGCGCGTCGCCAAGTCCTCCCGCCGCCTTTGCAGCAGGCGGACCAGCCCGCCGCCGACGGTGCCCAGGCCCGCAAGGCCGACGCGAAAAGGTTTCGGCATTCGATCGTCATCCCGCCAAGAGAAGCGAATCGACCGGCTCGGAACCCGAGTCCGCCGACTCTGGAGCCCTATTTGCCCCACTAGCGGCCGACGATCAATGCAAACTCAGCCGTAGCGCTCGATCGCGCTCTTGGCTTTCTTCTTGCGCGCCTTGCGCGCGGCGTAGCGGGCGTCGCGGTCGAGCTTGCGCTCGTACTCGAGGCGGGCCTCCTCCTCGCGACGGGCCTGCTCGGCCGCTTGGCGCGCCACCTCGGCGAGGCGTTCGGCCTCTTTGCGAGCGGCCTCTTCGGCGGCGCGGCGCGCCGCCTGGGCGGCCTCGGCCTCCGCCTTGCGGCGCCGGCGGTCCGCTTCGCGCTCGGCGCGCGCCCCGAGGATGGCGCGACGCTTGGCTTCGCGTTCGATGACCGCGGGATCGTTGGGATCGTATTTCGGGCGGGTGAGGAACTTCTCGATCAACTCTTTGCGGGCTTTGGCGGACGCCGCCTGGCGATCGAGGAAACTGTTGCTATGCAAAAACGACATCGCTTTCCTTGGAACCGGTTTCGCCGCGCGGCTCATGCCACAAACCGTCGGCCGCCGCAATGCTTTTGCCGCAACGCAGCAATGCCGCGGCGCTCGCGCGCGGCCGCAACCGCAAGCGCCGGGCGACGCCCCGCGACCGCGTGACGGCGCGCGGAGCGTGTACTAGAAACGCGTGACGGCCGCGGGCGACGATCGCCGCGGCGGCGCCAAACGGGGAGCGAATCGTCCGATGAACAACGCAATCCTCGACCCATTGACCCCGCGGCATCTCGCGCTCTTCGGCGCCGTGGTGCAGTGGTTCGCGCGCTACGAGACGTTGATGGAGCAGGCGATGGCGACGGTCGCCGGCTGCGATCTCCCCGCCGTCATCCTGCTCTTGCGCAGCCACAGCTTCAGCGGCAAGCGGCAGACGTTGCTCGATCTGCTTCGTCATCGGGCGGCGCCGATGGACGAACTCGACCGCATCCGCGGTTATCTCGTCATTCCCTACAATCTGGCGCGGCTGCGCGAAGACATCGGCCACTGCGCCTGGCGCCGCGGCGCCGCGCCGGACGGCGTGCAGCCGAACTGGATTCTTCGGGTTCCGCCGAGCGTCAAGCCGTCGCGCGGCGCCGACGCGGCCCCGGAAACCTACATCGAGGACAGCGGCGAGCAGGTCGAGTACACCATCGACGACCTCGAGCAGATCGTCGCCGGCCTTGCCGAAAACTACACCATGTTCGCGAGCTATCTCAAAGAGATCAACCTCCTCGGGGCGCGCCGGTGAGACGCCGCGCGAAACCTTCGGTCGGCCGCGAATGATGGTCGAAGCGCTCGCGCCGTTCGCTCTCGCCGTCTGGGGCTACCTGCTCATCGGGCGCGGAGGGTTCTGGCTCGGCCGCGAGCGCGACGACGCGCCGCCGCCGCCCGCGTTCCCCGCCGCGTGGCCGGAAATCGTCGCCGTGATCCCGGCGCGCGACGAAGCCCGGACGATCGGCGAAAGCGTCGGCTCGCTCTTGCGGCAAGACTATCCGGGACGCCTTTCGCTGCTGGTGGTCGACGACCAGAGCTCGGACGGCACCGCGGAGGCTGCCCGCGCCGCCGCCGAAGCCGCCGGCGCCGCGACGCGCCTCGCGGTCGTCGCTGGCGGCGACCCGCCCCCGGGCTGGACGGGCAAGCTGTGGGCGATGCGCCAGGGGCTGACTGCGCTGGAGAAAGTCGCGGCGGCGCCGGAGTTCGTGCTGTTCAGCGACGCCGACATCGCCTATGAGCCGCGCGCGCTCGCCCGTCTCGTCGCCATCGCCGAGGCGAAGGGCGCTTCGCTCGCCTCGCTCATGGTGAAGCTTCGCTGCGAAAGCGCGGCCGAGCGCTGGCTCGTCCCCGCTTTCGTGTTCTTCTTCCAGATGCTCTATCCGTTCGCCTGGGTCGCCGATCGCCGCCGCCGCGTCGCCGCGGCGGCGGGCGGATGCATGCTGACGCGACGAACGGCGCTGTTCGCCGCCGGCGGCCTCGAGGCGGTGCGCGGCGCGCTGATCGACGACTGCGCGCTCGGGGCGCTGATGAAGCGCCAAGGTCCGATCTGGCTCGGCCTCACCGAGAACGCCGTCAGTCTGCGCCCGTACCCGACCTTCGTCAGCTTCGGCGCCATGGTGGCGCGCTCGGCCTTCGCCGAGCTTGGCTACTCCTCGCTCAGGCTGGCTGGCGCGATGGTCGGCATGGCGGCGACCTATCTCGCGCCGCCGCTGCTCGCGCTGTTCGCCGACGGCTGGGCGCGATGGGCCGGCGCGCTCGCCTGGGCGGCGATGGCGGCGAGCTTCGCGCCGACGCTCAGGCTTTACCGTCGGCCGCTGGCCGGCGGCTTCGCCCTGCCCGCTATCGCGCTGGCGTACCTCGGCTTCACCTCGGCTTCGGCCGTGCTATACTGGCGCGGGTGCGGCGGCTATTGGAAGGGCCGTATTCAAGCGCCAAAGAATGTGCGCGCATGACGACGGCGACCGTGGCGCTTTCCGGCAAGACCCATCGCGACGAGAACTTTCCGGTCGCCTCGCGGCTGATGGACGCGCGCCATCGCGACCCGATTCTCGCGTTCTATCGCTTCGCCCGCGCCGCCGACGACGTCGCGGACCATCCGACGCTGTCCCCTGATCGCAAGCTCGCCGCGCTCGACGCGCTCGGCCAAGCGCTGTGCGGCGACGCGCGGCGCGAGCCCGACGCCGAGCCGCTGCGCCTGGCCTTGCGCGAGCGCGGACTAAGTCCCCGCCACGCCCTTGATCTGCTCGCGGCGTTCCGCATCGATGTCCACAAGCGCCGCTACGCCGACTGGGCGGAGCTGATGGACTATTGCCGCCTTTCGGCGGCGCCGGTCGGCCGCTTCGTTCTCGACGTCCACGGCGAGCGCGAGGCGCTCTGGCCCGCCTCCGACGCGCTGTGCGCGGCGCTGCAGGTGATCAACCACCTGCAGGATTGCGGCGCCGACTACCGCCGACTCGACCGCGTCTACTTGCCGCAGGACGTTCTCGCCGCGCACGGCGCCGCGATCGAGGCGCTCGGCGCAGCGCGCGCTTCGCCCGCGCTGCGGGGCGTGATCGCCGAGCTGGCGCGACGCGCCGGCGAGTTGACGCGCGAGGGCGCGGCGCTCTTGCCGCAGATCGACGACTTCCGCCTTGCGCTCGAAATCGGCGCGATCGAGAGCCTCGCGCGTCGCCAGGCGCGAGAGCTCGAACGCCGCGACCCGTTGAGCGAGCGCGTCCGCCTCGGCAAGGCGACTTTCCTCTGGGTCGGCGGCCTCGGCGCGTTGCGGCGCCTTCCGGCGCGGCTGGCGCGAGCCGGACGAACGCAACCGCAGGCCGCCGCATGAACCCGCAAACGGCGCCGGCGATCCACAGCTCGTTCTATCTGGCGATGCGCATCCTGCCGGAGCGCCGTCGCGAGGCGATGTTCGCGCTCTACGCCTTCTGCCGCGCGGTCGACGACATCGCCGACGAGCAAGGGGCCTTGTCCTCCGGCGAGCGCCTGGCGGCGTTGGCCGTCTGGCGGACCGACATCGACGCGCTGTTCGCCGGGCGGCGGCCGCCGCATCTCGCCGCGCTCGCGGAAGCGACGCGTCGCTACGAGCTGCGGCGCGCCGATTTCGACGCCGTCATCGACGGCATGGCGATGGACGCCGCCGGCGACATCCGCGGGCCGGACTGGGCGACGCTCGATCTCTATTGCGACCGCGTCGCCTGCGCCGTCGGCCGGCTGTCGGCGCGCGTGTTCGGCTTTCAAGCGGAGGCGGCCGACGCGCTCGCCTTTCATCTCGGGCGCGCGCTCCAGCTCACCAACATTCTGCGCGACATCGACGAGGACGCCGCCATCGGTCGGCTTTATCTGCCGCGCGAGGCGCTCGCCGCCGCTGGAGCGCCGACCGACGAGCCGCTCGCGGCGGCGGCCGATCCGCGGCTCGTCGCCGCCTGCGCAGAAGTGGCGGAGCGCGCCCGCTGGCATTTCGATCAGGCGGAGCCGATCATGGCGGGCGCGCCGCGCGCCGCGGCGAAAGCGCCGCGGTTGATGGCCGCCGTCTATCGCTCGATCTTCGATCGCATGGTCCGCGACGGTTTCGCGCCCCCGCGCCGGCGCGTCAGGGCGAGCCGGCTCGCCATCCTCGGCGCGCTGTTGCGCTACGGCCTGCCGTGAGCGGCGGCGTCGCGCATGTCGTCGGCGCCGGCGTCGCCGGCCTGAGCGCGGCGACGCGCCTCGTCGAGGAGGGCCGCCAGGTCGTCGTCCACGAGGCGACGCGCGCCGCGGGCGGCCGTTGCCGCTCCTATTTCGATCCGTCGCTGGGCATGACCATCGACAACGGCGCCCACCTCTTGCTCTCCGGCAACCGCGCCGCGCTCGACTACCTCGGGCGGATCGGCGCGCCCGGCCTCGACGGCCCGCGCGAAGCGGCGTTCGATTTCGTCGACCTGAAGAGCGGCGAACGCTGGCGCCTCAGGCCGAGCGCCGGGCGCGTTCCCTGGTGGCTGTTCGACCGCAGCCGCCGCCCTCCGGGCGCGCGGATCAGCGACTTTCTCGCCCCGCTCGGCCTCTTTTTCGCGCCCGCGCGCGCGACCATCGGCGAAGCGATGCGCTGCGAGGGCGCGCTTTACGAACGGCTGTGGCGGCCGCTGCTGCTCGCCGGCCTCAACCTCGATCCGCGCGAGGGCTCGGCGGCGTTGGCGGCGGCGATGCTGCGCGAGACGCTCGCGGCGGGGGGGCGCGCCTGCCGGCCGCTGGTCGCCACGCGCGGACTGGCGCCGACCTTCGTCAACCCGGCGCTCGACTTTCTCGCCGCGCGCGGCGCCAGGGTGAGCTTCGGCTCTCGGCTGCGCGGCGCGCGCTTCGCCGGCGAGCGCGCCGTCGCGCTCGATTTCGAGACGGGAAGCGTGGCGCTCGATCGCGACGACGCGCTCATCGTGGCGACGCCGCCCGGGATGGCGCGCGAGCTGTTGCCCGGCCTCGAGACGCCCGACGAATTCCGCAGCGTCGTCAACGCTCATTTCCGCGTCGCGCCGCCGCCCGGCCAGCCGCCGATTCTCGCTGTGGTCAACGGCCTGAGCGAGTGGCTGTTCGCCTTTCCCGACCGCCTGTCGGCGACCATCAGCGGCGCCGACCGGCTGATCGATCGGCCGCGCGAGGAATTGGCGGCGGAAATCTGGCGCGAGGCGGCGGCGCTGACCGGCCTGCCCGCCGCGACGCCGCCCTGGCAGATCGTCAAGGAGCGGCGCGCGACCTTCGCCGCCACGCCGGCGCAGAACGCCAAGCGCCCGCCGGCGCGCACGCGCTGGAGCAATGTCGCGCTCGCCGGCGACTGGACGCGGACCGGCCTGCCGGCCTGCATCGAAGGCGCCGTGCGCTCCGGCTACGCCGCCGCGACGATCGTCCTGAACCAGCGCGCCCGAGCGCCGCGGGCCGCCGTCGCCGCGGGGAGCCGCCCATGACCATCGCTGTCGCCGACCGCGAGGCCGCGCCGTCGCTCGAAGCGCTGGAGCCGCGCATCGCCTCCGCGGCCGCGGCGCTCGGCGCCTTGCAGCGCGACGACGGACATTGGCGCTTCGAGCTCGAAGCCGACGCGACCATCCCCGCCGAATACGTGTTGCTCAAGCATTATCGCGGCGAGCCGGCCGATCTCGCGCTGGAGCGCAAGATCGCCGCCTATCTCAGGCGCATCCAGGGCGATCACGGCGGCTGGCCGCTGTTCCACGCCGGCGCCTTGGACGTCAGCGCCAGCGTGAAGGCCTATTTCGCCCTCAAGATGATCGGCGACCATCCGGACGCCGCGCACATGCGCCGCGCGCGCGAGGCGATCCTCGCCCGCGGCGGCGCGGCGCGCGCCAACGTCTTCACCCGCCTGCTGCTGGCGCTCTACGGCGAGGTCCCCTGGCGCGCCGCGCCGGCCATGCCGGTCGAAATCATGCTGCTGCCGCGCTGGTTCCCCGTCCACATCGAGAAGATGTCCTACTGGGCGCGCACCGTGCTGGTCCCGCTGCTTGTCCTCCAGGCGCTCAAGCCGCGCGCCGCCAATCCGCGCCGGGTTCGCGTCCAGGAGCTGTTCGTGACCCCGCCGGAGGCGGTCAGCGACTGGCCGGCCGGCGCGCACCAGAAACGCGGCTGGGTGATGTTCTTCGGCGCGATCGACCGGGTCTTGAAATTCGCCGAGCCCTATTTCCCGCGCGGACCACGCCGCCGCGCCATCGCCGCCGCCGTAGCCTTCGTCCACGAGCGGCTCAACGGCGAGGACGGCCTCGGCGGCATCTATCCCGCCATGGCCAACGCGGTGATGATGTTCGACGCGCTCGGCTATCCGGCCGACCATCCCGACCTCGTCGTCGCCCGTCGCGCGATCGAGCGGCTGCTGGTCGTCGGCGAGGACGAGGCCTATTGCCAGCCCTGCCTGTCGCCGGTGTGGGACACCGCGCTCGCGACCCACGCGCTGTTCGAAGCGGGCGACGCGGCGAGCGCCGAGCGCGCGCGCGCCGGCCTCGCCTGGCTGAACCCACGCCAGGTTCTCGACCTCAAGGGCGACTGGGCGGCGCGCCGTCCCGAAGCCCGCCCCGGCGGCTGGGCGTTCCAATACGCCAACCCGCATTATCCCGATCTCGACGACACCGCGGTCGTCGCGATGGCGATGGACCGCGCCGACCGCGACGATTTCGGCGCCGCGGCGGGGCCGCACGCGGAGGCGATCGGCCGCGCGCGGGAATGGATCGAGGGATTGCAGAGCCGCGACGGCGCCTGGGCCGCGTTCGACGCCGACGGCGGCTACGACTACCTCAATAACATCCCCTTCGCCGATCACGGCGCCCTGCTCGATCCGCCGACCGCCGACGTCACCGCGCGCTGCGTCTCGCTCATCGCCCAGCTCGGCGAGAAGCGCGAGACCAACGCGGCGCTGGCGCGCGGCGTCGACGCGCTCATCGCCTGCCAGGAGAAGGACGGAAGCTGGTACGGCCGCTGGGGCATGAACTACATCTACGGCTCCTGGTCGGCGCTGTGCGCGCTCCATGCGACGGGCCTCGATCCGCAGTCGCCGCCCGTCAAGCGCTGCGTCGAGTGGCTCGTCGGCGTCCAGAACCCGGACGGCGGCTGGGGCGAAGCCGGCGACAGCTACAAGCTCGACTACAAGGGCTACGAGCCGGCGCCGAGCGCGGCCTCGCAGACCGCCTGGGCGCTGCTGGGGCTGATGGCGGCGGGCGAGGCCGACCACCCCGCGGTGGCGCGCGGCGTCGCCTATCTCGCCCGGACGCAGGGCGCCGACGGCCTCTGGGACGAGCCCTACCACACCGCGACCGGTTTTCCGCGCGTGTTCTATCTGCGCTATCACGGCTACGCGAAGTTCTTCCCGCTGTGGGCGCTCGCCCGCTACCGCAACCTCAAGCGCGCCAACAGCCGCGCGACCAAGTTCGGCATGTGATCTCTTGACCCGGGCCGCGCCGCCGCCTCGCCTTCTGTTCGTCAGCGGATTGAAGCGCGAAGCCGCGCTCGCCGCCGGGCCGGACGCGCTGGCGGTGTGCGGCGGCGGCGAGGTTCTCGCTGAAAGGCTCGCCGCCGCGCCGCCGTCCATTCGGCTCGCGATCAGCTTCGGCCTGTGCGGCGGCCTCGACGCGACGCTGGAGAGCGGCGACGTCGTCGTCGCAACGCGGGCGCTTGGCGGCGGCGAGAGCCTGCCGGCGGACGAAGCGGTCGCGCGGGCGCTGGCGGATCGTCTGCAAGCGGCGGGCGAGCGGGTCCGCCTCGGCGCGGTCGCCGACGCAGCGGCGCCGGTCCTCACGCGCGCGGCCAAGGCGGAGCTGCGCCGGGTCTCCGAGGCGATCGCCGTCGACATGGAGAGCGCCGCCGCGGCGCGCTTCGCCGCCCGGCGCGGCGCGCGCTTCGCCGTCCTGCGCGTGGTCGCCGACCCGGCCGGGCGCGACCTGCCCGCGCTCGCCGCGCACGCCGTGCGACCCGACGGAAGCGTCGACTACGCGGCGGTTCTGCTCGGCCTCTGCCGCGCGCCCTGGCAGGCGCCGGCCCTGGTCGCGACGGCGCGCGACAGCGCCGCGGCCTTCGCCGCGCTAGGCCGCTGTCGCCGACGGCCCGCCCTTTTTCTCGGCCTCGCGGATCTCTGACAGCTTGCGCGCGACGTTCTGCGAGAAGATGAACTCGGCCGGACGCTGCTGGTCGAGCGGGATCTCGGGCGCCATCGGCCCGTCCGTGCGAACGCCGCGCAGCGCAACCCCGAGCGCCTTCAAAGGCCGCCTCACCGTGTCGGCGACCGCGGTCGCCTCGAAGCCGCTGTGGACCATGCAATTGGCGCATTTCTCGTAATTGCCGGTTCCGTAGGCGTCCCAGTCGGTCTCCTCCATCAGCTCTTTGAAGGTGGCGGCGTAGCCCTCGCCGAGCAGGTAGCACGGCCGCTGCCAACCGAAGACCGTCCGGGTCGGGTTGCCCCACGGCGTGCAATGATAGGTCTCATTGCCGGCAAGGAAGTCGAGGAACATCGACGACTGGTTGAACGCCCATTTGCGCCCGCCGTCGCCGCGGCGGAAGATTTCGCGGAACAGCCGCTTGGTGGTCAGACGGTCGAGGAAATGCTTCTGGTCGGCCGCGCGCTCGTAGGCGTAGCCGGGCGAGACGGTGACGCCGTCGACGCCGAGCGCCGTGACCGCGTCGAAGAACGCCGCGACGCGCGCCGGGTCGGCGTCGTTGAAGAAGGTCGAGTTGATCGTCACCCGAAAGCCCTTCGCCTTCGCCAGCTTCAGCGCGGCGACGGCGCGGTCGTAGACGCCCTTGCGGCAGACCGACTTGTCGTGCATCTCGCGGTCGCCGTCGAGATGGATCGACCAGGTGAAATACGGGCTCGGCCGGTACTGGCCGATCTTCTTCTCCAGCAGCAGGGCGTTGGTGCAGACGATGGCGAACTTGCGCCGCGCGATCACGCCCTCGACGATCTTCGGCAGGTCGGCGTGCACCAGCGGCTCGCCGCCGGCCATCACCACCACCGGCGCGCCGCACTCGTCGACCGCGGCGAGCGCGTCGGCGACCGACAGCCGCTTGTCGAGGATCGCGTCGGGATAGTCGATCTTGCCGCAGCCGGCGCAGGAGAGATTGCAGCGGTACAGCGGCTCGAGCATCAGCACCAGCGGGTAGCGCTTGCGCCCCATGAGATGCTGCTTGACGATATAGGCGCCGACGGTGGCGACCTGTCGAAAAGGAATGCTCAAGCGTAACTCCTGATCCGGCGCGGCCGCCGACGGTCGGGCCGCGACGATTCCGCTTTGTGGGAGCTAGATTTAGTTCACCAATCGGGCGGGCTCAAGTTTCCCGGCCGGCGAAATCCGCGTAGCCGCCAAGCCGCGCGCCCGAGCAGGCCAGGGCGTCGCGGCAGCGTTCCGACGTCAGCGCCGCGAGCTCCTCGCGGTGGCGGTAGCCCGCCGCCGAGCCCGCGAATTGGTCGGCGGTCGCCGGATGGAGATAGATTTCGCTCAAGCCCTCCGGCAGGCGGGCGATGAGGCCCTCGAGCCGCGCTTCGCCCATCGCCCCGCTCCAGGCGAGGCCGAACACGCGGTCGGCGACGAGAAGACCCGCCGCCCGCGCCCGCGCGCGCGTCAGCAGGGCCCACGGCGCGGCGACGCTGGCGGCGAGCGCGCGACGGGTCGGTTCGACCGCGCGCAACAGGCGAAGCGGCTCCACCGGCGCGCGCAGCGCTTTCAGGCCGAAGTCGCGGCCGACAGCGAGGAGCTCGCTCATGACCGCGGGATGCAAATGATAGTGCTGGTGGGCGTCGACGTGGTCGAGGGGAAGCCCGGCGGCGCGGTAAGCTTCGAACTGCGCGCGGATTTCGGCGTGGAGCTGTCGGCGCGCGGCCGTCCGCAACAGGATCGCCGCGCCATAAGCGACGAGATCGTCGCGCAGGCGCCCGGCGCGGTCGAGGAGATCGGGGATCTCCACCGCCGGCGCGGTGGGCGCGCCCTCGACCAGGGTGAGATGCAGCCCGACCCTGAGACTCGGCAGGCGGCGGGCGCGCCGGATCGCGTCGGCGGCCGCGGGCGCGCCGACCATCAGGCTCGCCGCGCTGAGCAGACCGCGGCGATGGGCCTCCTCCACCGCCTCGTTCACCTCGGGGGCGAGGCCGAAATCGTCGGCGGTGACGATCAGCCGCTTCAAGCCGCGAGGTCTTCGCGTTGGCGCAGGAAGCGGAAAAACTCAACGCCCTCGCGCAGGCGGCGGACCATCATCTCCGGGCTGACGATCATCTCGCCGACGATCGAGGCGATCTTCGAGGGGCGGAAATAGAACCGCTTGTAGAAGTCTTCCACCGCCGCGAAGATTTCGCTGTGGCTCAAGTGCGGATAATTCAGCGAGGCGATCTGGGTGCCCTCCTCGGTGAGCAGGTCGACGCCCTCGGCGAACCAGCCGTTCTGCTTGGCTTGGTTGAACAGGAAGGTCCCCGGATAGGGCGCGGCGAGCGACACCTGGATGGTGTGCGGATCGATCTCCTTGGCGAACTCCAACGTCTCGCGCATGGTCTCGCGCGTCTCGCCGGGCAGGCCAAGGATGAAGGTGCCGTGGACGACGATTCCCAGCTCGCGGCAGTCCTTGGAGAAACGGCGCGCGACGTCGACCAGCAGCCCCTTCTTGATGTTGTGAAGGATCTTCTGGTTGCCCGACTCGTAGCCGACCAGGAGCAGGCGCAGACCGTTGTCCTTCAACACCTCGAGCGTCTTGCGCGGCACGTTGGCCTTGGCGTTGCACGACCAGACGACGCCGCGCTTGCCGAGCTCCTTCGCCAGCGCTTCGACACGCGGCAGATTGTCGGTCAGCGTGTCGTCGTCGAAGAAGATCTCCTTCACCTGCGGGAACGCCTGGCGCGCGTATTCGACCTCGGCGATCACGTGCTCGATCGAGCGCACCCGGTACTTGTGGCCGCCGATGGTCTGCGGCCAGAGACAGAAGGTGCAGTGCGATTTGCATCCGCGCCCGGTGTAGAACGACAGGTACGGGTGCTTGAGATAGCCGCCGTAATAGCGGTTGATGTCGAGGTCGCGCTTGTAGACCGGGGTCACGAACGGCAACTGGTCCATGTCGGCGAGGACCTCGCGATCTTGGTTGTGAATGATCGCGCCTTCCGCGTTGCGGTAGGAGATCCCCTTGACGCTGGCGAAGTCCCGCCCTTCGGCGACCTCCTTGATGGTGAAGTCAAACTCGTTGCGGGCGACGAAATCGAGCGCGGTCGTCGCCTTGAGGCTCTTTTCCGGTTCGACCGCCACCTTCGCGCCGATGAAGCCGATCTTGCAGGTCGGGTTGATTGCCTTGATCTTCTCCGCCGTCTTGACGTCGGACTTGAACGACGGCGTCGAGGTGTGCATCACGATCAGCTCGTGGCTGCGGACGTCGGGCTCGATATCCTCGAACGCGAGCCCGTGCGGCGGCGCGTCGATCAGCTTCGAGCCTTCGACCAGCGCGGCGGGCTGGGCGAGCCAGGTGGGATACCAGAACGAGCGCACTTCGCGCTTCATCTGGTAGCGCGCGCCGGCGCCGCCGTCGTAGCCGTCGAACGACGGCGCCTGCAGGAACAAGCTTCGCATCATCGTCTTCTTGCTCACCTCAGCGCGCGCAAACGGCCGTCGGGCCGAAGGTCGAAGCGCTTGTCTCGCCAGCTCAGGGCGCCGCCGAAGAAGCCGGCGACGAATGTCGCGAACGACAGCAGATCGCGCAGCGGCAGCAGCCAGCTCGGCGGCGCGGCGAAGCCGAAACGGCGCCGGATCGCGCCAAAGAGCACAATTCGGCAGACGATGGCAAGCGCCGCCAGCCCGGCGCCGAGCGCCGGCGCGCCGGTCGCCGCCGCGATCAGCGCCGCGCCGAGCGGGTGGGTGAGGAAGGAGCCCGCGTATCCGAGCGGCGCCACGCTGCGAATGGTGCGCGCCCAGCGCAGCTCGTGGCGCCACAGCTCGCCAAAGCTGGTCTCGGCGCAACTGTGGGCGACGAGGACGTCCGCCACGGCGACGCTCAATCCTCGCGCCCGCACCGCTTCGCCGATCGCGTAATCGTCGGCGAGGCGATCGGCGACGGCTTCAAAGCCGCCGATCTCGGTCAGGCGCGCGCGCGTCAGCGCGATGGTCGAGCCGAAGCACGGCGTCGCCAGACCGGCGCCGAGGCCGAAGAGCGCGTTGGGCAGGAAATGCGCGTCGATCGCCAGCGCCGAAAGCTGCGACCAGAAGCCCGTCGCCGCCGCGCCGTAATAGAAGCAGGTGACGGCGCCGACGCCCGCGCCGGCGAGCGTCGCCGCCACCCGCTCGAGATAGCGCGGCTCGACGGCGATGTCGCTGTCGGAAATCACCAAGCAGTCGCGACCCGCGCGCCGGGCGATGTTGGCGAGATTGGCGACCTTGAGATTGGCGCCGAGCGGCGTTTCGTCGACGACGAGCTTCAGGTCGGCGTCGGGAAAGGCCGCTTGCGCGCGCTTGACGACGGCGATCGCCGAGTCGGTAGGATCGCGCACGCCGCAGACGATCTCGACCGGCGCGGGGTAATCCTGCGCGCAGAAGGTGGCGAGATCGTCGAACAGTCGCGGCTCGTCGCCGTGCAGCGGCTTGAGGACCGAGACCGCCGGCGGCGGCGCGGCCGCCGCTCGGCCGCCGCTCGGCAAGCGCGCGACGGCCGCCGCGACGATGAGATAGAGGCAGCCCGCCGCGGCGAGGCAAAGAAAGAAGGCGGCGATCACTCGGCCGGTCCGCTCTCCGCGACCGCCGCGCTCCCGCTTCCTCGCAGCGCCCTGCCCTCAATCGCCTGCCAGCCGATCAGGCCGGGCACGCCGAAGACGAGGTCGGGGACGCGCTTGATCAGCGACAGGGCGATCGCCGCCTCCGCGGGCACGCCGAAGATCGCGCAGATGGCGATCAAAGCGCCCTCCTGCGCGCCGAGCGCGCCGGGGATGAGGAAGGCGGCGCCTTTGGCCGCGTGCATCAGGCTCTCGATCACCAGCGCTTCGAGATAGCCGCAGGGATAGCCCATGAAGGCGAGCACCGCCCACACCTCCAGGACGCCGAACAGCCACACGCAGGAATGGACCAGCAGCGCGGCGGCGACGCCCCGGCCGTTGGCGTGGATGTCGGCGAGGCGGGCGTAGAGCGCGTCGATCGCGCCGAACGCCAGCCATTCGCGCCCGCCCGCCAGGCGCTGGAGCAGCCGCGTGATCCATCGCCGCGCGATCGGGCGCTGGACGAGGAAAAAGCCGGCGAGCGCCGGCGCGGCGGCGAAGAGGGCGACGGCGATCGCCCGGGGCGCCGGATCGGCTTCGCGCATCGCCGCAAGCGCCGCCAAGCCGAGGAGGCCGAACAGGAACTGGGTCGTCGCCTGGACAAGGACGTCGACGATGACGCTCGCCGCCGCCAGCGTCGCGGGCGCGCCGGTCAGGGCGAGGGCGCGGGCGCCGATCGCCTCCCCGCCGATCTGGGTGATCGGCAAAAGCGCGTTCGCGCCTTCGCGCAAGAAGCGGATGAGGACGCAGACCCGCGCCGGGGGTCGCGCCCGCGGCGGGAAGAGCAAGAACCAGCCGAACCCGGCCCCGATCAGCGCGACGCCGCGCAGAACGACGACGGCGACGACGCCCCACCCCGACGCCGCGACGGCGGCGGCGACGCTCCCCGCGCCGATCCACAGGATGAGGGCGACGGCGGTGACGACGCCGGCGAGCCAGGCGAGCTTAAACAAGACGCCCACGCCGCCGCCAAGGGCGGACGCGCCCGGCCGGCGGCGGGCGGCGGCTGGCGACGCGCGGCGCGGGGAGGAACGACTTGAGCTCGACGCCAATGCGAGGCCCCTTTCGCTGCGTTTCGATCGACGCCGCGCAGCGGTAGTTCGGCCCGGGCGGCGATGCAAGCTCGGAAAGCGGCGCCGGCGGCGATTATGGGTCGCGGCCCGACGGCGCGTTCAGTCGAGAGGGCGGCGGCGCCCGGTCGCGCGGCTCAGCGCCGCCGCCCTCTCCTGTCGGGGAATCGGGGGCTCGCGGCGTCCGCCACGAGCGCGCCTCAGATCAGCTTGAGGCCGTTCAACAGCACAATGGCGATCGACAGCGGCGCGATGAAGCGGATGAGAAAGAACACCGCCTTGATCAGGCCGCGATTGTTGAGCTCGCCGTGGTTGGAAAGGCTGCGCGCCGTCTTGTCGAATCCGTAAACCCAGCCGACGAACAGGCAGATCAGGATGCCGCCGAGCGGCAGCAGGACGTTCGAGCTCGCGAAGTCGAACAGGTCGAACGGATTGAGCCCGAAGATCGCCACATGCGCCATCAGACTTTGCGACAGCGAAGCCGGGACGCCGAGAAGGGCGATCGCCGCAATCGTGGCCAGCGCCGCCTGCTTGCGGCCCAGTCCGTAGCGCTCCGACAGGACCGCCACCGGCACCTCGATCAACGACAGGATGGCCCCGACGCTGGCGATGGCGGTGATGAGGAAGAAGATGGTCATGAAGACGGTTCCGCCGGGCATCGAGGCGAAAACCGCGGGAATGGTCATGAACACCAGCGACGGCCCGGCGGCCGGCTCGAAGCCGAAGGTGAACACCGCGGGAAAAATGGCGACGCCCGCCAGGAGCGACACCGATAGGTCGGCCAGCATGACCCGGGTCGCGGTCCAGGGAATGTTCTGGTCGTCGCGGAAATAGCTGCCGTAGGTCAGCATCGTCCCCATGCCGAGCGACAGCTTGAAGAAGGCGAGGCCCAGGGCGGTCAGCGCCACCGCCGGGGTGATCTTGGCGAAGTCGGGCTGAAACAGGAAACCGAGGCCCCGGCCCGCTCCGTCGAGCGTCAGGCTGCGCACGCAGAGCGCCACCAGCAGAATGAACAGCAGAGGCACCAGCCGCAGCGTCACCGCCTCGATCCCTTTCGACACGCCGCACATAATCACGCCGCCGGTCACCGCCAGCACCACCCACTGCCAAGCGAGAACAGTGAGCGGGGACGAGACGAGCTTGGCGAAGGCGGCGCCGGCGACCTTTGGGTCGACGGTCGACACTTCGCCCGAAACGGCCTTGAAGACATAGGCGTAGACCCAGCCGGCGACCTCGGAATAGAACGCCATAATCAGGAGAGCGGCGGCGCATCCCATCCAGCCGATCGCCTTCCATTCCCACTGCCCGCGCGGCGCCAGGATCTCGAAGCTGGTCACCGCGTCGGCGCGAGCGGTCCGGCCCAGCATCGTCTCGGCGATCATCACCGGCAGGCCGACCAGCATGGTGGCGGCGAGATAGACCAGCAGGAAGCCGGCGCCGCCGTTGGTCCCGGTCAGCGAGGGGAACTTCCAGATGTTGCCCAGCCCGACAGCCGAGCCGAGGGTCGCCACCAGCACGCCCAAATTGGTGGTGAATCCGTCACGATCGATTTTCGTCATGTTTCCTCTAAGCATAGAATTGTCGGGCGTCTGCTTGCGATTGCGCAGGGAGGCCGCGATCTGAGCGCCCTGTCCAGGGGCTTGGCGAGAAGAGCGGGTCGAGCCGCCGCCGACAGGCGAACGACCCGGATCACGCCGCGGCGCGAAGGCGCGGCGATCGGCGGCTGACCGGGCGAGCCTGAGAAGGCCGCCGGCGCCGCTCAAATGGGGACGCGGCTGGCCGATCGGCGACGGGCGATGCGGCCGACGGTAAAGAAAGGTTGAGACACGACGCCAACGCAAGGCCCTCTTCGCTGCGGTTCGACGGACGGCGGGCAGCGGTAGGTCGATCGGGGCGACGAAGCAAGCCCGGAAGGCGCCGCCGGCCACGATTTGCGGCCCAGCGCGCCGCAAAAAGCGCGGCGAGCGCCACGGCCGCCGCGATCGGCGCCCGATCGCCGTCGGCGACCCGTCGAGAGCGAGGCTTCGTCGCCGATCGGCGACCACCCAAAGGGCGAGCGCGAAACAGCGCCGGCCCTGGGTGACTTTGCAAACCGAAGTCGCGCAAGGTTTCCGATATCTATCAATCAGTTGGACAAAAATCGATTGCAACCCGTGAAAATCCCGCGATCATCGCCATCGGTTCAAGGTCGCCCATCGATTGCCGACGCCGGCGCCCCTTCGCTGACGCAGCGAGCCGTCATCAAAGCCATCGCCGACGGTAAGCGCGCCGACGTTCGCGACGGGCGCGCGCGGACTGGCGCTGCGCGCGCGCAGGCCGGACATGCGGGAATGGACGATCCGCCGCACTTGGCCGCGCTTGGCGACGAATGGAGTCAGACCATGCAGGCCACCACCCGCTCCTGGGTCAGCTCTGGTCCCGCCTCCAGCTCCGCCGCCACCCCGCCCTCGCGCATGACGTAGACCCGGTCGCTGATGCCGATGAGCTCGGGCAGCTCGCTGCTGATCATGAGGATGCCCACGCCAGCGCCGGCGATCTGGTCGATCAGCTTGTGGATCTGGGCTTTGGCGCCCACGTCGATGCCCCGGGTCGGCTCGTCCAGCATGAGCAGCTGCGGCGCGGTGCACAGCCACTTGCCCAGGACGCACTTCTGCTGGTTGCCGCCGCTCAGGGTGGACACGATCTGCTCGCTGGAGCGGGCGACGATGCTCAGCTCGTCGATCAACCTGGCCGCCTGGCGCTCCTCCCTGGGCCGGGACAGGAAGCCCAGGGTGGCCACGGACCGCAGGGAGGCCAGAGTCAGGTTCTCCCGGATTGACATGGGCGGGATCAGGCCCTCGGTCTTGCGGTCCTCGGAAAGGTAGGCCACGCCTGCCCGGATCAGCCGGGCCGGACTCCAGCCGTTGGTCTTGCGGCCGAGGTAGCGCACCTCGCCGCCGTGGAACCGGCGAGCCCCGAACACGGACTTGGCCAGTTCGGTGCGGCCGCTGCCCACCAGGCCGCCCAGGCCCACCACCTCGCCGCGGCGCACCACCAAGTCGATCGGCGGGGTGCGCGGAGTGAGACGGAGGCCGTGCACTTCCAGCACCGGCTCCGGGTGCACCGCGTGGGCGCGCGGGTACATCTCGTCGATGGATCGCCCGGCCATCATCCAAATCACCGAATCCGGCTTGAACGCCTGGATGGGCAAGGTGCCCACCCGGCGGCCGTCCCGCAGCACCGTGAAGCGGTCGCCGATGGCCAGGATCTCCTCGAACCGGTGCGAGATGTAGACGATGCCCATGCCCTCCGCGCGCATCCGCCGGATCAGCTCGAACAGCACGTCGATCTCTCGCTTGGTGAGGCTGGCGGTGGGTTCGTCCATGATCACCACCCGGGACTGGAACGACATCGCCTTGGCGATCTCCACCAGTTGCTGCTGGGCGGTGGAGAGCCGGGCCACGGGCAGGCGCGGATCCAGATCCGTGGACAGGGCCTTGAGCAGCTCGGCGCTGCGCCGGTACATCTCGCCGGCGTCCTTGAGCCCGCGTCGACGCGGTTCCCGGCCGAGGAAGATGTTGTGCGCCACGTCCAGGTTGGCGCAGAGGTTGAGCTCCTGGTGGATGAAGGCCACGCCCTTCTCCCGGGCGTCCCGCGCGTCGGCCAAGTTGACCCTCGCTCCGTCGATTTCCAGCTCGCCCCGGTCCGGCGGGATGACGCCGCCCAGGATCTTCATCAGGGTGCTCTTGCCGGCGCCATTCTCGCCCACCAGCACGTGCACCTCCCCGGGAAAGAGGTCGAAATCCACCTCCTCCAGGATCTTTACGTCGGTGTTGCGGAGCGGCCGGCCGTCGCCGCCGTAAATGAACTTGGTGACGCCGCGCATGGAAACCAGCGGTTTCAACATCGCCTCCTCACGCCCGCCGGTTGGTCAGGTTGCCGAAGATGATCGCCACCAGGATGATCGCGCCCTGGACGGCGAGATACAGGTGGTAGGAGACTCCCAGCAGGTTGATGCAGTTCTCGATGATCTTGATCGACAGCACGCCCAGGATGCTGTTCGCCACCGACCCCACGCCGCCGAATAGGCTGGTGCCGCCGACGATGGCCGCGGTCACCACCTCGAAGGTGAACACCCCGCCGCCCATGTTGGGCTGGGCGGCGTTCACCCGGATGGTGAACAGCAGGCCGGAGAGCGCCGCCAGGGTGGCGCAGAAGGCGTAGACCGAAACGTTGATCCGGGCGCCGGGCACGCCGCTCAGCGCCGCGGTGCGGGCGCCGAAGCCGAACGCTTTGAGCTGCCGGCCGTAGATGGTCCGGCTGATCAGCAGGTGGAACGCCACCGCCACCCCGAGGGCCAGGAACACCGCCGAGGGCAGCCCGAACATGGGCGTGCGCCCGATGGCCAGGAAGTCCTTGGGCAGCCGGTTGATGATCGAACCCTGGCTGACGATCTGGGCTAGGCCGTAGAGCACGTAGCCGGTGCCCAGGGTGGCGATGAAGGCCGGGACCCGCATGAACTGGGTGATCAGCCCGTTGCAGAGGCCCAAGGCCAGGCCCAGGGCGAGGATCGCCGCCAGCACCGCGGGCGCAGGCCAGAGCCAGGTGTTGGCCATGATCCCGGAGACGATGGAGGCCAGCCCGACCACGTAGCCCAGGGAGAGATCGATGCCGCCGGTCATGAGCACCATGGTCATGCCGATCACGGCGATGGCCGGGATGGCGGACTGCTTCAGGATCACCACCGCGTTGTCCAGGGCGGCGAAATTATTCACGAACAGGCTGGCCAGGATGACCAGGGTGAGGAAGATGAACAGGGCGACGTTGCGACCAATCAGGTTGAGGAGGTCGCCGGGAGCGAGCCGGGCCCGCCCCTTGCCGGCCGCCGCCGGAGCCTGGGCTGGGGGTTCCCTACGCTCGCCGGGCGCCGGGCCGGCCTGGAGGTCCTCTGTCGCGCGAGCGCTCATAGGGCGCCCCGGGTGGCAAGTTCGCTGTGTCGGCGGATCGCTCCGCTCAGATAGACGATGACGATGATGGCGGAGCCGATGAAGACGTTTTGCATGAACGGATGGATCCCCAGCAGGTTGAGCACGTTGCGCAGGCAGCCGATGATCAGCGCGCCGAGCACGGCCATGGGCACGGAGCCTCGGCCGCCGGCCAGGTCCACCCCGCCGATGATGCAGGCGGCGATGGCGTCCAGTTGGTAGGCGTCGCCCTGGGTGGGATGGACGGTGTCCAACTGGGCCGACAGCAGCAGGCCAGACACCGCGGCGCAGAAGCCGGAGAAGCCGAACACGAAGAACTGCAGCCGGGCGGCGCTGAGGCCCTCCTGGCGCAGCACGGTCTCGTTGCCGCCCAGGGCGAGGATGTGGTTGCCGAGAGGCGTGAAGCGCTGGATGAAGAAGCCCAGCGCCAGGAAGACCAGCAGCAGCAGGTCGGACAGGGGGACGCCGCCGAGGGCGCCATTGCCGATGAACACGAAGCCTTCGGGGAAGGCGCCGATGGAGCTGCCGCCGTTGATGATCAAGGCCAGGCCCTGGCTGATCTGGCCCACCACCAGGGTGGTGATGAAGGCCGGCACGGTCAGCTTGGACACCATCAGGCCATTGAACAGGCCCATGGCGGTCCCCGCCAGCATGCCCGCGGCCATGCTCGCCGGGAGGTTGACCCCGGCGAGCATGAGCATGCCGCTGATCATTGGGCAGAACGCCAACAGACCGCCCAGGGACAGGTCGATCCCCTGGATGATGATGACGAAGGTCATCCCCACCGCGCAGATGCCGATGATGGACGACTGCCTGACGACGTTGAGCAGGTTCGACAGGTCCAGGAAGTGCGGGACCCGGGACCCCAGAACAAGGAAGGCTGCGACGGGGATCAGGAGGGCCAGTCCCCGCCGCGCCGCAGGAGCGATTGTCACAGTCTCACAATCTCAGAAGGCCCACTTGCGGGCTTCAGCCAAGTTGGTCTTGTCGTAGACCATGGTGCCGGAGTCGATCACCTTGGGGATGCTGTTGGCCGCTTTCTTGCCGTCCAGCACGGCCAGCAGGTTCTCCACCGCGATGGCGCCCATTTTGGCCGGGAACTGGGCCATGGTGCCGACGATGGCGCCCTGCTCCACCAGGTCCACCGCCTTCTTGGAGCCGTCCACCGACAGGATCTTGATGCCGGTGCGGTCGGCGTCGCCGATCGCCTGGAGGGTGCCGTCCAGCATCACGTCAGAGGCGCTGAACAGGCCGTCCACCTTCTTGTTGGCCTGAAGCATGTTCTCGGTCACCTGCATGGCCACCGAATTGGTCCAGTTGCCGGGCTGCTCGCCCACCACCTGCACGCCGCTGCCCTGGATGCCCGCCTTGAAGCCGTCCACCCGCTGGTCGCCGGCTACGCTGCCATTGGCGCCGCGCACGATCAGCACGCCGCCCTGGCCGCCCAGCTCCTTGACCATGCGCTGGCCGGCCACCTTGCCGGCGTTGAAGTTGTCGGTGCCTACGTAGGAAATGTAGAGGTCCTCGTTGCCCTTCTCCACCGAGGAGTCCACCACGATGACGGGGATCTTGGCGGCCTGGGCTTTCTTTAGCACCGGCACCACCGCCTTGCCGTCCATGGGATTGAGGACGATGGCGTCGACCTTCTTGGCGATGAGGTCCTCCAGCTGGTTCACCTGGATGGAGACTCCGGTCTCCTCCCCGGCGGTGACCAGGAGAAACTTGTCGCCGGCCTTCTCCACCGCCTGCTGGATGGAGGTGGCGATGGCCTTCTGGAAGTCGTCGTTGGTGACCGTCTTCAGACTAAAGGCGATGGTGTAGGGCGCGCCGGCGAAGGCCGCCGTCGAGCAAAGGCCCAAGCCGAGGGCCACGGCGAGGAGTCGTTTCATGGTTAGCCTCCCTAGAAGTCATTATCGTCGTGGTTAACGATAATGATTAGTTATTATCGTTGGGATTAACGATAACGTAGTCTGCAATTTTCCGCGAAGTTTTCGCGGGAGTTTGTTTGTCAATGCCTTACGGTTTCTGTCGGCGTCAACCGCGGGCGCGTCCCGCAAAGGTTTCTCGGGCTTCCCCGGGGCCCGTCCCCGCGCTCAGGCGCCGTAGATGTGCCGGCCGATGATTTGGTTCTGGTAGCTCTCGTCTAGTTCGCAGAAATAGCCGCTCCAACCCCAAACCCGGACCACCAGGTTGCGGTGCCGCTCGGGATGCCGCTGGGCGTCTCGGAGGGTGTCGACGTTCAGGGTGTTGAGCTGCATCTGCTGGCAGCCGGAGCGGGCGAAAGCGCGGATGAACAAGGCCACCTTCTCGACCGCTTCCGTCCCCCGGAACAGGCTGTCCGCCAGCTCCATGGTCAGCGGGCCGCCGTTGCAGACTCGCCGGTAGTCGAGCTTGCCGAAGCTCTGCAGCACGCTTAAGGGCCCCCGCACCTGCACGTCCGGCGAAGGCGCCAAGGACGAGCTGAAGAACGTCCCCTTGCGCCGGCCGTCGGCGGTGGCCCCGACGGTGGGTTCGCGCATGCCCTCGTGGCCCCGGGCCAGCCAGACGTAGTACATGGCCGAGCCGGCGCCCGGGCGGTAGCGGCCGCCGCGGCCGTTGTCGCCGGCGGCGGCGCAGGCGTCGGCGAAGCGGTCGAACAATTCCACCAGCAGGCCGTCGACGGCGTCGTCGTGGTTGCCCACCTTGGGCGCGCCCTCGCGCAGCTCGGTCCGCAGCGCCTCCTCTCCCTCGAAATCCGAGTCCAGGGCGCGGATCAGCCGGGCGGGATCGACGCGCCGCTGGTCGTAGACCAGGGCGCGCACCGCCGCCAGGGCGTCGGCGGCGTTGGCCGAGCCGGCGCCGTGGATGCCGAAGTTGTTGTATTTCAGGCCGTGGCTGAGGTCCCGGCCGCGCTCCAGGCAACCGTCCATCAGCACCGAGTACCAAGGCGCCGGCGGCAGCAGCAGCTTTCGGCTGGCCTCGGCCAAGCCGCGCACCTGCTCGGCCAGATCGGCGCCGGCGCGGTCGAGGATACGGTCAAAACCCTCTCCGGCCTGGAGCCCGGCGCGGATCGCCCGGTCCGCCGCGGCGGGCATCGACGCGGCGCCGATGTTCACCACCTCCATGCCGTTGCCGGGGATGATGAACTCCCAGCAGGCGGCCACCGTATAGTCCCGCGCGTCCTCCAAATCGTAGCCGGCGGCCACCAGGCCGGGGATGATCACCTCGTCGTTGCACCACTGGGGAAAGCCCAGGCCGATGCGGGTCAACTGGACGCCCTTAGCCAGCAGCCCCAAGTCGGTTTCCCGGGTCACGCGCAGATTGATCTTGGGATCGATCAGCGCCACCTTGCGGCCAGCCTCCAGCGCCATGGCGGTGAGCGGGTTCACCCCGTCGCCGCCGTCCCGGCGCGCCCCGCCCAGCATCAGCGATTGGCCGTTGTCGCCCTGCTGGATGCCCGGGTAGAGGTCGCTGTCCTTGTTCAGGCCGATGAAGAACTCCTCCAGCAGCTCCTGGGCTTCCGCTGGAGCCAGACGGCCCTCGGCCAGGTCCGCCTCCAGGTAGGGCCACAGATACTGGTCCAGCCGGCCCAGCCCGCAGTGGTAGTGCCCGCTCAGCCAGAGAACCGCATGGCACAGGCGCAGGGCCTGGAGCGCCTGGCGGAAGCTGGCGGCAGGATGAGCCGGCGCGCGTTCCAGCGTCTCGGCCAGATCGTCCCGGCCCACGGCCCGGGCCGCCTCGGCGTAGCGGCGGGCCAGATCCAGCACCGCGTCGATGGTCTCCACTGCGGCGTCGAGGAAGGTCTCCGCTTCTCGGTCGCCGGCCAACCGAACCCGGGCGGCCTGGGCCGCCGCGCGCCGGGCGAGCAGGCCCTGGCTGAGCGCCATGCCCCAGTCGGCGCAGATGTTGCTGATCGGCCCGAGCTCGTGGAAGACGCGCCCGGCGACGAGCTTCTCCATTTCCTCCGGACGGTACAGGGGCGGAATCCGCCGGACCGTGCGGGTGAAGACAATGCGCTCATCCGGCTCGATCACCACGGTCTGAGCCTCGCACAGGCGCCGGGTCAGCCGGGCCGCCCGCTGGGTCCAATCGAGACCCTCGCGCTCGCATTCGCTCAGCACGTCCACCGTGTCGGCTCTGCGGAAGCGGTGGTGCTCGCCGGCCCGGATGCGCCGTTTCATCTCCGCCAGCCGCGGCGAGAGTTCCGGCAGGGCCGCCTGCCGCCGTTCCAGGATGGCGTTCACAGCACCCTCGCGTCCACTTGAAGTTCATGAAAAGGCGTGAGATCCGTCCGGCACGGGACGGTCTCGTCATAGTCCGGACGCCATTCCAGGCCGCAGGCGGCGTACTTGCCGCCCGCAGCCCGGTTGTAAGGCAGCAGCTCCACGCGCGGCCGCCCGGGCAGCGCCCGGGCATGGCGGGCGATGGCGCGCAGATTGGCTTCCGTATCTGTCACCCCGGGCACTAACGGCACCCGGATCAGGTAGTCCAAGCCCAGGTCCGCCAGCCGTTCCAGGTTGTCCAGGATCAATCGGTTGTCGGCGCCGGTCCAGCGCCGGTGCGCCTCCGGGTCGATGAGCTTGAGGTCGAACAGCACCAGGTCGCAGCGCCGGACCACGCGCAGAAAATCCTCCACGGGGGCGAAACCGGAGGTGCCGAGGACCACGTGCAGGCCTTCCAGCCGCTCCAGCACCGCTTCCAGGAAGGCCGGCTGCATCAGCGGTTCGCCGCCGGAGAAGCTCACCCCGCCGTCGGCGAGCAGCGGCGCCTGACGGTTGAGGAGAGTAGCCAGCTCATCGGCTCGGTAGCTCCGGCCGGCGACCCGATCGCCGTTGGCCGCGCGCAGGACCTGGGGCTCTCGGGGCCTGCCCTCCGGGTTATGGCACCAGGCGCAGCGAAGCGGGCAGCCCTTGAGGAACACCGTGGTGCGCAGCCCGGGGCCATCGTGAATGGTCAATTCACGGATGTCGAAGACCACCCCGGTCACGGACGCTGGCATCCCCTTCCTCCCTTCCCTCGAGCCCAACTTCGCTCCGCCCGGCCTCCCGGACCGAGCGGAGCGAAGTTAGGGCAATCCGGGCCAGTGGGAAAATTCCGATACTTATCAACTCTCTGAAAGGAGTCTGGCTGATCGTCTTCCTCTCAACATTAACGTTTACGTTATCGTTAAAATTCGTCAAGACGCTGCCGACTTTGCACCCAACTTGAACACGTCATTTCAAGTGTCTGATCGAAGCGGCGTTTCGACGGAATTCAAGCCAGCATATCGCTACGCCGGAGACGGCCGCGTCGTTTTGCCGCGTGATTCGGGAGCGCGGGCGGCGGCCCTTGGCCGCGGCGGTCTTGCGCAGGAAGCGCTGATAGGCGGAATTGCCGATCAGCGCCTTGTCGCCCTTCTTCAGCTTGCGCTTGGGAGGCCGGCGAGGATCGCTTCCCGCTCGGCGCGATCCTTCTCGGCCTCCGCTTCGTTGCGGCGGACGACACAGCGCCGGCCCTGAAGGCGGAAGGGGTCCGTCGGGCTCAGGAACGGGCGGCGATCACGGTCGAGGAGCTCTCCCGCACCACCAGCGTGGTGTCCAGCACGGTCCTCCAGACCTTCGGCTCGGTCTCGGCGTTCAACCGCTGGAGCAGCTGGTGGAAGGCGCGCCGAGCCATGGTGGTGCGGGAGGTGCCCACGCTGGTGAGGGGGAACGGGAAGAAGAACTTGGACTGGATGTTGTCGAAGCCGACGATGGCGTAGTCCCTCGGGTTTTCCAGGCCCCGCTTCTGCAAGGCGTACATGGCCTCCCAGGCGATCAGGTCGGAGAAGGCGATGATCGCGGTGAAATCCACCCCTTCGTCCAGCACCCGGTAGATGACGCGCCGGCAGTCGCCGGCGACGATGGGGATTTCCCGTTCGAGCCGGGGGTCGCAGGGTACGCCGGCCTGAGTCAGGGCGGCCCGGTAGCCGGCCACCCGCTCGGTGGCGCTGGAGATATGGGAGGGTCCGTTCAGGAACAGGATCCGGCGGTGGCCCCGAGCGAGCAGGTGCTCGGCGGCGAGCTGGCCGCCCTTGAAGTCGTCGCACACCACCGACTCCACCTCCACCCCCGGAAAGTGCCGGCCGATGAGCACGAAGGGCACCTGCTGGCGGCGCAGGAAGTCCAGGTTGTCCCGGTTCCGTTGGGTGGGGCAGATGATGATCCCGTCCACCTTGCGGCTCAGAGCCGAGCGCAGCGCCTCGGATTCGATCTCGGCGTCCTCGTCCGAGTTGAAGATGATGGTGCTGTAGTGGTGCTTGCGCGCGATCAGCTCGATCTCCCGGGCGATGATGGCGAAGTGGGGATTGGAGATGTCTCCGAGCACCACGGCGATGGTGCTGGTCTGCCCGGTGCGCAGCGCCCCGGCGATGGAATCGGAGATGTAGCCCATCTCCCGGGCGATCTCCTGGATAGACTTGCGCGTCTCCGCCCCGATGTCCTCCTTGTCCTTGAGGGCGCGGGAGACGGTGTTGGCGGTGCAGCCGGCGCGCGCGGCGATGTCCTTCAACGTCACCCGCATCGCCCCGCGTCTTGCCCTCATGGCCTGCCCTTCCTCCTGCAAGCTGCCTCTAGTCCAGGATATACGACGCGGCCAACCTACGCCTTCGGCGCGCCATTATGAGCGAAAATGTTTGCTTGCGCGGGCCGACTTGATCGAGCCTGGTCACGGGCGAACGCGTCGAGGCTTACAAATTTGCGGCGGCTGGCGCGAACTTGCGTCGAAGCGGACTCCCGCTCAGTTGCGACGTAATCCATTGAGATCACGAAAGAACTTAGCGCCCGTCAGGAGGCCCGGCTCGACGCGACGTCACAGCATGACGACCGGAAGGCGGTCCGCCGACCCGAGGCCGAGGCGACTCGGCGGCCGTGTCGTTCGCGGCGCGGCAAGGTCGCGCTCGGCGCCAAACCGGACGACGTCCCCCCGAATCCCCGCCGCGTCCCCGGAGCGTCTCAATCCAGCGCGCCCGACTTCGCAAGTCAGCCGTGAAACGCGGAGCGTTTCGTCGCCCCCGAATTCGCCCGACCAGAAGCCGCCTGGAAGCTCCCGCCGCGGAATATCGCCTAAGTCTTTGATCTAGTTTGGTGAGCGCGGTGGGACTCGAACCCACGACCCCCTGATTAAAAGTCAGATGCTCTACCGATTGAGCTACGCGCTCGCTTCGCCAAGGGCAGGTTGTGCCTACAGCCTCGCCGGTTAGGGGTCAATAGAACCGCCGCCGAGCTTGGCCAGGCGCGCCGCCTTGAGCTTGGCGAAGTCGTCGCCGGCGTGGTGGGAGGAACGCGTCAGCGGCGACGCCGACACCAGCAGGAAGCCCTTCGCCGCGCCGATCGTCGCATAAGACTCGAATTCTTCGGGCGTGACGAAGCGCACGACCCGATGGTGCTTCGGCGTCGGCTGCAGGTACTGGCCGATGGTGAGGAAGTCGACCTCGGCCGTGCGCAGATCGTCCATCAGCTGCAGCACCTCGTGGCGCTCCTCGCCGAGGCCGACCATGATTCCCGATTTGGTGAACAGCGTCGGGTCGAGCTCCTTGGCGCGCTGCAGCAGCCTGAGCGAATGGAAGTAGCGCGCGCCCGGGCGCACGGCGAGGTAGTTCGACGGCACCGTCTCCAGGTTGTGGTTGAAGACGTCGGGCTTGGCGGCGACCACCGTCTCCAGCGCGCCGTCTTTTCGCAGGAAGTCGGGCGTCAGCGCCTCGATCGTGGTCGCCGGCGAAGCGGCGCGGATCGCCGCGATCGTAGCAGCGAAATGCGCCGCGCCGCCGTCGGCGAGGTCGTCGCGGTCGACCGAGGTGACGACGACATGGGCGAGCCCGAGCCGGGCGACCGCGTCGCCGAGCCGCGCCGGCTCGCCGGGGTCGAGCGGCGCCGGCAGGCCGGTGCGCACGTTGCAGAACGCGCAAGCGCGGGTGCAGGTCTCGCCCATGATCATGAAGGCGGCGTGCCGCCGCCCCCAGCATTCGCCGATGTTGGGGCAGCGCGCCTCCTCGCAGACGGTGGCGAGCTGGCCATCGCGCATGATGCGGTTCGTCTCGGCGAAACTCCCCGCGCCCGGCGCCTTGACGCGGATCCAGGCGGGCTTGCGTCCGGAAGGCTGATCGGGGCGATGGGCCTTTTCGGGATGACGAGGGCGTTCGCCTCGCGGCTCGCCGGCGAGGCGATCGATGAGCACAGTCATAAAAGTCTCCCGCGCCGCCGACCTGTCCGCCGGGCCGCCCGAGGCGCGCTCGCCGATCAGCCGGCGGGACGCTTGCTGATCGCCTGCCAGATATAGAGCAGCGCGACCGAGCCGACCAGGGCGGCGATGAAATGGCCAAGCGTGTGGCGCACCGCGATGTTGGCCATGTCGGCGAGCTCAGAGCCGAGCCACGAGCCGGCGACGCCGACGATGATGTTGGTGAAGACGCCGTGACGGACGCCGATGATCTTGCCGGCGATCCAGCCAGCCAGGCCGCCGATGACGATCAGCGCCAAGAAGCCGACGTGCGGCGTGCCCAAGACTCCCAGCGGTTCGTTCATGGTCGCCTTTCCTTCCCGCTTCGTTTGCGACGCCCGCGGCGTCGAACGCCGGCGAACTTGCCCGGCCCGCGTGACGGCTGGGCGACGGCGGCGGCGCGCTTCAGCCGGCGCGCGTCAGCGCAGCGATATAGAAGCCGTCGGTGCCAGTTTGCAACGGGCTGAGCCGAATCCCCGGCCCGAGCTTGGAAGCGCGCTCGGCCAGGGCCGGCAGGCCGCAGGCTTCCGCCCAGCGCGCCGCTTCGAGCGGCAGGAAGTCGGCTTGGCGCTCGAGGAAGGCGGCGACGCGGTCCTCGTTCTCGGCCTTCAGCACGGAGCAGGTGATGTAGATCAGACGACCGCCTGGCTTGACAAACTTCTCCGCTCTTTCGAGCGTTTCTGTCTGGTCGCGAATCCGCAGATCAAGCGCGCCCGGGCGAATCCGCCATTTCGCGTCAGGGTTTCGCCGCCAAGCGCCCGAGCCGCTGCAAGGCGCGTCGACCAGCACCAAATCGCAGCGGCCGGCGAGGTCGGCGAGCGCGTCGTCGGCGCGGCGCGGCGCGCGCACCTGGGCGTTGCGCGCGCCGGCGCGCGTCAGCCGCTGGTAGAGCGGCGCCAGGCGGCGGGCGTCGACGTCGGTCGCGTAGATCTGGCCCTGGTTCCCCATCATCGCCGCGAGGGCGAGCGTCTTGCCGCCGGCGCCGGCGCAAAGGTCGAGCGCCTGCATCCCGGACTTCGCGCCGCTGAGCAGCGCCGAAAGCTGCGAGCCTTCGTCTTGGATCTCGATCAGCCCCTTCGCGTAGCTCGGTTCGCCGGCGAGCGCCGGGCTGCGGCCGTCGGCTCTCGCCGCCAGGCGCACGCCGATCGGCGACAGGGGCGTCGCCACGGGGTCGAGATGGGCGAGCGCGGCGAGCGCGCGTTCGCGGTCGCCCTTCAGCGTGTTGACCCTGAGGTCGAGCGGCGCGCGCTCGGCGAGCGCTCTCGCCTCGTCTACCGTCGTCTCGCCGAAGCTCTCGGCGAAAGCCGGCGCCAGCCACTCCGGGTAGTCGCCGGCGACATGCGGCGGCGCGCCGGAAAGGTCGGCGGCGGCGAGGCGTCGCCGCTCGTCTTCGGCGAGCGGCGACGGGGCGTGGCCGACGCCGGAGAACAGCGCGTCGATCTCCGCTTCGCCGAGGCCGCGCGCAAGCTTAAGCGCGCCGAGCGCCTCGGCGCGCGGCGTCGCCTCGCCCATCATCCAGGCGGCGGACGCCTTGCGCCGCAACGCGTCGTACACCAGGCTGGCGACGCCCGCGCGGTCGCCGGAGCCGGCGAAACGGCGCGCGAGCCCCCAGTCCTTCAGCGCGTCGGCGGCGGGCCGGCGGCGCGCCTCGACGTCGGCGAGCACTTCGATCGCGGCGGCGACGCGGGCGGCAGGGGTCATGCGTCCCTTTAGCGCGGACCGCCGGCGGAAGCAAAAGGCGACGGATTTTGCTAGGGAGAAGCGGGACCGAGATTTGCGTTTCGCAGTCGGTCGAATCGCTGGAGTTCGTTCATGCTCAGTCGGCGTCAGTTCGTCCTCGCGGCCGCCGCCGCGTTGTCGCCATGCGCGGCGGCGCGCGCCAACGCGCCCCTGCCCTACGATTGGGACGCTTCGCCGCCGACCGCGAGCCGGGAGGCGTTCGTCGCCTGGATGGTCGCGAACCGCGGCGAGAACCCGAGCTTCCTCGGCCAGCGCTACGATCGTTACCTCAAGCTGGTCGCCGGCAAGGACCTTTGGGACGCTTCGACGACGCGCGCGTATCTGATGACGCCGCGCGAGGAGTTCGTCACCCGCGACAACCTCGCGCGCGCCTACGAAGGGCATTTCCTCAACATCGGCTTCGGCGTGACCATCACCGGCCCGCACAGCGTCTGCCGCATGACCAACACGCTCGACATCAAGCGGACCGATAAGGTGCTCGAGATCGGCACCGGCTCCGGCTACCAGAGCGCGGTGCTGTCGAACCTCACGCCCAACGTCTTTTCGATCGAGATCATCCCGCCGCTCGCCCAGCGCACGCGCGCGCTCTACGATTCGCTGATCGCGCGCGGCTACACGGAGTACGCGGCGATCACGACCAAGAACGCCGACGGCTACTACGGCTGGCCGGAGCAGGCGCCGTTCGACAAGATCATCGTCACCTGCGGCATCGACCACGTCCCGCCGCCGCTGCTGCAGCAGTTGAAGCCTGACGGGATCATGGTGATTCCGGTCGGCCCGCCCGGGGCGCAGCACGTGCTGAAGGTAATCAAGAAGGTCAATCCCGACGGCTCGCTCTCCGCCGCGCGCTCCGACATCTACAACGGCCAGATCCAACCCTTCGTGCCGTTCACCGGCGGCCACCAGGGCGAAGGGGCGCTGTAGGCGGGCGGCCCCGCGCGCTGTTGCGCCGACGACGCAGGCGGCGGCATTCGCGGCGTCGGCGCAACACAAAATCCGACGCTGACGCAAAATGGCCTCGTTTGGGTTGCTAAGGGGGCGCCGTTTCGCCGTCGGCGCAACGCCAAACCAAAAGGGATTTTTCGCTATGAACGTTTATAAGACCGTCCGCTCCGTCCTGGCCGTGGTTTGCGCGTCCGCCCTGCTGGCCGCCTGCGCGCCGCCGCCGCCGCCGCCGCAGCCCGCGCCTCCGCCGCCCGCCAAGCACAAGCTCGACGCCAAGACCCAGCTGGAAACCGGCCGGACCTACTGAGCGGCCTCGCTCAACCGCCCGAAGGATAGTTCGGGCTCTCCCGCGTGATCGCCACGTCGTGGACGTGGCTTTCACGCAGGCCCGCCGCGGTGATGCGGACGAAGCGCGCTTTCGTCTGGAATTCAGGGATGGTCGGCGCGCCGACATAACCCATCGCCGCGCGCAGCCCCCCGGCGAGCTGGTGCAGGATGGCCCCGACCGGGCCGCGATAAGGCACCTGCCCCTCGACGCCCTCCGGCACCAGCTTCAGCTGGTCGCGCACGTCTTCCTGGAAATAACGGTCGGCCGACCCTTGCGCCATCGCGCCGAGCGAGCCCATGCCGCGGTAGCTCTTGTACGAGCGGCCCTGATAGAGGAAGGTCTCTCCCGGGCTCTCGTCGGTGCCGGCGAGCAGCGAGCCGATCATCACACAGTCGGCGCCCGCGGCGATCGCCTTGGCGAAGTCGCCCGAATACTTGATCCCGCCGTCGCCGATCACCGGCACGCCCGCTTTGCGCCCCGCCTCCGCCGCCTCCATGATGGCGCTGAGCTGCGGCACGCCGACGCCGGCGATGATGCGGGTGGTGCAGATCGAGCCGGGGCCGATGCCGACCTTGATGGCGTCGGCCCCGGCGTCGATCAGCGCCTCCGCGCCTTCTTTGGTGGCCACGTTGCCGGCGATCACCGCCACCTTGTTGCTGGCGCGCTCGATGCGCCGCACCTGCTCCAGCACCCGCTCCGAATGGCCGTGGGCGGTGTCGAGCACGAGGCAGTCGACCCCCGCCTCCATCAGCAACTCCGCCCGCGCGTAGCCCTTGTCGCCGACGGTGGTCGCCGCCGCGACCAACAGCCGCCCGTCGCCGTCCTTGGCGGCGTAAGGATGGGTCGTCGCCTTCTCGATATCCTTGAAGGTGATCAGGCCGACGCAGCGGCCGGCCTCGTCGATCACCACCAGCTTCTCGATGCGGTGCTGGTGGAGCAGGCGGCGCGCCTCGTCCTTCGTCACCCCCTCGCCGACCGTGATCACCTTGCGCGTCATCAGCTCGGTGATCGGCTGGCGCGGGTCGTCGGCGAAGCGCACGTCGCGGTTGGTGAGGATGCCGACCAGCCGCCCCGGGCGGCCGTCGTCGCCGCGCTCGACCACCGGGATGCCCGAGATCGACGCGCGATGCATCGTCGTCAGCGCGTCGGCGAGGGTCGCGTCGGGAAAGATGGTGATCGGGTCGACCACCATGCCGCTCTCGAAGCGCTTGACCTTGCGCACCTCCTCGGCCTGGACCTCGGGCGCGAGATTGCGGTGGATGACGCCGATGCCGCCCGCCTGCGCCATGGCGATGGCGAGCCGCGCCTCCGTCACCGTGTCCATCGCCGAGGAGACGACCGGCAGGTTGAGGCGGATCGTCCGCGTCAGCCGCGAGCCGATGTCGACCAGGTTCGGCGTCACCGCGCTATGGCCGGGACGAAGCAGAACGTCGTCGAAGGCGAGGCCCTCCGAAAACGCCGGGTTTTCCAGTGTCGCCATGGGCTTGCGTCCTTTTTCCGGGAAGGCGAATCGTCGACGTCCGTCGCGCCGCCGCATGGCGGGGCTGCCTAACACGCGCCGGGCGAAGTTCCTAGCCGGCTCGGCGCGCGCCAAGCGCTTTTGGCGCGCGCCGGTCGCCGCGCGCGGCGGCAGGGCGGCCGCGTCGGCGCGAAAAAAGGCGCCAGCGCGCGCTTGTCGGACGTCCCGGCTTCGCTTAATCGAGAGAGGACAACCGAGGAGGCGATGCTTTTGCCCCCCATCGTCACGGCGAGCGGCGTCGCTCCGCTGGCGAAGCGCGCAACGGCCTTCAAGTCGGCCGGAGGCGGTTCGCCTTGCGGCCTTGCCGTCGTCACGATGATTTGCGACTTCCGCGTCCGCCGCCCGCTGCGAACCGCGGGGCGAACCTATTCAGGCGTTTTCTAGAGATGACCGAACCGCTATTTCGCGAAGACTCCTATTGGCGCGAGGTTGAGGCGCGCGTGCTCGCCGCCAACCCGCAGGGAATCGTGCTCGACGCGACGATCTTCTACGCGCGCGGCGGCGGCCAGCCGGGCGACCGCGGCTCGCTCGCGCGCGCCGACGGCGAGGCGGTCGAGATCGTGGACACCGTCTACGACGCCGACAAGCGCACCATTCTCCATCTCCCGGCGCCGGGCGCGCGGCTTCCGGTCGCCGGCGAAATGGTGACGGCGCGCATCGATTGGGAGCTGCGCTATCGGCGCATGCGCGTCCACAGCGCGATGCATCTGCTCAGCGTCGTGCTGCCCTATCCAGTCACTGGCGGCGCGGTCGGCGACGGCGACGGCCGGCTCGACTTCGACTCGGGCGACGCAACCTTCGACAAGGCGGACGTCGAACGCCGGCTCAACGCCCTCATCGCCCGCGACGCGGAAATCCTCACGCGCTGGATCAGCGACGAGGAGCTCTCCGACAGCCCTAGGCTGGTCAAGACGATGTTGGTGAAGCCGCCGGTCGGGACCGGCCGCGTGCGGCTGGTCGAGATTGTCGGCCTCGACCTCCAGCCTTGCGGCGGCACTCATGTCGCGCGCACCGGCGAGATCGGTCGCATCGTCGTCACCGCAATCGAGAAGAAAGGCAGGATCAACCGGCGGGTGCGCATCGCGCTCGCCGACGCGGCTTCCTGACGCCGCGCCGTCGATCCTGCTGACAGACCAGCCCAACGCTTTGGGAAAGGGAGCGCCCATGCCTCGCGAGAACTTCGTCTCCACCGATTGGCTCGCCGCCCGCCTTGACGACGCCGACCTAGCGGTTCTCGACGCGTCCTGGCATCTTCCGACCACCGGGCGCAGCGGAGCGGCGGAGTTCGTCGCGCAGCACATCCCCGGCGCCGTGTTCTTTGACATCGACGCGATCGCCGACGCCAGCAGCGGCCTGCCGCATATGCTGCCCGACGCCGCCAAGTTCGCCGAGGCGATGGGCGCGCTCGGGCTCGGCGACGGCATGCGCTTCGTCGTCTACGACGCGCACGGCCTGTTCTCCGCGGCGCGAGCATGGTGGATGCTGCGCGCCTTCGGCGTCGAGGCGGTCTTCATTCTCGACGGCGGACTGCCGAAGTGGATTCACGAAGGCCGCCCGCTCGAAAGCGGCGAAGCGCGCCGCGCGCCGCGCCGCTTCACGCCGCGTCTCGACGCGAGCTTCGTCGCGTCCCTCGACGACGTGCGCAAGGCGCTCGCCGACGGCGCCGCCCAGGTGGTCGACGCGCGGCCCGCCGAGCGTTTCGAAGGCCGAGCGCCCGAGCCGCGCCCTGGCTTGCGCAGCGGCCACATGCCGGGCAGCCTCAACCTGCCGTTCGTCGACGTCCTCGACCAAGGCCGTCTCAAGAGCGCCGAGGCGCTACGCGGCGAGTTCGCCGCGCACGGGGTCGACCTGAAAAAGCCGGTCATCACCACCTGCGGCTCCGGCGTCAGCGCGGCGACGCTTGCGCTGGCGGTGGAGGAAGCGGGCGGGCGCGTCGCCGGCCTCTACGACGGCTCCTGGGCCGAATGGGGCGCTCGCGCCGATTGCCCGGTGGCGACTGGCCCCGCTTGAGGCGCGAGAAGCGCGTCGGTGGGGGCGGCGATGATCATTCTCTACGCGTTCGGTCCTTATTTCGGCCTGCCCGACGCCAGCCCGTTCGTGATGAAGGCGGAGACGCTGCTCAAGCTCGCCGGCCTCGAACACGCGACGGTCGTCGGCGGCTTCGTTAACGCGCCGAAGGGCAAGCTGCCCTATCTGCGCGACGGCGACGAGGTGATCGCCGACTCGACCTTCATCCGCCTGCACATCGAGCGCAAGTACGGCTTCGATTTCGACCAGGGCTTGAGCGACGCCGAGAAGGGCGTCGCCTGGGCGATCGAGAAGATGTGCGAAGATCACCTCTATTGGCTGGTGGTCGACGCGCGCTGGTTGGACAAGGCGAACTTCGCCCGCGGCCCGGCGCTGTTCTTCCTCGGCGTGCCGACGCTGACCCGGCCACTGGTCAAGGCGCTCGTGCGCCGCAGCGTCAAGCGCACGCTACGCGGCCAGGGCCTCGGACGCCACACGGCTGAGGAGCGCGCGGAGCTGGCGCGGCGCGATCTCGCGGCGATCGACGCCACGCTCGGCGACAAGCCGTTCTTGTTCGGCGACGCGCCGCGCGGCGTCGACGCGACCGTCGGCGCTTTCGTCGCGGCGTGCCTCGCCAAAGCCTTCGTCGCGCCGCTGCGCGAGGCCGCCGAAGCCAAGCCGCGCTTGGTCGCCTACGCCGAGCGGATGATCGCCCGCTTCTATCCGGATTTCGCGAGGTAGCGCGATTTCGTCGCGGTCGGGCGCTTAACGCCGCGCCGCAGCGCTCATTCCGGCGCTCCGCCCGCTGGCGCGGGCAGAGGAACCGCCGCAGGGAGGCGCTGCACTTCGATCGTCAGGTGCGACAGCGCCCGGAAGCGCGCGAGCTTGGCGCGATAGTAGCTCTCGTCGCGCGACGTCGGCGTGGCCAACGAGACGATCGCGCCGAGATGGCCCGGCCCGAGCCGCCACAGATGGAGATCGACGACGGCGTCGCCTTCGCTCTCAATGGCGCGGCGCAGGCGTCCGGCGAGCTCGCGATCGGGGTTCACGTCAAGCAGGATCGCGCCGGTGTCGCGCGCCAGGCTGTACGACCAGCTGGCGATCACGCCGGCGCCGATCAGGCCGACCAGCGGGTCCATCCACAGCCAGCCGAACAGGCGCGCCAGCGTCAGTCCGACGATCACCAGCACGGAGACGGTGGCGTCGGCGATGACATGCAGCGCCGCCGCGCGCAGGTTGTTGTCGCGCGCCGCGGCGCCATGCGCGCGCTCGCCTTCGGCGAAGGCGACCCGGTAGGTCGCGCCGCCGACCGCCGCATCGACGACGAATTCGTGCGGCTCGGGAACCTCCTCGACCGACTCGAGATAAGCGCCGCGATCGACGAAGGCGAAATCCCGCCGCGCGCCGTCGGGCCGCACCGTAGCGACGAACGTTTCCGAGGCGAGCGGAGTCGGTCCCGACGGCGCGCTGAGCCGGAAGCGCGGCGGGACGCCGTCCTCGAAGATCTCGAGCATGAGCGCGCCGTCCTCGCCGGCGAGGCGATGGGCGGCGGCGTGAGCGTGGCCCGCGGACCCGCCGCCGTGGCCATGGCCGTGGGCGCGGCCGTGCGCCTCGGCGCCGCTCAGCAGCCAAACGCTGGCGACGTTGACGGCGAGGCCGAGGAAGGCGATCGGGATCGCCTCGGCGAAATGGATCGGCGTCGGCGCGAACAGGCGGACGACCGACTCGTAGGCCATCAGCAGCGCCACCAAGGCGAGCGCGATCGCGCTGGAGAAGCCGGCGAGATCGCCGAGCTTGCCGGCGCCGAAGGTGAAGCGCGGGTCGTCGGCGTAGCGGCGCGCGAAGACGTAGGCGAGCGCCGCCAGCGTCAGCGCGCCGACATGGGTGCTCATGTGCAGCCCGTCGGCGATGAGGGCGATCGAGCCGAACAGCCAGCCGCCGACGATCTCGGCGACCATGGTCGCGGCGCAGAGCGCGATCACGGCCCAAGTCCGCCGCTCCGCGTTGGCGTGCCTCTCGCCGAGGAAGACGTGGCGGTGGAGCGCCGCGGGGGCGCCCTCGTCGCGGTCGGTCATCGGGGCCTCACTTCAAATAGGCGCGGACGACGTCGAGGAGCTGGTCGGCCGCCTCGGCGTTGAGCGCGCCGGGGTGGCGCTCGGGGTCGACAAGATGGGTGCGCACGTGCTCCTCGACCACCTCCGCCATCAGCCCGGCCATCGCGCCGCGCGCCGCCGAGATGAGGTGGAGCACCTTCTCGCATCCCGCCTCGCCGTCGAGGGCGCGCTCGATCGCTTCGACCTGGCCGCGAATGCGGCGAACGCGGGCGAGCAGCTTGACCTTCTCGCGGATCGTGTGGGTCATGCGCGCTCTTACAATAGCCCCCTACCCTATGCAAGAGACGGCCGCGCGACGTCCCTCGCCTGGGGCCAAAGCGGACGGCGCCGAATCGGCGTCGACGCCGCGCGCCGTCGACCGCTTGAAGCGCCGCTCTTTTCGATGATCGGGGCCGGTCGGGGCCGCGCCGCCTCACCCGGCCAGCTTCTTCTCCAGCTCTTCCAACGCCTTGCGGATTTCGCCGAGGATCAGCCGATCGGCGGCGCGCTGGTCGATGTCGGGGACGTCCCAGTCGAAGATGGCGCGCTGGCGGTCGACCAGCTTCTTGACGTCGGCGACGAGACGGCTGCGATGGCGCTCGAGCTCGACCCGTTCGAGATCCGCCGCCATTGGTCGCGCTCCCTCGGGTCGGCGCGCCCTACGCCTGTTCGCCGCCGCGATCGACGGCGAGCGTCCCGCCGACGGTCTCGCCCCCGCCCGACTGGGCGGCGCGGAACGGCGCCGCGCCGTTGCTGTCGAAGCCGACCGCGACGCGCACGTAACGATCGTCGGCGCAACAATTGTGAACGGGGTCGAAGGCGATCCAGCCGAGCGTCGGCGTCTCCGCCTCCGCCCAGGCGAACAGGCTCTGCGGCGCGTACGCGCTCTCCGGCGCGTCGCGCGGCGCGAGATAGCCGCTGACGTAGCGCGAGGGCGCGCCGAGCCAGCGCGCGCAGGCGATGAACACATGGGCGAAGTCGCGCGCGCCGCCGCGCCGAAGCGCGAACGCCTCCCCTGCCGATTCCTTGGTTTCCGCCGCCTCGCCGTCAAAGGCCATCGCCTGGTGGATCGCCGTCATCAGCCGATGCAACCGCTCGATCGGGTCGGAGGCGGGGCTTACCGCGTCCTGGGCGAATTCGCGCAACACCCCGTTGGCCTGAGCGAGCGGGCTCGATCGCAGAAACATCGCCGCCGGCAGCGGCTCGACCGCGCCGCGCACCACCCCGACCGCGTCGCTCACCGCCACCTCGCCGACTGCGGAGACGGTGAGTCGCTCGATCGGCCCTTGACGCGAAAAGGCGTGGACGATGTTGCCGAGCGAATCCTCGCTGTGGCGCAGCGCGCAGTCGACGTCGACGCCGACCCGCCAGCGCAGCACGTACTGCGACTCGAAGCTGCGCGGGGTCAGCCGCAGATTCTGGATCACCCAGCGCGCCGGCGGGGCGAAGGCGTAGGTCGTCTGGTGAGAGATGCGGATGCGCACGCGCTTCGCTCGCGATTGGCCTCGACGCTCAGGGGGCGTCAGAGGAAAAGATACTGCTCCGAAATCGTCTCGGCCAGCCGGGCGTTGTCGACGATGAAGGCGGTGATGAACTCGTGCAGACCGCCGTGGAAAATTTCGTCCATGCTGGCGCGCTCGAGCGTCGCCAGCATGGCGCGCGCCTGCCGCTGCGCGGCGCCGCTGCGACCGTTGGCGCTCGCCAGCGAATCGACGGCGGCGTCGATGCTCTCGTAACAGAAGATCAGCGAGCGCGGCATCGCCCGCTTGAGGATCAAGAGATCGGCGATCAGCCAGGGCTTGATGCGGTCGTGATAGACCCAGTGATAGGCGGTCGCCGCGGAGACCGCGCGCAGGATCGCCACCCACTGGAAGTAGTCGAGCGAACCGCCGACCGTCTCGTTGGACGGCAGCAGCAGGTGGTACTTCACGTCGAGCAGGCGCGCCGTGTTGTCGGCGCGCTCCAGGAACACGCCCAGGCGGTTGAACCAATAGCCGTCGTCGCGCAAAAGCGTGCGATAGCAGGAGCCGTCGAAGTCGAGCGAAGCCTTCTTGACGTAGTCGAGGAAGCGCGTCAGCGCCTCGCGGTCGAGGTCGCGGCCGCCGCGCCGCGTCGCCTCGAAGCGTTTGAGCTCCAGCCAGGCGTCGTTGATCGCCGTCCAGGTCTCGACGGTGAGCGCGGTGCGCACCGCCCGGCCGTTGGCGCGCGCGGTCTCCAGGCAGTTGCAGATCGACGACGGATTGCCGCGCTCGAAGGCGAGGAAGTCGATCGCGTTGGCCTCGTCGATGTCGCCGCGCGTCGCCGCGTAGGCGTCGTGGACGCCGGCGGCCTTCAGCGCGCCCACCCACTCGACGACGGGCGCCTCCTCGCCGCCGCTGCGCGGCAGGTATTCGAGGCGCAGCGTCGCCTCAATCATGCGCGCGATGAAATCGGCGCGCTCCATCGAACGCGCGAGCCAGAACAGGTTGTCCGCGGTGCGCGCGAGCATCGCCTCAGTCCTCCGCGTCCGCGGGGTCGTCGTCGACGACCCAGGTGTCCTTGGTGCCGCCGCCCTGGCTGGAGTTGACCACCAGCGAACCCTGCGTCAGCGCAACCCGGGTGAGGCCGCCCGGCACGATCCTTACCCCGTTGGCGCCCGAGAGCACGAACGGCCGCAAGTCGACGTGGCGCGACGAAACGCCGCTGTCGAACGAGGCCGGACAGGTCGACAGCGGCAGCGTCGGCTGGGCGATGTAGTTCGCCGGGTCGGCCTTCAGCTTGGCGGCGAAGAACTCGCGCTGGGCCGCGCTGGCGTGCGGGCCGACCAGCATGCCGTAGCCGCCCGAGCCGTGCACTTCCTTGACCACCAGCTGGTCGAGCCTTTCGAGCACGTAGGCGAGCGAGTCGGGCTCGCGGCAGCGGTAGGTCGGCACGTTGGGCAGCAGCGGCTCTTCGGAAAGGTAGAAGCGGATGAGGTCGGGAACGTAGCTGTAGATCGCCTTGTCGTCGGCGACGCCGGTGCCGATTGCATTCGCGAGCGTCACATTGCCCGCCAAATAGGCGCCAAGCAGACCGGGAAGGCCGAGCTGCGACTCCGGATTGAACGCCAGCGGATCGAGGAAATCGTCGTCGACGCGCCGGTAGATGACGTCGACGCGCTTCGGCCCCAGCGTCGTGCGCATGTAGACGACGTCGTCGACCACGAACAGGTCGCGCCCCTCGACCAGCTCGACGCCGAGCTTGTCGGCGAGGAAGGTGTGCTCGTAATAGGCCGAATTGAACGGCCCGGGCGTCAACAGCGCGATGGTCGCGTCGCTGACGTCCGGCCGCGGCGTCACCGAGCGCAGGCAGGCGAGCAGCTCCTCGGGATAGTGGTCGACCGGCGCGACGCGATGACGGGCGAACAGATCCGGCATCAGCCGCATCGTCACCTCGCGGTTCTCCAGCATGTAGGAGACGCCGGAAGGCGTGCGCGCGTTGTCCTCGAGCACGTAGAACTCGTTCTCGGCGACGCGCACGATGTCGATGCCGGCGATGTGCACCCAGATGTCGTGCGGCGCGCGCCGGCCGATCATCTCGGGCCGGTAGTAGACGTTGCGCAGGATCAGCTCCTCCGGGACGATCTGCTCCTTGAGGATGGCGCGCGGCCCGTAGACGTCCTTGAGAAAAAGGTTGAGCGCGGCGACGCGTTGGACAAGGCCCGCCTCCAGCCGCTTCCATTCGGCGCGGGCGATGACGCGCGGGACGATGTCGAAGGGGATGAGGCGCTCGGTGGCGTCCTTGTCGCCGTAGACGCCGAAGGTGATGCCGATGCGGCGGAACATGTATTCCGCTTGGGCGCGTCGCGAGGCGAGCACCTCGGGCGGCGTCTCCTCAAGCCAGCGCGCCACTTTGCGATAAAGCGCCCGCGGGGAGGACGTCCCCTCGCCCATCTCGTCGAAACCGCCGCGCGCTTCCATGCCCAACCCCGTTCGCCCCCTCCGCCGGCCCCAGCTCGGCGGAGCAAATTTTGTGCCGTCACCGTTGCGGGACGGCGAGCGCCAGCGCCTCGGCGCCGCTCATCGGCTCATGGACCGGCCAGGCGGCGAAATCGGCCGGCGCGTCGACCGCGTCGGCGAGCCGCCGCCGATAGGCGTCGCGCGAGATCTCGATCGCGCCGAGGCTCTCCAGGTGCGGCGTGACGAACTGCGCGTCGAGCAGGCGGAAGCCGCCCCGGCGCAGGCGCGCGACTAGATGCGCCAGCGCCGCCTTGGAGGCGTCGCGCGCGCGGTGAAACATGCTTTCGCCGAAGAAGGCCGCCCCGAGGCTGACGCCGTAGAGCCCGCCGACCAGCGCGCCGCCCTCGTAGGCCTCGATCGAATGGGCGTGGCCGAGCGCGAACAGTTCGCCGTAGAGGCGCAGGATCTCGGCGTTGATCCAGGTCTTGTCGCGCTCGGCGCAGGCGGCCATCACCTCGGCGAAGGCGCGGTCGGCGACGACCTCGAAGCGGTCGGAGCGCACGGTCTTGGCGAGGCTGCGCGAGACGATCAGGCCGTCGAGCGGAAAGATCCCGCGCGTCTCCGGCTCGACCCAGAACAGCGCATCGGCGTCGCGGCTCTCGGCCATGGGAAAGAGGCCGATCGAATACGCCCGGAGCAGAATGTCGGGGGTGATCTCGAATCTCGGGCGCGCTCGCGACATGACGCGAATGGTGCGTCCGAGGCGGGGGCGGCGTCAATGGGACGAAAAGCTTCGCCGCCGTCGCAGCCGCGGCGCCCTCGCAGCTTTCCCTACCGGCGCGGATTTGCGAACATAAGGCGTCTACCGACGAGGGGAGCCATGAACAACGACGAGCCCGGCTTTTCGACGCTGTCGATCCACGCCGGGACGCGGCGCGATCCGGCGGCGGGCGCGCGCTTCTCCCCGTTCGGCTGCGCCGCCGGAGAAGACGTCGACGCCGCCGCGTCGCTAGCCCAGCTGCAAAGCTTCGGCGAAGTCGGCCTGCGCTTCGCCGATCCGATCGTCGCGGCGCTAGAGGAGCGGGTCGCGGCGCTGGAGGGCGCGCCGGCGGCGCTCGCGGTCGCCTCCGGCCACGCCGCGCAGGCGGTCGTCCTGCACGCGCTGCTGCAGCCTGGCGACGAGTTCGTGGTGGCGATGAAGCCGCGCGGCGGCCTGGCGAGCCCCCTCGACCACGCCTTCGAGAACTTCGGCTGGCGGACGAAATGGGCCGACCCCGACGATCTCGACGCGCTCAGCGCCGCGCTCGGCGACAAGACCCGGGCGATCTTCATCGAATCGATCGCCAGCTCGGGTGGCGCCGTCGCCGACCTCGAGGCGATCGCCGACGTCGCCCGGCGGGCGAAGGTTCCCCTGATCGTCGACAACACCCTCGCCACGCCCTACCTCGCGCGCCCGATCGAGCATGGCGCAGACGTCGTCGTCCATTCGGCGACGAAGCTTATCGGCGGCCATGGCGAGTCGCTCGGCGGGATCATCGTCGACGGCGGCGCCTTCGAATGGGCGGGCGACGCGCGCTATCCCATGCTGTCTGCGCCGCGGCCCGAATACGGCGGCGTGACGCTCGCCGAGAGCTTCGGCAATTTCGCCTTCTCCGTCGCCTGCCGCGCGCTGGGCTTGCGCGACCTTGGCCCGGCGATCTCGCCGTTCAGCGCGTTCCTGGTTCTGTCGGGGATCGAGACGCTGGCGCTGCGCATGCAGCGCCATTGTGACAGCGCGCTGGCGATCGCCGAGCGCCTGGCGGCGCACCCGGCGGCGAGCTGGGTCTGCTACGCCGGCCTGCCCGGCGGCCCGCGCCATGAGCTGGCGCGGCGCTATTGCCCGAAGGGCGCCGGCGGCGCGCTCACCTTCGGCCTCAAGGGCGGCTACGCGGCGGGCGCGGCGCTGACCCGCAAGCTGAAGCTGTTCTCCGACGTCGCCGAGCTCGGCGACGCGCGCTCGGTCGCCGTCCACCCCGCCTCGACCACCCATCGGCGGTTCAGCGACGAGCAGCGGCTCGCCGCCGGCGCCGGCCCCGACGCGGTGCGGCTGTCGATCGGCCTGGAGGACGTCGCCGACCTGATCGCCGATCTGGAGCAGGCGCTCGGCTGAGGCGACGCCTTCGCGCTACTCCTCGCCCAGCACGCCGCGCGCGGCGAGGCTCGCTTCCTGCGCGTAGCGGCGCGCGGCGAAGGCTTCGCTCAACGTGCCGAGCACCACGCCGCTGTCGCGCTCGACGACCGCGAGCGTGTCGGCCTGGGCGGCGTCGAAGATCGCCAGCGCCGAGCGCACGTCGACGTCGGGATGGAGGCTGGTGTCGGTTAGGCGCGCCAGCGCCGCGATGGGGCCGCCGTCGTCGCCCTCGGCCAGGCGGGCGGCGTGCGCTTCGTCGACCTGCACCAGCCCGCGGTAGCGTCCCTTGGCGTCGACGGCGACGACCACATGGGCGCTGCCGAGCGGATGGGCGTCACGAAACGCCCGCAAAGTCGCGTCGGCCGGCGTGGTCGGCGGCGCGCCGGCCATCAGCCGGCCAACCGTCAGCTCGCGCAGCCAGCCGACGTCCTGCGCGCCGCGGATCGATTCGCCGCGCAAGTGCAGCCGCCAGGTGGTGAACGAATAGCCGAAGGTGGCGCGCACCGCCAAGCTCGCGGCGATCGCGCCGGCGAGCACGCCGCCGGCCACGCCGAGGCTGCGGGTGCTCTCCAGCACCAGGAAGGTCATGGTCAGCGGCCCGCCGACCACCGCGACGCCGAGCGTGCCCATGCCCGCCATGACGCAGGCCATGGGGTCGATCGCCAGCCCCGGCCACGCCGCGGCGAGCATAAGCGCGTAGAGCTTGCCGAGCAGCGCGCCGGCGAACAGCGAGGCGAAGAACATGCCGCCGCGAAAGCCCGAGGCGAGCGAGACGAGGCTGGCGGCGAGCTTCAGCGCCAGCAACGTCGCTAGCGTCCCCATGGTCAGCGTCTCGGCGAAGTCGAGGCCGAGGGCGCCGTGGCCGGCGCCGAGCACCTGCGGCGTATAGAGCGCCGCCGCGCCGACGACGAGGCCGCCGATCGCCGGGCGGGCCCAGGCGGGCGCCGGGCTCGCCTTGAACACGCGCTCGAGCGCGGCGACGCCGCGCATCCAGCCGACGCCGATCGCCGCCGCCACCGGCCCGAGCAGCGCGAGCGCGAAATAGTGGGCGGGCGTCAGCGGCGCGGTGGTCGGCGCCACAATGACGTAAGGGGAGCCGATCAGCGCCTTGGTGGTCAGCGAGGCGGCGAGCGTCGCGGCGAAGATCGGCCCGGCGTTGGCGAGCGAGTAAGCGCCGACGATCAGCTCGGCGGCGTAGAAGGCGCCGGTCAACGGCGCGCCGAATGCGCCGGCGATCGCCCCGCCCGCGCCGCAGCCGACCAGCAGGCGCAAGTCCTGGCGGCGCAGCCGCAACGCCAGGCCGATGCGCGAGGCGATGGCGCCGCCGACCTGCGCATAGCCCGATTCCAGCCCGACCGACGCGCCCGAGCCGTTGGAGAGCACCGTTTGCGCGGCGAGCAGCGCGCTTTCGCCGAGCGCCATCCGTCCGCCGCGTAGCGCGTTGGCCTCGATCGGATCGACGGCGGGCCTGCGCTTCGCCGCGCGCCGCCAGCGCTCGGTCAGGCCGAGCGCGAGGCCGCCGAGCGTCGGCGTGAGCAAGGCGGCGAGCGGCGCGATGCGCGCCGCGGCGCTGAGCTTGGCGTCGAACGGAATGCCGAAGAACGCGACATGAGCGAGGTCGGCGAGCGCCGTCATCAGCGCGACGCCGCAGCCCGCCAGCGCGCCGACGAGGATCGCCACGGCGACCAGCGACATTTCGCTCGCGCGCGCGAGCGCCCTCAGCCGCGAGGCGAAAGCGAATGGGCGCGGCGCGGCGAAGCTCATGGGCGCCGGGGGGCGCGTCGCCGGGCGCGCTCGGCGTCGGCGCGGAAAGCCGCGATGAGAGCGCCGTCCCGCTTCCTCGCCGCCGTCGCCGTCCGCGGCTCGCGCATCGCCGCACCCCTCCCGCCCTGCGCCCCCGGGCGCGGCAAGACATAAGCGGTCGCGCTTCGCGCCGCAAATGGAAGCCGGCGCGAAGCGCGGCGCGAAAACCGCGCCGAAGAAGAATTCGTCATGTCGGCGCGCGCGCGCAAGCTGATCGGCGGCTTCATCCTCATCGGATTCATCGCGGTCTATGCGGCGGAAGACGCCAAGTATAGAGCGTAAATTTAAGATCAAAATTACGTTAAGCCGGGGGTCGGCGCCTGTCGCGCGCCGGCGCGGAGCGCTAGCTTGGGACTAGCGACGGCCAGCCGCGGGATGGCCCGCGCGCCGTCCAATCTTAAGGAGACGATCATGGGCGTCTCGATCAAGCGCAAGGCGGCCGGCATTCTCGCGGCGGCGGCGTTGGCCCTCGCGGCTTTCGCCATCCCCGCCCCCGCCTCGGCCGCGCACTTCATGCACGGCGGCGGCTTCGGTCATGGCGGCGGCTTCGGCCACGGCGGCGGTTTCGGGCGCGGCTTCGCCGGACACGGCGGGTTCGGTCCGAGATTCGGCGGCTTCGCCGGCCGGTATGGCGGGTTTGGGCCCCGCTACGGCTACCGTTGGCATGGTCATCCGCGCTACGGATACGGATGGTACGGCCGGCATCGCTACGGATGGTATGCGGGCTATCCCGTCTATGGCGGATGGGGCGGCTATTACCCGGACTACTATTGCAGCCCGTACTGGCTGATGATCAATCCGCTGCTCTGCCTGTGACCGGCGGGGTTTCGCAAGCGAAGCGCGCGGCCGCGGCTCTGGCCGCGCCGAGCGGCGCGCGTTGAACGCGCGTTGAACGCGCTCAGGCGACGTCGAGCCGCCGGCCGCGGTTCCACAGCAGCAACGGGGCGCCGGAGAGCAGCGTCTCCAGCGCCGCCGGGCTCTGCCAATTGCCGTTGGCCGAGACGCGCGGCAGCGCGGTGAGATGAGCGGCGTGTTGGCGAAACAACATGCCCGGGCGCGTCGTCACCGCCGCGGCGAAGCCCGCCTCGCGCGCGAGCGCGAATTCGCGCGCGCCGGCGCTCGTCCGATCGCCGACCGGATAGGCGAAGGCGTCGATCTTCGCGCCGAGCCGCGCCTCCAGCAGGGCTTTCGAGCGCGTCATTTCGGCGAGCGCGTCGGCGGCCGGCCATTTCGCCAGCATGCGATGGCTGAGCGAATGCGCGCCCGCCGCGACCAGCGGATGGCGGCTGAAGGCGGCGGCTTCGTCCCAGCTCATGAAGGTCGCTTCGGCGATCGCTTGGCCGTCGACGCCCGCCCGGCGCGCCAGCGCCGCCACCGCGTCGACCAGCTCCGCCTCCGGACGCGCGCGCAACGCCCAGTAGATCCGCTCGAAGGCGGCGGCCTTCTCCTTCGGCGCGCGCGTCGGCAGCTCGAGCGACACGCCGGCGCGATCGAGCGAGACGGCGTCGAGGCGGCGCAGCGATTCCTCGAGCTCAAGCCACCACGGCCGCGCCGTGCGTTCGATCAGGCCGACGCAAAAGAACACCGTGAACGGCGCGTCGCGGCGTTCGAGCGCCGGCAGCGCGAAATCGCGCGTGTCGCGATAGCCGTCGTCGAAGGTCAGCGCGGCGAAGCGCGGTCCGCCTTCGACGAGCCGCCGGCGCGCCTCGTCGAGCGTGACGATCTCGAAGCCCTCGCGGCGGACGATTTCGAGCGCCTGGTCGAGGAACTCGGGCGTGATCTCGAGCAGGCGGTTCGGCGCATAGCCGGGGGTCGGCGGCGCCCACGGCCGCACGCGATGAAAGGCGAGAATGACGCCGCAGCCGCGCGTCGCCCACGCCAGCGCCTTGTCGAGACGGCTCAAGCGGAAGGCGGCGAAGCCGGCGTCGATCACGGCTTTCTTCATGCTCATGGCGCGATCCTAATGCGCCAATGAAGAAGATTCCGTTCAAGCCGCTCGGTCGCGGCGGCTTTACGCTATGCGCGGGGAGGAAGCGGACGCGGCGCCGCTGTGGCCGGCGCGGGTCACGGCCCCGGCGCGGGCTCCGGCGCATCGAAGCTCGGCGGCGGCGCGCTGTTGAACAGCCGCGGGAACGGCGGCAGCTGCGCCAAGCCGGCGATGAAGCCGCCGTGCGGCTTGGTGTCCGCCACGGGCGCCGTCGCGGCTTCGCGGCGATCCTTGCCGCGCGCGCCCAGGTAGGCTTCGGCGACCTCGCGGTCGTCGTCGCCCGCGGCGGCGTAGTCCTTGGCGTGCAGCTCGCGGATCCAGTCGTCTTTCGCGCCCTGCGCGCCGTTCTTGGCGATGGTGAGCCACATCAGGCCGCGCGCGCGCTGGCGCGGCACGCCTTCGCCGACGAACAGCAGGTGGCCGAGCAGCGCCTGAGCGGCGTGATGGCCCTTGTCGGCGGCGAGCGCGAGCCAGCGCGCGGCGCGCATGTTGTCGCGCGACAAGCCCGCCGAGCCATCCATGTACATGCGCGCTAGGTTGTATTGGGCGTCCGAGTCGCCGAAATTGGTGGCGGCGTACTGGAACATCTCCAGCGCGCGCTCCGGATCGGGCTTGATCGCGCTGTTGGGAATGCCGTTGAGACAATACACCCCGACCGACACGAAGGCGTTCGAGATCGCCGCGATGTCAGGTCGGTCGGGTCCGTCCTCGTTGTAGCTTTCGACCAGTTGTTCGAAGTATTGGTAAGCTTTCACGTCATCGCGCGGCACGCCCTCCCCGCGCGCGTACATGCGCCCGAGCTTCCATTGGGCGAGCGGCTCGCCGCCGTCGGCGGCGTAGGTGAGCGCCTGCACCGAGGATTGCGTGTCGCCCGCCGCGAGATCGTGGACGCCCGCCCGCAACGCCTCCTCCACGGTGGCGAAGGTTTGCACCGGGATCTTGCCGGGATTGGCGGTCTTTTCGCCGTCGAAGGCGTAAGCGCCGATCGGACAAAGCCCAACGACGCCGAACGCCACGGCGAGAATGGCCAAGCTCCGGACCGGCCCACCGACGCATCCTCGTCGGGCGCCATAGATCTTGGCGAATGACAACGCGCGCATCAAAACCCCGACCTCGCCCGCCCCGCCCGGCGCCGCGATCCCCCGCCGCCTTCGCCGCGGGGCGTTCAGCTCTTTTTCCAGCTGAATGTGAGCCACGAAATAGCGCGGGGTTTATGGCGCAATCGGGGCACGATCCGGCTGAAATCCCGGCGGTTTCCACTTGGTCCAGGGATGTGGCGCCCTTGCAACGGCCGCGCCGCCGCGGAGGGCGGCGCGCGTCAGATGCGCTCCAGCCGGTCGCGGGCGGCCTCCATCTTGGCGATGCGCGCGAGCGAGGCTTCCCGCCGCTCGTGGTTCTCGGCGACGATCTCCTCCGGCGCGCGGGCGACGAAGTCGGCGTTGGCGAGCTTGGCGTCGACCTTGGCCACCTCGCCCTGCTCGCGGGCGATTTCCTTGGCGAGGCGGGCCCGCTCGGCGGCGACGTCAAGAATTCCCGCCACCGGCAAGGCGACCAGCGCGCCGCGAACGACGATCTGCAACGCGCCGACCGGCGCGGCCTCCGCGAAGCGGATTTCGGCGACCCGCGCGAGACGCTTGATCGTCTCCGACCAGCGGCGCGCGGTCGATTTCAGCGGCGCGCTCGCCTGAATCAGCGCCAGCGGCGGCAGCGCCGCCGGCGCAACGCCCATCTCGGAGCGCACGGAGCGGATCTCGGAGACGAGGTCGACCACCCAGCCGATTTCCTCCTCCGCCTCGCGGTCGACGGGAAAATCGGCGCTCGGCCAGGGCCCGAGCGCGAGAACGCCGACGCGCGGCGGCCCCGCCTCGCCCTTGATCGCCCACAGCTCCTCGGTCACGAAGGGCATGAAGGGGTGCAGCAGGCCGTAAGCGCAGTCGAGCACGTAGGCGATGGTCGCCCGCGTCTCGGCCCGAGCCGGCCCGTCCTCGCCGCTTTGCAGCACCGGCTTGGCGAGCTCCAGGCACCAGTCGCAGAACACGCTCCAGACAAAGCGGTAGGCGGCGTTGGCGGCGTCGTTGAAGCGGTAGCTCTCGATCGCCGCGCTGGCCTCGGCCACCGCCTTCGCCGCCTCGCCGAGGATCCAGCGGTTGAGCGGCTCGCGCACGCGCTTCGGCTCGAAGCCGTCGACGCGCGCGCACTCGTTCAGCTCGGCGAAGCGCGAGGCGTTCCAAAGCTTGGTGGCGAAGTTGCGATAGCCTTCGACGCGGCTCTCGGAGAGCTTGATGTCGCGCCCCTGCGCCGCCATCGCCGCCAGCGTGAAGCGCAGCGCGTCGGCGCCGTAGCGGTCGATGAGGTGGAGCGGGTCGATGACGTTGCCTTTCGACTTCGACATCTTCGCGCCCTTCTCGTCGCGCACCAGGGCATGGATGTACACGTCGCGGAAGGGAATTTCGCCGCGGAAATGCAGGCCCATCATCATCATCCGCGCCACCCAGAAGAAGATAATGTCGAAGCCGGTCACCAGCGCGTCGGTCGGGTAGTAGCGCTCGAGCTCGGGCGTGTCGTCGGGCCAGCCCAGCGTCGAGAACGGCCACAGGGCGGAGGAGAACCAGGTGTCGAGGACGTCGGGGTCGCGCCGGAAGGTCTCGCGCAGCCGTTTGGGATCGGCCGCCAGCGCCTTCGCTTGCGCCTCGGAAAGCGCGCGGCGTTTGACGCCGTCGGCGAGCGCCGCCGCGAACGCGGCCTCCTCGCTCTCCTCGACGTAGACCTCGCCCCACGGCGCGTACCACGCCGGGATCTGGTGGCCCCACCAGAGCTGCCGCGAGACGCACCAAGGTTGAATATTTTCAAGCCACTCGAAGTAAGTCTTCTCCCAGTTCTTCGGCACGAACTGGGTCTTGCCCTCGCGCACCGCGGCGAGCGCCGGTTGGGCGAGCGTCTTGGCGTCGACGTACCATTGGTCGGTGAGCCACGGCTCGATCACGGCGTTCGAGCGGTCGCCGTGCGGCACGGTGTGGGCGTGCGGCTCGATCTTCTGCAGCCGGCCCTCGTTGGCCATCAGCGCGACGATGCGCTTGCGCGCCTCGAACCGGTCGACCCCGTCGACCGCGGCGATCAGCCGCGCGAGTTCGTGGTCCTTGGCGTCGAGGCCGAGGAAGAAGTCGAGGTTGCCCTTCAGCCAGACACGCGCCTCCGCGTCCAACACGTTGATCGCGCGCGCGCCTTCCGCCTCGTGACGCTTGCCGACCTCGAAGTCGTTGAAGTCGTGGGCGGGGGTGATTTTCACCGCGCCCGTCCCCTTCTCCGGATCGGAATAAGCGTCGGCGATGACGCGCATCAGCCTGCCGACCAGCGGCAGGCGCACATTGGCGCCGACCAGCCGCTCGAAGCGCTCGTCGTCGGGATGGACCGCGACCGCGCTGTCGCCGAGCATCGTCTCGGGCCGGGTGGTGGCGACGGTGACGACCTCGCCCGTCTCCTCGCCCTTCCCGTCGACCACCGGGTAGTCGAAATAATAGAGCAATCCGTTGGGGTTGCGCGCGAGCGCCTTCGCCAGCGCGGCCTCGTCGAGCGGTTGGCCGCCGGCGCGCGACCACTTGAACGACCCCTTGCAGTCGATCTGGACCACCTCAAGGTCGGAGATTGCGGTCTGGAACTTCGGGTCCCAGTTGACCAGGCGCTTGGCCTTGTAGATCAGCCCTTCGCGGTGGAGCTGGACGAACACCTTGGCGACCGCCTTCGACAGGCCCTCGTCGAGAGTGAAGCGCTCGCGGCTCCAGTCGCAGGAGGCGCCGAGCCGACGCAGCTGGCTGACGATCGCGCCGCCCGATTCGGCCTTCCACTCCCACACGCGGGCGACGAACGCCTCGCGCCCCATCTCGCGCCGATGCTCCTGGCGCTCCATCAGCTTGCGCTCGACCACCATCTGGGTAGCGATGCCGGCGTGATCGGTGCCGGGCTGCCACAGCACGTCCCTGCCCTTCATCCGCTGGTAGCGGCACAGAATGTCCTGCAACGTGTTGTTGAGCGCGTGGCCCATGTGCAGGTTGCCAGTGACGTTGGGCGGCGGGATGACGACGCAATAGGGTTTCGCGCCCTTGCGCTCGGGTCGGCCGGCGCGAAAGGCCCCTTCGGCCTCCCAACGCGCGGCGACGCGCTTCTCGACGTCAGCGGCTTCGAACGACTTTTCCATCATTTAACGGCGCCCGGCGAAACTCTGACCGAGCGCGGCGCGGCGTCGCCTCGGCGAATGAGGGAACGCGGCCGCCCCCGAGCCGACCGCGAAGGAGGGCCCGTCTCAAATCAACGGCGGCGACCGCGCCCGCTTAAATGCCAGCGCGCCCGCGAATGTCAACGAGATAAGCAAGACGCCCCGCCGCGCCGCGCGAGGCGGCGGGGCCGCCGGCGTCGTCGCTTCAACGCCCGCCGCGGGCGACGCGCTGGATCTCGGCGCGCACCAGCCGCTCGACTAGGCTCGGCAGATTCTCGTCGAGCCAGGCCTTCAGCATCGGCCGCAGGATCTCCCGCGTCATGTTCTCGGCGAGCTCGTCGCCACGTAACGCGAGGCTCGCCGACAGCGCCTCGAACGCGGCGGAGACGGCGTGGTCGGTCTTGGTCGAGACCAGCGGCGACTCTTCCGCCACGGGCGGCGGCGGGGGGGGATTCGCGGCGGCGGGCTCGGCCGCCGGCTGACGCCAGATCACCTTCGGCGTCGGCGGCTCGACGACGGCGGGCGCGACCGGCGCGGCGGGCGCCGTCTCGGCGCGGGCCTGCGGCTCGACGGCCGGACGCGCCGGCGGCGGCGAGTCCTTCGAATAGACGATCTGCGGTCCGGCGACGGCCGGCTTCGGCGCCGCTTTCGCCGGCGCCGCTTCGCGATCGTCGGCGATGATCGAGCGGATCGAGGCGAGGATCTCCTCCATCGACGGCTCGTGCGCGCGTTGCGCGCGGCGCAGCGCCTCGAGGTCGCGCTCGCTCGCGGTCGAATTGGGTGCGTTCATGGTTTTCGCCTTCCCGCCTCGCGGGACGCCGAGTCGGCGCCGCGGCGCAAGCTAGAAACTGATCCTATCGTCGCGTCGACGCAAGGCGCGCGCGCGCCCTTCGCGCCACGGTCGTCCGATTTCTCTTCCTCGTCGCGACCGCGCGGCGCCTACCTGCCGTCCGGCGTGTCGAGCCCGATCCACTTGTTCTTGACTTGGTCGAAATGGACCCGCGGGTCGTATTCGGCGACCGCCAACCCGAGCGTCTGAATCGACAGGCGGCCGACGGCGGAGAGCAGCGTGTACGAGGCGACCACCTGATCGTGCTGCGCGGTCACCAGTTGCACGCGCGCGTTGAGCAGCGCTTGCTGCGCGTTGAGGACATCGAGGGTGGTGCGCTGGCCGACCTTCGCCTCCTCGCGCACGCCGGCGAGCGCGATTTCGGAGGCCTGCACCTGGGCCTTGGCGGCGCGCACCACGCCCCCTGCGTTCTGGTTGGCGCCCCACGCGGACACTACCGCGGCGCGCACCTTGTCGCGCTGGAGGTCGGTCTGCAGCTCCTGCTGGCCGAGCTGCTCCTTGGCCTGGCGCGTCGCGGCGTAGACCGCGCCGCCCTCGTAGATCGGAATGGTGATCTGGCCGACTACCGAACCGACCAGGGACTGGCTCTTGTCCGGGTCGCCCGAGACGTCGAAGCGCTTTTGCACCTGGCCGGTCACCCCGACGGTCGGATAGAGCTGCCCTTCCGAGATCTTGATCGCCAGCGCCGCGGCGTCCACCCCATGCAGCATCGCCACGATCGCCGGATGCTCGAGCTGCGAAACGGCGATCGCCTCCGACTGCGACTTCGGCAATTGCTTGGAGAGCGGCGCGACCGGCGACAGGCTCTTCGGCTCTTCGCCGATCGCCTGGCGATAGTTGGCGAGCGAGGTTTGCAACTGCGATTGCGCGGCGAGCGCGGTCGCGCGCGCGCCGGCGAGGCTCGCCTCGGCCTGCGCGACGTCGGTGCGCGTCACCTCGCCGACGTTGAAGCGGTCCTGGGTCTGGCGCAGCTGCTCCTGCAGCACCTCGACGTTGTTGCGGTCGAGGTCGAGGATGGCGGTGTCGCGCAGCACGTCCATGTAATAGGTGACGGCGCTGAGCAGCACGTTCTGCTCGGTGTTGCGCAACTGCTCGCGCGCGCCGAGCACGCCCGATTCCGCCTGGCGCACCGAGTTTCCGGTGCGGTTGCCGTTCCATAGGTTCTCCGTCACCGACACGCCGTAGCCGCGAGGCTTGGAATTCTGCTTGTAGGGGTCGGGACTGGTCGGACCCAAGCCGGTGGCGTAAAGGCTCTGGTTGCCGGCGTCGGCCTCGGCGGCGACAGTCGGCAGATAGCCGGAATTGGCCTTGGGAATGTTTTCGTCGGCGGCGCGCACCGCGGCGCGCTGCTGGTTGATGTCGGGATTGTTGAGATAGGCCTTGGCCAACGCGCCGCCGACCGTCTCGGCTTGAGCGGCCGAGACCAGCAGGACGCCGAACGCGACCGCCGCGGCCGCCGGGCGCCAATATCGACGCGCCTCGAGACGACGCGTCGCCCAACCCTGACACCAGCTCATCGCCGCCTCTTTGGCGCGCCCGCGACCTCGAGGCCATAATACGGCCTTGTCGCCGCTACGCCGGAACGAAAACGCCCGCCGCCGCCCCCGCTCCGTCGCCCTCGCCGCCTCGCGGCGAAACGACAGGACGCGGATGCGGCCAGCCCCGTTTGTGGTTGTAGCGTCAAACCCCCGCGCTCCGCTATGGCGCGCCCCCCCCGCGGAGGCGCGCCGACAAAGATTTCAACAGAGCGTCGCAAACATGCGACACTTCGCGCGGCCCGGTCGACGCGGTCACGCAATCGCGATCGCGCCGCGGCCGCTCAAAACGCGAAACTCGGCGTCTGGCGAAACGCATCGAGGATCGGCGCGCTGGTCTCGAACAGGGCGCGCCGGCTTAAGCCAGCGGCCGACCGCTCGAACAGCGCCGCCTCCCCTACGCCCGCCGTCGCCTCGACGCCGACCAGCCGTCCGCCCTCGGCGAGTTCGGCGAACAGCGCCTCGGGCGGCGATTCGAAGGCGCCGTGGACGACGATGACGTCGAACGGCGCCCGGTCGGGCGCGCCTTTGGCGAGGTCGCCCAGAATCACTTCGGTCCGCTCGGTCCCGGCGAGCGCCCGCCGCGCCGCTTCGACCGCGCCGAGATCGGATTCGAGCGCCGTCACTCGGGCGCCGAGCCGCGCCAGGATCGCCGCGCCGTAGCCGGAGCCGCCGGCGACGTCGAGGACCCGGTCGCCGGGCTTGACCGCGGCCGCTTGCAACAGGCGGGCGAGAGTCGAGGGCGCGAGCAGGCGCCGCGCGTTTGAGCCAAGCGCCGGCTGGTCGCTGTCGAGATAGGCGACGCCGGCGCGCGAGGGGTCGACGAACGCCTCCCGCGGCGCGTCGAGAAACGCCGCCAGCAGCTCGAGGTCGTTGACGCCGACGACGCGCAATTGCCCGTCGACCATGTGACGGCGCCGCGCCGCCGCCGCGTGCGCCGAAAGAGTGGAAGCCATGCGCCTCGCCCCGCGCTTAAGCCGGCGGCGAGCCGCCGCCGCGCGAAATGTCGCTTATTGGAGGCCTCGCCCGGAATCGAACCGGGGTGCGAGGATTTGCAGTCCTCTGCGTAGCCACTCCGCCACGAGGCCCTTGCCGAAGCGTCGGTTCCGCCGCGGCGCCGCGCGCTATAGCAAGTTTCGCCGCGCGTCGGCAAGCCGCCATTTCGTCGGCCTTCCGCGGACGCCTAACCGCCGCTTGGCGGCTGGCGGCGCGCGATCGGCAAGGCGAGAAAGCATGCGGCGATCGCGACCAGGCCGGCCTTCGTCGGCAATTATGCACTTGACTTAGCAGACCGGATATGAGACAAATCGGCCATTGGAGAAGCCCAATGACCGACCTTTCCGCCAAGCATTTCCACGATGAGGACGCCGCCCGCGAGCATATCGAAGCCTCGCGCTGGGCGAACGGCGTGAGCTGTCCGCATTGCGGCTCGCTCGACGTTCATCGCATGGCCGGAAAGACCCAAGCCGGAATGTTCCTCTGCAACGATTGCCGGGACAAGTTCACTTGCCGCACCGGAACCGTGATGGAGCGGTCGCATATCCCGCTACACAAGTGGCTACTGGCGATCCATCTCATGGCGTCGAGCAAGAAAGGCATGTCAGCCCATCAACTCATGCGCAATCTCGGCCTCGGCTCGTATCGGACTGCGTGGTTTCTCTGCCATCGCATTCGCGAGGCCATGGGCGAAGATGCGCCGGCCTCCAAGGGCGGCCTCGGTGGCGAAGGCAAGATCGTTGAAATCGACGAAGCATATGTCGGGGGCGCCGGAAAGAACCGCGCTCACGGCAAGCCCGCGCCCAAGAAGGCCGTTGTTACGCTGATCGAACGGGATGGCCGCGCAGCGTCATTCCATGTCGCGAACGTCACTGCGAAAACCATCCGCCCGCCGATCATGACGCACGCCAGCCGCGCCAGCGTTCTCATGACGGACGAGTCAAACCTTTATACGAAGCTCGGCCGCGAGTTCGCTTCACATCAATCCGTTGACCATTCGCGCGACGAATACGCCTATTACGACAATGGGAACGACCGCGTCGTTTCGATAAACGTTTCCGAGAACTTTTTCAGCATCCTCAAGCGCGGGATCAACGGCGTTTATCACTCTGTGAGCGAAGCCCACATGCACCGTTACCTCAAGGAATTCGATTTCCGTTACAACAACCGTTCCAAGCTCGGCGTGGAAGACGCGGAGCGCGCCGCCAAGCTGCTCAAAGGCGTCGAAGGCAAGCGGTTGACCTATAATCAGCCTGCTAACTAACAAGCGGTCCAAGGCGCTGTGGATGCCAGCGGATAAGCCCGGCCGGCCTCCAGATACGAGGCGGCGCAAGCGTTGGGCGCGCGACTAGTCCCCGGTTTTCACAAGCAACCTTGCTCTGACGGACTCAGATGCCATCCCCGCAGTATAATGCGCGGTCTTCCTGATTCGCATCAGTAAAGACCGAGCCGCGCCCCTCTGGCTTGAGACCCCGTGGGGCGCGGCCCGTGAATCACAACCCCAGCATAAAGGTTGCCTTATATGTCTACGCTAACTATCCAATGGGTCAAGAGCACTACCGATACGTGGCTGCCCTTCGCCACCGTCAATCTCAGCGAAGTCACAACGAAGGGCGTCTATATGATCTGGTATCGAGGACAGCCCGGCAGAGTGGTCTACGTCGGGCAAGGGGATGTAGCTTCTCGCATCTCCGCTCATCGGTCAGAGCAGGAAATCCTTGCCTACCAAGCAAACGGACTCCTCGTCACATGGGCATCCGTACCGAAAGCCCAACGTGATGGGGTTGAGCGCTATCTCGCTGACACGTGGAATCCACTAGTCGGAGATGCGCACCCGGACGCGGAGCCGATTGCGGTGAACTCTCCGTGGTGACGGCCGCCATTCCGGCCAAAATTGCATCAAGCGTTTCCCGCAGTTTCATATATTGAAACCATGCCCACGGGGGTTCGTCCCCCGTGGCGATCTTCGCGTTAGCCCACTCTCTCACGCGTTCGAGTTCTGTTTTCGTCATAGCCGAATCATCACCGCCAATGATTGAGGAAGACTCAACGTCGCAGCCGTGATCCGGTTCCCGTCCGTTTGAGGCTATTCAGGCTCATGCCGCGGCGCGGCGCGTTTGGAATTTGCAGGGCGCCCGCGCTTCTTCGGATTCGCCTTGGCCTTGGCGCTTTGCTTATGATCGGGCGGCGTCGCGAGAAGGCGCGCCAACGTTGAGACGCTACGCCGATCGATCTCAGCGCTGCGGTCTTCATAGTTTTCGGCTGATGCAGGAATTGTCTTAGCCATGAGCCGCTCGCCTAAGCCTCCGCCGCCTTCAGACCGCCCCAAATCGCCGCGACATAAATCTCGCGTTAGGCCGCCGAACGAAGGTGCGACAACGAAGAAACTTACCCTTCGCGAATTGAGTCGGCAATTGATTGAAAAGGAGAACTTGGAACCGCTTTTCCAGGAACTCGACGAATCAAGTGACAGATCGGCCGCGATCGTCGGAGCTGCAACAATCGATCGTCTTCTGGAAGACGCCATCCTTGCGTCGTTCCCTCAAATCGATGAGGAAACGACTGCCACTCTGACTGGAATCGGTGGACCGCTTGATAGCCTCTTCGCTAAAATACATCTCGGTTATGCTCTCGGCCTTTACCCAAGATCATATCTGCTTGAACTAGAGTCGATCAGAAAGATCCGAAATTGTTTCGCTCACTCACCCACGAATATAACATTCGATACCGAGCAGATTGCCGACGAATGCCGCCAACTAAAGGAGATGGAATATATTAACGACCAGAGAGGCAACCGCCAAAGGTATATCTCTGCCTGCCGTATTATGATGGTATTCATTCTTACGCAAGAACTCATATCAAAATCCGAACGGCACATCAGAAAACACAGACCAACCTTTCGCGGTTACAGCGAGGCTGTTGAAAGCCTATCTCATTTAAAGGATTTGATGCGACAGTTTGTCGAATCAGAAGACATCATCGCTAGGAATACTCGACGAGCACCGTCGTCAAACGACTCATAATTCCTGTCGAAAGACAACAAGACGAACTTCCCCGCCCTGATCATCTCAGGCGTGATCTCGATTTCTTCGTCTCTACGCGCCGGCCTGTCGGCCGAGTCTTTAGCATGGTCCATCTGCTAACTCAAGTGCATAGTTGCCCCTTCGTCCACCCCGACGAGGCCGAAGTCCTCGACGACCGCGTCGATCGGCCAGGGCGGGCGCAAGACGAAGAGATAGAACGGCGAGGACGTTCCACACCGCGGGGAAGCCGCGAAACCAGTGATCCGCCGTCTTCATCCGCTTGTCGGCGAAGTAGAGCGCCGAAGCGACGACCACCAGCAGCCCCAGCCACAGCGACGCGGTCGCCGGCATCAGGTCGGAGCGCGCGAGCGCGACGACCGGGACCAGCACATAGGCGAGGAAGTCCACCACCGGGTCGAGCGTCGCGTCCGAGACGGCCCGATTTCGCCCCGACATGCCGCCTCTCCGGACCCGCCCCGCCGAGCCCAGGCCCCCGCGCTCGCCTGGACAGCCAGAAAGCACGCGTGCCAGGATAGGGCGATGACCGTCCAACTCTCAGCGGGCGTCGAAGCTTGCGACGTTTTCGTCGTCGGGGCCGGCTTGGCCGGACTCGCCGCGGCGATCGGCTTCGCGCGGGCGGGCTTTTCGGTCGTCTGCGGCGGGGCGACTGGCCGGGTCGGCGGCGGGCGGGCGGTGGCGCTGCTCGGCGGCTCGGTCGACTTTCTCGCCCAGCTCGGCGTCTGGTCGGCGATCGAGCCGGTCGCCGCGCCCATGCGCGCGGCGCGCTTGTTCGACGACACGCGCTCGCTCTTTCCCTCGCCTCCGCTCGCGTTTCGCGCCGCCGAGATCGGCCGCGACGTTTTTGGCTGGAACGCCGAGAACGCGCTCGTCGCCGACGCGCTCGCGGCGACGGCCGTCGGCTGCGCCGGCCTGCGGCGCGTCGAGGCGGCGGCGACGCGCTTCGACTTCTCGGCCGAGCGCGCCGAGGTCGGCCTCGCCGACGGGCGACGGTTCGCGACGCGTCTGGTGGTCGGCGCCGACGGGCGCGCCTCGCCGGCGCGCGAAGCGGCCGGAATCGCCGTAGAGGCGCGTCCGCATCCCCAGAGCGCGCTGACCGCGTTCCTCGCTCACCCGCGCTCGCATGAGGACGTCTGCGTCGAGTTTCACACCCGCGAGGGCCCGTTCGCCCTGGCGCCGCTGCCGGCGGCGGACGGCGCGCGTTGGCGATCGAGCCTGGTGTGGGTGATGAGCCGCGACGAAGCGTCGCGCCGCGCCGCGCTCGACGACGCTTCGCTGGCCGGCGAGGTCGAGCGCCAGGCGCGTTCGGCCCTCGGCGGGATGCGAATCGAGGGCGAGCGCGGCGTTTTCCCGATGGAGAGCCGGCGGACGAGCCGACTGACGGCGACCCGTCTCGCCCTGGTCGGCGACGCGGCGCATGTCTTTCCACCGATCGGCGCGCAGGGGCTCAATCTGGGCTTACGGGACGTCGGGACGCTGGTCGAGACGGCGCGCGACGCCGCGACGCGCGGCGAGGACTTCGGCGGACGGGCGGCGCTGGCTCGCTACGCCTGCGCGCGGCGTTTCGACGTCGCCACGCGCGCCGCCGCGGTCGAGGCGATCGACCGCTCGCTGATGGTTCGCTTGGCTCCGCTCGACGCCGCCCGCGCGTTCGGCTTCGCCGCGCTCGCCGCGATCGGCCCGTTGCGCAGGCTGACGATGCGTGAAGCAATCGCGCCCTTATTCGGCGGCTGACGCCGCCGGCCCCCGCTCAGAACTTGTAGCCGATTCGCAGGCCGAAGTCGGTGATGCCGGGGTTGTGGCTGCCGCACAGATTGGCGTGCGAAATGTGCTCAGCGCTGGCGACGACGTCGATATTGGGGGTGAGCTGGTAGCCGAGGCCGATCGCTTCGTGGAAGGTCACGGGGCAGCCTACGTCGATGCGGTCGGGCTCCTTATGGGTCGGCGCGTCGTTGACCGCGCCGCCGAACTCGCTTTCAAGGAAAAAACGATCGACCAAGGGAAAGCGCCAGTCGAAGCCGCCGAAACCGTAGCTGTCCCGCCCGCGGGTGTTGATCATCGCGCCGAAGTCGAGCCGCGGGTTGATCAGCGCCGCAAGCCAAGCGTTGTCGCTGGCGCCAAAGGAGATCGGCGACGAAAGCACTTGGAAAGACGCGTCGATCGGCGCGTTCTCGTTGTTGCTTTGCGGGTCATGGGCGAAGGCGCCGAAGCGCAGCTCCTGGACCAGCGAAAAACCCGTCGCCGTCTGTTGCGCGTCCGCGTCCGCGGCGCGCGTCCCCGTAGCGCCAGCGAGGGCGGCCAGCAACGCCGCCGAGTAGGCCCACCACCGGCAACCCATCGACGCCCCCGCCTCCGTCGGCGACCCCCTCTCCGGCTCGCCGAGAACCCCCGCGACGATAAGCGGTCTATGCTACGTCGCGCGCTATCGTCGCAGAGAATCGTGTTTCGACGCGCGAGTCAAGGTTCCTCGACGTCGCGCCGGCCCGGCTTAGGCCGACTGCTCCTCGATCAACCGCGCCGTGTAACGCGCCATCAGGTCGACCTCGATGTTGATCTTGTCGCCGACGCGTCGGCCGCCCCAGGTGGTGACGTCGAGGGTGTGGGGAATCAGCAACACCTCGAATTTGTCGCCGTTGACGGCGTTGATGGTGAGCGAGACGCCGTCGAGCGCCACCGACCCCTTGACGGCGATGAACTTCGCCAACGCGGCGGGCGCGCGCACGGCGAGATGCGCCATGCCGTCGAAGTCGCGGCGGGAGACGAGCTCAGCGACGCCGTCGACATGGCCGCTGACCATGTGCCCGCCGAGCTCGTCGCCGACGCGCAGCGCGCGCTCGAGGTTCACTTTCTCGCCGACGCGCCAGGAGGCGAGCGTCGTCACCGCCAGCGTCTCCGCGCCGACGTCGACAGAGATCGCCGCGCCCTCGCCGCGGCGCGCCACGTCGACCACGGTGAGGCAGGCGCCCGCGTGGGCGATCGAGGCGCCGACGGCGATCGAGGCCGGGTCGTAGCGGCAGGCGACCGTCAGCCGGCGCTGCTCGCCGGCGATGCGAAGGGCGACCACCTCGCCGACGTCGCTGATGATTCCTGTGAACATTTCTTCTCCTTTCGCGCCTCGTCGCGCGCCCGCGCCGGAATGGACGTCGATCAGCGCACTCGCTCCCAGCGGCGCAGCCCGTCGCCGCCGTAGACGGCCTTTTCGCTCTCGCGATAGCGGGCGGGGTCGGCGAGCGCGGCGTAGGCCGCCGCGTCGAGCGCCGGCAAGCCAGGTCGCCCGAGCGGCTTGAGCGCGGTGAACAGCGCGACCTCGTCGGCGAGGCCGAGCGCGATCAGCCGCGCCGCGACGCGCGGGCCGCCCTCGCTGAAGACGCGAGTGAGGCCGCGTCGCGCCAACAGCCGCAGCGCTTCGCCGAGGTCGACGCGGCCGGAAGCGTCGCCATCGACCCGCGCCGTTTCGACTCCGCGTTCGACCAGCGCCGCCTCGCGCGCCGGGTCGGCCTCCCGCGCGGCGATGACAAGGGTGGGAAACTCCGTCGCGGTCGCGCACAGCCGCGAGCACAGCGGAAGCGACAGCCGCGAATCAAGCACCACGCGCAGCGGCCGCTGTTCGACGCCGGGCAGCCGCACGGTGAGCAGCGGATCGTCGTCGCGCGCGGTGCCGACGCCGATCATGATCGCGTCGTTGAGCGAGCGCATCGCCTGCACCGCCGAATTGGCCGCTTCGCCGGTGATGGCGAGCCGCGCGTCGTGATGATCGCCCGCCGCGTAGCCGTCGGCGGTGCGGGCGAGCTTCAGCGTGACCGCCGGCCGCCCTTCGACGACGCGCAGGATGTGGCCGCGATGGTCGCGCCGCGCCGCTTCGGCGCCGGGGCCGAGCGTCACGACGACGCCGGCGCGGCGAAGAATCGCCAGCCCGGCGCCGGCGACCCGCGCGTCGGGGTCCTCGATCGGACAGACCACGCGCGCGATCCCCGCGGCGACGATCGCCTCGGCGCAAGGCGGCGTCACGCCGTAATGCGCGCACGGCTCGAGCGTCACGTAGAGGGTGGCGCCTCGCGCCGCCTCCCCCGCCTCGGCGATGGCGATCGTCTCGGCGTGCGGGCGCCCGCCGGGCGCGGTGACGCCGCGGCCGACGACGACGCCGTCGCGCAAGATCAGCGCGCCGACCGAAGGGTTGGGCGCCGCGAGCCCCATGCCGCGCCGGCCGAAGCGCAGCGCCGCCGCCATCCAGCGTTCGTCTTCGGCGGCGTTAAGCGCGCTCATCGCGGCGTGAGGCGATGGCGCGGCGGCGGGAATTCGGCCGGCGTCGACGATTCCGGCTCGCCCTCCAGCTCGCCGACGATGGCGTTGAAGTCGCGCGCCTCGCGGAAATTGCGGTAGACCGAGGCGAAGCGGACATAGGCGACGTCGTCGAGAGCCTTCAAGCCCTCCATCACCAATTCGCCGATGCGCTGCGTGGGGATGTCGCCGTCGCTCTGGCTCTCGAGCTGGCGCACGATGCCGTTGATCATGCGCTCGACGCGCTCGGGCGCGACGGCGCGCTTGCGCAGCGCCACCTCGACCGAGCGGGTGAGCTTGTCGCGGTCGAACGGCGCGCGGCGGCCGTTCTTCTTGACCACCGTCAGCTCGCGCAGCTGCACGCGCTCGAAGGTGGTGAAGCGGCCGCCGCAGTCCGGGCAGATGCGCCGGCGGCGGATCGAGGAAGCGTCCTCGGTCGGACGCGAGTCCTTCACCTGGGTGTCGAGACTGCCGCAATAGGGGCATCGCATGGCGTGGACATCCCCCCGGCTCGCGCCCTCGCCTCGCCTTATGCGGCCCTGAGGCGGGGACGTTCGCTTGTCAGTAGATCGGGAAGCGCCGCGTCAGGTCGGCGACGCTCTCGCGCACCCGCGCCTCGACCGCGGCGGCGCCCGCTTCGCCGTTGGCGGCGAGGCCGTCGAGAGTCTCGACGATCAGCTCGCCGATGCGCTTGAACTCGGCGACGCCGAAGCCGCGCGAGGTCGCCGCCGGCGTCCCCAGGCGGATGCCCGAGGTGACGGTCGGCTTCTGCGCGTCGAACGGCACGCCGTTCTTGTTGCAGGTGATGCGCGCGCGCCCGAGCGTCGCCTCCGCCGCCTTGCCGGTGAGGCCCTTGGGACTGAGGTCGACCAGCATCAGGTGGTTGTCGGTGCCGCCGGTCACCAGCTTGTAGCCGCCCGCCAGGATCGGCTGGGCGAGCGCCTTGGCGTTGGCGACGATGGCGTGGGCGTAGGTCTTGAACTCCGGCGTCAGCGCTTCATGCAGCGCCACCGCCTTGGCGGCGATGACGTGCATCAACGGTCCGCCCTGCAGCCCGGGGAACACCGCCGAGTTGATCTTCTTGCCGATCTCCTCGTCGTCGGAAAGGATCATGCCGCCGCGTGGGCCCCGCAGCGTCTTGTGGGTGGTGGTGGTGACGACGTGGGCGTGGGGGAACGGCGAGGGATGCGCGCCGCCCGCCACTAAGCCGGCGAAATGCGCCATGTCGACCATGAAATAGGCGCCGACCGAATCGCAGATCTCGCGGAAGCGCTGGAAGTCCCAAAAGCGCGCGTAGGCTGAGCCGCCGGCGATGATCAGCTTCGGTTTACAGGCGCGCGCCAGGCTCTCCACCTGGTCCATGTCGACGCGGTGGGTCTCGCGGTCGACGCCGTAGGCGACCGGCTTGAACCAGCGCCCGGACAGGTTGACCGGCGAGCCGTGGGTCAAGTGGCCGCCGGCGGCGAGGTCGAGCCCCATGAACACGTCGCCCGGACGCATCAGCGCCAGGAACACCGCCTGGTTGGCCTGGCTGCCGGAATTCGGCTGCACGTTGGCGAAGCGGCAGCCGAACAGCCGCCGCGCGCGGTCGATGGCGAGGGTCTCGGCGACGTCGACGAACTGGCAGCCGCCGTAATAGCGCCGGCCCGGATAGCCTTCGGCGTACTTGTTGGTCATCACCGAGCCCTGCGCTTCGAGCACGGCGCGGGAGACGATGTTCTCCGAGGCGATCAGCTCGATCTCGTCGCGTTGACGACCGAGCTCTTGTTCGATCGCGCGGGCGATCTCGGGATCGGACTCGGCGAGCGCGGCGGAGAAGAACGAGTTGGAGCGGAACGGCTGGGCGAAGGCTTCGGACATGGCGGACCTGAGAAAAGCGCGGGCGATCCCGCGCCGGCGGCTTAGCATGAAGGGGGCGAGCGGGGGAAGCGCGACGGAAAAGGGGCCGCCGCCGCAACGCGGCGCGCCTTGGCGAGGCGGCCCTTCCCGTCGCCGCGAACCGGCGCCACTATTTCATCCGCGCAGGCGCACGCCGGCGCCGATCGCTTCCGGATTTCACTGATTTCGCGCGAGGGAGCCCGCCTCATGTCGACCTATTCCGCCGTCGTCCGCTGGACGCGAAAGCCCGAAGAGCCGTTCCTCGACGGCCGTTACAGCCGCGCGCATCAATGGCGCTTCGACGGCGGCGCGATCGTTCCGGCCTCCTCCTCGCCCCACGAGGTGCGCGTCCCCCTCTCCGACCCCGCCGGCGTCGATCCCGAGGAGGCGCTGCTGGCGGCGCTGTCGAGCTGCCACATGTTGTTCTTCCTCGATTTCGCCCGGCGGCGTGGCTTCGCCATCGATCTCTACGAGGACGAGCCGGAAGGCGTCGTCGGCCCCGGCGTCGACGGGCGGGTGTCGATGACGCGCGTCACGCTCAGGCCCCGCGTGGTCTTTTCCGGCGACAAGCGCCCGACCGCCGCCGTGGTCGAGGAGCTGCATCAGGCCGCCCACCACGCCTGCTACGTCGCCAACACGGTGCGCAGCGCGGTCGAGGTCGAGGGGCGCGGCGAAGGGCTGGCGCCGGGCTGAGCGCCGGCGTCGTCGCCGTCCGTTCCGCCATGGCGAGCGAAGCGAATCCATCCGGGGGCTTTGGGGTCCCAGTCCCGAGATCGCCCGCGAGGCTCATTGGCGAGCAGCGTTCCAGCACGCGTCGCGGGCGGCGGCCTGCCCGCCCGCGACGGGCAGGCATGGCCACGTGCGCGACCGCGACCGAATGAGATCGATTTCGGCGTCCCAATTCTGAACGACGGGTCTGCCTTTCTTGTAGCGAAAGTCGCAGATGTCGTCGCCCTGCGCGAGCGTCTTGGCGCGGCGCAGGCCTGAGCCGATGGCGGCGCTCTTGAGAAAGTCATTCAGGCGCACGCAAGGCGCCGGCTCCGGCGCGCCTTTTGAAGTACTTCACCAGCCGGATCGTCGGCGGAAGGCCGCGACCGCTCGCAACGGCGCGCCGCGGCGTGAACTCGCGCCGATCCGGGCCCCCGCATCAGGGGCGCCCAAGACATCGATTCGTCTCATAAAGCCGCAACCGCAACGAAGAGGATCTGGCGCCGCGTCGGACCGGCCCCCTCGCGGGCGTCAAGTTCTTTCGTAGTCTCAATGGATTACGTCACATTGTGGCGGGGATCCGGTTCGCCGCGGATTCACGCCGTGAATTACAGTCCGCCGCTCACGCCAACAGTCTTATGGGTCCGGACGCCAGTGGTGAAAATCGAACGGGAGAGTCCGGCGACCCGTTAGCCATTTCAATCGCTTGCGCTGTTGTCCGCGGCATGGCGCGCACACGCGCCGCCATCGCGAAGATCGCGAAGCGGTTCAACGCAGCCGCAATTGTCACCTAAGTCGCCCCGACCAGCCGTACGGAGAATGGCGGCTAAGTATATTCCGAAGCTATCGCCGTCCAATGACCGCGCTAGAACTGCGTCCTGATCGAATGGGGTGCATTAATGCGCTATCGCCTCGATGAGAAGCGGCTTCCTCAGACGACGCTGTCGCCTCCTTCAAGGTCGCTGGAAACCGACTTTGAGAAACTTTCAGGCAAGATCGGCGAAATTCTTGAACAACTCGACGCGCCCATTGCCGCCTCTGAAGAGGCTCTCGCGGTCGTCCAACGGCGACTGCGAACGAAGCCGGCTCCTGTTCCATGATGGCCGTAAGCGAGCTCTCCTAGGCAAAGATTGAGCTCAACGGTTGTGCGGATCAGCACAGGTGTCCCTGCGTCAATGCGCGACGCGGACAAATGACTGTCCCTCCCCCCCCCACGGCCGACGAGCGGCGCCGGGAACCAATCCTCAGAATTTGACCACTAAGGCTTCGGTCCTTCGCTCCCCGCGACGACGTCGAACGCCGGGCGGTCTGGCGCTCGAATGCGATGCTTTGCTACGATCTGCTGAAATTGCGCGCTGATTCCGGCCCCGGTCGGCGAACGGCGCGCTCCCGCCGGAGGCGGGACAACTTGGAGGTCAATCCGTGGCGCAATCCCATCTCTTCACTCCCGTCAAGATCGGCGGCCTGAGCCTCGACAATCGCATCGTGATCGCGCCCATGGACCAATATTCGGCCGTCGACGGCTGCATGACCGATTGGCACATGCTGCACTACGGCGCGCTCGCCCTCTCCGGCGCCGGCCTGCTGACGATCGAGGCGACCGCCGTCTCGCCGGAGGGGCGCATCACCTATGGCGACCTCGGTCTCTATTCCGACGCCGGCGAGACGGCGATGGCCCGGGTTCTCGACGCCATTCGGCAATGGTCCCCCATCCCAGTCGCCGTTCAGCTCGCGCACGCCGGCCGCAAGGGGTCTTGCGATGTCCCGTGGAAGGGCGGCGCGCAAATCGCCCCCGAGTCGCCGCACGGCTGGCGCACCACGGCCCCGTCGCCGCTGCCGGTCGCGCCGACCGACGCCGCCCCGGCGGCGTTGAGCCGCGAGGGCATGGCGGAGATTCGCGAAGCCTTCGCTTCCGCCGCGCGCCGAGCGGCGCGGCTGGGCGTCGACGCAGTGCAACTGCACAGCGCCCACGGCTATCTTCTGCACCAATTTCTGTCGCCCTTGTCCAATCGGCGCGACGACGGCTACGGCGGCGAACTCGCCAATCGCATGCGCTTCCCGCTCGAGGTCTTCGACGCCGTCCGCGCCGCTTTTCCGGCCGACCGACCGGTGAGCGTGCGCCTTTCGGGCACGGACTGGATCGACGGCGGATGGTCGATCGAGGAGACCTGCGCTTACGCGGAAGAGCTGCAAAAGCGCGGCTGCGCCGCGATTCATGTTTCAAGCGGCGGGCTGCTGCCGGCCGACATCCCGCTCGCTCCCAACTATCAGGTTGCTCTCGCCCGGCGCGTCAAGGCGGCGACGACGATCCCGGTCGTCGCCGTCGGTCTGATCACGCAGTTCGATCAGGCGGAAGCGATTCTCGCCGCCGGCGACGCGGATTTGATCGCCTTGGGGCGGGCCTTTCTCTACGATCCGCGTTGGCCTTGGCATGCGGCGGCGCATCTCGGCGCCCAGGTTCGCGCGCCCAATCAGTACCTTCGCAGCCAGCCGCGGGAATTCAAAACCCTGTTCAAGGCGTAGGAAGGCCTCCCATCGAAGGCGGAGCGCGCGCTCCGCCGCGTCGACGAACCGATCGAGAACGAGGCGCGGCGAACCCGGGACCGACGCTCGGCGCGACGGCGGCTTTTTCGCCCTGCTCGCAACCACGGCGAGAGCCGGCTTTACATCAGCGGGTTAGACCGGATTGCAAAAGCGCCTCGTCAACGCCGCCGCGCCTCAGTTGGCCTTCGTCGCTGGGACGAAGATGACCACGTCGTCCTTGCCGACTCGGTCGAGCGACGCGCGCGCCTCTTCGTCGAGCAGGTCGCGGTCGACCGATTCGGAGCGCATCGAATCGACCAGCCGCCGCCAGCGCGCGCGCTCGGCCTGCGCGTCGGCGAGTTCGGCGCGCAGCTTGGTCGCCTCAGCGTCGTAGGCGGCCTTGGCCTTCAGACCGTGGTCGCCTTGCGAAGCGCCCCAGACGAGATAGCCGCTCGCCGCCCCGAGCACGAGGTAGAAGAGAAGCGGAAACAGGACGGCGCGGGCTCGGGTCTTCACGGCCATGGCGCGACGATGGCGGCCGCGCGGTTAAGATTCCGTTGCCAAAGCTCCGCGACGCCGGGCCTCAGGCGTGCTTGATCGCCGCGCGGCCGGCGTAGCGCGCGTGCTCGCCGAGCTCCTCCTCGATGCGCATGAGCTGGTTGTACTTGGCGAGGCGGTCGGTGCGCGCGAGCGAGCCGGTCTTGATCTGCCCGCAGTTGGTCGCGACCGCGAGGTCGGCGATGGTCGCGTCCTCGGTCTCGCCCGAGCGGTGCGACATCACCGCGGCGTAGCCGGCGCGATGGGCCATGTCGACCGCGGCGAGCGTCTCGGTCAACGTGCCGATCTGGTTGGCCTTGATCAGGATGGCGTTGGCGATCCCCTGGGCGACGCCTTGCGACAGCCGCTCGACGTTGGTGACGAACACATCGTCGCCGACCAGCTGGCGCTTGGCGCCGAGCGCCTCGGTCAGCGCCGCCCAGCCGCGCCAATCGTCCTCCGCCATGCCGTCCTCGATGGTGAGGATCGGATAGGCCTCGGCGAGCGAGGCGAGATAGCGCGCTTGCTCTTCGCGCGAGCGCTTCTTGCCCTCGCCGGCGTAGACGTAGGCGCCGTCCTTGAAGAACTCGGTCGCCGCGCAATCGAGGCCAAGCGCGATGTCCTCGCCGGGCGTGAAGCCGGCGGCCTCGATCGCCTTGACGCAGAAGTCGAGCGCCGCTTCGGCCGATGGCAGGTTGGGCGCGAAGCCGCCCTCGTCGCCGACGTTGGTGTTGAGGCCCGCCTTCCTCAGCGCGCTCTTCAGCGCATGGAAGGTCTCCGAGCCCCAGCGCATCGCCTCCTTGAAGCTCGGCGCGCCGACCGGCAGGATCATGAACTCCTGGAAGTCGATCGGGTTGTCGGCGTGGACGCCGCCGTTGAGGATGTTCATCATCGGCGTCGGCAGGACGCGCGCGGCGACGCCGCCGACGTAGCGGTAGAGCGGCATGCCGGCCGCCTCGGCGCCGGCCTTCGCCACCGCCAGCGACACGCCGAGAATGGCGTTGGCGCCGAGACGCGCCTTGTTGGGCGTGCCGTCGAGCGCGATCATCGTCTCGTCGATCTTGAGCTGGTCCTCCGCCTCGTAGCCGGAGATGGCGTCGAAGATCTCGCGGTTGACCGACTGCGCCGCCCTCAACACGCCCTTGCCGCCGTAGCGCTCTTCGTCGCCGTCGCGCAACTCGACCGCTTCGTGGGCGCCGGTCGACGCGCCCGACGGCACGGCGGCGCGGCCGAGCGTGCCGTCGTCGAGCACGACGTCGACCTCGAGGGTCGGATTGCCGCGGCTGTCGAGAATCTCGCGGGCGACAATGTCGGCGATGGCGGTCATGCTAGTTTCCTCATTTCTCTCAGACGCAGCGCGCCCCAAACGCTTACGGGCGCCGCGCGTCTCCACCCGCCGCGGCGCCCGCGACCCCAACCGACTCGTCGGTCGGCTGCGCGTCGTCGGCGTCCATGCGGAGGCCGCTCATACGACGGCGTCATTACAGAAGGAAGTCGGCGCCGCGCGGCGCGGGAGGCGCGGGCGCCGTCGCCGCGAAGTGAATTGCGTCAAATCAATAGCAGGTAAAAATATTTCGCATGGCGGCGTCGCCAGCGGAGGTGACAATGCCCAAAATTTCGACTATCAAGGTCCCCTTAAATAAAAAGGAGGCCGCCGCCGCGGTAGTTGGCGACGGGTTGCCGAGTCTGTGGGAGGACCGGGAGCAAGGTTGGGAGAATCGCGCAGGCGAGCAGGATTCGCGGAATAAGAGACGCGCCCGACCGGAAACGCCATTCAGGATAGGCCAACGAATTGCAAGGCATGGGCGTCGCCCATGCCTTGTTTTTTGGCGCACGCGATTCAGGCGCCGCTTCTTTCGCCTTCGGCCCAACCCGCCTTCGCCTCAGCGACGAAATCCGCGAGCCGGCCGGCGGCGATCGCCTCGCGCGCGCCCGCCATCAGCTCCTGATAATAGGCGAGGTTGACCGCGGTCAGCGCCATCATCGCCAGGATCTCGCCCGACTTCACCAGATGGCGCCAATAGGCGCGCGAATAGTCGCGCCCGGCGGCGGCGCGCGAAGCCGGATCGATCGGCCGCGGATCGTCGGCGAAGCGGGCGTTGCGCAAATTGAGCCGCCCGCGCCGGGTGAAGACCATGCCATGGCGCCCGGCGCGGGTCGGCATCACGCAGTCGAACATGTCGACGCCGCGCGCGAGGCACTCAAGCAGATCGTCGGGCGCGCCGACGCCCATCAGATAGCGCGGCTTGTCGATCGGCAGACGCGGGACGACCGCCTCGATGGTCGCCAGCATCTCGGCCTGCGGCTCGCCGACTGCGAGGCCGCCGATGGCGTAGCCGTCGAAGCCGAGCGAGGCGAGCGAGCGAGCGCTCTCGACGCGCAGGTCCTTCTCGACCCCGCCCTGGACGATGCCGAACAGCGCCCTGCCCGGCTCGGCTGCGAAGGCCGCCTGCGAGCGCTCCGCCCAGCGCAGCGACAGGCGCATCGCGCGCTCGGCCTCGGCGCGCGCGCAAGGAAGGCGCACGCACTCGTCGAACTGCATCTGGATGTCGGCGCCGAGCAGGCCCTGGATCTCCATCGCCCGCTCCGGAGTCAGCTCGAAGCGCGCGCCGTCGATGTGCGACTGGAAGACGACGCCGCGCTCGTCGAGCTTGCGCAGCTTCGCGAGGCTCATCACCTGGAAGCCGCCGGAATCGGTGAGGATCGGGCCGGACCAGTTCATGAAACGATGCAGCCCGCCGAGAGCGGCGATCCGCTCCGCGCCGGGTGCCAGCATCAGGTGGTAGGTGTTGGCGAGCACGACGTCGGCGCCGAGCGCGCGCACCTCCTGCGGATACATCGCCTTGACCGTCGCCGCGGTGCCGACCGGCATGAAGGCGGGCGTGCGCACGACGCCGCGCGGCGTGGTGATCGCGCCCAGGCGCGCGGCGCCGTCGACGGCGCGGACGGAGAAGGAAAAGGCGTCGCTCATCGCTCTTCGGGATCGGGCGCGGAAAGCGCCGCGCTATAAGCACGGCGGCCCGCCCAAATCAAATCAGCGCCCCGCCCGGATCAGCAGGCAGGCGTCGCCGTAGGAATAGAAGCGATAGCCCGCCGCGATCGCATGCGCGTAGGCGCGCTTCATCGCGTCGAGGCCGCTGAAGGCGGAAACCAGCATGAACAAGGTCGAGCGCGGCAGGTGGAAGTTGGTGAGCAGGACGTCGACGGCGCGGAAGCGATAGCCGGGCGCAATGAAGATCGACGTCTCGCCCTCGAAAGGCCGGATCGTTCCGCTTTCGTCGGCGGCGCTTTCGAGCAGGCGCAGCGAGGTGGTGCCGACGGCGACGATTCGTCCGCCCGCCGCGCGCGCCGCGTTGAGCGCTTCCGCCGTCGCTGCGTCGAGCCGGCCCCATTCGGCATGCATGACGTGATCGGCGGTGTCCTCGGCCTTCACCGGCAGGAAGGTGCCGGCGCCGACGTGCAGGGTGAGGCGATGGACGCGCGCGCCCGCCGCCGCGATCGCGGCGAGAAGCGCGGGGGTGAAATGCAAGCCCGCGGTCGGCGCCGCGACCGCGCCGTCCTCGCGCGCGTAGACAGTCTGGTAGTCGGCGCGGTCGCGGGCCGCGATCGGCCGCCGCGCGGCGATGTAGGGCGGCAGCGGGGCTAAGCCGACGCGCTCGACCGCCTGATCGAGCGCCGCGCCGGACAGGGCGAAGGCGAGCCTGACCTCGCCCGCCTCGCCTTTGGCCTCGACCTCGGCTTCGAGCGCTTCGTCGGCGTCGTCGCCGAAGCGGACGCGCTCGCCGACCTTCAGCTTCTTGGCGGGCTTGACCAGCGCGCGCCAGCGGCTGGCGTCGAGCCGCTTGATCAGCGTCGCCTCGATCGCCGCGACCGCTTCGCCGCGCTGGCGCGCGCCGATAAGACGCGCCGCGATCACCCGCGTGTCGTTGACCACCAGCGCGTCGCCTGGCTTGAGAAGGCTCGGCAGATTGCGGACGCCACGGTCGGCGAGCGCGCCGTCGGGCGCGACCACCAGCAAGCGCGCCGCGTCGCGCGGGCTCGCCGGCTTGAGCGCGACGCGCTCGGGCGGCAGATCGAAATCGAACAGGTCGACGCGCATGAAGGCTCTAACCCAGCCGAGCGGCTAGACTGCGCCGGCGGGCGCGCGGCGCTTCAGCTCAGCGTCGCCTTGACGATCTTGTCCGGCTTGCGGGGCGGCTCGCCGCGCTCAATCTTGTCGACGTTCTCCATGCCCGCGACCACCTTGCCCCATACCGTATACTGGCGGTCGAGGAAACGCGCGTCGTCGAAGCAGATGAAGAACTGCGAGTTGGCGGAGTTCGGGTTCGAGGCGCGCGCCATCGACACCGTCCCGCGCACGTGCGGCTCGGCGTTGAACTCGGCCTTGAGGTCGGGATAGTCGGAGCCGCCGGTGCCGTCGCCGCGCGGGCAGCCGGTCTGCGCCATGAAGCCGTCGATGACCCGGTGGAACACGATTCCGTCGTAGAAGCCTTCGCCGACCAGACGCTTGATATGGGCGACGTGGCCGGGCGCGATGGCGGGGTTCATCTCGATCACCACCGCGCCTTTGGTGGTGTCGAGCGTCAGGGTGTCGCCGGGACTGCTCACATCGCGCTCCTTAAGCGAAAGAGGGAAAGCCGCTCAGTCGGAATCGGGCTTGGCGTCGGACGGTTCGGCGCTCGGCGCCGCCTCGGGCGTCGCCTCGTCGGAGGGGGTCGGCGTCGGCTTGGCCTTGGCTTTCGCCTTCGGCTTGGCCTCCGACGCGCCGAGACGCAGCGTGACCATCTTGTCGGGATCGTCGACCGCGCCGTTGTTCTCCTGCGTGCCGGCCTTGACCTTGTCGATGAACTCCATGCCGGAGACCACTTCGCCGAACACCGCGTATTTCCCGTCGAGGAATCCCGCGTCGGCGAAGCAGATGAAGAACTGCGAATTGGCCGAGTTGGGGTCGCTGCCGCGCGCCATGCCCACCGTGCCGCGCTTGAAATGGGTTTGGGTGAACTCGGCGGGAATGTCGGGCAGGTCGGAACGGCCGGCGCCGGTGCCGGTCGGGTCGCCGGTCTGGGCCATGAAGCCCGGAATGACGCGATGGAAGACGATTCCGTCGTAAAACTTGCGCTTCGTCAGCGTCTTGATCTGCGCCACGGTCTTCGGCGCCAGGTCCGGGCGCAGACGGATGACCGTCTTGCCGTATTTCGTGGTCAGGATCAGCGTGTTCTGCGCGTCGTCGTCGGCGAGCGCCGGCGACGCGACGGCGACAAGCGCCGACGCGAGGAAAGCGCGACGACTGAGAATCGGCATGGGGAGCCTCGTCAAAGCGGCGAAATCGCCCGGGCGCGGCTTGATAGCACGCGCGCAGGGCAAAGCAAGCCTTGCGCGCCGCGCCGCAGGGCTCCGAACTCGGGTTAACGGGGGTTAACGGGTTGCGCGGGGCGTGATTCGATGGGGCGGTTCTGATTCGGGAGCCGTGGCCATGAGCCTTGCCTTTGAGGTTTTCGCGGAGAAGTCGC
>Ga0326727_10000908_pt1 | contig 115562 bp, 107 predicted proteins | sample MB2enrmetagenome_FD_207643 | JGI IMG/M metagenome (GOLD analysis project Ga0326727, IMG submission 207643) | Lab enriched peat soil microbial communities from McLean, Ithaca, NY, United States - MB29MY | ecosystem: Environmental > Terrestrial > Soil > Wetlands > Peat | place: USA: New York... | reverse complement strand
GGGGGCGGGGGGGGGATGGGGGGGGTTTTGGGGGGGGCGGCGGCCACGCCCAGAGGCGCGGGCGCGGGCTGGGGCTTGGCCGCCGCCACGCGCGGGGCCTCGGGCAAATCCGGCGGGGGCGCAACGGGCAGCGCGGGTTTCCGGTCCGGCAGGGGCTGGAATGGGCGGGGTTTGGGGCGGGCCACAGCCACGCCCAGAGGCGCGGGCGCAGGCTGGGGCTTGGCCGCCGCCACGCGCGGGGCCTCGGGCAAATCCGGCGTGGGCGCAACGGGCAGCGCGGGTTTCCGGTCCGGCAGGGGCTGGAACGGGCGGGGTTTGGGGCGCGGCGTGGAAACCTCCAGCGGACTGGCCGTGACCGGCGGCTCCACCTCCGCCAGCGGCGAATCGGCAAGCGATGGCGCCTCAGCCGGCGGAGGCGGGGTTTCGGGCGGCGGCAGGAAGAGGCGCGGCGGCTTGGGCCGCGAGGATGCCGCCACCACGTTGGGGAGCGGCGCCGGCTTGGGCAACTCCGCCGGGGGAGACTCGGTGCGGATCATCTGGGACGGGCGGGCATCGTCCTTCGGGCCGGACACGAGGGTCTGCGGAAACCGGCGTTGAGCGCGTGGCCGTTGTGCCGCGGCCGGCTCCGCGGAGGGCGCGATGTCGGGAAGTTTCTCCCGCAGGTTGTACCACACCAGGTGGTTTTCGTAAGGGCCGATCTCCTGATCGTACACGCTTCGCGGGGGGGCGTTGCGCAACCGGGCGCCGCCGATGGCCAGCCACACGAGGATGGCCGCGTGGACGGAACCCGAGGCGCCGAAGGACACCAGGGTCCGCCGCCGGTCCGGGATCGGTGAAGCCAGGTAGAGCATGGCTCAGAACCCCGCGGGATGTCTGCTGCGGCCGTTGGTGGGCGCGACTTCCCGCACGTGGGCGATGAGCCGCTGGCGGGGAATGTACTCCGACAGGTATTGATTGAGGCGCTGCAGGCGGCCGGTCTCGGAGCGCTGAGCCAGCAACAGATTCAGCATGTCCACGTCGGGCAGAAACTGCGCCAGTTGGAAGCTGAGTTGGGGATCCGAGAGATCGGGTTCGGCGTGTCCCGAAATCGAAACGTAGGGGCGCAGGTCGCGGAAGCCGGCCAGCGCCGCTTCGCGCAGATCGGGCGGGACGGGCGAGGGATCGTCGTCGTCGAAAAAGACCAGCTCGCCTTGCAGGTAGTTCTTCTCCTCGTTCAGCGCCACGATCTGGAAGCGGCGCCGGCCGCGGGTCAGGATGTCGAGGCGGCCGTCGGGGTAAGCGTGCAGCACGCGCTCCACGGCGACCGTGCAGCCTACGTTGACGACGGTGTTTTCGCGGGCCAGCACCACGCCGAATTCGGATTTGTCGCGAATGGCGTCCCCTACCATGGTCTTGTAGCGCTCTTCGAAAATGTGCAGCGGCAGCACGCAGCGCGGAAAGACCACAGCCTGCAGCGGGAACAACGGAACGAGCCGCGAAGGCATGGTAACATTATGACCGATTCCCCAGCATGCGGATCGACGGAAAAGTGACGCTTATCACGGGAGCTTCCGAAGGCCTGGGGGCGGCCTGCGCGGCGGAGTTCGCGCGCGCCGGGGCGCGCTTGTCGCTGGCGGCCCGGTCGGCCGAAGGGATGCGGCGCGCGGGAGGGTCGGAGGCGCTGATCACGGCCGGCGACCTCACGCTGGAAGACGCCCGCCGCGCCGTTGTGGAGCGGACGCTGGAGCGGTTCGGGGCCATCGACATCCTGATCAACAACGCCGGCGTGGGAATCTACCGGCCTTCGTGGGCGACGCCCATGGAGGAAGCGCGGCGGATGTGGGAGCTGAACTTCTTTGCCGCCCTGGGAATGGCGCAACTGGTCGTGCCGCACATGCGCGCGCGCGGTCTCGGCACGATCGTCAACGTGAGCTCGGTGGCGGGGAAGTTCACGCTGCCGTGGCTGCCGCTGTACAGCGCGTCCAAGCACGCGCTGGGGTCCTGGACGGAAGCGCTGCGGATGGAGTTGCGGCGAGACGGCATCCACGCCATGCTGGTTTGCCCGGGCTATGTGAAAACCGATTTTCACAAACACGCGATGGGCGGAGGGCCGCCGGGCAAGGTGGCCGGCGGGAAGCGTTTCGCGCTTTCCGCGGAGGATTGCGCGCGGGCCATCCGCCGCGGCGTGGAGCGCGGCGCCCGCACGGTGATGGCGCCGCGCTCGGGCTGGCTGCTGGTGGCGGCGCGGGCGCTGTTTCCCGGCCTGGTGGAAGCCGCGTTGGCGGAACGGCACGGCGGCGAGCGGGGAGCCGGGACATGAACGCGCGTCTCAAGCGGACTCCGGGAATTTACCTGGTGGGCTTCATGGGGTCGGGCAAATCGACGGTTGGCCGCGAGCTGGCGCGGCGGATGGGGTGGAGTTTTTTCGACCTCGACGAGGAAATCGAAGCCGCCGGGAAGACGACCATCTCGGAGATCTTCGAGACGCGCGGCGAGGAGGAGTTCCGGCGCATCGAATCGGCGGCGCTGCGCCGGCACGTGGACCTGATCGAGCGGGGCCGGCCGGCGGTGGTGGCGCTGGGCGGCGGGGCGTTCGTGGCGGAAGCCAACCGGCGGCTGCTGCTGGGCAACGGCGTGGTGGTGTGGCTGGACTGTCCGTGGGAGACGGTGGAGCGGCGGGTCGGCCAGGCTTCGCACCGCCCGCTGGCGCGCGACGCGGAGAAGTTCCGCAAACTCTTCGACCAACGCCGGGCGGCCTACGCCCTGGCCGACGTGCGCGTCGAGGTGGCGGGCGACGACCCGGCCGCGGCGGTGGAGGCGATTCTACGGGATCCGATTTTCAAAAAATGAGCAACCGATTTCTGCGCCGGCAGGCCCGGCGGATTTTTCAGGCTGCGCTTCGGGCGGCGGACCCGGCGGGCGCCGTGGCAGCCTATTTGAAGCGCCGCGACTACTCGCGGTACCGCAACGTGTACGCGATCGGCGCGGGCAAGGCGGGAGCCACCATGGCGCAGGCCGCCGAGCGGGTGCTGGGGCGGGCCATCGCGGCGGGGGTGGTGAACGTCAAGGACGGGCACACGGCGCGGCTGCGGCGCATCGAACTGCACCAGTGCGGCCACCCGGTTCCGGACGAGCGCGGGGTGGCGGGCGCGCGGCGCATCGCGGAAATGGCGGCGGCGGCCGGCCGGCGGGACCTGGTGCTGTGCCTGATTTCGGGAGGCGCTTCGGCGCTGATGCCGCTTCCGGCCGAGCCCATCACGCTGGAAGAGAAGCAGGCGGTGACGCGGCTGCTGCTGGCCTCCGGCGCGGACATCCACGAGATCAACGCGGTGCGCAAGCACATCTCGGCGATCAAGGGCGGGCAACTGGCGCGGCTGGCGGCGCCGGCCGCGGTGGAGGCGCTGCTGCTGAGCGACGTGATCGGCGACGACATCGACGCGATCGGCAGCGGGCCGGCCGCGCCGGACGCCTCGACCTTCGGCGTGGCGGCGGAGATTCTGCGGCGGTACGGCATCTGGGAGCGCGTGCCGGGGGCGGTGCGGGAGCGCATCGAGCGGGGCCAGCGCGGCGAGATCCCCGAGACGCCCAAGCCGCGCGACCCGCTGTTTCGGCGGGTGCGCAACACGGTGGTGGGGGGCAACCGGCTGGCGCTCGAAGCGGCGCGGCAAGAAGCGCGGCGGCTGGGCTTCCGCACGCTGGTGCTGGCCAGCGAGGTGGAGGGCGAGACGCGCGAGGTGGCGCGCATGCACGCCGCGATGGCGCGCGAGTTGGCCAAGTTCGGGCGGCCCGTGAAGCCGCCGGCCTGCCTGATCACGGGCGGCGAGACCACCGTGACGATCCGGGGCGACGGCCTGGGCGGGCGCAACCAGGAATTCGTGCTGGCGGCGGCGCTGGACATCGCCGGCCTGGAGCGGACGGTGGTATTCAGCGCGGGCACGGACGGCACCGACGGCCCCACGGACGCGGCCGGAGCGGTGGCCGACGGCGGCACGCTGGCGCGCAATCCGGAGGCGCGGCGGTATCTGGACAATAACGATTCGTACCATTACTTCGAAGGCCTGGGGGATCTGGTGAAAACCGGCCCGACGGGAACTAATGTGATGGACGTGCGGATTGTGTTAGTGGGCGGGCGGCTCTGAAGAAGAGGCTACAAGGTCCAGCGTGGGCGGCAGCCTGGCGGCTTCGAGTTCGACGGCGGCGCTGTATTCGGCCGTAGACGTGTCCCCGCGATGATGAAAATGCCGCGCCCACAGGCGAACGCGCGAGTCGCCAAAGATGTGAATGCGCGCAATCCCGGCGCCATCGGTGGACTGAGGCTCATCGGCCCGCAGCCCCCAGGAGGCGGAGTGTTCGTACACGACGTGGATCTGAGCGCCATCCATCGGCCGGCCATCGGGCCAGGCGACGCGGACTTGCAGGGTGCGTTTCGCAAGGCGCCTGGCGGCGCAAATCACGTCCGCAAGGTGTTGGCCTTCTCCGATTACAAAGACGCCTTCATCTTCAGGACGCGCCATGGACGGACAGTACTGCGGGCCGTAGGGAGAATCGCCGGTTGGGCCGTAGGGATCGATCATCAGTATGTAGCGGCCGGGAGATAACTCATCCATCCGGAATGAGCCGGTTTTGCCGCTCTCCACGGAGGCCGCGGGCACGAAGGATGCGTCCAACCGCCGCAATTCCAGGTGAACGCGGGCGGGGCCACCGGCGGCGTCCCGGACGCGGCCCTGGATGGTTCCGTTCCAGGCCACCAGATGCCATATCTCGAAAGCTCTATCTCCGTCCAGGTCTTTCTTAGTAACTTCGAGCGTTCGGTCGGGCGTGTATTGGGTGTTTGGTAAGTTGAGGAACTTGAAGGTGTAAGTGTCCGGAAGCAGCCCGTCCACTTCGTAAATGCCGTCGCGATCGGTGGTAACAGTGCTGGTTCCGGCCGATCCAGTTACCCGGATACTTACACCCGCTAAGACTGTGGGCGGAGAAAACGGTCCCGAATCCGATGCCAAGCGATCGCGCATCATGACGCGGCCGATGAGGCGCAGTCGAGCCGCGGGTTGCGGGTTCCTCAGCAGGCGCAGATTGGTGGTTGCGAGAGCCGCCGGCGCAGCGAAAGCATAACAGGGCCAGGCGTCCACTATGGGAAGAAAGCGGGTCAAGAGACCGCCGTCGCCGCGGCGCCCGTCGATGAAATACGTTTCGCCCTCCAAAAAACTGTTGTTGGTTAGAAGGACGACAGGCGGAGCCCACTTAGGCAATCCCCAGAAGCGTTCCTGAACCAGGCCGATCGCCCAGTATCCTCCCCACTTTCCGGAGACCCGGGCGGTGTGCCCCACACGAATCAACCTCGCCGTGAGCACGGTGTGGCCGGGATAGCGCGGCCGAAGAGACGGTCCGCGCCAGATGCAGCCGGGATTCCAGTAAGACGACTTGCCGGCGGTCAACGCGGAGGTCGCGACCACCTCCAAACCCACAATCGGAAAGCAGGCGGCGAAGACCGTCGCCAGCCGTCTCCACAGCGGCCGCGGCGGGCTGGCGATCGGCGGAGGCCAGCCAAGCCTGTCGGTTGCCAGCCAGAACGCTCCGAACACGGCGAACGGCGCCGACCAGGCCGCCAGCCCCGGGACCATTGGCGGGGTCCACATGAACCGGCTCAACAGCAAGGCGGCGAGCGGCGCCAGTATCAGGAACACGAACACGGCGCGCTTTCTGTTCCGGCGGGCCAGGAGCGGCGCGACGAACGGCAGGAAGAAGAGGAACGCCATGGTCAGGGCTGTCAGAGGAGCCGGCAAGCACCCGTGGATGCCGTCCGGGCCGTCCACCCACGCAGTCGCCTGCCGATAGGCGAGACAGAAAGCTACGAACGGCGCAGGCGCCAGAAAGAGCAGTCCAGCGCGGCGGCGGTGGCGGAGCGCCAGGAATGAAGCGGCCAGGAAGATCAGTCCCAGCATGCCCAGACCGATGGAGTACAACCACTCCAAGAGCCGTTCCAGCGATCCGTCGGCGTCGGGAAGCCACCTCTCGCCGGCTATCGCCATGCAGTATAGGCCGAGCAACAAGCCGGCGGCTATCATGAACCAGCTTGCCGCGCGTTTTGCGAGTGGCCATGTGGGGGGCATTGGGCGCCTTCCCTGGGTGAGCAGTTTTCGGATTCTCCAGGTCAGACACCGAAGATGGCCGCCGGGTTCCCGTGGCCGGGCCGGGTGGGCTGGATGGCGGAGCGGATGCCGGTCAGCGAGACGCCCGTCCCGGACGCCCGCCGAAAATGCTCCGAAGGGCGATCATGGCGGCCAGACCGAACACGCCGATGCCGATCGGCGGCCAGTATGCGGGTTCGGGCGTGAAATCCACCGTGACGCTGGAGACGCCGGCAGTGCTGGTGTTGGTGTTGGTAATCCCAATCCACAATGCCGCAGCGGAACTGCCCCAGTTGGCCTGAAGCTCGGCCAGGGTGTCTCCCGTGGCGGGACCACCCCCCATCATGAAGATCGATGACGCCGGGGTGACCTCGGTGGTATTCCCGAAGCTGCCGTAGCTGTCGCCATCGAGCGAGGTCAACATCCCCGAGCCGTTGAACGCGAAGAACCGCCCATCGCCGTTGGTGTCGATCCAGAGGTTGACGGCGATCTGCGCGGGATTATCGGTGACGACGGTCACGCTTTGCAAGTCGCCCAGTATCAGGCCGCCGTTGAAGAACAGAACGATCCCGGCGTCGGAGTAGCCGGGGCCGCCGGCGGACAGCGCAAAGCTGGAGCCCGAGACGACGGACGAGGCATCCGGCATCTGGATTCCGGAACTGCTCACGTAAAAGCCGCCGTCATCGCTCACGGCGAAATCCACACCGGAACTGCCGGTTGTAAACACAACCTGGTCGGCCTTGGCTGGAGTTCCGGACAGGATCAAGGCGAACAGAGCTAGCGCCGCGGATCGGAGCCTCATGTCTATGAGTGTGCCGGAAATTACATTTGTTTCAAGTCCTGGAGGGGCGCTGGGGTACTGGCGGTACCGGTGGGGATGATTGAAAAGGGATGGTCGGGGCGAGTGGATTCGAACCACCGACCTCCTGGTCCCGAACCAGATTTCAGGCGCTTTGCGCTGGTTTGCACCGGGTTACCGATCCTCCATATGGTCGATTTCCGCTGTGATTTCATTCCCTTCGCCCGCTTCCACTTTGCTCCGGCATGCAGCTACTTGCAGATTTCCGGTGCACGGAAGGGGCAAGAAACGGGCAAAGCCGAATTGGCTACCCGGCCCGCAATCGGCTATTATTGGGCTACCAGGGCCATTTCGATATGTTGACGCTGGACCCCAGCAGATTGGTCGACCTCCCGATCCCGATCGGAACCGGGTGGCTTCTTGGCGCGTGCATGGAGGCACGCGGCAAGCAAGATCTTTGGCTCAGGCAGAAGCCTGAAGTCCTCGAAGTACTGCGGGAACAGGCGATCGTCCAGAGTGTCGAATCGTCGAATCGAATCGAGGGCGTCACGGTCCAGGCGAATCGGTTGCGCCCTCTGGCGATTGGACGGGCCAGGCCGCGTGACCGCTCAGAAGAGGAACTTGCAGGATATCGAGCAGCCCTCAATTGGATCTTCTCGCGAAAAAACCCTGTCAGGGTCACTCCCGATGTGATTCGTCGCTTGCATGCCCTTGCCCAAGGTGGGTCGCCGGGAGACGCGGGAGAGTGGAAGAGACGCGACAACGAGGTTATCGAGATCCTGCCGAGTGGCGAGCGCAGCGTCCGTTTCGTTCCCGTATCTGCCAAGGAGACGCCCGCGACGGTAGAGACGTTGTGCCACCGGTATCGCGCTGCCATGGATGACGAGCGCATTCCTCCCCTCTTGATGGTGGCGACCTTCATCTTCGACCTGCTCTGCATTCACCCCTTCCGCGACGGCAATGGCCGCGTCTCCAGACTTGCGACTTCGTTACTGCTCGAGGCGCACGACTTTCAAGTAATTCGGTATATCAGCCTGGAACGGCTAATCGAAGATAGCAAGGACGAGTACTACCGCGTTCTCAAGCTGTGCTCAGAAGGTTGGCACGAGGGCAAGAACGAGATCGTTCCGTGGTGGAACTATTTCCTCGGCACGTTGCGCCGCTCCTACAAAGAGTTGGAGCACCAGGTCGATTCGGTCGAGGCGCGGCCCGCCAAGAGCGAGCTTGTTCGGCGGACCGTGCTTGGCCAGGTGGAGCCTTTCACGTTGGCCGACATGGCGGTGCAACTGCCGTCGGCCAGTCCGCAACTCATCAAGAAAGTGCTGGCAGACATGAAGAAGGCTGGCCAGGTCCGACTAGCCGGGCGGGGGCGCGGTGCACGATGGAAAATTCCCGGATGAAGTGGACACTTCCGAAGCGGACAAACCGTGTCCTGGCACACTGGCGGAACCTGGGCACAGCAGGAGAGCCAAGCAGCAGTACCGCCATGAGTTTTGTGCGTCAATCCGAGCTGCAACTGGCGGCCTGGCACGCCACCGCAGGCAGACACTTGCGCTTTTAATAAGCGTATCTACTAGGAAAGAGTGGCTCGGTTCCTTCAAACCCCCTGGTGCGGGACCAGGAGATCCAGATCGGGAAACGGTCCGAACAGACGGAAAAAGCGCCGACCGGCACTTAGATTTGCAAACTCTTGGTTTTAAAGGTTTAGGGATTTGGTCGGGGCGAGTGGATTCGAACCACCGACCTCCTGGTCCCGAACCAGGCGCTCTAGCCAGGCTGAGCCACGCCCCGATGCATTCTGCAATGCGAACACCAGTATACCATGCTTCGCCGCCCCCACGAATTCTACAATTGGGAAGGAGGATCTCATGAACCGCGCCGAGATGTACCGCCGGCTGCGTGCCCATGCCGGCCCCTGGGACATGATCGTGGTGGGCGGCGGGGCCACCGGCGCGGGCGTGGCCATCGATGGCGCCTCGCGCGGCTACGACGTGCTCCTGCTGGAGCAGAGCGACTTCGGCAAGGGCACCTCCAGCCGCAGCACCAAGCTGGTTCACGGCGGCGTCCGATACCTTGAGCAGGGCAACGTGTCGCTGGTGATGGAGGCGCTCAAGGAGCGCGGCCTGCTGCTCCGGAACGCCCCGCACCTGGTTCACAACCTGGGCTTCGTGGTGCCCAACTACGACTGGTGGGAAGCCCCGTTCTACGGCATCGGCCTGAAGCTCTACAACCTGCTGGCGGGCAAGTACGGCTTCGGGGCCTCGCGCATTCTCTCCCGCGAGGAGACGCTGGATCGCCTGCCCACCCTCAACACCGAGGGGCTGCGCGGCGGCGTGATCTATTTCGACGGCCAGTTCGACGACTCGCGCCTGCTCATCAACCTAGCCGCCACCGCCGTCGAGCAGGGCGCCGTCCTGCTGAACTATGCGCAGGTTGCCGGCGTCACCAGGGACGGCGACGGCTTCGTCAACGGCGTCCAGGTCCGCGACGCCGAAAGCGGCCGGGAGTTTCGAGCCGCCGCCAAGGTCGTAATCAACGCCACCGGGCCGTTCACCGACGAACTGCGCCGCATGGCCGACCCCGCGGCCGAGGCCATGATCGCTCCCAGCCAGGGCATCCACCTGGTGCTCGACGGCTCCTTTCTGCCGGGCGACAGCGCCATCATGGTCCCGCACACCAGCGACGGCCGCGTGATGTTCGCCATTCCCTGGCACGGCCACACGCTGGTCGGCACCACCGACACGCCCATCGCGGAGCCCCTGCTGGAGCCGGTGGCGCAGGAGCGGGAAATCGAGTTCGTGCTCGGGACCGCTTCGCTTTACCTCGCCAAGAAGCCGACGCGCGGCGACGTGACCAGCGTCTTCGCGGGCATTCGCCCGCTGGTGCGCGCGGGAGATTCCGGCAACACCGCGGCGCTTTCCCGCGACCATACCATTCGCATCGAGAACTCCGGCCTGGTCACCATCTGCGGCGGCAAGTGGACCACCTACCGCCATATGGCTGAGGACTGCGTCAACCACGCCGCCGTTCTGGCGCGCCTGGAGGAACGCCCCTGCGGGACCGCAGGCCTCAACATCCACGGGTTTCACGCCGGCGCCGCGCGCTACGGCCCGCTCGCGGTGTATGGCTCGGACGCTCCCGCTCTGCAGCGGTTGATGGAGACCGACCCGGCGCTGGCCGAGCCGCTGGATGACGCTTTGCCCTACGTAGCCGCCGAAGTGGTGTGGGCCGCGCGCGAGGAGATGGCGCGCACCGTGGAAGACGTTCTGGCGCGCCGCACCCGCGCCCTGTTTCTGAATGCCCGCGCCGCGATCCGCATGGCCCCGCGAGTGGTCGCCCTGATGGCGCGCGAATTGCAACGGGACGCCGCCTGGGAGACCGCGCAAGTTGGTGCGTTCGAGCGGACGGCGCGCGGGTTTCTACTAGAACCGCGCCAGCCGCACGACTAACCCCGCCAGCGCCCCGCCCAGCAACGGCCCGGCGACCGGCACGGCGGCATAGCGCCAGTCCGGCGCATCTTTCGCGGGAATCGGCAACAGTGCGTGAACGATGCGCGGTCCCAGATCGCGCGCGGGGTTGATGGCGTACCCCGTGGTCCCGCCCAGGCTCAGGCCGATGCCCCAAACCACGCTGCCCACCAGGTACGGTCCCAGCCCCGCCGCCGGTCCCGCCGCCGCCACGGCTTTCGAGAAGATCGCGCCCGCCACCAACACCAGCACAAACGTGCCGATAACTTCACTTAGTAAGTTCGCCGCCGGATTGCGGATGGCCGGGTCGGTGCAGAAGCAGGCGCGCTTCGCTCCCGGCGCGGGCGTCTCGCGCCAGTGGGGCAGGTAGTGCAGCCACACCAGGCACGCTCCGGCCATGGCGCCCGCGAGTTGCGCCGCAGTGTACCACGCCACCTTTCCGAAATCGCCCGTCGTGACCGCGGCCCCCAGCGTCACCGCCGGGTTCAGGTGGCCCGGGGCGCCGCAGGCGATGGCGGTGAACACACCGGCCATCACGGCCATTGCCCACCCCGTGGTAATGACCATCCACCCCGAGCCTTCGCCCTTGGTTTTCCGGAGCAGCACGTTGGCCACCACGCCGTTCCCCAGCAGGATCAGCACCATGGTCCCCATGAACTCGCCGAACACTCCCTTTGGCATTTACTCCTCCAGCCAGTCGAACGACCGCGTGACCGCCTTCTTCCAGAAACCGTACATCCGCTCCCGCCGCTGGGGTTCCATCCGCGGCGTCCAGGTCCGGTCCACCGACCATTGCGCACGCAGATCCTCCACGCTCGCGTAGAAACCGGTGGCCAGGCCGGCCGCGTACGCCGCGCCCAAAGCGGTAGTTTCCTTCACCGCCGGGCGCACCACCGCGCGGTCCAGAATATCGGCCTGGAACTGCATCAGGAGTTCGTTCTCTACCATGCCGCCGTCGGTGCGCAGCACGCTCACGGCCACGCCCGAGTCCTTCTCCATGGCCTCCACCACTTCGCACGTTTGAAACGCGGTGGCCTCCAGCACGGCGCGCGCCAGGTGGCTGCGGTTGGAATAGCGCGTCAGCCCGGCGATCACTCCTCGCGCGTTGTGCTTCCAGTGCGGGGCGTACAATCCGGAAAAGGCCGGGACGAAGTAAACGCCGCCGTTGTCCTCCGCCTGCCGGGCCAGCGTTTCAATCTCCGCGCTCGCGCCGATGAGCCCGAAATTATCGCGCACCCACTGCACCAGCGCGCCGGCGATGGCCACGCTTCCCTCCAGGGCGTAGTGGGCCGGCTGTTCTCCCAAACGGAACGCCACCGTGGTCAGCAGCCCGTGTTGCGACTGCACGATGCCGCGGCCGGTGTTCATCAGCAGGAAGCAGCCGGTGCCGTAGGTGTTCTTGGCCTCGCCCGCCTGGAAGCAGGTCTGGCCCACCAGCGCCGCTTGCTGGTCTCCCAGTATTCCCGCCACGGGAACGCCGCGCACCGCATCCAGCGTGGCCTCGCCGTAGATTTCGCTGCTCGATCGGATCTGGGGCAGCATCGCCCGCGGAATGCCGAAGGCGCTCAGCAGTTCGAGGTCCCAGTCGAGGGTTTCAAGATTCATCAACTGCGTGCGGCTGGCGTTGGTGCAATCCGTCGCGTGCAGTCCCGTCAGGCGCCACAACAGGAAGGAATCGATATTGCCGAACAGCACCTCGCCCGCTTCGGCCTTCCGGCGCGCGCCGGGGAGATGGTCGAGCAGCCAGCGGATCTTCAGCGCGCTGAAGTAGGTGGCCAGCGGCAGGCCGGTCTGGGCGCGGAAGCGGTCCGGGCCGCCCTGGCGCGCCAGTTCGGAGATGTAGTCCGCCACGCGCGTATCCTGCCAGACCAGCGCATTGGCCAGCGGCCGGCCGGATTGGCGATCCCACAGGACCGTGGTCTCGCGCTGGTTGGTGATGCCCAACGCCGCCAGGTCGCCGGGGCGCAGGCCGCGCCGCGCCATGGCTTCGGCGATGACCTCGCGCGTCCATAGCCAGATTTCCTCCGGATCGTGCTCCACCCATCCCGGTTGCGGGTAGATCTGGCGGTGCTCCCGCTGGGCGCTGGCGACGATTGCTCCAGCCCGGTCGAACACCAGGAAGCGCGTGCTGGTGGTGCCTTGATCGATCGCTCCAATGAAGTCTGCCATGAGTCCGCTCCCACTCGGAACTCTCCAGCTTATCTCTAAAGCGGAGGGAACGGGCCGCCAGGTTATGGAATGGGTGCGCGGCGCCGGCCGGCGGGCGGCATGGCGGAGGCCGTCGCGAAGGCCGTGATAGAAGGCCCGGATGGAGAGCGGGAATCGGGACCGCCGTGATATCATGAGGGTTTCAGAACATCTGAGGTTTTCGTGGACAGAATCACCCGCAAAGAACTTAAGACCGATAGTTTTGCCCTGGAACTCGGTAACACCGTTACTTTTTTTGAGGAACACCAGCAGGAGATCGCCCGTTACGGCGGCATCCTGGCCGCGGCGGCTGTGCTGATTGCCGGGTACGTGGTCTACCAGGGTCACCAGCACCAGGCGCGCCAACTGGACCTGGCCAAGGCCATCGCCGTGCAGGAGGCGCCGGTGGGCGCCGCGGGCAACGGCAACCTGTCGTTCCCCACCGACGAAGCTAAGTACGCGGCCTCCACCAAGGCATTCGGCGATCTGGCCAAACAGTTCGCCGGCACGTCCGAGGGCGAGATCGCGCAGTACTACCTGGCTTCCATCGAGGCCGACAGGGGCAACATGGTGGCGGCGGAAAAAGGCTTCGGCGAGGTCGCCCAAAAGGCTGACGCGGCCTACGCCTCGCTGGCCAAGCTGGCGCTGGCGCAGATTTACTTTTCCGACGGCCGTAATGCCCAGGCCGAGAAGGTGCTGCGCGATCTGATGGCCCATCCCACCATCTTGGTTTCCAAGGAACAAGCCACCCTGGCGTTGACGCAGTACCTGATTCACAAGGACCCCGCCGAGGCCCGCAAGCTGCTCGAACCCCTCCGCATCAGCCCCGTCGACGCCGTTCGGAACGTGGCCGTCGCGCAGATCACCGAGATGCCGCAGCAGTAGCCCGGCGCGTCCACCATGCTGGCGCGACTCAAGTTTCCAGTCGGCGAGAGCCGGGGACGCCAGTACGCCGAGCCCGAACACCCCTACCGCAACGCCTTCCAGCGCGACCGCGACCGGGTGGTGCACTCGCGCGCTTTCCGCCGCCTGGAGGACAAGACCCAGGTCTTCTCGCCGGAACTCTCCGACCACTTCCGCAGCCGGCTCACCCACACCATCGAGGTGGCCCAGATCGCGCGAACCCTGGCCAGGGCGCTCGAGTTGGACGAAGACCTGACCGAAGCGCTGGCCCTGGCCCACGACATCGGCCATCCGCCGTTCGCCCACGCCGGCGAAGAGGAGCTCAACCGCCGGATGGCGGCCTTCGGCGAGGGCTTCGATCACAATCTGCACGCGCTGCGCATCGTGGAGCGGTTCGAGCGGCGCTACGCCCGCTTTCCCGGCCTCAACCTGAGCTTCGAGGTGCGCGAAGGCATCGTCAAGCATTCCCGCGATTTTGCTCCCGGCGAGCGTCCCGAACTGGACGCCTTTCTGCCCGGGCTGCGCCCGCCCCTGGAAGCCCAGTTGATCGACCTGGCCGACGAAACGGCCTACAATACCGCCGACCTGGACGATGCCTTTTCCGCCGGCATGGTGACCGCCGAAGAAGTGGCCGGACACGTCCCTCAATACCGGAGGCTGCATGAGGCGGCCGCGATCCAGTTCCCCGCCGCCACCGCCCGCGAGCGTTTTCACGAGTGCCTCCGCCAGCTCGTCGACCAACTGGTTTCCGGGTTGATCCGCGGAACCGTGGCGCGCGCCGCCGCTTCCGGAGCCCGCTCTGCCGACGACGTGCGGGCCCTCCCCGAACGGCTGGCGGCATTCACCCCCGAAGCCGCCTCGACCAGCCTCGCGCTCAAGCGCTTCCTGCACGCCCGGGTGTATGCCTCGCCCGGTCTGCGGCAGGGGCGGCGCCGGTCGATGGCCATGATCGGCGGGCTTTTCCGCTGCTTCGTGGACGATCCGGGACGCCTGCCCCAGCCCTACCGCCGGCAGGCTTCCGAAGGCGCGGCCCATCGCGTGGCGTGCGACTACATCGCCGGCATGACCGACGGTTTTCTGCGGCGCACCTACCGCCAGGTGGTCGGGCCGGAGCCGGAACTCGGGGAGTGAGGCCGCCCGGTTCCCCTTATACTGGATGCATGGCCTGTGCCATCTGCACCCAACGCCGCCCGCGGCGGCATTGCCCCGGAGTTCACGGGGACATTTGCGCCACCTGCTGCGGCGAGGGGCGCGAGATCACCGTCGGTTGCCCGTTTGAGTGCCCGTACCTGCAGGAATCCCGCAAACACGAAAAGCCGGGGATTGAGCATCCCGAGGAGTTGCCCAACCGCGACATCCGCGTGACCCCGGAATTCCTGGAGTCGCGGGAAGAACTGCTGGTGGTCATGGCCAGGACCCTGTTCCGGACGGCGCTCAAGACCGAAGGCGTGGTGGATTTCGATGTGCGCGACGCCCTGGCCGCGCTGATCCGCACGTACCGCACGCTGGCGTCCGGTATCGATTACCAGACGCGTCCCGAGAACCGCGTGGCGGCCGGCGTCTACGATGCTTTGCAGGAAGCCATCGCCGCATTCCGCAAGCGGGAAACCGATCTCCTGGGCGTGCCCAGGACGCGCGACAGCGACGTGCTGGGGCTGCTGGTGTTCTTCCAGCATTACGAGCTGGATCACAACAACGGACGCCAACGCGGGCGGGCATTCCTCGGGGCTCTGCGGGAGATCTGTTCCAATCCTCCGGGTCAGGAGCCCGCGCCGCCCTCGCCGTTGATTCTCCCCTGAAGCGGTCTGACTTTTTCGATCAGGCACCCCCGTTTCCGTCCCGTGTTGACCACCTGGCCGGAGAACTTGTGCTCGTCGTTCACCAGCAGTTCCACCGGGCGGTCCACCGGAAAATCGAAGGTCAGCAAGTGGCCCTCGGAAAGCTCGAGCAGGTCGCGGACCGTCAGCGTGGGACCTTCCAGGCGCGCCTCCAGGGTCAGCGAGGCCTCGCGCAGCAGGCGCAGCACGCGGGCCTGCTCGCCGGCGCTGGCGTGGGTCTTGCGTACCGACCACTGCTGGTCGAACTTCTGCCGCATCATCTTAATCACGATCGACGGCATGGCGATGTTCATCATGCCCACGGTCTCGCCGATGCGGATTTCCACGCCCACCGCCACCACCGCTTCATTGGGGGCGAGTATGTGCAGCAACTGCGGCTCGGTTTCCAGGCTTTCGATGGTGAAATCGACGTCCGTGACGCCCTTCCAGGCCTCCCGCAGGTCGTGGAGGATGATGCGGAACAGCCCGTCCAGCAGCTTCTGTTCGATTTCGGTGATGTCGCGTTGGATCCCGGCCGAACTTTTCCCCGAACCGCCCATCAGCATTTCCAGGATCGGGAACACCAGCGACGGGTTGATTTCCAGCACTCCGTTGCCGTCGTAGGGGCTCAGCCCCAGCGACACCATGCAGGTGGGCGAGGGCAGCCCGTCCAGGAATTCGGCGTAGGAGAGCTGCTCCACGCTCACCAGGTTGACCGTCAGGTAAGACCGCAGGTACGCCGACAGGCTGGAGACCAGGTTACGGACAAACGTGTCGTGCAGCAGGTGAATGGCGCGGACCTGGGACTTGGGGATGCGGTCGGGACGGCGGAAATCGAACTTGGCCGCCGGCGTGTCCTTCCGGTGGTCCTGCATGGTTTCGAAGACGGCGTCGATCTCTTGCTGGCTGAGCTGGCGGTTCACACAGTCTCCGGGAAGAATATCGGCGGAGCGGCCGGAAACTTTAGGACCGGTTGGAGAGCGCCGGCCGGCCCGATCGAGGAATGTCTTTGGCTCGTCCGTACCAGCCCGGCAGCCGGGTCGAACGCCTGAAACCAGCCGTGCGCCCAGACGGCGCAGCCTGCCGCCGGAACACCCGAACCGGCGGGTGCTCGGGCTGAGTTTCTGCGAAATTTTCCCGCCGGGCTCTAATGCTTTTTCGGTTCCTTCCGATAAATGACATGTAAGGAGTCGCATGGAATCAGACGTTTTGGTTGTGGACGATTCCGCTGCCATCCGGAAGATCCTGCAACGGGTACTGCGGCAAACCGGCATGGCGATCGGCACCGTGCATGAGGCCGGCGACGGCCAGGAAGCTCTGAACCTGTTGAAAGCCCACAAGATCGACCTGGTGCTCACAGACATCAACATGCCCAAAATGGACGGGCTCCAACTCCTCGGCGCCATGAAGTCTTCGCCCCAGTGGAACGGCATCCCGGTGATGATGATCACCACCGAAGGCGGGGAGACCAAGGTCGGCGAAGCGGTCAGACTGGGAGCCGCCGGTTACGTCCGGAAACCCTTCACCGCAGATCAGATCAAGGAGAAGCTGGCTGGGATTGTCGAGCTGGCGCTGCCATCGCTATGAACCTGAAGGATACCCTTGTCAACGCCATCTCCCAGGCCACCGGCCAGGTCTTCTCGACCATGTTGGGCCTGGAAATCCGCACCGCCGAGTCGCTGGTGGAGAAGGGCATGCCCGAGGCCACCGACGGGCTGGTGTCGTTCATCGGCCTGGCGGGCACCTGGGCCGGGACCGGAAGCCTGACGTGCTCCAAGGAATTGGGATGCCGCATCTGTTCGCAGATGTTGATGACCGAGACCGCCTCCATCGACGAGGATGTGCTGGATTGCGTGGCGGAGATCACCAACATGATCATCGGCAGCGTCAAGACGGACCTGGAGGCTATCGTCGGCCCGCTGGGGCTGAGCATCCCCACCGTGGTCTTCGGGCGGAATTTCACCACCAAGAGCGCCGGCAGCACGGACTGGATCGTAGTGCGCTTTCTGTGCGACGCCGAAGTGATGAGCGTCAAGATGTGTCTGGCCCCCAGCGAAAGAATCTCCCATGTCATCCCCCACTCGCTGGGCCAGACATGTGCCGTGGATGTTTAGGATGCGGGAAGCAAGCGGCCGGCCCGGCTGTCCCCGGCCGGCTGGAACACGGGATCGAACGGTTTTGATCCGTGCCGCGCGCGAACCGGGCGTTCGCTCGCAACCTGCCGGGTGCAAGCGGCAGGAATAAGGAGAATCATGCCGCCAACAATGCTATCCGTCAATGAGCCGGCCGCCGCCACGCAGACCGATGCGCGCGCCGGCAAGTACCTCACTTTCCACCTGGCTCAGGAGGAATTCGGGATTCGCGTCCTGAAGGTGCGCGAGATCATGGGATTGCAGGAAATCACCGCCGTGCCGCAGACGCCCGGCCACGTCAAGGGCGTCATCAACCTGCGGGGCAAGGTGGTGCCGGTGATCGATCTGCGGCTCAAGTTCGGTCTGCCCGCGGCGGAATACACCCAACGCACCTGCATCATCGTGACCCAGGTTCAGGGGGAGTCGGCTTCGGTGATGATGGGCATCGTGGTGGACGGCGTCTCGGAGGTGCTGAACCTGTCGGGCCCGGAGATCGAGGACACCCCGGATTTCGGCGATTCGGGCGGCACCCAGTACCTGCTCGGCATGGCCAAGGTCAAGGGCAAGGTCAAGATCCTGCTGGACATCGACCGGGTGCTCTCCACCAGCGAGATTCACAACCTCAACGCGGCGCTGCGCTAGAAAGAGATCCCTCATGCAGAAGCGGACTTTTCGATTCGACGCCCGCATCGTGTACGGAACCGCCGCGCTGGGCGGCTTCCTCGTCCTCACCGCGGCGGCGGGATTCTACGCCATCGGCTCGCTGGAGGATTCCTACGAAATCACCGCCACCAGGACCTCCCGGAATCTGGTGCTGGCGGGAAACATCCGCGCGGACGTGGACGATATGAGGCTTGGCGAACGCGGAGCCGCCATTTACGCCTATGGCAAAGATGCCGCAAAGGTGGCTTCCTCCGCGCAGATGGCCGAGGATGGCAATTCCAGGCTGCGGCAAGCCGTGGCGGAGATGCGCCCGTTGCTCGTGACCGACCGCGGCAAGGAACTCCTGGCCGCCATCGAGTCCGGCATGGAGACGTTGCGTCCGGTTGCCGCGGAGTTCGACCGCTCCATAGCGGGTGGCGACGCCGATGGCGCCGTCCAGATCATCACCCAGAAAGGAACGCCGGTTTTCACGACCATGGGGAAGCAGACCGGGGAACTGATCGACCAGGCGAGCCAGGTGTTGCGGAATGACCGGCAGGCCACGGCCGATAAGGTGTCGGCCATGCGTTGGATACTGGGGCTCCTCGCGGCCGCCGGCGTGGTCATGGTCGCCTTCTGCCAGTTGCAGGTTCACAGGGCCATCGGGGAACTGCGCCGCAACGCCGCCGAGATCCTGGAAGGTTCGCGCCAGTTGGCGGGCGCTTCCGGACAAATCGCCTCCTCCAGCCAGTCGGTCGCCCAGGGCGCTTCGCAGCAGGCCGCCACACTCGAGGAGACCTCGTCCTCCGCGACCGAGATCACCGCCGTCACCCGCAAGAACGCGGAGAACACCCGGACCATGGCGAGCGTGATGAACGAGGCCGCCCGCACGGTGGAGCACGCCAATCGCAGCCTCGACGAAATGGTCCAATCCATGAAAGAGATCAAAGACAGCAGCGAGAAGATTTCGCGCATCATCCGGGTCATCGACGAGATCGCGTTCCAGACCAACATTCTGGCCCTGAACGCCGCCGTGGAGGCGGCCCGCGCCGGGGAGGCCGGCATGGGTTTTGCGGTGGTCGCCGACGAGGTGCGGAACCTGGCGCAAAGGAGCGCCCAGGCGGCCCGCGATACCGCCCTGCTGATCGAGGAATCCATCGCCAAGTCCAACGGCGGCAGCGCCCGGCTGGATCAGGTGGCGGCTTCCATCCGGCAGATTACCTCCAGTGCCGCGCAGGTCAAAACGCTGGTGGATGAAGTCGACGTGGGCAGCCAGGAGCAGGCCCGCGGCATCGAGCAGATCGCTACCGCGGTGGGCCAGATGCAGCAGGTGACGCAGCGCGTGGCGGCCAATTCCGAGGAGAGCGCGGCGGCCGGAGAAGAGCTGGCGGCACAGGCGCAGAACCTCCACGCCATCGTGGAACGGCTGCGCGGCTTGTTGGGAGCCATCTCCGCGGAGCCCTCCCGCCCCGCCGAAAGCCGCCGGCAGGCGGTGGCCTTGGCGGCCGCACCGGCCGGTAATGTCTCCAGCCGACCGGCCGGCGCGCGGGGCGGCCGGAACGACTTCCCGCTGGACGACCGGGAGCTTGGATTCTGAGGGGTGATCCGGTGCCCGAACAGAGAGAACTACGCCGTCAGATCGACGATCTGGCCGTCCAGTCGGTGGTCGGCGGGATGGATGCGGGCGAAGGCTGGCCGCGCTCCTGCGTGCCCGCCCTGGAGCGGATACGCGAAGCCGCCAACCGGGCCAATGCCGAGCGCATAGCCGCCGTAGCCGCCTCCGTCCTGGGAGCCATCCAGCAGGCCGGGACAGGGCCGGCGGCGGGCGGGGTGGACGCCGCCTCCGCCTTGCAGGACGGAATCGCCCGGCTGCAGGAGGCGATAGATCTGGAGGAGCGGGCGGGCAGCCCGGCGGCGGCGCCGCCCAGCCCTCCCGCCGGCGGCGGAGCATCCGCCTCCAGGACGTCTCTTGCCCAGGATCCGGAGCTGCTGTCGGATTTCGTGCTGGAGAGCCGCGAGCATCTGACCGCCATCGAAGCCCAGGTGCTCACGCTGGAACGGGATCCCTGCAATTCCGAGGCGCTGCATTCGGTTTTCCGCGGCTTCCATACCATCAAGGGGCTGGCGGGCTTTCTGGAACTCTGGGATGTCCAGAAGCTCTCCCATGAGGTGGAGGCGATCCTCGATCGCGCCCGCAATTTCCAATTGACGCTTTCGGGAACCGCCATCGACGCCATTCTGCAGAGCGCCGACCATCTGCGGCGGTGGCTGGCGCACCTGGAGACCACGCTGAAGAACCAGCCCTCGGCGCCGCCCGAATGGGACGAAGCGCTGTTTTCCCGGGTGCATGCGCTATCGTCGGCCCAAACCGCGCCGGAGACCGCCCCGGCGCCCGCCGCGGAGCCCGCTCCCGAGGACTTGTCCTCGATGGCGTCGGTGGTGGCCGCCGGAGGCCTGGCGCCGGCTCCGGCGGCGGCGCCCGGCGAGGCGCCTCTCCCCGACAGCGCGCGCGGCGAGCGGCGGAGCGAGGCTCTGGCCGTCAAGGTGGACACCGCCAAGCTCGACTACCTGGTCGACATGGCTGGAGAAATGGTCATCGCGGAATCGCTGGTGAGCCACGATCCGGAACTCAAGGGGACCAAGAATCCCCGCCTGCAGCGCAACCTGGCGCAGCTCAAGCGCATTACCACCGAACTGCAGAAAACCGCCATGGCCATGCGCCTGGTTCCCATCGGGCCCCTGTTCCGGCGCATGGCCCGCCTGGTTCGCGACCTCTCGCGGCAGTTCGACAAGCAGGTCGGGATGGAGACCGAGGGCGACGATATCGAACTGGACCGGACCATCGTGGAGGCGCTGGCGGACCCGCTGATGCACATGGTGCGCAACGCTCTCGATCATGGAATCGAGCCTCCCAGGGAGCGGCTGGCGAAGGGCAAGAGCGCCGCCGCCCGGCTGATGCTGCGAGCCCAGCACCAGGCCGGCCACGTGGTCATCGAAATCGCCGACGACGGCCGCGGACTGGACCGCCGGAAGATCGCAGCCAAGGCCATCCAGAAGGGCCTGATCGCGGCGGCCGAGGGCATGACCGACAGCGAGGTCTTCAACCTGATCTTCGAGCCGGGGTTCTCGACGGCCGCACAAGTGACCAACGTCAGCGGCCGCGGCGTGGGGATGGACGTGGTGCGCCGGCACGTGGAGAAGCTGCGCGGGCGCATCGAGATCCACTCCGTGGCCGAGCGGGGTTCGTCGTTTCTGCTGAAACTGCCCCTGACGCTGGCCATGATCGACGGGCTGGTGGTAGGGGTGGGAGCCGAGCGGTACATCGTTCCGCTGTTTGCGGTGCGCGAAATGTTCCGTCCCGCCGAGGACACCATCTGGACCGTGCAGCAGCGCTCGGAGATGGCCCTGGTGCGCGACACCCTGCTGCCGGTGATCCGGCTGTACCGCCGGTTTCATGTGAAACCGAAGTCCGAGGATCCCAGGCAATCGGTGCTGATCGTGGCCGAATCCGAATCCCGGCGGTTCTGCCTGCTGGTGGACGATCTGATCGGCAAGCAGGAAGTGGTCATCAAGAGCCTGGGAGAAACGTTCAAAAACATTCCCGGCATCGCCGGGGGAGCCATCATGGGCGACGGGAGGGTGGGGTTGATCCTGGAACTCGACCGTCTCTTCAAGGACCGGACGTGTGACACAAGCCACTGACCCGGCGGAGTGGGATGCTGTACGGCCTCTCAGCCCGCACGAATTCGAGCAGATCCGCAAGCTGGCCTACCAGACTTTCGGCCTGGACCTGAAATCGGGCAAGGAAGAACTGGTGTCGGCGCGGCTGCGGAAACTGGTCCGCAACGGCGGGTTCCGCTCCTTTCAGGATTATTACCGGAACATCCTGGAGGACAAAACCGGGCAGGCGCTGGCCTCCATGATCGACGCCCTGGCCACCAACCACACCGCCTTCCTGCGGGAACCCGACCATTTCCGGTTCTTCCGCGCGCAGGTGCTGCCGCAGTTGGCCGGCCGCGAGCCGGTGGAAGCCTGGAGCGCGGCCTGTTCCACCGGCGAGGAGGTCTGGACCCTGGCCTGCCTGCTGAACGAAGCCTTGCCGGGCCGCAAAGTGCACATTCTGGCCACCGACATCTCCAACAAGGCGCTGCGCTTCGCCGCCGCCGCCTGCTACCCCCTGGACCGCTGCCGGGATCTGCCGCCGGCCTGGCTGTCGCGCTGGTTCGTGGCCGAAGGCCGTCCCCCGCAAGCCTACCGCGTGGCGGAGGCCATCCGCGCCCAGGTCCAATTCCAGCGCATCAACCTGGTGGAGCGCCTGCCCTGGCCGCACCGCTTTCCGGTCGTCTTCTGCCGCAACGTGATGATCTATTTCGACCGCGCCACCCAGGAGCGCGTAGTCCGGCAACTCACCGAACACCTGGAACCGGGCGGGTATCTGTTTGTCGGCCACGCCGAAAGCCTGACCGGGGTTTCGCACGGCCTGGAGTATGTCCAGCCGGCGGTTTACCGCAACGCTTCCAGGAGAGAGCGCCCGTGGAGCAGATAGTGGTAGGCATGGCGGATTGCCGGATCGCCGAGGGCGGCGGACAGGTGCTGGCCACCTTTGCCCTGGGTTCGTGCATCGGCCTGGCGATCTACGACCCGCAAACCAAGGTCGGAGGCCTGCTGCACTTCATGCTGCCGGATTCCACCATCGATCCGGCGCGTGCCCGGGCCAACCCCTTCATGTTCGCCGACACCGGCATCCCCCTGCTGCTCGAACAGGTGTGCGGGCGCGGGGCCATGAAGCGCCGCCTGGTGGTGCGCGCCGCTGGCGGCGCCCAGATGATGGACCAGGAGAACGTATTCGAGATCGGCAAGCGGAATTACCTGGCCCTGCGCAAGATCCTGTGGAAGTCGGGAATCCTGCTGCACGCCGAAGCCGTGGGAGGAATGCGCAGCCGCACCGTGCGCCTGGAAACTTCCACCGGCAGGATGTGGCTGCAGGAAGGCGGCGAGCAGCGGGAATTGGTCGCGGGCGCGCCGCGGCAGGGAGGCAACTGATGGCATACCGTGTCCTGATCGTGGACGATTCTCCGGCCATGCGCGCCTTCGTGCGGCGCGTCATGGAATTGTCGGGTTTCGACCTGTCGGCCTGCTTCGAAGCCGGCGACGGCAGCGAGGCCATGAAAGTGCTGAGCTCGGAGTGGGTGGACGCGATCCTCACCGACATCAACATGCCCAACATGGACGGCGAGGAGTTCCTGCGCCGCCTCTCGGCGGACGAGATCCTCCGGTCGATCCCCGCCATCGTGATTTCCACCGATGCTACCCGCAACCGGATGGACCGGCTCGCCACCCTGGGAGCCCGCGGTTACATAACCAAACCCTTCGTTCCCGAAGACTTGCGGGAGGCGCTCGAGCGCACCCTGGGGGACCCTAATGCCTGAAATGCTATTCCAGGCCGCGCTGCGCGACTCGGTCCAGGAAGTCCTGGAAAAAATGTTCTTCGTCGAGCCGCTCGAGGAGCCGCCCGGCGACGCCGATTCGCCGGACGGAGAAATGACAATCGAGCTGGCATTCGAAGGCTTGCCCTCCGGGACGCTCACACTGCGCGTCTCGAGCGCGGCGGCACGCCAGATCGCCGCCGATTTTCTGGGCGAGGACGCCTGCGGCCTTTCTTTCGCCAAGGTCGAGGAGGTGGCGCGTGAATTGGCGAACATGATCTGCGGCTCGGTCCTGAGCCGCGTCGAGAGCACCGCCACATTCCGCCTGCACCCGCCCCGGCTGCTCCTCCCCGCGGAAAGGAGGGATCGCCAGCCGGCCGCGGCATGCCGCGCCGTGCATGCCGTCGCCATCGGCAGCGGCACGCTCACGGCATCCGTCGAAGTGAGAGACCCCGTATGCCCAGTGGTCGAAAAATCCGTGTCCTGATCGTCGACGATTCAGCCATCGTCCGCAAGATCCTGACCGAAGCCCTGGCCGGGGAAGCCGATCTGGAAGTGGTGGGCACCGCCCCGGATCCGTACGTGGCGCGCGACAAGATCGTCGCCCTGGAGCCCGATGTCCTCACCCTGGACATCGAAATGCCCCGCATGGACGGGCTCACCTTTCTCAAAAAACTGATGCGCTTCCACCCCCTGCCCGCCGTGGTCATCAGCTCGCTCGCGCAGCCCTCCTGCCGCGCCGCCCTGGAGGCCTTGCAGTACGGCGCCGTGGAGGTGCTGGCCAAACCCGGCGGACCCTATTCGGTCGGCGAGCTTCGCCACAACCTGGCGGAGAAGATCCGGGCCGCGGCCGCGGCGCGCCTCCGCGTACCGGCCGCCGCGCCCCCCGCGGCGCCGGCGCCCGCGAAAGCCGCCACGCCAGCGGAACGCTCCCTCCTGCCGCCCGAAACCGTGATCGCCATCGGCGCCTCCACGGGCGGCACCGAGGCCATCGCCCTGGTCCTCACCCAACTGCCCGCCAACACCCCCGGAATCGTGGTGGCTCAACACATCCCTCCCGGCTTCTCGCGGGCCTTCGCCGAACGCCTCAACGCCGCCTGCCGCGTGGACGTCAAGGAAGCCGAGGATGGCGACACCCTTCGCGCCGGCCTGGCGCTGGTGGCGCCCGGCGACTTCCACATGGTGTTGCGGCGCTCCGGAGCGCGCTATTTCGTGAACGTCCGCACCGGCCCGCGGGTCTGCTACCAGCGGCCCAGCGTGGATGTGCTGTTCCATTCGGTCAGCGAAGTGGCCGCCGCCCGGGCCATCGGAGTGCTGCTCACCGGCATGGGCTGCGATGGGGCACAGGGGCTGCTGCGCATGCGCCACGCTGGCGCCCACACCATTGCCCAGGACGAAGCCTCATGCGTAGTGTTCGGCATGCCCCGCGAAGCCATCGCGCTGGGAGCGGCCGCGCAGGTCCTGCCCCTGTCGGCAGTTTCCGCCGCCATCCTGTCCCCCCGCCACGCGCGCGCGCCATCGGACGCCGCCGTCCCGGAATCCAATCCGGCGGCCTTAAGTTGACGGTCGCCTGCCGGCAACGTTACAGTGGAAGTGTCCTTCCTTCTTCCGGCCAGCAAGTCCCCATCGTCTAGCCCGGCCTAGGACATCGCCCTTTCACGGCGGTAACGGGGGTTCGAATCCCCCTGGGGACGCCATTCCATCTGAATGGCTTAGCTGTTCCGGGGCTTCACGCGCGCGGTTCCCGGTGCCCCGCGGTGACCGTGGAACACGCTCTGCCGGTTCGCCCAGCGGCCCCGGCCAGGCCGGCTCTGGCGGGCTGCCCACATCGGATCACAACGCCCCAAAAGAGGTAACCCGCCCATCCCTCCTGCCGTCTTGGTGGAGTAGAATGAACACCACGAGGCTACATTCATGAGATTGCCAACCGAAGGAATCAAACTAGGAAAAGCGGCGGGTGCGATGGTTGCCGGAATTTTCGCCATCGCCACCGCCATTGGGACGCTTCCCACCGCGGCGCGGGCGCAAGCCCCTCCGTCATTTGCGCCCGCCGATCTGGACCGGCTGGTTTGGCGCATCGCGCTCTACCCGGATCCGCTGCTGGCGCAAGTCCTGGCCGCGGCCACTTACCCCAACGACATACCCGCCGCCGCCCAGTGGGCCGATCAGCACCATTACCTCACCGGGCAGGCGCTTGCCAATGCCATCACCGAGGATCAACTGCCCTGGGATCCCAGCGTGCAGGCGCTGCTTCCGTTTCCGTCCGTGCTGGACATGATGAATTCCGACATGAACTGGACCACCCAGTTGGGCGAGGCGTTCCTGGCCCAGCAGCAGGACGTGATGGACGCCGTGCAACGCCAGCGAGCCCTGGCGCAACGCTATGGCTACCTGCGGACCAACGGCCAGATCGTGGTGAGCGGCGGGCCCTACATCACCATCCTGCCCGTCGATCCCGGCTTCATCGTGGTCCCCTACTACGATCCGGCGATTGTGTTCTTTGCGCCGCGGCCCGGATTCGTGGTCGGGGGTGCCATCCGCTTCGGCTTTGGGGTGGGCATCGGCGGGTTCTTCGCTCCCTGGGGCTGGGTAGCGGGAGGGATCCGCTTCGACTGGGGCGCGCACGCCGTATTTGTGAACAATGAACGCTGGGGCAGAACCTGGGTCAACCGGGGCGTCTACGTGCATCCCTACCCGGCGGTGCACCGGCCGGCGCCGGGTGCGGCGCGTCCTCCCGAAGCGCACGCGCTCCATCCACGCTCCGAGCCGGAGCGGAATGCCGCGCGGCAGGGCAAGCCTATGCCTCGCGAAACGCACAAGCCGGGGCGCCGTTAGGAGCGCCCGCGGGAGCCGGCGCAACATGGCGCCGGGCCGCGCGGGGCAGGCATCGCGAATCTTCCCGTGACGCGCGCGGGCGCCGTCGTGCTCTCGGCTGGGCGCGCCCACGCGATCATTGGCGTTTTTCGTCAGCTCGCGGGCGGCTCGCTGCCGCCGGCGATTTCCGCCAGAATGCGCAGGGCGACCTGTTTGCCGCGCTCGCCCACCTCGCCCACCGGCCCGGCGCACGAAGGACAGCCGGCCTCGCAGGCGCAGCTCCGCAGGAGTTCGGCGGTCTTGGCCAGAAGGCCGGGCGCGAGGCGGAACAGCGGACCGCTCTGGCCGATGCCGCCGGGGTAGACGTCGTACAGGTACAGGTTGATCTCCTCGCTTTGCGCCACGCCCAGGTCGCGCGGATCGCACATCAGGAGCAGCGCGGCCACCGTGCGCAGCGCGTTGCCCAGGCCGCCGATGCCGGCCCGCCGCTCGTCGGGCGTGAACTCGGAGAGGCGCTCCGCCAGAAACGTCGGCGGGAAGTGCAGCCAGAAGGCGGTCGTGTGCATTTCCTGTCCGGGCATGGATAAGTTGCCCGATCCCACGTTTTCGTTGGTGTAGAATTTGATCTTCTTGAAACCCACGATCTGGCGGTTGACGCGCACGTCGCCGTGAACGCGGCGCGCCGGGTGCGCCAGCGCGCCCGCCTCCGACTCACACAGCACGCGCACCTCGGTGTAGTCGATGGCGTCGGTGTAGTAATCGCACTCCACGCGCTTGACGTAGGCTTTACGCTCCTCGTAATCGAACCGCTCCACGTGGTACTGGCGGGCTTCGTGCAGGTAGATGGCCTTCTCGTGCAAGGTGGTGAGGGCGGTGGGGAACGATACCTCGGCGATGGCCTCGGGCGCGCCAGTGATGTCCACCACCACGAAGTTGTCGCTCGAGACGCTGCGCAGGCTGGTGGCGTCGGCGGGGTAGGTGTCCTGCGTCCAGTGCCAGGCTCGGGCGGAGTGGTGCAGGAAGCCGGACTCCTCCAGGTAACCGCAGATTTCGGCCACCGGATGCGCTCCGAAATTCTCGCCTTCGGCGAGCGGCAGCTCGAAGGCGGCGCACTTCAGGTGGGCCATCAGGATTTCCAGGTTGTCGGGGTTGATGTAAGCGTGCTCGGGCGAGCGCTCGAAGAAGTAATCGGGGTGCTCGACGATGTACTGGTCGAGGGGCGCGCTGGAGGCCACCAGCACGGCCGCCGAAGCGGCCTGGCGGCGTCCGGCGCGGCCCGCCCGCTGCCAGGTCGAGGCGATGGTGCCGGGGTATCCCGCCATCACCACGGCGTCCAGCGAGCCGATGTCGATCCCCAACTCCAGGGCGTTGGTCGCCACCACGGCGCGTATGCCGCCGTCGCGCAGCCGCCGCTCGATCTCGCGGCGCTCGCGCGGCAGGTAGCCGCCGCGATATCCGCGCACGGTTTCGGTGGGGACGCGGCCGCGGTCGCAGGCATCCTTGAGATAGGTCACCAGGATCTCGGTGGCCAGGCGGTTGTTGGCGAAAACCAGGGTCTGCAACCGCCGTTCGATGAATTCCAGCGCCACCCGCCGGGTCTCCGAGATGTAGCTGCGGCGGATGCCAAGCTGGCGGTTGACCACCGGCGGATTGTAAAAAACGAAATACTTCTCGCCCCGCGGCGCGCCGTTGCGCTCCACCAATTCGAACGGACAGCCGGTGAGCGCTTCCGCCAGTTCCCGCGGGTTGGCGATGGTGGCCGAGCAGCCGATGAACTGCGGCCGGGAGCCGTAGAAATCGCAGATGCGCTTCAGGCGGCGCAGCAGGTTGGCCAGGTGGCTGCCGTAGACGCCGCGGTAGGAATGCAGCTCGTCGATGACGACATAGCGCAGGCTTTCGAAGTAGCCCGCCCATCGCGTGTGGTGCGGCAGGATGCCGCTGTGCAGCATGTCGGGGTTGGTGAGCACCACGTTGGCGCGTTGGCGGATGGCTTTGCGGGCGTCCTGGGGAGTGTCGCCATCGTAGGTGAAGGCGCGGACCCCGGCGCCCATCTCCTCGACCATGGAGTGGAATTCGTGAAGCTGGTCCTCGGCCAGCGCCTTGGTGGGGAACAGGTACATGGCGCGGGCGCTCTCGTCGGCCAGCAGCCGGTTCAGCACCGGGAGGTTGTAGCACAGCGTCTTCCCGCTGGCGGTGGGCGTGACGATGACCACGTGGCGGCCGGCCTGGATGTGATCGAAGGCCTCGGCCTGGTGGGAGTAGAGACGGGTGACGCCGCGCGCGGCCAGCACGGCGCCGAGCCGCGGGTCGACGGTGGCGGGGATTTCGGCGAAGCTGCCCTCGGAAGCGGGCTGGTGGTGGATGGCGCGGACCGGCGAATCGGGGCCCTCGTGCCGGGCGCGAAAATGCGAGACCACCGCCTCCAGCGATGGTTGCGAACCGCGCGACAACTCTTGAGAGAACTCGGGGAAGCTGAGGGACAGGTCCATGCGTATCTTCGCCTTTTCTTTGCTATGGTACAGCCAAAGCGCGTGGTACGCAAGGCGGATTGGGCGCGGTTTCCGGCGCGGGTGGTTTGAGTGCCGCCGGATGTTGTGCGCAAACGCCCGGTTTCGGAACCAGGCCCCGCCGTCTATTCTCCGCGGACGAACTCGTAGCGCTCCAGAGTGGCGGCGACCTGATAGGCGGGAACGGGGTTGGCGCCGCGGTCCAGGCGTTCGGCGCGAAGCACCTTGCCGATGCACCGCAGGTTCACCGCCTGCCTGCCGTCGTGATTGAGCGTGATCACGTACTCGATGGGACTCGCCAGGTCCGGTTCCCTCTCGGTGGTGAAAAGCACGCCAGTGGAGCTGATTTCCCGCGTGTAGCCGGACGTGACCACGCGATTCGTCCCGCAACGAGTGACCGAGAGCGGCAGGCGGAGCTTGAATCGGTGGGTTCGTCGTTGTTCCATGGAGTCTATCAACTGTAAGCGGTGAGCCAACCTAAGGTCAATAGACCGAATCCACCCTGGGACCATCAAGAGTACTGGAATCAGGGGTTTACTCGTACTGGGGGGGCTATGGACTGCGGCGAATACGAGGCGAAATAGAACTGGCGGGACGGGCCCATTCCGCCGCCAGGCCCGTCCCGCGCGATGCGCTACTTGACCTTCAGGAACACGATGGCCAGGGTGTAGAGGGCCATGGATTCGATGAGGACCAATCCCAAAATGAGGGCGTTCTGGATTCTCTCGCCGGCCCCGGGGTTGCGCGCCATGGCTTCGGCGCAAGCGGCAACGGCCTTGCCCTGGGCCAGTCCGCAAAGGCCGCTGGCAATGGCCATGGCGAATCCCGAGCCGATGTACAAGGCCCACCTGCTATCCGACGATGCGCCGCCTCCGGACGTTGTTTGCGCGCACAGAACCGAGCTGGCGATGAGCATCAGAGCCAGCGCGAAGAACACTCTTTTCGTCATACTACTCTCCTTAAGAATCGCTCCCAGGTGGTGGTCCCCGTCATCCTTTTACAGCCGGGCTCACACTGGAGGAGCGGCATAATGCCGGTATTAGTGCTCGTGGGCCACGGCGCCACCCACATACACCATGGTGAGGATCATGAAAACGTATGCCTGCAAAAGCGAAACAAAAAGGTGCAGGCCCATAAAAGCCACCGGGACTACCAGGCTCACCAGGCTCATGAAGACCGAGGTCACCTTTTCGCCCGCAAACATGTTGGCCCACAGACGGATGGTGAGCGAGAGCAGGCGCGCCAGATGGCTGACGATCTCGATGGGAATCATCAGCGGCGCCAGCCACCACATCGGCCCCGCGAAATGGGCGGCGTACTTCAGCGGTCCCAGCGCCAGCACGCCCACGAGGTTGTAGTAAAGGAAGGTTGCGACCGCGCACCCGGCAGGGACCGAGGCCGTCATGGTGGGCGATTCGAAGCACGGAATGGTCCCGATGAGATTCATGAACAGAATAAAGACGAAGAGCGTGCCGCAGAAGGCCACGTGCTTGGGCCCGTCGTGTCCGATCTGGTCCCCTGCGGTGGTGCGGACGAAACCGTAGACCAGCTCGCAGCAGTGCTGCAGCTTCCCCGGCGCCTCCACGCTCAGGCGCGAGCGCAGGACGGCGAACAGAACCACGATGATGGCGGCCACCAGGAGTTCCATGGTGATGTAGTTGGCCCAGGGACGGGCTTGGCCATGCATCCCCACCAGGCCCAGCAAAGCGTTGCCCGGGCCGGACAGGTAGTCGTTAAAGATCCTGGTGATCCAGATTTCCTTTTCCATGCAGCAGTTCGAAAACCCCCTCGGCGAGCACCGCCGCGGTTGAGACAAACAGCCCCGCCAGCGCGCCCATCAGGCTTATCCTGGAAAACCTGAATATAACATACAGCCCCGCTCCCAACAGCAGATAGCGCAACGCTGCCAGCGCCAGAATGGGCCTGCGCGCCGGAGCCCCGCCGAGCGCTTCCACAAAATGCCGCTGCCAGCGGAACATGGTCCATGACGCCGCCGCGCCCAGACCGAAGCCGATGCCCGCGCGCCAGCCCCAGCCCAGCGACGCCACCACTACGCCGGCCGCGCCCAGCCACGCCATCCAGCGCAGCATGCGCTCCACCGCGCGGGTGTAGGAGCGGCCGTCAGCGTGGCTCATCGGGACCCTTGGTTTCGCCGCCGGCGCCACGCTGCAATCTGCGGATGAGTTCGATGACGCCTCCGGCGGTGCCCAGGATTCCAAAGACGATCCAGAGGAACTGGGTGCCGATGGCGCGGTCGATGAGGTAGCCCAACCCGCCGCCCACCAGGCTCGAGACCGGCAACAGCATGGCCAGCGCCGTACACTCGCCGATCATGGCGGCGGCGGACCTGTCCTGGCGGGGCACTCCTTCAGTGTAGCCGCACCGGAAACGCGCTGTTGCCTGCTATGATTGTCTGGCAGTCGGACAAGGAGCGAACATGCACTGGTATCACTATGTGGCGTACTTCTTCGGGAGCGCGTTCCTGGCCAACGCTCTGCCCCACTTGGTCAACGGGATCTCGGGGCGCGCCTTCCAGAGTCCCTTCGCCTCGCCGCCGGGAAAAGGCTTGTCCTCGCCGGTGGTCAATGTCCTTTGGAGCTGCTTCAACCTGGCGATGGGCTACGTCCTGATGTGCCGGGTTGGCTGTTTCGATCTGCGGCGCACCCTCCACGCGCTCGTTGCCGGGGCGGGCTTCCTGATCATCTCGGTCATGTCGGCCCGGGTTTTCGGACGACGCCAGGGAGGGGTGTGAGCAAGCCCTAGAACCGCCGCGCGTTCCGGCGGTCTTCCACCATCACGCTCAGCGCCACTTCCTTCTTGTTGCGCACCACCGTCACCGGCAGGCTGCCGTCCGGGCGGGCGGCGCGCAACGCCGCCGAGACATCGCGCGTGTTCGACACCTTGGCGTCGCCCATCTTCACGATCACGTCGCCGGCCTTGAAACCGGCTTTGTCGGCCGCGGAATCGCGAGCCACGGAGGTCACCAGCACGCCATCCTTTACCCCGAAGAATTCCGCCAACTGGCCGTCCGGCTGCAACGACTCCTCGTCCATGCCCAGCGCCGAACTGTGAACCAGCGTCACCAGCTTGGGAATGTCGATATTGAACTCCGGCATGGGCGGCATGGGAGGCATCGGCGGAATACTCACCGAGAAGCCGCCGAAATCCATGGTGCCGCCGGGCGTCACGATCACCGTGCGCCGGCCGGTGGTCGCGGTGAGGGTGATGTACTGGCCGTCGCGCCAGACTCCGATTTTGACGTCCGTGCCGGCGGGCGTATCGCTCACCAGCCTTTGCAGGTTTTCCCAACCCTGCACCGGCTTGCCGTCGTAGTCCAGGATCACGTCGCCGGGCTTGAGACCGGCCCTCGACGCCGGGCTGTCGTCCCTGACCATGGTGACTTCCGCGCCCCGCTCGTCCTTCATCTTGAGAGCCTTGGCGCGATCCGGGGTCACGTCCGCCACGCCGATTCCCAGACGCGAACCGTTGGTGTTGATGGTGAAGCCGTGCGTTCCGGCGCCGCCCTGCGCCCATCCGCCCGGGGCCGAAAAACTCAGCCCGGCCAGAAACGCTATTCCCAATCCAAGTGTCCTCATTGTCGTTCTCCTCAATTCCCGCTTATCGCTGCCGCTTGATATAGATCGTGCCGCCCGCCGCGGCGATCTGCAATACCGGTCCACCGCCGTTCACCGGCCCTTCGGCCACCAGGTGCGTGCCCTCGCGGCGCGCCCGCACGCCCGGAAACTCGGAGGTGATCCGGCGCATGGTGTCGGACAATTCGTTGTCCGCTCGAATCGTCACACCCACGTTAGACGGAATAGCCACCGTGATGTCACCATTGGCGGTCGCCAGCATGGAATCTGCAATCCGGCTTCCCAAAAGGTTGGCGAGGATGCTCCCCATGGCGGTCGAGACCCGCATGGGTCCCAGGATGTTGCCCACCTGCACGCCGCCGGTGGCAATCTCGCACTGCACTCCGGAAGCGCCGCCGATGGTCACCGGCCCCAGCAGATTGCGCGCCGTCACCGCGCCTCCCGCCCGAACCACCTGGATTTCGCCGCCGCCGGTGGAAGCATCGACCGTTCCCGACGCCGCCACGATGAGCACATTGCCGCCGCCGGTGTGGGCCTGCACCGGCCCGCCCATCTGCCTGCCCACGATATCGCCGCCATCGGTGTTCAGGATGGCTTCGCCGCGGGCCGAGGCCACCTCGATCCGCCCCGCGCGCGTGGTGAACCGGACCGAACCTCCCATGTGGCCGGCCTTCACGTCGCCGCCGCCGGTGAACAGCCTGCAATCGCCGCCCACGCGGTCCACATCCAAATCCCCCACCGCATCCACGCTCAACGTCCCGTCGATGCCGCGAACGTCCACGCCGCCGTGGCTGCTCAAAATGGCCGCGGCGTCCAGGCGGGGAGCCTTTACCCAAACCGCCGTGACCGCCGGGCCGTTCGGCGGGAGCAGCGTGACCTTGCCTTGATCCTGGCGAACCCGCATTCCCAGGAGCCCCAGAATGCGCCTGGCCTCCGCTTCGTCCTGCGCCGCCGCGCTGAACTTAACGGTGACCTGAAGGTCGTTTGAAACGCCGCCCTCCAGCGTCACCGGGCCGAGCGCCACGATTGCCAGCCGCGGCTGCGCGGCCAGCGCCATGGTGATGGTGCGCGACCACGTGTTGCCTTCCCGCTTCAGATCCTGCTGGCCGGAAGCCGCCAGCGGAACCAGCACGCCGAACACCAGCGCGGCGGCCCGCCCAGGACTAAAATGTGCCGACCGAAGCATTCAGGTCCTTGAGCGCCGTTTCCAGTTTCTGGCGCACGCCGCTGTTGTCTTCCCGCTGCACCACGTTCTGCATCACGCCCACCACGGAATCGTCGCGCCGCGTCACCAGCAGGTCCACGATCTGCATGCGCACGGCCGCGTTGTCGTCGGTTTCGAGAACGTGGGCCAGGGTTTTCCTCACTTCCGGATCGGCCGCCAGGGGCTTCAATTTGTCCAGCGCCTTCAGGCGCACTCCCGCGTTGGGGTCGTGGTCGAGGGCGCCCAGCAGGGCTTCGCGCACTTCGGCCGTGTCCGCCGCCGGAGACAGCAGGCCCACCGATTCCACGCGCACCTCCGGGCTGTTCTGGTGGAAGGCCGTCAGCAGCAGCCTCTGAATTTCGGGAGAATCCGTTCGCCCGGAAATCACCTTGCGGCGGGTTTCGTCGAAGGCGATCTGCACGCCCCCGGAGCCGTCGGCCTGCACGCTACGCACGGTCGCGAATGCGTTGTCGTCCGCCGGGCGCCACCAGGTGCGCCCCGCGCCGCTGAATCGCGCGCCCACGAAACCCAGGGCCACCAGCGCCACCGCGCCCACCGGCGTGCGCCAGCGGGAGAATCCCGAAAGCGTCGCGCCCATGGCTTCCAGAAACAGCTTCCAGGGTCCCTTGGCGGGCGCATCCGCCAGTCGCGCGCCCCCCTCGATCGCGGCCGTCAGATCCGCCCGGCATTCCTCCAGAAGCGAGTCCGGAACTTCCACCCGGCGCCGGCCCAGCGCCCCCGCCAGCGAAGCCATCCGCGCCATTTCGCGCGCACACGCCGCGCACTCGCGCAGGTGCGCCTCCAGGCCCTCCACTTCGCCGGCGGCGAGTTCGCCGTAAAAGTGCAGAGGAATCAACTTCGCAACCGCATCGCAAGTCATAGAAAATCTCCCAATACCACGCGCATTTTCTGAGTGGCGCGGAACAGGCAGTTCTTGGCGGCCTCTTCGGTGGTGCCCAGGATTTCGCCGATGTTCCGCAATCGCAATCCCTCGTAGTGGCGGAGTTCGAAGACCATTCGCTCCCGCAGGGTCAAGTCTTCCAGGGCACGATCGATCCGCGAGCGCAGTTGGCGGTTCCGCAGCACCCGCTCGGGATCCGCCTGGGCGCCGTCTTCTTCGAAGTTCTCCATGCGGTCGATGAATCCCTCGGGCGTTTCCACCACCGCCGGTTCCTCTTTCCGCACCTTCCGCCTCCGCAACTGGTCGAGACAGATGTTGGTCACGATGCGGTACAGCCAGGTGTGAAAACTACAGTCGAAACGAAATGTCCCGAGGTTGCGGTACACCCGCAGAAACGCTTCCTGGTAGACATCCCGCGCGTCCTCCGGCGACCGTAGAAGGTTCATAGCCAGCCGGAGCACACTTTGGTCGTAGGTGCGCACCAACTGCTCGAATGCGTCCCCATCGCCCTGCTGGGCTGCCCGAATCAGCGAATCGACTTGCGGATTCAAGCCGGCCCCAGCCGCGCCGGCTTTGTCCTGGGCCATAATCACGCCAGTTTACCGCGCCTCCAAACCCTGTTGCCTCTATTGATTGGACGCACCAGTGGTGGATTCGTCACGCTGGGCCGATGCCGCCCGCCGCTTCCCGGTTTCCCCCGCGCCGCACGCCACTGTGTCGCGAGAATGTTCACCCACCTGGGGTTGCTTACCCATGTGACTGGGGGAAATGACCCTGCCCTTCCATTACTTGCAGCCCTCCTGGCCATTTTTATACACAATTTGTAGACCTTTGCTACATTTGAACGTGGAAATCGTATTGCAGGATAGTGCCCAGACTTCTCTGTGTCATCCCTGGAGGATGCCTACATGGACAACGAGACGCTTACCATCACCGACAACCGGACCCAGCAAAGCTATACCGTGCCGATCTACCGCGGGACCATTCGGGCCATGGACCTCCGCCAGATCAAGACCAGCCCCGGCGATTTCGGGCTGATGACCTATGACCCCGCTTACATGAATACGGCTTCCTGCCAGAGCGCCATCACCTTTCTGGATGGCGACGCCGGCATCCTGCTCTATCGCGGGTATCCCATCGAACAGCTTGCCGAGCACTGCACCTTCCTGGAAGTCGCCTACCTGCTGCTGCACGGGGAGTTGCCCACCAGCGACGAGCTGGCCAGTTGGAACTCCGAGATCATGCGCTACAGCATGCTCCACGAGAACGTGAAGAAGTTCATCGACGGCTTCCATCACGACGCCCACCCCATGGGCATCCTGATGAGCACGGTGGCCGCGCTTTCCACCTTCTACCCCGACGCGCGCAATGTGGCCGACCCCAAGGTCCGGCGCAAGCAGGTGATCCGCCTGATCGCCAAGATGCCCACGCTGGCGGCGTTCGCTTATCGCCACCGCCTGGGCCTGCCCTACATCTATCCCGATCCCGAGCTCTGCTACACCAAGAACTACATGCACATGCTGTGGAAGCGGACGGAGCCCAAGTACGTGGCCAATCCGGTGCTGGCACGGGCCCTGGAAGTGCTGTTCATCCTGCACGCCGACCACGAGCAGAACTGCAGCACCAGCGCCATGCGCGCGGTGGGCAGTTCGGGCGCCGATCCGTTCGCCAGCGCGGCCGCGGCCATCGCCGCGCTCTCCGGCCCGCTGCATGGCGGCGCCAACGAGGAAGTGCTGACCATGTTGGGGGACATCGGCGAGAAGAAGAACATCCCGGCCTTCATCGAGCAGGTCAAGAGCGGCAAACGCAAGCTCATGGGCTTCGGACACCGGGTGTACAAGAACTACGACCCGCGCGCCCGCATCATCAAGCAGGTGGCCGAGGAAGTCTTCGAGGTGACCGGCCGCAATCCCAAGATCGACATCGCCCTGGAACTGGAGCACATCGCGCTCTCCGACGAATACTTCATCAAGCGCAGGCTGTACCCCAACGTGGACTTCTACTCGGGGATCATCTACCAGGCCATGGGCTTCACCCACGACCAGTTCACGGTGCTCTTCGGCATCCCCCGCACCGTGGGGTGGCTGGCGCAGTGGCAGGAGATGCTGGCGGACCCGGACCGCAAGATCGCCCGCCCGCGGCAGATTTACACCGGCGAAACGCGCCGCGACGTGGTGCCCATCACCTTGCGCCACAAGCCCGAACTGGCCGCGCACGCCTAGGGCGCGCGGGGTACAATCGGCTCTATGATCCGATCGCTACCCCTCCTGCTTCTGGCGGCCATCGCCTTTGCGGCCGCGCCCGAGGAGTTTCTCACCTCGGCCGGCCCGCTCCAGCTTACGCCCATCCAGCACGCCAGCCTGATGATCAAGGCCGGCGGCAAAGTACTTTACGTCGATCCGGCGCTGGGCAAATACGACGGGATGCCGCCGGCCGACTACATCCTCATCACCGACATCCACTACGATCACATGGCGCCCGCCGTGGTGGACAAGCTCAGAAAGCCCGGCATCGTGATCCTGGCGCCCAAGGCCGTCGCCGCCACCGTGAAGGGCTGCACGGTCATCTCCAACGGCGAGACCCGGACCATCGGCGATTTCAAGGTGGAAGCCATCCCCATGTACAACCTGCATCCCGCGCCGGATGGCACAATCTACCACGAGAAGGGCCGCGGCAACGGGTACGTCCTCACCTACGGCGGCAAGCGCTTCTATTTCTCGGGCGACACCGAAGGCATCCCGGAAATGAAGGCGCTCAAGAACATCGATGTGGCCTTCGTCTGCATGAACCTGCCTTACACCATGTCGCCTGCGGCGGCGGCGGAAGCGGTCAAGGCGTTCCACCCGGCCATCGTTTACCCGTACCATTACCAGGGCGGCGGCGTGGATCCCAAGGACTTCGTGCGCGCGCTCCAGGGCACCGGCATCGAAGTGCGCCTGCGCAACTGGTACGAGAAATGACCGGCATTGTGGGGCGAGTTGGCAGCTCGCCTGCCGGAGTTTGAACAGAGACCGGCATGGGGCCGGTTGCCAACCGGCCGCAGGTTGACAACCCACACAAGACTACGGTTTGCCGCCGCCCGCGCCCGATGCCACCACCCTGACGGTCGTCACCCAGAAGGTGTCGCCTTCGACCATCACCGTCGCCTGGATCCGATCGCCAACGTGCAGTTTGGCGAACTCGCTGTCGGGCCTGACGGGGAACTCCATGGTCATGGCCTCCATCCAGTCGCCGATTTTTTCGTGCTTGATGGTGGCGTTGTTCGTGGCCGGGTCGAGCGCCTTCACCTCGCCCACCAGGAAGTAGCGTTTGATGGGCTCCCCTCGGGAACCGCAGCCGGCGAGCGCCACGGCCGCCAGCAGACACAATCCGATTCGTCGGGTCATGATTTCATATCTTCGCACGCCGGCCGCCAACTATAATCGGAGTAATGTCGAAAAACACTTTTGGCGCGGCCGGAAAACTGCGCGTGGGGGATCGGGAATATGGGTGCTTCCGGCTGGCCAGGCTGGAAGAAACGGGCGTGGCAGCGGTCTCGCGCCTGCCGTTTTCAATCAAGATCCTGCTGGAGAACCTGTTGCGCTACGAGGACGGAAAGCGCGTCTCGGCGGCGGACATCCAGCAGGTGGCCTCCGGCCGCGGGGCCGGTCAAAAAGAAATCAGCTTCATGCCGGCGCGCGTACTGCTGCAGGATTTCACCGGCGTGCCGTGCGTGGTGGACCTGGCCGCCATGCGCGACGCCCTCCAGGCCATGGGCGCGGACCCCGGCCGCGCCAATCCGCTCATGCCCGCCGACCTGGTGATCGACCACTCCGTGCAGGTGGACCACTTCGCTTCCCCCGGCGCCTTCTCTCTCAACGCGCTCCTCGAGTTCCAGCGCAACCGCGAGCGCTACATGCTGTTGCGCTGGGGCCAGAACGCCTTCCGCAATTTCCGCGTGGTCCCTCCCGACACCGGCATCGTCCACCAGGTGAATTTGGAATACCTGGCGCCGGTGGTGTTCCAGGCCGGCGGCGTGGCGTATCCCGATTCGGTGGTGGGAACCGACTCCCACACCACCATGATCAACGGCCTGGGCGTGCTGGGCTGGGGCGTGGGCGGCATCGAAGCCGAGGCCTGCATGCTGGGGCAGCCCATCTCCATGCTGCTTCCGCCGGTGGTTGGTTTCAAGCTGCACGGCAGGCTGCGCGAAGGCTCGACCGCGACCGACCTGGTCCTCACCATCACCCAACTGCTGCGCAGGAAGGGCGTGGTGGGCAGGTTCGTGGAATATTACGGCCCCGGCTTGAGCGCGCTCAGCCTGGCCGACCGCGCCACGGTGGCCAACATGTCGCCCGAGTACGGCGCCACCATGGGCTTCTTCCCGGTCGACGACGAGACCCTCGCCTACCTGCGCGTCACCAACCGCGCGCCGGAGACCATCCGGCTGGTGGAAGCCTATACCAAGGAACAGGGCCTCTTCCGCACGGAGGGAATGCCCGATCCGCTCTACGCCGACTCGCTGGAACTCGACCTGGCGTCGGTCGTGCCATCCATGGCCGGACCCAAGCGCCCGCAGGACCGCGTGGAACTGTCCGGCGTCGCCAGGGACTTTGCCGATGCCTTCCCCGATGCGCCCACCGCGGGCGGCGCCGGCGAGGGCGTTCAGAACGGATCGGTGGTCATCGCCGCCATCACCAGTTGCACCAACACCTCCAACCCGTCGGTGATGCTGGCGGCCGGATTGCTCGCGAAGAAGGCGGTGGAGCGCGGCCTGGCGGTGAAGCCGTGGGTCAAGACCAGCCTCGCGCCGGGGTCGAAGGTGGTCATGGACTACTACGATCAGGCCGGGCTTACGCCATACCTGGAGCGGCTCAACTTCCATCTGGTGGGTTTCGGCTGCACCACCTGCATCGGCAACAGCGGCCCGCTGCCCGAAGAGGTGGCCGAAGCGGTCCGCAAGGACAACCTGGTAGTGGCCGCCGTGCTCAGCGGCAACCGCAATTTCGAAGGCCGCATCAACGCCCAGGTGAAGGCCAACTACCTGGCCTCGCCGCCCCTGGTGGTGGCCTACGCGCTGGCCGGGACCATGGCGATTGATCTCGCCTCCGATCCGCTGGGGCACGATCCCTCCGGCCAGCCGGTGTTTCTGCGCGACATCTGGCCATCGGACGCGGAGGTGCGCGACGCCGTGCAGTCCGCCATCCGCCCCGACATGTTTGAGCGCGAGTACGGCCACGCCTTCGACGGCGACGCCAACTGGCAGACGCTGCCCGTGCCCGCCGGCCACACCTTCCATTGGGACCCCAACTCTACCTACGTCAAGAAGCCGCCTTACTTCGACGCCATGGCCGACCCCAGCCAGCCGGTGAGCGACCTCCATGGCCTGCGCGTGCTGGCCATGCTGGGCGATTCCGTGACCACCGACCACATCTCGCCGGCCGGCTCCATTCCCAGGGACACACCCGCCGGCCGGTACCTCATCGCCCAAGGCGTCGAGCCCAGGGACTTCAACAGCTACGGCGCCCGCCGCGGCAACCACGAGGTGATGGTGCGCGGCACCTTGGCCAATATCCGCCTGCGCAACCAGCTCGCGCCCGGAACCGAAGGCGGCTGGACCCAGCACCTGCCCGCCGGCGAGCCGATGTCCATTTACGACGCCTCGATCGAATACCGCCGGGAGGGCGTGCCGCTGATGATCCTGGCCGGCAAGGAGTACGGCTCCGGCTCGTCGCGCGACTGGGCCGCCAAGGGCGTGATGCTGCTGGGCGTGCGCGCCGTTCTGGCCGAGAGCTTCGAGCGCATCCACCGCTCCAACCTGGTGGGCATGGGCGTGCTGCCGCTGGAATTCGCAGCCGGCGAAAACGCGCGGGCTCTGCATCTCACCGGGCGCGAGACTTACCACATCGAGGGCGTGCGCGCCGCGCTCCAGAGCGGCGTCCGCCAGGCCACCGTGCGGGCCGTCGCCGATGATGGAACCGAGACCGCGTTCCTCGCCACCGTTCGCGTGGACACGCCGCAGGAAGTGGAGTACTACCGCAACGGCGGGATTCTGCCGTACGTGCTGCGGCAGTTGGCGGGGTGAAGAGGGGGCGCGGTCGGGTTTTCTGGTGATTCAGCTTTCCAGATCCGAACGCCAGGCTCCATGCCTCACCCTTGCGAATTGCGCCACAACGCCGGGCGGGTGTAGCTCCCTACAGAAATGCTGCCAAGCTGGCGATATACTGAGAACAGTCATGGGGAGGCGACGATGAAAAGCGCAGTTTGGGTGTCCTACGACCTTGGCGTGCAGGCTGACTACGAAGGTATGTACGCCTGGCTGGACGAACACCAAGCCAAGGAATGCGGCGACAGTTTGGCGTTTCTGAATTACGAGTACTCCGGCGCTCTGCTGCAGGCCCTGACTGCCGATCTGGAGAAGTCCGTACAGATAACGAAGAGAACCCGCATTTATGTGCTGTATCGTGAGCAAGACACGAAGAACATGAAGGGGAAGTTCATTTTTGGTGGGCGGAAGTCTCCGCCTTGGGCTGGATACTCGGTCGCTGCGGGCTCGGCGGATAGCGACGAGACCTGAGCCGATCATGGAATACGCACTCGCGGATACATGCCTTTGGTACGCTGTCTTTGATCGGCGCGATCCATATCACGGCGAGGCCAGGGGCAAAGCCGACGTCCTTAGCCCGTTCCAGATTGTTCTGCCCTGGCCTACGTTGTACGAGACTCTTCGCACGAGGTTTGTCCGAAACGGCTTGGCGCTCGGCCAATTCGAGCGATTTCTTAAGCGGCCCAATATTGCATATCTGGACGATTCGCCGTTTCGGCATGCTGCGTTTGAACTGGCACTGGAGTCATCTCTGAGGCGGGGTCGCCCGCTAAGTATGGTTGATTGCCTGATTAGGCTCCTACTAGAGGATGTGAACATCCGAATCAAATATCTAGCGACCTTCAATGACCGGGACTTTATTGACGTGTGCATTAGGAGAGGAATTGAGATCATCTGAGAGCATCCCCTGATGGCCAGATCGATCCGGCGCTCCCGCCAACCCGTGCAGAATACGCATTGCGGTTGACCGATCGATGGCGCGAACATCGGCCATGGCCTGATCGGTCCAGGCAATCTTCTTGGCCATTGCTTACCGGTCCGCGCCGTTCGGTTCCGGCGGAAGCGGTGTGCGGCCCATTCTCTCGAAATCTTCCTGGGTGAGGCCAAACTCGCCCAGTACTTCTTCATGCGGTATGGGCCCGTGGTGACGCAACCAGTCGCGCGCTTCGGCCGCCGCGCGTTCCTCCTCGGCGCCGATCGCTTCATCCTCAACCGGCGCGTGAGCCAGCACGCGGGACGCCGGATCGAGCATGGTCTCGAGCACGCTCCGCGCGGCGTTCACCTTTGCGGCCGGCAGCATGTCCAGCAGCTCGTGGGCCTGCTGCCGTTCCTGGTCGAAATTCGGTTCCATGGTCTCCTTTTAGTTTAGCCGCGCCGGAGGCAGCGTGTACACCCCTCGCTCCCCACCGGCAGCGCGATGCGCGAAGTCCCGCTGACCCACGATGCCCGGACCAGGAGGGCGTGGCATTGATGATCCGGGCCGCGCCACCGCCCGCCCTTTTTACAGGATTTCCGCACCCCTCCGAACAATGCGCTTCGCTGGATGTCGGTTTATCCTGCATAATGAGTGTTGAAGCTCTCTAAGACTGGATATATAATCAACTCAGGCAGGAAGTAGCACCTCTTGCTTGTGGTGCTGCTACGGGAGTGAACCATGGGAAGCAACGGGAAGCCCGATCGCGGGCTGGTCCAATTCAATTCCGAAGAGTGTAAGGGCTGCGGTCTTTGCGTCGAGGCTTGCCCGCCCAAAGTCCTGCACCTCTCCGGCCGCCTCAATCACAGCGGATACCATCCGGCGGAATACCTCGGATCGGGATGCACCGGCTGCGGCATCTGCTTCTTTGCCTGCCCCGAACCGGGCGGACTCACGGTATTGCGGCGGGTGGCCTGAGGCGGCGGGAGGCAACCATGGAAAAGCAACTGACCAAGGGCAACGAAGCCATCATCAAGGCAGCCGTGCTGGCGGGCGCGCGGGCCTACTACGGATACCCCATCACGCCGGCGAGCGAGATCGCCGAAGCCGCCGCGCTCTACTTTCCCAGGGCCGGCGGCGTGTTCATTCAGGCCGAGAGCGAAGTGGCAGCCATCAACATGGTGTACGGCAGCGCGTCGGCCGGCATCCGCTCCATGAGCGCGTCCAGCGGGCCGGGCATCAGCCTCATGCAGGAGGGCTTCAGCTACCTGGCGGGCGCGGAACTGCCCTGCGTGGTGGCCGACATCATGCGCGCCGGCCCGGGCCTGGGCAACATCGCGCCCGAGCAGGGCGACTACCACCAGGTGGTAAAGGGCGGCGGCCATGGCAACTACCGCACGCTGGTCCTGGCGCCCGATTCGGTTCAGGAAATGGCCGATCTCACCACTCTCGCCTTCGACCTGGCGGACAGGTACCGCAACCCCGTGGTGGTGCTGGCCGATGGCTCCATCGGCCAGATGATGGAGCCGGTGCAGTTTGCGGCGCCCCGCCCGGTGCCGCCCCCGGCCGGCTGGTGCGTCACGGGCACGGCCGAGACGCGCCACAACCTGATCAAATCCATCTTCCTGGAGCCGGAACTCCAGGAGACCTTCGTCCGCAAGCTGGAGGCCAAGTACCTGGAAGCCGAACGGGTGGAGGCGCGCGCCGAGTGCTGGCGCACGGACGACGCCGAAATCGTCCTCATCGGTTACGGCATTGTGGGACGGATTCTGAAAGCCACGGTCGAACTGGCCCGCGCCGCCGGCATCCGCGCCGGGTTGCTTCGGCCCATCACCCTGTACCCGTTTCCCGTGGAAGCCATCCGCGCCCTCAGCCGCCAGGCTAAGGCGTTTGTCGCGGTGGAGCTGAGCACCGGGCAGATGGTGGACGATGTCCGCCTGGCGCTGGGGGGCAGCCGACCGGTGGAATTCTTCGGACGCGTGGGCGGCGTGGTTCCCAGCGCCGAGGAGGTTCTGGAGTTTGTCGAGCGGAAATTCGGCGTCGCCGCCGGGGAGGTGCTCGCCCATGTCTAGCTCCACGGTTCCCGGATTCGCCATCTCGCACGGCAGATCCGAGCTTTTCTACAGCCGCTTCGAACGCAAGGCCGACGGCCAGCACCAGACGCACTACTGCCCGGGCTGCGGCCATGGGATCGTGACCAAACTGCTGGCCCGCGCGCTGGACGAATTGGGGCTTCAGGAGCGCACCGTGCTGGTCAGCCCGGTGGGCTGCTCGGTGTTCGGCTACTACTACTTCGACGTTGGCAACATTTCGGCGTCCCACGGCCGCGCCTCCGCGGTGGCCACGGGAGTGAAGCGCAGCCGCCCGGACAGCATCGTGATCTCCTACCAGGGCGATGGCGACCTGGCCGCCATCGGCACCGCCGAAATCGTGCATGCCGCCAACCGCGGCGAGCCCATCACCGTCATCTTCGTCAACAACGGCATCTACGGCATGACCGGCGGGCAGATGGCGCCCACCACGCCGCTCGGCAAGAAAAGCACCACTTCGCCGCTGGGACGCTCCGCCACCAACGAGGGATACCCGTTGAAGGTCTGCGAGCTGCTGGCCACGCTGAATGCCCCGGTTTTCCTGGAGCGCGTCGGGCTGGGCAATAACAAGCAGATCATGACCGCCGCCAGGGTGATCCGGCGCGCGGTCGAGATCCAGGCGCGCGGCCTGGGCTTCTCGCTAGTGGAAGTGCTGTCGCCCTGCCCCACCATCTGGAAGCTGGATCCGGTGGAGGCGCAGCGTTTCGTGCGCGAGGACATGGCGTCGGTTTTCCCGCTGGGCAACCTGCGCGACATCACGGCGACGGCCACGCCGCGGCCCGCCCCGGCGCCGGCGCCCGCCCCCGAGGAACTGCCCAGGCTGCTCGACCTGGTGAACGGCGCGGCCGCCGAATCCGCCAAACCGGCGGATCGCAGTCCGGCCAGGAGCCTGGATGTGCGGGTTCGCGTGGCCGGTTTCGGTGGCCAGGGCGTTCTGATGCTGGGCGAAGTGCTGGCCGAAGCCGGCCTGGATTCCGGCTGCGAAGTCTCCTGGCTGCCGTCCTACGGCCCGGAGATGCGCTCGGGAACGTCCAACTGCAGCGTCCGCCTGGCGAGCCAACCGATTGATTCGCCCATGGTGTCGCGGCCTAACGTGCTGCTGGCGCTGAACGAACCCTCGCTGCGCAAGTTTCTGGCCTCGCTCGAACCCGGCGGCATCGTCCTTTATAACGACGACGCCTTCCCCGCCGACTGCGTCCGCCGCGACGTGCGCGCCGTGGCCCTTCCGTTCACGCGCATGGCCGACGGATTGGGCAACGCCAAAGCCGGCAACATCGTGATGCTGGGCGCCCTGATGGAAGCCACCGGCCTGCTGGACGACGAAGCCGTCAAAGGCGCGCTCCGCCGGCTGGTGAAAACCCAGAAGTGGTACGACCTGGACCTCGCCGCCCTGGAACTGGGCCGCGAGGAAATGCGCAAGTGCGCCGTGCCGGTGAGCGAAGACTACCTGTGGGGCGTGTAAGCGCCCCGCCGTCCCGTCCAAGAAACGCCCATCGGCCGCGCATGTAAGCGGTGCGTATGCGATCGTATTCGAAGCGATAACAGACGAATACATCGGCAATAAATGCGGTACTTTCCTGTCCCACTCCCCCCAAGAATACTGCCGAATACTCCTAATTGCGACTTGTGGGGAGGCTTTCAGACGTCCTAGTATCGGATGAGACGGTTGACCACGAATGTCCGGCGAACCTATCCTCCACGATGGCTCATTTCCATGGTTCGCTCTGCGCGTTCGCTCCCGCGCCGAACAACTGGTGGGGACGTCTCTCATCGGCAAGGGATATGAAATATTCCTCCCGACTTACCTGGAGTGCCGCCGGTATTCCAGTTGCGTCAAAAAAGTGGATGCCGCGCTCTTTCCCGGCTACCTGTTCTGCCGCCTGGATGTGAACCACCGCCTGCCCGTGCTCTCCACCACCGGCGTGGAACACATCGTAGCCTGTGCGGGCGTGCCCCATCCCATAGAGGAATCCGAGATTGCCGCCATTCGTACGGTGGTCGGGTCGCAACTGCCCGCCATGCCTTGGCCCTACTTGAGAGTGGGGAACGCCGTGCGCATCGAGTTTGGCCCCTTGAAAGGCCTGGAGGGACTGGTGGTTACCGAGAAGAGCCGCCAGCGCCTGGTGCTTTCGGTGCACCTGCTGCAGCGCTCGGTCTCGGTCGAGATCGAGCGTACCTGGGTACGTCCCCTGGCCGCGGCCGCCAGCGTTCGCGCGGCCCTGGCCGCTCCGCCGCGCATCGCTCCGTCATGAACGCGGCGGGAGCCTCGCCACGCGCGCCTAAGTGACGCAGGCCAACTTATTCGATCTCGTAGTGCTTGAGTATCTCGCCCCAGGCACCGCGGGATTTGAGGAGTAACTCGACCACCTCGCGCACCGCGCCGGCGCCTCCGCGGGCCTTAGTCACATAGTGGGCCTGCCGCTTCACTTCCTCGCGCGCGTTGGCGGTGGCTATGGCCAGGCCCACGCGGTGCATGATGACGGCGTCGGTGAGGTCGTCGCCGATGTAAGCCACCTGGCTGGGATCCAGCTTGGCGTCGGCCAGGATCTCTTCGAGAATCGGCACCTTCTCGATGTGGCCCTGATAGACGTAGGCCATCTTGCACTGGCGCGCGCGTTCCTCCGTGGCGGGCGACTGGCGTCCGCTGATGACGCCGGTCCGGATGCCCTGCCAGCTCAACCACTGCAGGCCGATGCCGTCCTGCGAGTCGAAGCCCTTGGTCTCGACCACCTTGCCGTCGGGGCCGGGGACGTTGAACAGGTGGCCGTCGGTAAGGACACCATCCACGTCCATCAGGAGCAGCTTCACCTGGGAAGCCAGTTGGGTAACTTGATCGCTGTCGCTCATTGCACGGTTCCAGTTCGCCACGCCCCGCCCTATCGTTGAATCCTCGCCGAGCCGCCCTTGGCAAACGCGCGCACCTGGTCTACGGTCGCCATGGTGGTGTCTCCTGGGAAGGTGGTCAGCAGCGCGCCGTGAGCCCAGCCGAGCCGGACAGCCTGCTCCGGGGTTTCGTTGGTCAGCAGGCCGTAGATGAAGCCCGAGGCGTAACCATCGCCGCCGCCCACGCGGTCGTACACGTCCAGCTCGGCGGTGGGCGAAACCACCGTCTGGCCGTCGATCCAGGCCACCGCGCCCCAGCTATGGCGGTTGGTGGAGTGGACTTCCCGCAGCGTGGTGGCCACGATCTTCACCTGCGGGTGCTTCCTGGCGACCTGGTCCATCATGCCGAAGAACGCGCTGGGATCCAGCTTGGATTTCGCCCCCACATCCTGGCCGGGAATTCCCAAACCCTTCTGCAGGTCCTCTTCGTTGCCCACCAGCACGTCGACGTTCCTCACGATGCGGTCGAGCACTTCGACGGCGCGCTGTTCGCCGCCGGAAATGGCCCACAGCTTGGCGCGGTAGTTGAGGTCGAAGGAGCAGACGGCCCCGGCGGCCTTGGCGGCCTGCATGCCTTCGATGATGACTTCGGCGGTGGTCTCCGAGAGCGCCGCGAAAATGCCGCCGCTGTGGAACCAGCGCACGCCGCCCGAGAAGATGGCCTTCCAATCGAAATCGCCCGGCTTCAGGAGCCCGGCGGCTTCGTTGGAGCGGTTATAGAACACCACCGGGGCGCGCACGCCATGGCCGCGGTCGCTGTACACCGTGGCCATGTTGGGACCGCGCACGCCATCGTGCTTGAAGTGTTTGTAGAAGGGCCGCACGCCCATGGCCCTGACACGCTCGGCGATCAGGTCGCCAACCGGATAATTCACCATGGCGGTGGCGATTCCGGTCTTCATGCCGAAGCAGTCCGAAAGGTTGGCGGCGCAATTGAACTCGCCGCCGGAGACGTGGATCAGGCACTCGGTGGCTTTGCGGAACGGCACGATGCCGGTATCCAGGCGATGGACGAGGGCGCCCAGCGAAACGAAGTCCAGGGCGCCGTCGGGACGAATGTTCAGACCATGACTCATGTAAGATCTCCTAACGTGACTCCGGGCAAGCTATTCGATGCCCCAGGCTACACCACGTACTGGCCCGCCGCGACGTTGCCGCCCTTGCCGGTCCAGTTGGTGTGGAAGAACTTGCCGCGCGGCTGGTCGACGCGCTCGTAGGTGTGCGCGCCGAAGTAATCGCGCTGGGCCTGCAAAAGGTTGGCCGGCAGACGCTGGCTGCGAAAACCGTCGAAGAACGCGAGCGCGGTGGTGAAGGCCGGAACCGGCACGCCGGCTTGGACGGCGGTCGAAATGGCCCGCCGCCAGGAACCCTGGCAGCGCTCGATGACGCCCTGGAAATAGGGGTCCAGCAGCAGGTTGGGAAGCGCCGGGTCGTTGCCGAACGCGTCCTTGATTTTGCCCAGAAAGGCCGAGCGGATGATGCAGCCGGCGCGCCACACCATGGCGATGCTGCCGTAGTTCAGGTTCCAGTGGTATTCCTTGGCGGCTTCCCGGAGCAGCATGAAACCCTGCGCGTAGGAGACGATCTTGGAAGCCAGCAGGGCCTGCCGGATGTCCTCGATGAAGGCTTCGCGATCGCCCGTGAACCGGAACTGCGGCCCCAGGAGAATCTTCGATGCGGCCACGCGGTCGTTCTTCAGCGCGCTGAGGCAGCGGGCGTAGACGGCTTCGCCGATGAGCGTCAGCGGCATGCCGAGATCGAGCGAGCTGATGCTGGTCCACTTGCCGGTGCCTTTCTGGCCGGCGGTGTCCAGGATCTTGTCCACCACGTACTCGCCGGCTTCATCCTTGAAACCCAGGATGTCGCGCGTGATTTCGATCAGGTAGCTGTCCAGTTCGCCCTTGTTCCACTCCGCGAAGCAGGCGTGCATCTCTTCGTTGGAGAGCCCCAGGCCTTCCTTCATGAGCTGGTAGGCTTCGCAGATGAGCTGCATGTCGCCGTACTCGATGCCGTTGTGAACCATCTTCACGTAGTGGCCGGCGCCGTCCTCGCCCATCCAGTCGCAGCAGGGTTCGCCGGCGGGCGTCTTGGCGCAGATGGCCTGAAAAATGTCCTTCACCAGCGGCCATGCGGCGGGGCTGCCGCCGGGCATCATGGCGGGGCCGAAACGCGCGCCTTCCTCGCCGCCGGAGACGCCCGTGCCGACATACAACATGCCTTTGGATTCCAGGTACTTCGTGCGGCGGATGGTGTCGGGGAAGTGCGAGTTGCCGCCGTCGATGATGAGATCGCCGGGCTCCAGGCAGGGCAGAACCAGCTCGATGAAGTCGTCCACCGCCTGTCCCGCCTTGACCATCAACATGACCTTGCGAGGCCGCTTGAGAAGGCCGGCCATCTCCTGGATGGAGTGGGCGCCGAGAATGGTCTCGCGGCCCTTGGCGGCGTCGTTCAGAAAATCGCCGACCTTGGAGGTCGTGCGATTGTACGCCACCACGGTGTAGCCGTGGTCGTTCATGTTGAGAATCAGGTTCTGGCCCATCACGGCCAGACCGATTAGTGCGATATCTGCTTTTTGTTCCATGAGGTTGACTTTCGCGGGAAAGGGATTCCAGATGTCAATCTCTCTTATAGCACGCATCGCGCGCCGGACCCAAGCGGGACGCGCCGATCAGCGATCCGCCGCGGAAACGGCGGCGGCGGGAACCGCGCTTGCCGGGACTCGGAAATCCAGAATGTACCGCTGCATGGCACGCTCGAAAACGCTCAAGCCGTGGCTTTTGGCTTCGGCGAGAGCCTGGCGGTTCCGCCAGTGCTCGAAGGCGATGCGGTAGCAGGCGATTACGGTGCCGGTACGGTCGGCGCCGCGCCGGCAGTGAACGAAGACCGGACCGGCGGTCTCGTCGGCCAGCACCGCCAGCACCAGCGCGATCTGCGCGTCGGTCGGCGCTCCCAGGTCGTCCATGGGGATGTTGATGAAGCGCATGCCCGCCGCGCTGACGAGCTTCTCTTCGCCGGCTACTTCGCCGGATTCCCGGCGCAGATCGATCACCGTCTTGACGCCCAGCCCGGCGATAAACTTGAATCCGTAATCCGACGGCTGGCCGCCGCGATAGATGCGGCCGTTGACCTGCTGGAAGTTGGGCACGCCGTTGGCCGCGGGCGCTACTGCCGCTCCAGGGCCAATGGCCAGGAATCCCGCGAGTAGCCGGACCAGTTGCATGCCTGCACCTGTACCAATTGTATCCTGTTACCTTCTGGTTATGCGGTCATCCAACTTCTTTCGCCGGCCGGCGCTGGTTGGCGCGCTGGCCATAGCGGCGGTGCTGGCGGCCCAGGTGGAACCGGCCTACCGGTCGAAGGTGTGGGTGGCGGACAACGGGGACGGGACCTATCGCAATCCCATACTGCACGCGGATTACTCCGACCCCGACGTGCTCCGCATCGGCGAAGACTACTACCTCACCGCGTCCAGCTTCAACGCCGTGCCGGGCCTGCCCATTCTGCATTCCAAAGACCTGGTGAACTGGGAACTGATCGGGCACGCCTTCGCCGCCCAACCCCCGCTGGAGGTGTACCGCAAGCCGGGACACGGCAACGGCGCGTGGGCGCCCTCCATCCGGCGGCACAACGGCGAGGTCTACATTTTCTATCCCGATCCGGATTTCGGCATCTACATGGTCAAGGCCAAAACCCCGGCCGGTCCGTGGAGCGAGCCCCTGCTGGTCAAACGCGCCAGGGGTTGGATCGATCCCTGTCCGCTCTGGGACGACGACGGCAAGGCCTACCTGGTGAACGCGCTGGCGGCCAGCCGTTCGGCGATGGGAAGCACGCTGCTGGTGAGCCGCATGGACCCGGATGGAACCAGGCTGCTGGACGACGGCGTGCTGGTCTTCGACGGGCACTCGGAGGATCCCACGGTGGAGGGTCCGAAGTTTTACAAGCGGAACGGCTACTACTACATTTTCGCGCCCGCCGGCGGGGTGCCGCGCGGCTGGCAACTGGCGCTCCGCTCGAAAAGCGTCTACGGTCCCTACCAGAGAAGGGTGGTGCTCCAGCAAGGGAAAACGGCCATCAACGGCCCGCACCAGGGCGGCTGGGTGGACACCCCCGCGGGCGAGTGCTGGTTCGTGCATTTCCAGGACAAGGGGCCGTACGGCCGCGTGGTGCATCTCCAGCCCATGAAGTGGGTGGACGATTGGCCGGTGGTGGGCGACCGGGGCGAGCCAGTCGAGAAGTTCCGGAAGCCCAACGTGGGACGCGCCTGGCCCATCCTGACGCCGGCGGAATCGGACGAATTCAACGGCGGCCAAATCGGACTGCAATGGCAGTGGCACGCCAATCCGCAACCCGGCTGGGCGTTTCCCTCTCCGGCGCTGGGCGCGCTGCGAATGTACGCCATTCCGCGCCCGGAAGGCTTCCGGAACTTCTGGGACGTGCCCAACCTGCTGCTGCAGAAATTCCCCGCGCCGGAATTCACCGCTACCGCCAAACTCTCCTTCACGGCCATGGCCGATGGCGACCAGACCGGGCTGATCGCGATGGGCATGGACTACGCTTACATCGGCGTGAGGAAAACGGCCGGCGGCCTGGCTGTTTCCGAGACCGTCTGCCGGGGCGCCGCCGCAGGGAATCCCGAGCGGGAAGGCTCGCCCGCCGAGCCCGTGAGCCAGACTTTCTATCTGCGCGTGGCGGTGTCCCAGGACGCCGTCTGCCGGTTCAGCTACAGTTCGAACGGGGCGGATTTCCGCCTGATCGGCGAGCCGTTTCCGGCGCGCGCGGGACGGTGGATCGGAGCCAAAGTGGGGTTGTTCGCTCTGGCGCCCGGCGCGGCCAGAGAGTCGGGCTATGCGGATATCGACTGGTTCCGCGTGGAGTAAGGCTGCACGCCGCCGCTAAGCTCCGATGGCCATGGTCCGCTGGCCGAACTCCGGCTGGAACGTTCGGGCCGCCTGAAACGGCTGGAACCGGTAGCCGACTCCGAAAATGGTCTCGAGGTACTGGCCGGCGTAAGCTCCCAATTTCTTGCGCAGCCGCCGCACGTGCACGTCCAGAGTACGCGTGCGGATCCCCGCGCCGTAACCCCAAACGCGAAGCAGTAATGAGGCCCGCGGAACGATCTCGCCGGCGTGCTGGACGAACAGCGCCAGCAGTTCATACTCCTTGCGGGTCAACACGATGTACTTGGAATCCAAAACGGCTACCCGGCGATCGAAATCCACCGTCAGATGCTCGTCCCGGTAGGTTTTCGCCGGTAGGCTGAAAATCGGCAGCGGCTCCATTGTCTTTCCCTCCTGCACTCTGAGTACTGATGTTTAAATCGTACCACTATGGTCCAGTTTGCAAAAGGGAAACTTGTAAATTTTTTGTAAAAAGCAGCCGGCAAAGGCGCTGCCTCCGGTGTTCCCCGGATGCGCGGCGGCGAAAAGCGGGAATCGGACTAGAAATTGCTGCCCTTGCGCCAGTGGACTTCGAAGAGGCCTTTCATGGCCTCGCCCATGCCCTCGTGGCTGAAGACCACGGCGGTCCAAGCCGGACGCGTGATCACCGGATCGAGAAGAGCCAACATGCCGTGCTGGCCGTCGAAGACCGCCAGTTTCATGGGCAGGGAATCGGCCATGCGCACCTGGACGCCGGCGGCGACATACTCCGTCAGGCGCTGGTGGTGGTCCTCGTCGAGCGTGGCGGTCTCCAGCAGGAGCCGGCAGGAGACCCCGCCGGAAGCCGCCTGCTTGACCAGTTTTTCATCCAGCGGATCGACGGCGTAGGGCGGGCGCGAGAACTCCACGTACTCGTCCTTCACTTCCGACAACATGCGCCGGTATTCCGCGGCGGTCTGCGCCGGCTCGCTCACGATGCGCAGGAAGTCCAGCGTGCCGCGGCCGCCCTGGCCTTCGGAGTAGATGGCCTTCAGATCGTCCACCAGGGCCGTTCCGGAACGGACATTGTCGGTCAGTTCCTGCTCCAGAATGAGACGCTTGCGGCCCAGGTATCCGGGCAATGCCAGGCTTGGCTCGACGGCCGAGAACAGCTTGGTCTTCTCCTGAACTACTTGCGCAAACCCTTTTTCGACAAGGCTGTCGAGCACCTCGTAGATCTTCTGCCGCGGGACGTGCGCGCGCGCCGCCAGCTCCAGCGCCTTGAACCGTGGATGACCGAGCAGCACCAGGTAGGAACGCGACTCATAAGCATTGAGTCCCAGTTGTTGCAGGCGCCGCCAGAACCGTTGAAAATCCATTTCCGCCAGTTCTTCGCTCATACTCTTATAACCTTAGCAAAGCCGGGGCTCAAACGCGCAGGGAATTGAACAGTTTACCTCCGCGGGTGCCACCGGGCGGCGGAGCGGCCGCCTCCGAAGCCGCTGCCGGCCTGGCGCCACCGGGTTATGCTGGGCTTTACCCGTATGAGCAAACTGTGCATCTTTCGCACGTGGAGGGCGGTTCTGAACGTTCACGAACGCCGCCTTCCCATTTCGCTCGAGACCGCCGGGCGTATCCTGGACTCGGTTTCCGGCAGCGACGACCGGCTCTGGCCCGGCGAACGGTGGTGGCCCATGGTTCTGGACCGCGGCCTTGCGCCCGGCTCCCGCGGCGGCCACGCAACCATCCGCTACGAGGTCGCCGAGTATGTGCCCGGACGGCGGGTCGAATTCGAATTCCGGCCCATGCCGCGCCTTCCTTTGTTTCGCGGGCGGCACTATTTCGAAGTGCTGGCGCGCGGCGGCGCAACCATCCTGCGCCACACCATAGACGTGGACACCGATTTCAAAACCTGGGTGCAGTGGAAACTGGTGATCGAGCACCTCCACGATGCGCTCCTCGAAGACGCCTTCGACAAGGCCGAGCAAAGCGCCGGCGTGCCCTCGCCGCATCGCTCCCGATGGCCTCTCCGCGTACGCTTCCTGCGCTGGCTGCTGGCTCGAAAATCCGCCAAAGCGCCGGCGGCCGGCGGATCGGGGTAACCAGCCGCGGTTGCGCGCGCGCCGTTATCATATTCGGGGAGTCGTGTGCCGCACCCCGGCGGCAACAAGGAGAGACACGGAATGGAAATCACACGGCGTGACGCGCTCGGACTTCTGGCGAGTACGGCAGCGGCAGCCGCCCAGCAGCAGGCGGGCGCCCAAACGGCGGGCGCGGACGCGGTATCCATCCATTGGTTGGGCGGCGCGCCGCCACCCGTGGAGAGCGGCGTCAGCTTCGGCGTGCCGTGGCCGCGCGGCGAGGTTCGCAAGGAGCAGACGTTTGCGTTGACCGCCGCGGACGGGTCCGCGTTGCCGCTCGAGAGCTGGACGCTGGCCTACTGGCCCGACGGGTCCATCAAGTGGACCGGCTTCGCCACCGTGGCGGGACCGGCGTCCTCGGGAGCGCTCCAGGTGGCGCCCGGCTCTCCGGCCGCACCCGCGCAGGCGGTGAAGGTCGCGGAAACCGGCGCCTCGGTGGCCATCGATACCGGCAAGCTGCAATGCCGCGTTCCCCGCTCGGGGCCGTATTTCCTGGATGCGCTGACCGTGGACGGGCGCGTGGTGGCCGCCCAGGCGCGCCTGGTCTGCACCTTGAAGGAAGGCGCGCGCTTTGCGAGCGCGGTCCGCAAAGTGACCGTGGAGCAGCCGGGTCCGGTGCGCGCGGTGGTCCGCATCGACGGCGTACACAAGGCCGAAAGCGGCGCGCGCGAGTGGCTGCCCTTCGTGGTGCGGCTGTATTTCTACGCCGGGCTGGAACAGGTGCGGCTGATCCACACCATCGTCTTCGACGGCGACGATCAAAAGGATTTCATCGCCGGCCTGGGCGTGGCGCTTTCCGTGCCGCTGCGCGAACAGGTGCACAACCGCCATGTACGGTTCGCCGGCGAGGACGGCGGGCTGTGGTCGGAACCCGTCGAGCCGCTGGCGGGACGGCGCCCGCTTACCCCTGGCGGCGCGGGCAACGAGTACGCCGATCAACTGGCCGGCAAGCGCCTTCCCAACCGCGAAGCGTTCAGCGCCGGTGGAAAAAAGCTGATCGACGACCTGGCCACCTGGGACGCCTACAAGCTGGTGCAGCCCAACGCCGACGGCTTCACGATTCACAAGCGCACCAACCCGCAAAGCTGTTGGCTGGACCCCATCGGCGGGCGGCGCGCTTCGGGGCTGGTCTTCGTGGGCGACGTCTCGGGCGGGCTGGCCGTGGGCGTGAAGAATTTCTGGCAGTCGTTCCCGGCCTCGCTGGAGGTGCAGGGCGCGACCAAGGCGGCGGCCGAGCTGACGGCGTGGCTGTGGTCGCCGGATGCGCCCGCCATGGACCTGCGGCACTACGACACGCGCGCCCACGGCCTGGAATCCAGCTACGAAGACGTGCAGCCCGGCTTCAGCACGCCGCACGGCGTGGCGCGCACGAGCGAGCTGATGCTGTTCCCGTGCGCCGCCACGCCATCCAAGCGGGAGACCGAGCGGCAGGTGGCCATCAGCGTGGCGCCGCCGGTGCTGACGCCCGCGCCCGGGCATCTTCACGCGACCGGCGTGTTCGGCATCTGGAGCCTGCCCGACCGCTCCACTCCGGCCAGGAGCGCCTTCGAGGATCAACTCGACGCGGCGTTTGCGATTTATCGCAAGGAAGTGGAGCAGCGTCACTGGTACGGCTTCTGGAATTTCGGCGACGTGATGCACCAGTACGACGGGCCGCGTCACGAGTGGCGCTACGACATCGGCGGCTTCGCCTGGGACAACAGCGAACTGGGCACCGACATGTGGCTGTGGTACAGCTTCCTGCGCAGCGGGCGGGCGGACGTTTTCCGCATGGCCGAAGCCATGACACGGCACACCGGCGAGGTGGACGTCTATCACCTGGGGCGCTTCGCCACGCTGGGTTCGCGCCACAACGTGCGGCACTGGGGCTGCGGCGCCAAGGAGCCGCGCATCAGCCAGGCGGCCTACCGGCGCTTCTACTACTACCTGACCACCGACGAGCGCACCGGCGATCTGATGCGCGAAGTGGTGGACGCCGATTACAAAGCCACCGAGATCGACACTATGCGGGAGGCGCAACCGCGCACCGGGCCGATTCCCTATCCCGGACGCGTGCGCGGCGGCCCCGACTGGCTGGCCTTCGCGGGCAACTGGATGACCGAGTGGGAACGCACCGGCAACACCAGGTACCGCGATAAGATCCTGGCCGGGATGGATTCCATCGCCGCCATGAAGTACGGCTTCCTGACGGGACCGAACCAGCTCTACGGATACGATCCCGCGACCGGCAAGTTATATGCGCTGGAGGAGAAGGTGGGCACTTACAACCTGGCGACTATCATGGGCGGCGGCGAAGTGGTGTTCGAGCTGAACGGGCTGATCGACCACGCGGGCTGGAAGAAAGCCTGGAACCAGTACAGCCGCTTGCACCTGGCGAAGGAGGACGTGGTGGAGCGCGACAACGCCACCGGCAAGGAAGGCGAGGACGGCCAGTATGCGCGTCCCGGCCGGCTGTCGGGGTACCTCTACATGCTGACGAAGAACCCGGCATTCGCCGCCAGGGCGTGGGCCGGAGTGTCCGGGATGCAGGGCCGCCCGCCCGGCGGCGCGGGGCGAGGCAACCAGACGATCGAGGCAGCCGGCCCGCCGCGCCCGCCGCGCGGCCCGCGCTACGCGACCGTCAAAGTGGAGGGGCCGGAGGTGGTGACGCCCATCGACGAGGTCCCGTTCCTGTCCACCAACAGCACGGCGCAAGGCTCGCTCGAGCTGATCGAAGTGCTGGAGATGTGCGGCGACCGGATGGGGTAGGGGCGGACGGCAGAGCCAGGCTCGACCCCCGGATCTGCTCTACAATGAATAGCGATGGACTGGCTGATGTGGGCGCCACTGATCGCGGCAGGCCTTCATATCTCCGAAGAATTTCTGTTCCCCGGAGGGTTTCCCGCCTGGTATCGCGGATACAGGACCGATCCTTCCAGGATCACTCGCCGCTTTCTCACGATCGTCAATGCCCTGTTGCTGGTGGCATGCTGCAACATTGCGCTGCTGGGGCGTACGCCCGTGGGGATTGTCTACTGGCTCACGATGTCGGCGTTGCTCTGCTCGAACGGAATCTGGCACGCCTGGGCCAGCTACAAGTCGCGCACCTACTCTCCCGGGGTTATCACCGGAGTAGCCGTTTATCTGCCCTTGGCGGTCTTCGGGTTCAGCCACTTCGTGCGCTCGGGTGCGGCTTCGATAGGTGTCGCGGCGCTGGCCTGCGCCGTCGGTGGCTCCTATCAGTTCTGGTCGGCCGCGTACCACCGGCTTCGGAAGAAGGGCTGAGACAAGTCCTGCGCCCCGTTCGGGTCCCGCCATCGGCCCTGCCGCGGCCCTGGGCAACGGCACGCTCCCGGCATTTCTGCCCGATGCGGGTGCGGCCGGGCAGCCACGCGCTCTACGTGATGCGCTCCAGCACCAACGCATCCGGAGTCGCGCAGGTGCCATCACCGCGAATGCGGCGACATAGGAGGGCGGCCGGGCGTCAGGCCTGGCTGTAGAGATTCGCTATGGTTCCCTCCCGCTACTGCGACGTTTTCCACAGGTACTTTTTTGGTCCGGCGCGGTTCATTTTTCTTCGCCGCGCCGCTACTATGATGTACGGATACACAACGGAGGAATGATTTGAGGTCGCGGTCTTTTATCTATTGGTTCATCCCGGCGATTGCCATTGCAGCGTCCGCTCTCCAGGCCCAAACGCCACGGCGCACCGGGCCTTTCGTCGAGGTGAGGGACGCCCGTCCCGTTCCCACGCGTTACTCGGGCGACGGTCTGGCCGGGTCGGCCAAGCCGTTGTCGCTGGCGACCGCCGATTTCGACGAAGACGGCATGCCCGACCTGGTCGGCGGCTATGCGACCGGCGGCGGCGCGGGCGCCATCGCCATTCACCGCGGCAACGTGGACGCCCTGTGGCCCTACGGCACGGCCCTGCGCAACGGCACACCGCCGGCGTTTCTGCCGGATGCGCGGGTGGTCGCGGTTCCCGAGCAGCCGGATTTTCTGGGGGCGGGCGATTTCGACGCCGATGGGCACTGGGACATCGTCACCGCGCGGTTGGGCAGCCACGCGCTCTACCTGCTGCGCGGCGACGGCCACGGCGGGTTTGCGCCGCCCGAGAAGATCGATTTGCCGGGCGCGGTGACGGCGCTCGCAACCGGCGAGATCAACCGGCTGGACGGGTTGACGGATATCGCCGTGGGCGTGACCGGCGACGCTGGCTCGCAGATTCTGGTTTTCGAATCGCCGGCCGGCGCGCTGCGCGGCAAGCCGGAGGTGCTGGCGATTTCCGCGCCGGCTGCCTCGCTCGCGATGGCCGCGCTGGATGGCAGCGGCATGAACAGCCTGGCCGTGGCCGCGGGACACGACCTGCTGGTTTTCCACGGGCGCGACCGCAAGCTCTCGCATCCGAAGGCCGTGCGCGACGCGGTGCACGCGCCGGAGGTGACGCGGCAGACGTTCCCGTTCGGATTGCGCGCGCTGGCCGCGGGCAGGTTCACCACCGACGTGATGGACCTGGCGGTGCTCGGCGACGATGGCAAGGTCCACTTTTTCGAGCGCCCCGACGCCGATTACCAAACGGCGCTGGCGGCCGCTCCGATGGGAATCGCCAACCCGCGCGGCGGACCGCCCGCGGCGCGCCCGGGAGTGAGCGCTTCGTTCACTCTGCCCGTCAAGCCCACCAGCCGGGAAATGGTCCTGCGCAGCGAAGTCGCGCTGCCGATATCGAGCGTGGGAGCGGCGCGGCTGACGGCGGCGCTCACCTCGACCAGCGGAGGCGACGATCTGGTGGCGCTTGACAGCGCAAGCGGCCAGCTCCATTTTCTTTCGCGCGGCGCTTCGGCGGCATCCCCGCGGGAACGGGCGATGCAGCTCGCGGCCTCGCTCGAAGCGCCGGGTGGCGCCGCCGCGGTGCTGCCGATGCGTCTGCGGCCGGCCGCACTCCACGCCCTGGTGCTGCTGGCTACGGGGCAAATCGAGCCGGTGGTGGCGGAAACCAGCCCGCCTACCGTCTACACGGTGACGAACACGCAGGATTCCGGCCCGAGCACGTATAACGCCTACAACACCACGATCCCCGGCTCGCTGCGCACGGCCATCAGTAACGCATACAACAACGGCGGCCCGAGCACCATCCAATTCAATATTCCCGTATCCGACCCCAATTACAACTACCGGACCGGCGTTTTCACCATCAAGCCGTTGCCCACGAGCAGCAACTGCAACCAGATCGTCGGAAATGTGGGCACCGTCTGTATCGGGCTGCCATGGCTCCCCGCCGGCTGCACCATCGATGGTTACACGCAGCCCGGCGGGACGCTCCTCGGGGTCACGCAGCCGCCTGCCAGCCCCAATACGCTCGCGAGCGGCGACAATGCCGTGCTGAAAATTCAGATCGACGGCTCTCTGACGGGCCAAGGCCCCGACGGCATCTACGCCGGCTATGGCACTTCAACAGTCCGGGGCATAATCGCGACGGGCTTCCACGCGTACGATAACGGCACCAGCAACTTTGGCGGTTTCGGCGTCAATTTGGAAAGCGGGAACAACCTGGTGGAAGGCAATTTCCTGGGCGTGAACTACAACGGCGCTGCCGCCGCCAGCGACTTCATTGGCACCGGCGGCTGGGGTGTGCCCAACACTGTCGGGGGAACTACCCCGCAGGCGCGCAATCTCAGCTCCAGCAACAGTTTCTGTAACTTCGGCGGGGCGCCGGTTGCCACGCCGCCCTCCATGCTGATAGAGGGCAATTACTTCGGTACCGACGCCACCGGGAAAGTGGCCCTGGGCGGCGGCGGCGTGTGCACCTCCGGCATCGGGCTGATGTTCGGCGGCACGACCGCCGGAGCCGGCAATCTCATCTCGGGGGCCGGAGGCATTGCGTTCGTGTACTGCTGCAACAACCCCTCCACCCCCGATAGCAATACGGCCCAGGGCAACTTGATCGGCACGGACGTTACCGGAACGGCGGCCGTCGGCAATGCCGTCGGCGCCGAAATCACGATGGGCACGAACAACCTGATCGGTGGAACCACTCCGGCCGCGCGCAACATCATTTCCGGAAACATGGAAGACGGCGTCTGGATCTTTAACTCCGCGTATCTGAATACCATCCAGGGAAACTACATCGGAACGGACGTTTCGGGCAGCGTGAAGCTGGGCAACGGCGGAAACGGAATCAACCAGGGTATTTTCGAAGGCGATATCAATGCAGCCGAAACCCTGATCGGAGGCGAAACGGCCGGCGCGGGCAACGTCATTTCCAATAACACAGCGAACGGAATCCTGTTCGAAGGGGATGTGAGCGACACGAACGGCAATGCGTTCAGCACCACGCTGGGAAACCTGATCGGCACGGACGCGACCGGCACCGTCGCCATGGGCAACGCCGCCAATGGCATTTTGATCGACGCGCTGGGTTCCTACCAGATCGTCGGCAACACCGACAGTCCGTCCACCAACGTGATTGCCTTCAACGGCGGCGATGGCGTCAGGATCGATCCCAATTATAACGACACCGTCCTCGGCGCCCTCGACACCGGGCCGTTCGGCTATAACACCTTCGTCAATAATTCGATTTACTCGAACTCCGGCGCGGGTATACACGTCGTCTCCGGGATCGACAACAAATTCAGCCAGAACTCGGTTTACTCCAACTCCCAACTGGGAATCGCAATAGACGGCTTGATCGCCAGCACCTGCCACTCCAATACCAGCGGCGCCAACGACATGCAAAACGCGCCGGTGCTGACGCCGGCAAGCGGCTCGACCACTTACATTTCCGCCACCGCGACCGATCCCAACGGAAACACTTCGCAGTTTTCCAACTGCGCCGCCATGGGGATGTCGGGCGGCAATCTTACCATCAACGGCTATCTGTACAGCACGGCCAGCACCGCGTACCGGGTCGAGTTCTTCCAGGACAGCGCCTGCGATCCTTCCGGCTACGGGCAGGGCAAGACGTTTTTGACGGCCACCTCCGTCACCACCAGTTCAGCCCCCGGCTGCATCGCCAACTTCAGCGTTACGGCCAACCCCACCCAGGCCGACCTTGCCGTAACATCCAGCGTCTCCGTCACTCCTTACATCAACCAGTCGTATACCTACGTGATCAAGGTGGTGAACAACGGCGAATCGAGCGCCGCCAACGTAGTACTTACCGACAAGCTCTCGACCGGCTTGGCCTATACTTCCGGTACCCCCACTCAGGGATCGTGCAGCGATAGCGGCGCCACAATCACGTGCAATCTGGGAACCATGCGCAGCGGCACGACCGCATCCGTGACCATGGTGGTCGCGGTCAGCGTGGCGGGCACGGTATCCGACACGGCCACGGTCACCTCCAGCACCGCCGACCCCAACACCGCCAACAACACCGCCGTTCTCAGCACCACCAGCTACTATGGGTTCCCCTCGATCGACCACTTCAACCCGGCCAGCGGCGTGAGCGGATCGGGCGCGCTGCCCCTGGTCGTCTACGGCGGCACCTTCTATCAGGGTGTCACCACGCTCACCGTGAACGGCACGGCGCTCACTTACACCCTCCTGAGCAACCAGACTTGCAGCGGCGAGACGGTCTGCCAGGGGCTGAGCGTGACCGTTCCCGTTACGCTGACGGCATCGCCAGGGACGCTGACCTTCGTGGTTACCAATCCGGCTCCGGGCGGCGGAACCTGGCCGTCCACCTTCACGATTTATCCCAGCACGAACGGCGTCACGCAATTCTGGTTGAGCGGCGTCCCCAATCCCTCCACGATCAATACGCATTACACGCTGACCGTTACCGCGCAGAATTCCAGCGGCCAGACTATCGCCGGCTACCGCGGCGTCGTGAGCCTCTCGGGTCCCTGGGAGTACTTCTACGCCTCGCCGGCGTTCACCGCCTCGTCTACTTCAATCACCACCTATCAATTCACCGCCGCCGATAACGGCGTCCACAGCTTCGGGACTGACTTTATCCTCCCCGGCCCGGGGACGATCACGGTGAGCGATTCGGGAGTGCCCACGGTCCAGGGCTCCTTCACCTTGATGGTGAATCCGGGACCGCCCGCCAGCTTGAGTCCCGACGCAACGCCGGTTCCCATGCCTATCGGATTCGCTTTCCCGGCGACGGGCGTGACCGTGTACGATGCCGACAGCAACCCGGTGCCGGGCGTCAGCGTGACCTTCACCGCGCCCACCTCGGGCGCCAGCGGAACCTTCCCGAACGGGCTGACCACTTACACCACAACCACCGATCCGACGGGCTACGCTTCCATGATTCTGACCGCCAACCAGACGGTCGGAGCTAACTACCCGGTGGTTGCCACAGTGGGCAGCCTGACTACCCAGTGGCTTTTCACCAATACGGCGAACGTTCCGGCGCATCTGGTTGTCACCTCGGGCAACAACCAGTCCGTTCCGCTGAATTCGGCGTTCAATGAGTTAGCGGTCCAGGTTACGGATGCGTCGAACAATCCGGTGCAGAACATTCCCGTCACATTCACGCCGCAAGTGAACAACGGCGCTACCGCCGGCGTTTCCCCGGCCATAGTCTACTCGAACATTTACAGCATACCGGCTTACTCGGGCATTGCGACGCTCAGCTCAGCATTCGCCAATGGCGTGGCTGGAACGTACACTATTACGGCCAGCGTGGGGTCGATATCCGTCGCCCTTACGGAGACCAATGTCAACACGCCCGACCCGGTGGCGGGCGTTGGGTTCATGATAAGCCCTCCATCGGCCGCGATCTACTCGCCGTTCCCGAGCCCCATCCAGGCGACGCCGTACGATGCGAGCGGGAACCTCCTGGCTAACATTCCGGTCACGTTTACGGTGCCGTCCACCGGGGCCAGCGCGGTTCTTTCGGCGACCTCCGTCGCCAGCGATCCGGGGACTGGAATGGCTACCATAACCGCGACGGCCAATGGGATCGTCGGCACTTACAACTTGACCGCCAGTGCCGGGGGACATTCCGCCATGCTCTTGATGACCAACACCGCCGCAACCACCGACATCCTCAGCGCCAGCGGCGGCACGCCCCAGACCGCGACCACCGGCACGGCGTTTTCGACCCCCCTGCAGATTACGCTGCTGGATATCAACGGCGTTCCGATCTCCGGCCAGAAGGTCGCCTTCAGCGCGCCCACTTCCGGCGCCAGCGCCACGCTGTCGAGCTCCACCGCGACCACTAACTCCGCGGGCGTGGCCAGCATCACCGCGACCGCCAACGCAACCGGCGGCACTTACAACGTCACCGCCAGCGCGCCGAGCCTTTTCGGCAGCGCCAACAGCATCACGGCCGCCTTCGCGTTGACGAATTCCCCGCCAACCCCGGCCAGCCTGACGGCCACCGGCGGCACGCCGCAATCGATGGCGGCCGGCGCGCCGTTCGCCACGGCCCTGCAGGCGACCGTCAAGGATGGCAACGGGAATCCCATCGGCGGCGCCGTGGTAAGTTTCACCGCGCCCACCTCGGGCGCCAGCGCCACGCTGTCCAGCCCCACGGCCAGCACTAACTCATCCGGAGTGGCGCAGGTAACGGCAACCGCGAACGCCACGACGGGCAGTTACTCGGTCACCGCCTCCATTGGGGGGCTCTCCGCACCCTTCGCTCTCACGAATCTTCCCCTGGTGGGGAAGTGCGACATCAACGCGGACGGGAAGGTGAACGTGGTCGATGTGCAACTCGAGATCAACGAAGCCCTGGGTGTGTCCGCGGCTAACAACGATCTGAACGGGGACGGCAAAGTCAACGTGGTGGATGTGCAGATCGTAATCAACGCCGCGTTGGGGCTGGGCTGCTCGGCGACGTAGCCGGGCGATCACCGGCGGAAGCGCAGCTCCTCCTTGAAGGCTTCCAGGGCGTTGTACACGATAGGGCAATCCGAGGCGCGGTCGACGAAACTCCACATGCGGCTGGCGATGGAGCCGTTGCCGCGCACCAGGTGCGGATAGCGCTGGCAGATCTCGGGGCGCGCCTCGTAGACCCCGCACAGGTTGCCTTCCAGAAACACGCACCCTGGGCCTTCAGTCCATTTCAGGATGCGCGTGTGGTCCTCAGGGTCTATCGCGGTGTAATCCGCGACGAACTGGGCGCGCTCGATGCGCAGGTGCCGCGCCAGGCGGTCGATATCGCGCTCGGACAAATCGGTGGTCGACGTGCGGCAGCACTTGGCGCAAACCGTGCAATCGATCTGCTCCTGAATGCCCTGGGCGATGCGGCGCAGGATGCGGTCGCTGTGGTCGCGGGACTTCATGAAGCGGCGGAAGCGGAGATTCTCGTCGACCTTCTTCTCGCCCAGCATCTTGATTTGCACCAGATCCGTAATCATGGGAATCCCCCGGCGCGGCGGCGCGCACCATTCACACGTTTGTAACATACCATGGCGTGCAGGCGCGGGCGCGAGTCGGCCCAATGCCGCTACAATAATCGTCGGCCCTCCGCAAATGACTCTCCTTCGGAAGCTTCTCCTGGCCGCGCTGGTCCTGATCGTGGTCGCCCTCGGCGCGGCCGACGTCTTCCTCACGCGCTACACGGCCAACCGCGAGTTGCAGTACGCCGAGCAGCAGATGCAGGGCCAGGCGCGGATTCTGACGCCCGCGCTGGCCTCGGTCGAGTCTGCCGCGGCGGGCGCCTGGGCGGCCGAAACCGCACGCCAGACCGGCGCGCGCGTCACCGTGATCGGCCGCTCCGGGGTGGTGCTGGCCGATTCCGAGCACGATGCCTCGAGCATGGAGAACCACGCCACGCGCCCCGAAGTCCGCCAGGCGCTCTCCGGCCGGATGGGGACTTCGGTGCGCCACAGCGCCACGCTCGGCGCCGACCTGTGCTACCTGGCCGTCCCCGCCGCGCTCCGCGGCAATGAACCCGCGGTGCTGCGCCTGGCCGTTCCGCTGCAGAGGATCCAGTTCTCCATCGCCGAGGTGCGCTGGCTGATCCTGCGCGCTTCGCTGGTCGCCGCCGGCTTCGCCCTGGCCGTGGCATACCTCATCTCGCGCAGTTTCACCCGCCGCGTGCGCCGCATACAGGCATTCGCCGGCGAGCTGGTGAACGCGGATTACTCCGGATCGCTGGCCGCCGAATCGGACGACGAAATCGGTTCGGTGGCGCGCTCGCTGCTCGGCATGGCCGAGAGATTTCGAGGCATGCTGCGCCGCCTCTCCGAGGAATCCGCGCGCCGGCAGGCCATCCTGGCCAGCATGGTGGAAGGCGTGCTGGCCGTGGACGGCGATCTGCGGGTGACCTTCAGCAACGACTCCTTCGCCACCGCGGTGCGGGCGCCCGCCCCCATCGCCGACGGCACGCCGCTTCGCGACGTGGTGCGCGACCCCGCGCTGCTGGACCTGCTGAAAGGCGTGCTCTCCACCGGGCAGCCGTCGCGCCAGCGGGTGACGCTGGTGGCCGCCAAGGCGCGCGTTTTCGACGTGCAGGCCGCGCCGCTCGACGAAACGCCGCGCCCCGGCGCCATCGCCATCCTGCACGACGTCACCGAACTGGAGCGCCTGGAGCGCGTCCGCAAGGATTTCGTGGCCAACGTGTCGCACGAGCTGCGCACCCCGCTGGCCTCCATTCGCGGCTACGCCGAAACCCTTCTGGACGGCGCTTTGGAAGACCCCGGGATCAACCGCCAGTTCCTGGAGATCATCTCCAGGAACACGTTCCGCCTGGAACAGTTGGCCCTCGATCTGCTGTCGCTCTCCGAGCTGGAAGCCGACCGCCAGCCGCCGCCCCCGGAGCGCATTCCGGTGGGCGACGTAGCCCGCTCCGCGATGCACACGGTGGAAGCCGAGGCGGCCGCGCGCGGCGTCAACCTGATGCTGGGCGAGATGGGCGATTGGTGCGTGCTGGGCCAGGCGCGCCGCCTGGAGCAGGTGTTTCTGAACCTGCTCTACAACGCCATCAAGTTCAACCGCCCCGGCGGCGAAGTCTGGCTGGAAGCCACCCAGACCGACGGCGCTGTGCGCATCACCGTGAGCGACACCGGCATCGGCATTCCCTCCGAGGATTTGCCGCGCATCTTCGAGCGCTTCTACTGCGTGGACAAAGCGCGCTCGCGCGAAACCGGCGGCACCGGCCTGGGCCTCGCGATCGTCAAGCACACGGTCGAGAAGATGTCGGGCAGCGTGACGGTGGAGAGCCGGCTGGGGAAGGGCAGCGTTTTCACCCTGGTGTTCCCGGCGGCGTGAAGCGCGTGGGTTTCCGGCGAAGCCCCGGGGAGTATAATCGTCTTGTGCGGGTCAAGACATCCATCACACTTCCGGAGGAACTGCTGGCGAGGCTCGACCGGTTAGGCCCCAACCGGTCCGCGTCCCTGGAGCGGGCCGCGCTCTCCTACCTGGCTCGTCTGGAGAGAGAGCAGCGGGACCGCAGAGACATCGCGATCATCAACCGCCATGCCCGGAGGTTGAACCGCGGAGCCCAGGAAACGCTCGAGTATCAGAAGCTGCCGTGACACGGGGCGAGCTATACCTGGTGAAGAAGCCGGGATCGCGCGATCCGCGGAAACAGCGGGTATTCGTGGTGGTGAGCCGCCAGGCGCTGATCGATTCCCGCTTCTCGTCGGTGATTTGCGCGCCGGTCTACTCCAGGCACGATGGTCTCAGTACCCAGGTCCGCGTGGGCGTGGACCAGGGGCTCAAACGGGAATCCAGCGTTCACTGCGATGAACTGGTGAGCCTTCCGAAGGCGGCCCTGACGAATTACGTGGGGTCTCTGGGGCCTGCCGCGCTCGGCCAGTTGGAGCAGGCGCTGGACGTGGCCCTGGGCCTGGGCGGCTTCGGCGCGCTCGACCCCACGCCGCAATAGCACGGCGCGCTCAGGCCGCGCCCCCCGGAAGCCGCGTGGCTATGTACCACTACCCGGCAGTTCCTTCGCACGCCGCAACGGTTCTTGTGGGGCAGGTTGTCAACCTGCGGCCGATTGTCAATCGGCCCGGCGAGCGAAGCTCACCCGGTGGTTTGAGAAACCCCGCCCAGTCCGCTTGCGGCTTGCCGCAATGCGGGGCAACTCGACAACCTGCGGCGGACCCCAAGTGGGTACCCCGGCAACCCGCCTGGGCGGCTATCGTCCGCGGCCGCCCAAGCGGGTTGCCGTTGCGACGTTTGCGTCCGCCGTTAGTCACCAGCCTGCGCCGCAGAGCCGCACAGCGGCAAGCAGATTGGGTGGGGTTCGCCAGGCCACTGGGCGAGCTTCGCTCGCCGGGCGGGTTGCCAACCCGCCGCGGGTTGACAACCTGCCCCACAAACCCCGTCCCTTTTGGGAACGGCGGCCCGGCCGTTTTGTGCGATTTGCACAAAAATTTTCGAAAACAGAGGACTTACGGGCCATATTTTGTGCAAATTGCACAAAACGGGCCGATTTCCAACTCACCTCCGCGCAAAATACCAGCCCTTGCAGCGGCGCTCAGTTCCCCACCACCTCCAGCGCCTTCTGAATCACCGGATCGCGCTGCGCTTCCACCTGGTCGCCGCGCGCCACGCCATACGCCTGGTTGAACAGCTCGGTCTTCAGGCGGTTCTCCACGAACTCGCGCTCGGCCGACCATTCCTTGATCCCCGGCTGAATCCCGCGCGCCGCCAGAAAACTCTGAAACTCGTCGAGCACCTGGCCGGTCACCTCGAAATCTTCGTCGATCGAGTGCCGCCTCAGGTAATCGGTGGCGAAGTTGGGAAACGACCCGCTGGCGTCCAGCACCGCGCGCAGGCGGTTCATCGGCTGCGGATACACCGCGTAGTCCGGCTGGATGCCGCCGCCGCCCGCCACCTGGCGGCCGCCGTCGGTGCGGAATTCGGTCTGCCGGTTGGCGTGCGCGGTGGCCGCCGAGAGCTCGAACTGGGCGGCGTCGAGCGGCCGCTGCGCGTCCAGAGGCTTCTGGATGGATCGCCCGCTGGGCGTGTAGTAGAGCGCCGTGGTGAGCGCCAGGCCGGCGCCCTCGCGCAGGTTGAAAATGTTCTGCACCAGGCCCTTGCCGAAACTCGGCTCGCCGATCACCACGGCCCGGTCGTGGTCCTGAAGCGCGCCGGAGACGATCTCCGACGCGCTGGCGGTCTTCGAGTCGATCAGAATCGCCAGCTTGAACGCGTACGGCGAGGCGCTGGACGGCACCGTTTCGGGTCTCTCCGCAACCACCCGCCCGCGCACCGTGAAGATGGTTTGCCCCGGCTTGAGGAAGAGCGACGCGGTGTCGATCGCCGCGCCCACCAGGCCGCCGGGATTATCGCGCAGATCGAGAACCAGGCCGGCCATGCGGTTGCCGCCCAGCTTCTCGATGGCCGCCTTGAGGTCCTTGCCGGTGTTTTCGTCGAAGCTCGAAACGCGGATGTAGCCGATCCCCGGCCCCACGAAGAACGCGCGGTCCACGCTGGGCGTTTGAATCTCCGCCGGATCGAGAACCAGCCGCATGATCCGGCCCGAGCCCGGGCGGCTCACGTCGAGCTGGGCGCGCGCCTGGCGGGATTGCGTCAGCAGCCCGGCAAGTTGATCCAGGTCGAGCTGGCCGATGACGTATCCGTTGATGGCCAGAATCTCGTCGCCGGGCGTCAACCCCGCCTTCGCCGAAGGCGTCCCCGGAAGCGTCTGCAGCACGATCACGCGCCCCGGCAGGATCGACACCACCGTGCCGAAGCCCTTCTGGGTCGAGGATTCCATCCTGTGCAGTTGCTCGAATTGTCCGGGATCGAAGAAGATGGAGTGCGGATCGAGGCGCCGCAGCAAGCCGGGAATGGCGCCCTGGTAAAAAGCCTGCTCGGAGGCGACCGGGTCGGCGGCGTTCCGCTCCAGAATGGCCCAGGCGTCCAGAACGCTCTTCATCCCCGCGTCCAGGGCTTCGCCGTCATCGCCCGCCCGGACGGCGGCCGGCGCCAGGAGCAGCGCGGCGATGGCCAGAGCCGCGGCGCGGCAGTTTGTCGAACGGTGCCTCAAGAGTAATTTTACCGCGTGAACCGCGTGGCCTTTTTCCCCTCGTGCCGGGCCAGCGCCAGCGAGATCAGCCGGTCCACCAGCGCGGCGTACGGAAGGCCGCAATGCTCCCACATCTTGGCGTACATGCTGATCGACGTGAAGCCGGGGATGGTGTTGATCTCGTTGATGTACAGCCGGCCGCTCGCGGTTTCGAGCAGGAAATCCACGCGCGCCATGCCCGCGCATTCGACCGCCCGGTAGCACTCCACCGCCAGGCGGCGCAGTTCGGCGGTCTGCTCCGGCGAAAGCCGGGCGGGCAACTCGACGCGCGCCGCGTCCAGCAGGTACTTGTCCTCGTAATCGTAGAACTCGCGCGAGGGCAGAATTTCGCAGGGCAGGGAAGCCTCGGGCTCCTCGTTGCCCAGCACGGCGCATTCCAGCTCGCGGCCGTCGATGCCGCGTTCCACAATGATTTTGCGGTCGTACTGGCCGGCCAGTTCGATGGCCGCGGCCAGCTCGCGCTCGTCGGAAGCCTTCGAGATGCCCACCGACGAGCCCAGGTTGGCGGGTTTTACGAACACCGGAAAGGGCAGCCCGGCACAGGCCGCGACGCCACCAGGCTGGCCGCGCCTCAGGACCACGCAGTCTACCACCGGCAACATTCGTGCCGCGCAGACACGTTTGGTCATCTCCTTGTCCATGGCGACGGAGGAGCCCAGCACGCCGGCGCCCACGTAGGGAAGGTCGGCCAGTTCCAGCAAGCCCTGAATCGTGCCATCCTCGCCGAAGGTGCCGTGCAGCACCGGGAACACCACGTCGATGCCGGGATTGGCGCCCGGCTCGGGCAGGATGGGGCGCGGCGACCACTTGCCCTGCCGGTCGATGAAGTACTCGCTCTTCTCGTATCTGGCGGGGTCCAGCGCATCCAGGACGGAGCGCGCGCTCCGCAGCGACACCTCGTGCTCGCCGCTGCGGCCGCCATACACGACGGCTACTCTCAGGCTCATAGAATTCGTTTTCCCAACGCGGACATGACCAGTTCGACGGCCAGGTCCGCGGTGCGGTTGGCCTCGTCGACCACGGGATTCACCTCGACCACTTCCATGGACAACATCTTTCCGGAATCGCAGAGCATTTCCATTGCCAGATGCGCTTCCCGGTAGGTGGCGCCGCCGCGCACCGGGGTGCCGACGCCGGGGGCGTCCCGCGGGTCGACGAAATCCATGTCGAGCGAGAGGTGAAACCCCGCGGCGCCGTCCGTGGCCAGCCGGATGGCCTCTTCCATCACCGAGCGCAGGCCGCGCTCGTCGATGTCGCGCATGGTGAAGGCGTGCACGCCGGATTCCCGGACCTCGCGCTTCTCCTCGCGGTCCACGTCGCGCAGACCAACGATGACGGTGCGCCCGGGAAACACCTTCGGCCGGTACCCGAACATCCCGGCCAGGTCCTCCGGGCCCATGCCCAGAATGCACGCCAGCGGCATGCCGTGCACGTTCCCGCTGGGACTGGTTTCGGGGGTGTTCATGTCGGCGTGCGCATCCAGCCAGATCAGGCCGGCCGGCTCGCCGCGCGCGCGGTAGTAGCGCGACACGCCGCCCACCGTGCCGACGGCCACGGAATGGTCGCCGCCCAGCACCAGCGGCACGCTCCCGCGTCCCAGCGCTTCTTCGACCGCCAGCGCCAGCCGCTGGCAGGTGGCCGCGATCTGCGGCAGGTACTTGGCGTGGGGATGGCCCACCGGCGAAGCCTCGGCCTGGTCGGCGGGCACGTTGCCCAGGTCTTCGACCACGTAGCCCAGCGAGGCCACGCGGGCATTGAGGTTGGCGACGCGCAGCGCCGACGGCCCCATATCGACGCCGCGCCGCCCCTGCCCGAGGTCGAGAGGCGCGCCGATCACCGAGATGTGAGATTGTTTCATGCTACGAAGAAACACCACTCAGCCACAGATAAACACAGATGAACACAGATGAAAACCCTTGCTTATCTGTGTTCATCTGTGTTTATCTGTGGCCATTTTCAAAACTCCGCGTTCCCCGGCGTTCTCGGGAACGGGATCACGTCGCGGATGTTCTTCATGCCGGTCAGGTACATCATCATCCGCTCGAAGCCCATCCCGAAGCCGGAGTGCTCCACGCCGCCGAAACGGCGCAGGTCCAGATACCAGCCGTAGGATTCTTCCTTCATGCCGCGCGCGGCGCCCTCGCGGATGCGCTCGAGCAGCACGTCGTGGCGTTCCTCGCGCTGGCTGCCGCCGATGATTTCGCCGATGCGCGGCACCAGCACGTCCATGGCGGCCACGGTCCTGCCGTCGTCGTTCGCGCGCATGTAGAACGCCTTGATCTCGCGCGGATACCCGGTGACGATCACCGGCTTCCTGAACAGTTCCTCGGTGAGGTAGCGCTCGTGCTCGCTTTGCAGATCCGCGCCCCAGCCGGCGGGATATTCCCAGGCGCGGCCGGATTTCGCCAGCAGATCCACGGCTTCGGTATAGGTGATGCGTTCGAAGCGGCTCTCCACCAGCGCTTCCAGGGTATTGAGCAGCTCGGGCTCGTACCACTTGCCCAGGTATTCCAGATCGGCGCGGCAGTTCGCCAGGGTCTGACGCACCAGGCTCTTGAGGAAGGCTTCGGCCAGGTCCTGGTTTTCGTCGAGCGCGCAGAAGGCCATCTCCGGCTCGATCATGTAGAACTCGGCCAGGTGGCGCGGCGTGTTGGAGTTCTCGGCGCGGAAGGTGGGGCCGAACGTGTACACGTTGGCGAAGGCGTGGGCGAAGATCTCGGCTTCCAGTTGGCCGCTGACCGTCAGGTAGGCCGGGCGGCCGAAGAACTCGTGGCCGAATTCGCGCTCGAATTCGGGCGACGAAACCGCGAACATGGAGCCCGCGCCTTCGGCATCCGAAGCGCTCACGATGGGCGTGTGGACGTACAGGAATCCGCGGTCCTGGAAGAATTTGTGCACGGCGGCGGCCAGCGCGTTGCGCACGCGGAAGACGGCGCTCATGGTATTGGTGCGGGCGCGCAGATGTCCCATGCCGCGCAGCGTTTCGAGGGTGTGGCGCTTCTTCTGCAGCGGGTAATCCTCGGGGGCGTCGCCGTGAACCCGCAGCGAGGCGGCCTTCAGCTCCACGGCCTGCCCCTTGCCCGGCGAGGCCACCAGTTGGCCTTCCGCGCTCAGGCTGGCGCCCGTGGAAATGCGCGCCACCACTTCGGCGGGCGCGATACCTTCGTCCAGCACCACTTGCAGGTCCACCGGCGAAGAGCCGTCGTTGAGCTGGATGAAGTGGACGTTCTTGCTGTCGCGCCGGGTCTTCACCCATCCCCGGGCGATGACGGTTTCGCCGGGCGAGCGCCGCAGCAGATCGCGAATATAGAAACCGGGTTGAATCATGCGGCCCTCACATGCCGGCCCTACAGGGCTTCCAGCTTATCGAAAACTTCCAGCGCGGCCTCCAGCGGGTGGGGAATGTCGGGCCGTTCCTTCAGCTCCAGCAGCAGCGGGTACTGGCTCTCGCCGGAGCGCAGCAGGGCCATGGCCGCCGGCCAGTCGATGGTGCCGCCGTCGCCCCTGAGCGGGAACAGGTGGGAGTCTTCCTTGCCGTTGTTGTCGTGGACGTGGGTGGAGCGGATGCGGCTCTTCATGAGGCGGTAGCCGTCCGCCACTCCGCCGGCCAGGTTGGCATGGCCGGTATCGAAGGCGAAGTTGAGGCGCAGGTGGGTCAGCTCGTTGAACTGCACCAGGCGCGCGGGGGTGGAAAGCTGGTTGGGGATGTTCTCCAGCAGGATCTCGACTCCCCGCTGCCGCGCGAAAATGGCCAGTTCCTCGAGCGCCGCGAAACAGGCGTCCACTTTCTCCAGGCTGAATTCCTCGCCGCTCACGCCCATGTGCTGGATCAGGTAGCGGTAGGGCGCCACCTCGGCGATGTCGAGGGCGCGCTTGATCTCGTCCACCATGGGGATGCGCTTGTTCTTGACGGGCTCGGTGAGGGTGATCACGGCGTGCGGTCCGCTGCGGCCCCAGATCTCGTCGTTGTGAAGGGGCGAGTGCAGGGCATGGAGCTTGAGTTCGGAATCGCGAAACCAGTGGCCCAGTTCGGCGATCTGCGCCTGGTTGTAGTAATCCAGGTGCTGGCGGGCGCAGAAGATCTCGACCGCGGGGATGCCGGCCTGCTGAATCCTGCCGAGCAGCGCGGTGGTCAGGCGATGGTTTACGAATACGCGCGTGGACAGATAGTGGTTCATCGGGATCAATCAATTCTATCGCGTTCCGGGCTGCCGTCTCAGCCACTCGAACAAAAAGACTCCGGCGGCCACGGAAACGTTGAGCGACGAGATTTGGCCGGCCATGGGAATCCGCACCAGCAGGTCGCAGTGCTGGCGGACCTGCTCGTGCAGGCCCTTGCCTTCGCCGCCCAGCACCAGCACCGCGGGCGAGGCGTAATCGGCCTCGGTGTAAGCGGCGGGCGCGCGTTCGTCCAGGCCGTAAATCCAGTAGCCGCGCCGCTTGAAGTCTTCGAGCGCGCGGTTGAGGTTGGTGACGCGCACGATGGGGATGTGTTCCAGGGCGCCGGCGGCGGCCTTGGCCACCACGTCGGTGAGGCTGGCGGCGCGCCGTTCGGGAAAAACCACCGCCCCGGCGCCGGCCGCGTGGGCGGTGCGCACGATGGCGCCCAGGTTGTGGGGGTCCTCGACGCCGTCGAGCGCCACCACCAGCGAGGCCGCGGCGGCGGCGTCCATATCGGCATACTTGCGGGCCGCGCCCATGGCGACCACGCCCTGGTGCGCGGGCGTGCCGGCCAGGCGGTCGAGCGCGGCGCGCGGTTCGAAGCGCACCGGGACCGAGGCGCGCCGCGCCAGGTCGATGATTTCCTGCAGGCGCGCGCCGCCGGCTCCCTGCGCGATCAGCAGGCGCTCGAGAGGCCGCCCGGCGCGGAGAGCCTCGGCCACGGGGTGAATCCCGCTCAGCAAGGGCATGATGGAGTGGCTACCTCGGGATAATGCGCAAAGAAACTCAGCCGCTGATGAACGCTGATGAACGCAGATAAGACGATTCCCTTCGATCCGCGTTTATTTGCGTTCATCAGCGGCCCACTGCTTCTTTTCCTGCCAGCACTTCCGCCCGGCCGTCTGGCCTGTGCTTCGGAAAGGAACGGCGGACGGGCGGGCGCAATGGACGGCATGAAGACCAGTATAGGGCGTGGACATGCCTGGTAACACCGGCACCGCTGATTGCTTGACGAGCGGCTTATCAAGCTCAAGGACACTCAGGTGGCTAATCCCCCGAGAAGTTCCCCTTGAACCAGCGACGTATGGCCAGCCGGAATAGGGCCGCCCCGATGGCCGCTCCGACGATTCCGACCCACGAGGCGATAGCTTCGGTCTGAGGAAAGAACGAGAGCACGCAGTATATGGCGATCACGCCCGCGAACCAGAAGAGCCAGCGAGTGTCTTTGGAGCCGTAGTCCTGCTCAAACATCTCAGCCAGAAGAATGCCATACCAGAGGCTCGTGTAGCCCGCATTAATCATCTTCAAAGCTGACAGGGCGAAATGAACGAGCGACTTGGCCAATTGCGCTAGGTGGCTGGCGGGGAGCGGCGCGAATCGAAGCCCGCTGGTGACGTGCGAGGATGACTACTGCTCCTGGGTGGGCTCGTCAGCTCTAAGTGTAGGTACGTCCCCTTCTACCATGACGAAGATCGGCTTCCCACAGGAGGAGCACGGATCTCCAGGATTTTGGCGATACCATCTGATGCTCTTCGTAATTGTCGCGCCGCATTGGAGGCAGGGTCGATTCACGGGCCGATCAAGGAATTCGCTCATAATTGACTGAGTCTATCACCCGTGCTCGCTCCAGTGAAGATGCGTCGCCGCGGCTGGCTCCGCCCGCCCGCGGTTTTCGCCTCCGGCCCAAGTACGTTACACTGTCCCTTCGTGCCCGAAATCGCCGGACCCGTAGCCGATGCGGCAGGCCTCAGCTACATACGCGGGGCGGATGTGCCCCTTATCGAATGCACCATTTCCGAGCAGCTCACGCTGACCGCGCGGAAGTTCCCCGACCGCGAGGCGCTGGTGGTGTGCCACCAGGGCGTCCACCTCACCTGGAGCCAGCTCGACCGGGAGGTGACACGCACCGCCCGCGGCCTGGCCGGCCTGGGACTGCGCCCCGGCGACCGCCTCGGCACCTGGGCCAGCAACTGCGTGGAATGGATCCTGCTGATGTACGCCTCGGCGCGCGCCGGCGTCATCCAGGTGAACGTGAACCCGGCCTACCGCTCGCATGACCTCGGCTACGTGCTGCGCAAGAGCAACATCCGCGCCCTGTTCCTGCACGAGAAGGACCCGCGCGCCAACTATCGCGAGATTCTCGATGCGGCCCGCGCCGACGCGCACGTCCCCGTGGAGCACGATATCTGGCTGGGCGACGAGTCCTGGGACGCCATGCTGGCCGCGGGCGCGGACTATCCCGAGGACAACGTCTCCCAGCACGACGTCACCAATATTCAGTACACTTCCGGGACCACCGGCAATCCCAAGGGCGTGATGCTCTCGCACCACAACCTGCTCAACAACGGGATGGCCATCGGGTTGGCGCTGGACTGCACCGAAGAGGACCGCATCTGCGCGCCGGTGCCGCTCTACCATTGTTTCGGATCGGTGATCGGCGCCATGGTGGCGCTGGTCAACGGGGCCGCGCTGATTCTGCCGGCGGCGGGTTTCGACGCGCTGGCCACGCTGCGCGCGGTCGAGGAGGAGCGCGCCACCGCGCTCTACGGCGTTCCCACCATGTACGTCGCCGAACTGGAGCATCCCCAGTTTTCGCGCTTCGACTACAGCTCTTTGCGCAAGGGCGTGATGAGCGGCGCGCCCTGCCCCATCGCGCTCATGAAGCACGTGGCGGAGCGCATGAACATCCACCGCATGACCATCCCCTACGGGCAGACCGAATCGTCGCCGGTGATCACCATGTCGAGCGTGGACGACCCGCTGGAACTGCGCGCCGGCACCATCGGCACCGCGCTGGCCAATACCGAAGTCCAGATCGTGGAGCCGAAAACCGGGGAGCGGCTGCCGGTGGGCCAGCAGGGCGAACTGTGCACCCGCGGCTACCTGGTGATGAAGGGCTACGACGCCGACCCGGAGGCCACCGCGGCGGTGGTGGACGCCGGAGGATGGCTGCACACCGGCGACCTGGCGGTGATGCGGCCGGACGGCTACTTCAGCTTCAAGGGCCGCGCCAAGGAAACCATCATCCGCGGCGGCGAGAACGTTTACCCGCGCGAGGTGGAGGACTTCCTGCACACCCATCCCAAGATCGCCGATGTGTACGTGGTGGGCATACCCGACGCGAGACTGGGCGAAACCGTGGTGGCCTGGGTGCAGTTGAAGACCGGCCAGGAAGCCACCGGCGAAGAGATCCGCGACTTCTGCCACGGGAAGATCGCCTACTTCAAGATTCCCCAGTACGTGCGGTTTGTGGATTCCTTCCCCATGACCATCACGAAGAAGATCCAGAAGTTCGTGATGCGGGAACAGGAGATCAAGGAACGGGGCCTGGAAGAGATCGCCAGACAGGCCACCGCCTGAGGGCGGGCGGAGCGCCGGGTTGACAAAGGTAGGGCAGGCGCTTCCGCCTGCCAACCGGCCGCGGGGTTGACAGACGGAAGCGTCTGTCCCACATGGCCGGTGGCTTATACCAAGCGGGTTCCGGGGCGCCCGCACTCGCAAGGGCCGCACTCCAGGCGGTGCCGCGGGCCGGGCTGCAAGCGCGCGCTCAGATGCACCCCCTCCTGCGCCTCGCACTCGTATCCCAGCACCGCGCCATCGTCGCCCACCAGCACCGCCAGAACCGGGACGCCGAATCGGTCCCACAACTCGTCCCTCTGGCGCCCGCTCAGGAACGGATCTCCGGGGCTGCGTTCCACGAACACCGCGCGGCGCGGCTGGGCGCCCGCGGCACCGGCTCGCAGAAGATCCTCGAAGGTGCCATACAGGGCGGGACAGCGGCCGGTGGCCTCCGCGGCGGGAGTGGAGGCCAGCCCCGGGTACAGCGGATGTCGTACCCGGGGCCGGAACCATAGGCTCATGCTTTGCAAAGGTAGTGGCCCGCCAAGGCCGTGTCTCTCATGAATTTAGGATTTCGCGTCGCCCTCGGGCTTGTTCCAGTGGGTGATGCCGGCGGCCAGGGCGAGTTGCGTGAGGCCGGCGACGTTGTTGACGCCGAGCTTCTTCATCATGGTCTTGCGATAGCTGCGCACGGTTTGCAGGCCGAGGTCGAGCAGCGAGGCGATATCCTTGCTCGTCTTGCCCTCCGCCACCAGCCGCAGCACCTGCAACTCGCGCGGGGAAAGCGATTCCAGGGTACTCTTGTCGCGGGTCTCCAGATCGCCGCGCTGAATGCGCGTCAGCAGGCGGTCGGAGACCTGCGAACTCAGATACGATCCGCCGCGCGCCACCGTGCGCAACGCGTCCACCAGCTCGGTGGAAGACGCCTTCTTCAGCACGAACCCGCGGGCTCCGCTGCGGATGGAGCTGACCACGGAGTTCTCGTCGTCGTACATCGAGAGCACCACCACCTTCACGCCGGGGCAGTGCCGCAGCAGTTCGGTGGTGGCTTCGATGCCGTTCATTCCGGGCAGTCCGATGTCCATCAGCACCATGTCCGGATTGGTCTTGCGGCAGAGATGCACGGCGTCGGCGCCGTCTTCGGCTTCGCCCACCACGCGAAACTCGGCATTGCGCTCCAGGATGGTTCTGACGCCGTCGCGCACCAGCTTGTGATCGTCCACCAGCACAATCGTGATGCTCATAGGGCACCATCCGGAACAGCCCGTACGATGCAGCCGTTCCCGGGATTGGCTTCGACGGAAAGGCACAAGCCGGCCTCGGCGGCATGGTGCTCCATGCTCAGCAGTCCCAGGCCCCGGCATCCGGCGGCAAGATCGCCCGGATCGAACCCCCGGCCGTTGTCGCGAACCTCCAGGGCGGGCCCGGTTTTGGTGGACTTCACGGCGATTTCGATGGTGGAGCAGGCGGCGTGCTGCACGGCGTTCTCCACGGCCTCCTGCAGGATCTGGTACAGGGCCGTGGCAATCCTGGGATCGAATTTGAGCGAAGGGTCGACGTTGACCCGCAGCACCCCGGTGAAGCGCATGCGCAGGCGCGCCAACAGGCGGTCCACCGCGCTGCGCAGGCCGGCGCGCTCCACGGTGGATGGGTTCAACTCGTAGGAATAATCGCGGACCTGCTCCATCACGGTGCCCAGCAGAAGCTGGAGCTCGCCGATGCGGGGACAGGTTTCCGGAGCGGCGGTCTCCAGGTCCATGCGCAGCAGATCGAGTTGCAGACCGAACGCGGTCAGGTTCTGCCCCACCATGTCGTGCAGGAACCTGGACACCATGTTGCGTTCGAACTCCTGCGCCTTGAGGGCGCTGAGCACGGCGAAGCGAAGTTCCCGTTCGGCGGTGGCCAGGGGAGTGAGCTCGCGCGCCAGGCCGCCGGCGTACGTGGCGCCGCCCGCGGCCCGGACGGGGAACATGGTGATGTACCAGGCGGCGTTGCCGCGGCGTTCGCGCAGGCGCAGCGTCTCGCCGGCCAGGGTGCGGTCCAGGCGGCTCCGCCACAAAGCGGCGGCCGCCGGGTCGAGGACTTCCGCAAAGGCGCGGCCGGCCAACTCCATGGCCGGCCTGCCGAAAACCGACGAAGTGTCGCCGTAGGCGCGGTGAAACGCGCCGTCCGCGCCGGCGATCCACTGACACTCCGGACTCTGTTCGAGAAAGGCCTCGGCAAGTGGTTCAGTCATACCGTCAGCCACCGGAGAACGGGCCCGCAGGCGCGTCTCTTCTATCGCATCGATCCGTTAGCGACGCTTGCGCGCCACAACTTTGCGCACGGCGGCGGCCACATCGCGGGCCACCAGTCCGTACTTGTCCAACAGCTCTTCGGTCTGTCCCGATTCGGCGTAGGTGTCCTGGATGCCCACGAACTCCATGGGACAGGGCTCGATTTCGGCGACCGCCTGAGCCACGCGCACGCCCAGGCCGCAATCCACCAGGTGCTCTTCGGCGACCACAATCGCGCCGGTTTCCCCCGACGCGCGCCGGATCGCCTCGCGGTCAAGGGGCTTCACGGTGTGCATGTCCAGCACCCGCGCCGAAATGCCTTCGCTCTCCAACGCCTCGGCCGCCAGAATCGACTCGGCTACCAGCAGGCCGTTGGTAACGATGGTCGCGTCCGTGCCGGGCGCCACTTCCACAGCCTTGCCGATCTCGAACTTTTGGTCCGCGCCGTAAATCACCGGGCACTTGGGCCGGCCCGTGCGGACGAACACCGGGCCCTGGTACGCCACCGCGGCGCGGAACAGCGCCTTGCAGGAGATTTCATCGGCGGGCGAAATCACCACGAACCCGGCCAGCGCGCAGGCCAGCGCGGTTTCCTCCACGCTCATCTGCGAAGGGCCGTCTTCTCCCAGCGAAATGCCGCTGTGCGTGCCCACCACCTTGACGTTCAAGTGGGGGTAAGCCACCAGGCAGCGAAGCTGCTCGAAGCCCTTGTTCATCATGAACGCCGAGAAACTGGCGCACACCGGAATCTTACCGGCCAGCGCCAGGCCGGCGGCGATGGCCGCCATGTTGGCCTCGGCAATGCCGCAGGAGACGAACCGCTCGGGGAACTCCTTGGCGAAGTAAGTGGTCATGGTGGACTTAGACAAGTCCGCGTCGCACACCACGATGTCCCGGTTCTCGCGGCCCATCTCCACCAGCGTGCGTCCGAAGGCCTCGCGCGTGGCCGGTCCAAGTTTCACTTCGAATCTGGTTTTGGCGGGCATGTTATTGCAGCTCCTGTAGGGCCAGCGTCACTTCGGCGGGCGTGGGCGCCGTGCCGTGGAACTTGGGATTGTTCTCCATGAAGGAGACGCCCTTGCCTTTGACGGTGTGAGCCACGATGCAGGTGGGCTTTCCCTTGGTTTGCGCGGCCTCCTCGAGGGCGGACCGCACCGCGCGCGGATCGTGCCCGTCGATTTCCAAAGTGTGCCAGCCGTAGGCGCGCCACTTTTCGGCCAGCGGCGCGACTTCCATGATGTCCTTGACGAAACCGTCGAGCTGGATTCCGTTGTAATCCACGATGGCCACCACGTTGTCCAGTTTTTGGAACGCGCCGGCCATGGCGGCTTCCCAGACCTGTCCTTCCTGGATTTCGCCGTCGCCGAGCATGACGAAGGTGCGCGACGCCCGGCCGTCGAGCCGCGCCGCGATGCCCATTCCGAGCGCCAGCGACAGGCCCTCGCCCAGCGAGCCCGTGGAAGCTTCCAGGCTGGGGATGAAGCGCATGTCGGGATGTCCCTGGTACACCGATCCCAGCTTGCGCAGCGTGTTCAGCTTATCGATGGGCGTATCGGGATAGCCCGCTTCCGCCATGGCCGCGTACAGCACCGGCGCGGCGTGGCCCTTGGACATAATGAAACGGTCGCGATCCGGCCACTTGGGATTCCTGGGGTCGATCTTCATGTGATTGAAGAAGAGCTCCACCACGATTTCGACGGCGGACAGCGACCCGCCCGGATGCCCCGATTTGGCGGCTCCGGTCATCTCCACAATTTCGCGGCGAATGCGCCTGGCGATGACTTGCAGTTCCTCGAATGATCTGGACATGTAAACGGCTATTCTATCAATTTGCGGCGTGAGGCCGGGTGGCAATCGCGCCTGCGGCAGCCCGCCATTGGCAGGCACCCACTTGGTGGAATCTTCATTCGACCCCCGGGCAGCGCAGTGTCCACGAAATTGCCGGATTCTCTCATGGGTTCATAGAATACCCGAGGGCGGGATGGGATGGCTCATCGCGGTTCGCTCCATTCTTCAGCATCGCGCCGGCGTTGGGGCGGCCGGGTGTATACTGAACCGGACACGGGAGTCCAAAATGCAAGTTCCGGCTAAACCGGCCGAAATCCGATGCGGTCGAATGCTAAAGTCGCGGGCGCCATTGGCGGCACGGCGAATGGGCGCTCTCGTCTTTTGCCTCTGCCTGCCGGTCAAGGCGCACGCAGCCGGCCAGGCGGTCGATAGCTCCACTGCGCACCGGCTGGTGGAAGTTAACGTCATCGTCCGCGGCGAGCCGGGGACGGCGGCCAGTCTCACCCGCGACGATTTCCGCGTTTTCGATCGCGGGCAGCAACGGAGCATTGCGTCCTTCGAGGTCCACTCTCCCGGCGAAGTCCGGCAGCCGCCGGCGCCGCTTCCACCGCTGACTTACGTCAACCAGGCCGAGCGCGACGCCGGGCCCGCGGGCGCCACCGCCATCCTGCTCGACGGTCTCAACACGCGTATCGAGGACGGAGCCGCCGCGCGGCGCCAACTGCTCAGATTCCTGGGCCAGATCAAGCCCGACGACCGGGTGGAAGTCTACCTGATGGGCAGCCGCCTGCGGGTGATCGAACCGTATACCGGCGACTCGCCGAACCCGGCAAAGCCACTGTCCCCAGGAACCGCGGCCGATCCCGGCATCGCGGGCGCCGAGGAGATGGCGGCGGTTTTCAGCGGCAGCGATCCCGAACTGCACGCCTACGGTCCGGCCGAGCGGATCGAACGCACCGCGGAACAACTTGTGCAACTGGCCCGCCACATGGGCCGGGTGGCGGGCCGAAAGAATTTGATCTGGCTTTCGGGCGGCATTCCGCTGACGCCTTGGGACGGCGATCCGAAGATCCTCAGCGCGGAAATGGCGCGCGTGGCGCGGGCGCTGAGCGATTCCGGAATTGCGATCTACCCGGTGGATGCCGGCGCGCTCTTCGCTCCCAGGAAGCGCCGCGCCGGGACGGAGACGCTGGACCGCCTGGCCGCGCTCACGGGTGGGCGGCCATTTACCGCGCCCGACGACCTTCTGCAAGTTGTCCACGCGGTGCTGGGGGAATCGGCAGTGTCTTACACGGTGGGCTTTGAAGCCGACGCAGCCGGCCCCGCGCTGGAATTCCGCGATCTGCGGATCGAGACGGCCCGGCCCGGTTTGCAGTTGGCGTATCCGCGCGGCTACCTGGCTGGGCCCGTTCCCCAACCGGCGGCCGGCCGCGATCGGGAGATCGCTTCGATGCTGACCAGCCCGGTGGAATCCAGGGAGATTTCTCTGCGCGTGGAGTTGCAGGAAACCGAGGCGGATGGGAAACCGGCATTGCGCATCCGCGGGAGCATCCCGGGCAGCGACGTCACCCAGCAACCGGACGGGGCCGGATTCGGCATGGCGGTCGACCTCTCGTGCCATCAGATTTCCGCCGAGGGCCGCGACCTGGGCGGCTTCGACTTTCCCCTCGCCTTGACCCTGGACGCGGCGCGCGCCCAACAGCTTCGCCAGGCGGGAACCGCGTGGAGCCGGACCGTGCGGCCGGCTTCCGAAGCCACCCAACTCCGCATCGCGGCCTACGACCGGAACTCGGGCCGGGCCGGTTCCATCTTCGTGCCCCTGCCACGCCACACCGAAAACGGCGCGCCGGCGGTCACTTTCCGGACGGAGACGAACCTGGCGCTGGTCCGCTTTCAGGTGGCGCCCAGGAAGGGCGAACTGGTGGCCGACTTGCGCCCCGAGGACATTGTGGTCAAAGAAGACGGGGCGCCGCAGAAGATCGCGGTTTTCGAGGGCGGCCGGTTCTACCCGCGCACCATGCCGGTGGAGATTTCCCTGCTGTTCGATTGCAGCGGCAGCATGGCCATGGCCGGGTTGATCGATCCCCACGTGTTCGGCCCGAACCTGCTGGACGAGCACGAGAACGTGAGGCTCGCCATCTACGGATTCAGCGACTCCCTTTCGCGGTTCACCACTCCCACCCGCGACCCGGAGACGCTGCGCAAGGCAACCGCCGGCGTCTTGACGGTGACGCACGGCAACACGCCGCTGTTTCGCACCATCGCAGCCGTCACCCGCGAAGCCGCCGGCACGCCCGGCAACGCCATCCGCATGGTGGTCGTTTTTTCCGACGGAGAGGCGTACCCGGCAGCCGATACCGGTTTGTGGGGAAAGGCCGTCCGCGATGCGCAGGAACTCGGGGTAGCTCTCTACCCGGTCACGTTGGAAAGTGAGTCCATGGAGTCACTACCTTCGAGCGCACTCCCTCAGACATCCACGATTGTGGGGGCTAACGACCATGTAGCCCTGGACAAGGCTGCGTCGAGGGACCGCTTTGCGCAGTTGGGCAAGTTGACCGGAGGACAGGCGTTCGAGGGCACCGTTTCGGCCGAGGTGTTGCCCAACATCCTTCGCTCTCTAGGGCGCCAGATCCGCATGGAGTACGTGGTGGGGTATTACTATCCCGCGGGAAGCGGTTCCGGCAAGCGCCGCCAGGTGACCGTGACCTGGAGCGGACCGGCGCGCGGCGATATCGTGGGGGGCACGCGTACGGTGGTGTATTGAGCCTTGGACCTGGACCGCCCGGAACTGCGCGGGGCCGTCCTGCCAGGGCGCGGGCTACTGTCCGACGAAGAAAACCGCGGTCACGGGGTCCAGCACCAGGTGCACCGTGGTGCTGGAATCGGCCGGCGTGGCCTCGGCCGCGCGCCGGTCGCCGCTCAGCGGGTCCCAGAGCTCCAGGGTCTTCCTGCCGCGCAAAACGGCCCTGGTGTCCACGGCGGTGTCGCGGGAGTTAGCGAAGAAATAGATACCCTTGCCGTCCTTCACTTTGTGAATGTAAGTGAGCGCGCCGTCGTAATCGGGATATAACTTGACGGGCCAGGTGGGCGGCTCCTGTATCGGTATTTGGCCATACATTTGGGGCTCAACTGCCACCAGGTTTATAACAGCGCGCCAGCGGGCATCCGATATACTGGTTCTATCCGCGTCCGGAAAGCCGTCTTCACATGAAAACCACCTTGGCGCGGATACTCCTGCTCGCGGGCGCGGGCCTTGTGCCGGCCCTGGCCGGAAACCAGGTTCTGCTCAGCCTTCTCAATCCGGCCGATGGCACGCCCCAGGCGATCGCCGCCGATTCGAGCGGCCATCTCTTCGTCGTATCGACCCTCCTCAGCGCCGCAGGGCAACAGTACACGCGGGTTGTCGAGCTGGATCTCAACGGTAACCGGCTGGCGAGCCTGGACCTCGCGCAGATGGAGTCCCCCGCGGCGGCGGCGACGGATGCGCAGGGCAATTTGATTTTGGCCGGCGCGGGCGCGAATTATCAAGGGCTCGTTTTGAAGCTGGACGGGCAGCTCAAGGGCACGCTTTTCTCGATGTCGCTGCCGGCTGCCGTCTACGCCGTGGCGGTGGATGCGTCGGGGAACGTCTACGTCACCGGTTCCACCGGCTCGACCACTTTTCCCGTGACCGCCGGCGCATACCAGACCAAGCCTCCGGTTCAAGACCCGTTTGTGGGCACCTCGTCGGTCTACGCATTTCTCACCGAGATTGCGCCCGACGGCAGCAAACTGCTCTACTCCACTTACTTCGGCGGCGACGGCACCAACTGCTTCGGCGGCAGCGCCTGCGTGGGCGCGTATGGTTGGACTGTCGGCACGGCGATCGTGCTGGACCCGTCCGGCGGGGTGGTGATTGCCGGGAACACCGACGCCAACGACTTGCCCACCACGCCCGGCGCGCTGGCGGGAGGCTGCGCCTGCCAGTACAAGACTTTTGCGGGGTTCATCGCCAGGTTTCAGCCGGGCGCGGCGCAACAGCTTCAGTGGTCGACGTTTCTGAACGCTTATGTGGCGGAGTACTATTCGGTCTCAATAAATGGATTGGCGCTGGATGCGGCGGGCAACGTACTGGTGGGCGGCAGCGGTCCCGGCGCCGTGCCAACCACCCCCGGCACGATTCAGCCGTCGCCCGTGGGCGTTACCGGAACGGCCACTTCCGCCGGTTTCCTGATCGAGCTAAACCGCACCGGCACGGCCGTGATCTGGGGCACGTACTTCGGCGGCAGCCCCTTCAGCGGCGTCAAGGCCATCGACGTGGACGCGCAGGGACGCGTGCTGTTCACGGGGGTCACCGTAGACCCGGCGGAAGCGCTTTCTCCCACTACCGGGTTCCGCTCGAGTTACGTGGCGCGGATGACCTCGGACGCCGCCACGCTCATCGATTACTACGAGGGGCCGTACGGCCTGGTCGGCCAGGGGATGGCGATAGCTTCGACGGGCGGATTCGCCGCGGTGGGCCAGTCCGGTGGATTGTGGATCGAGACCACCGCCGGCGGTCCATCCCTGCTGGCCGTGGCCAACAGCGCGGGCGGCGCATCGCTCACCACCGTGGCGCCCCACGAGCTGATTTCGCTCTACGGCGTGGGGATTGGCCCGGCAACGCCGCTCAACGGCCAGGTGGTGAACGGCGTTTTCACCACTTCGTTGGGAGGCTACCAGGTGCTGTTCGATGGGGTGGCCGCGCCGCTGCTCTACGCCACCGCGGGGCAGATCAACGCAGTCGTGCCCGCCCGCGTGGGGAGCGACGCAACCACCACGATCCAGATCGTGACGCCGACGGGAACGGTGGATGGGCCCACCGCGTTCGTGGCTATGACCGAGCCCGCCGTTTTCTCCAACAGCCAGACCGGTTTGGCCGCGGCGCTGAACCAGGATGGCAGCGTCAACTCGCCGGCCAACCCGGCCTATCCGGGATCGATTGTGACCGTGTTTGCGGCCGGCGCCGGTTACGATTACTTCGGCGATGGCGAAGTGGTACCGATCGGGATCTATTCGGCCAGCGAGCCTGTGCTGGCGGTGTGCGGCCTGCTATCGCTGGAGACCGATTTCGCCGGGTCCGCTCCCGGACTGGTAGCCGGGGTGATGCAGATCGACTTCCGCGTGCCGGATCCGCTGCCGTCCGCGGGCACGCTCTTCTTCAGCTTCATCATCGGCGGCGTCGCGACCGGCTCCAGCCAGATCGCGGTCACGCCTTGACGGAACGCGCCGGCGATCGCCGCCCCTTACGGCAGCGTAAACCGCAGCGAGCCGAAAATCATGTGGGCGTGCGCCGTGGTGGGAGTCCCCGCGGGAACGTACCAGGGCGCGCGCGTCAGGTAGGAGTACTGCGTAATGACCTGCAGGGCGCCGTACTTGGGGTCCTTCCAGAACGTGTAGTAATAGCCGAACATGGGCTCCTGGAACTGCCGGTTGGCGGACGACGATCCCGGGAACCCGAATCCCAGATAATTGCCCGGCGAAACCACCGTGTAGTTCTTGTCGAAATAGGTGCCGCCGTAATATGCGAAGAACTGCGATTTGGGATTGGGCGCATACTCCAGGCCCGCGATGCCGGACATGGAATGGATCGGCGAGATGGAGCCGTCGGGGCCGATCGCCAGGTCCGGGCCGAGGCCCACCAGGTAACGCCCGCCGCCGTAGCCGTAAAACGTGGTGGCGATGAGGCGGAAGTTCTTGACCACTTCGAGCGACGTGTCGAACGCTCCCGACAGGCCCTGGGCGCCATGATAGATGCCCGCCGCCGGCGAGACCCGAAACTGGCTCGAAACGCCGGCTAGGTCGAAGTGCAGGGCCTTGCCGCCCACCAGCGTGTCGTAAGCCACCTTGGCGACGATCTCCGGCCGCACGTTGGGCGTGGTGGATACGGTCCCGTTGTCCACCTGGGTGGCGGCAAACGAGGGCATGGTGACCGAGGTGGTGACGTACTGCTCGGGGTTCTCGATGGAAGCGGCGAGCGACCAGTGCTTATCGGGGTGATAGACCACGCGAAGCTGCCCCGGCCGTCCCCATACCAGGCCCGTGAGATAGTTGGAATCCTCGCCCAGGCCGACGAACACATTACTGTTGACCTGGGAGACGCCCACGCGGTTGGGCGTCATCAGCGTCCAGGTCTGGCCGCCCAGCACCTCCCACTTGCCCTTCTGCACGTTCGCCCAGAAGTGGCGCATGCGGAAGGTGCCGCTGTTGCTGGTCACGTAGATGCTGGTGGGTTGGTTGCCGTAGAAGTCGCCCTCCACATAGCCGGTGATTGCGATGGTCTTGGTGGGGTTTTCGGTGATGGTCAGGCTAAGGCGCGAGTTGGCGGCGCTGGAGCGGAATTCGTCAATTCTGCCCGCCGCCGTGTTGCTCATCGGAACCGAGGCGAAGGAAGTCGCCACGCCGCTTCCGATGTTGGTGGAGCGCCACACGTTCGAGAAATCCATAAAACCGCCGGGGGCGAAATCCGCTCCGCCGACGTGAAACGCCAGCGGCGAAAAGGGCCGGCCCTTTCCGTCCACCGTAGCGGCGGCTGTGACCGGAGCCGCGGCCGGCGGGGCCGCAGGTTGCGCGGGAGCGGGCGCAGCGGCCGGCGCGGGCTGCGCGGCCATCAGGCGGTCCAGCAGTTTCTGCTGGGAGTCGAGCGCCTGCTGCGTGGACTCCAGCGCTTTCTGCGCGGATTCGAGCGCCCGCCGCTGTTCGTCGATCTGTTTCTGCTGGGCGGCAATCTGTGCGCGCAGCTTCGCGATGTCGTCCGTCTGAGCGGAGCCTTGCGCCAGGCACAAGACGGGGAACAGCAATGCGAGTGGCAAAAGAGAGCCAACGATCCTGGTGAATCTCATATATACTCCTGGATTTTTGGGTGAGCCGGAGCCGATTGGACGATCCGCGGCTCTAACGAGTATAGAGACATCGCGGCGACATATCAACAAATTCGGATCTTTTGATCCCACATAATCCGGAACCGCATGCCACCAGGACCCGGTGGTGCGCGAAAGCCAGCTTTGGCGAGGGCTATTCGACGCGAATAGCGGCCTGAAGTGCTCCGTTCTGGTGGAGCACCAACTCGGTCGCCTTGCCCTTTTCGCCGGTGGTGAAGGCGATCTGGGCGTCGACGTCTTTGAGGAAAAACTCCTTCTCGCCCTCCGCGAAGATCTCGAATTTCGGCTGCCCGGTAGCCTGCACGTAGAGGTGAGATTCCTCGCGCGTGACGGACAGGACGAAGGTGGGCGTCATCTGGTAGCGGCCCACGTAGCGGTCGAGCACGGCCGGGTCGAGCGGAATCTCCCGGTGCTCCTTCCTGGGCGGCGGCGCGGCCTCGCTTTCGATGCGCGGCGCGTGCAGAGTGGCGCCGGCCTGGCGCAGGATCAGCTCAACGGCGCGGCCCTTGCCATCGGTTTCGAACGCGATCCGGATGCCGCCGATCTTGGTGAAGAATTCCTTCTCGCCCTCGGGAAACAACTCGATCTTCGGCTGGCCGGTGGCTTGCACCATGAAATGCCCGTCTTCCGCCGTCAGGGTCAGAACCATGTTCGCCGTGAGCTGGTACCGGCCGGCGTATCCGCCGAGGATCTTGGGATCGACGGACACCTCGCGGTGCTCCTCGGGCGGACCGTTCAGGGGCCACTGCGGATCCAGGAGATGCAGCCCGATATCGGTCACGCCGGTGACCGTGCCGGACATGGTGAAGGCGTTGGACAGCAGCACCACCCCGGCGTGCCGCTTCGGGTCGTAGCCGATGAACGCGGCATATCCGTACGTCCCGCCATCCTTCCACACGATTTCCCCACCACCCCGGTTGGATATCTGCCAGCCGAGAGCGCCCTGCATCCCGGGCATGCCCGTTGGAACGCGGACTTTCAGCAAGTCGGCGAACGCGCCGGCGAGTGGCGACGGCGCCGGCCCCATGGCGGCTGCCAGAAAGGACAGCATGTCGTTGGTGGTGCTGCGCAGCGCGCCGCAGCCGGCCAGCGCCTGGAAATCCCACGCGGCGGCGCGTTCCAGCTTCTCGTTGTGCCCCACACTCATGCGCGCCTTCATCTCCGGCGAGAGCGCGATGCGGGTGTTCGAGAGCCCGAGCGGCCGGCAGATGCGCGCCTGCACCAGCGCTTCGTAGTCCGTCCCCGCGCGGCGCGCCAGCGCATGGCCCAGCAGCCCGAACCCGAGGTTGGAGTACTCGTACTGCGAGCCGATGTCGCGCGGCAATTCGTAGCCGGAAAGGAACTGATACAGCAGATCGGCGGTGTAATCGGCGTACGGGTTGGCGGGATCCTTGGGCTTGAAATTGGACGGCATGCGCGGCAGGCCGGAGGTCTGCACGGCGAGATCCTGGAGCGTGATCTGCCGGTCCCCGCGCCGCGGCACTTTGACGTCTGCCGGCAGGTATTTCGCCACCGGATCGGAAAGGCCGACCTCGCCACGCCGCGCCATGTCGGCCAGCGCCAGCGCGGTGAACACCTTGGTCACGGAGCCGATTTCGAAGACCGTGTCGCCGTCGAGCGGCCGGGGATCGCCCTTATCGAGAGCGCCATAGGCGACGATCCTGCGGCCGGCCGGTTCGACGATTCCGGCCACGATGCCGACGCTCTGGTGGTACTCGTCGATGCGTTGCACCAGCAGTTTGCGGATTTCGGAATCGGGTGGAAACGCGGATTCCGGAGACGGCTGCGCCAGCGCGGCAGGCGCCCACATCGCGGCTGCGAGGCCGATGAGAAAGAGCTTGTGCGTCATGGTTGTTTCTCCAGGGAGTCCAGTTCGTCGATTTGCGTCTGAAGCCGGCGCATGCAACGGAGATGGTATCGCCGCACCACCAGGAACGCCACCGCGACCAGCGCCGAATACCCGCCCAGGAACGCCCACGCGCGATGCAGATGGCCGGGGTTGGCGAGGCCGGCGCCGATCGTCAGCACCGCCAGGCCGGGGATCAGCGGGCCGAGGTACCACGCCCCTCTCTCCCGCATCAGATCGCGCTGCCGCACCAACTCGCCGCGGTGGAAGCCAAGACAGGTGTCCGCCGCCAGATCGGCCGGTACCGCCCGCGCCGCCCCCCGTTGGTAGAGCTGCCAGGCCATGTACCAGCCTCCCGCGATGCACAGGCCGGCGCCCACCTGCATCACCAGGTGGTGGACCGTCCAGATGGTATGGCTGAAGAAGAGGGTGATGAAGACCACGGCCGCGTACTCCAGGCTGTTGCGGAAGCGGATCCTGGCCTGGTACCCCCGCGCTTTCCTGCGAATCTCGTCCAGTGACATAACGGTAGGCTCCATACTCTGGCATTGCCAGACGCTTCTGGGATCGTCCGGAGGAAGTCGATCAGGCATGTGGTCCCCCTTGATGGAACTGGCGCGCCAGGATTGCCTTGATGCGGTGAATCCTGGTGGCCGCGTTGCCCGGCGAGATGCCGGTGATCTCTCCGATGGCGGCGGCGTCCAACCCTTCGAGATAGGAAAGGATCACCTGGCGGTCCAGCGGTTTGAGCCGGCCGATCAGCGCCAGCAGACGATCCAGCGCGTGCTGGCGGTCCGCGCCGGGTTGGCTGGGGTTCGGATCGGCGACGGTCTCCAGTTCCTCCAGGCTCACCAGCGCGCCCGGGCGGGAGCGGCGCTGGCTGGCCACGTGAGAGGCGGCCACGTTGTGCGCCACGCGGTAGACCCAGGTGCGCATGGAACAGCGCGCGGCGAAGGTCTCGAAACTGCGCCACAGGGCGAAGTGAATCTCCTGCAGCAGATCGCGGCGCTTGTCGGCGTCCGCTTCGTAGCCGCGCGCCAGGCGGTCGAGCGCGGCGCCGTAGACGGCCGCCGCCTCCCGGTAGAGATCGTCCTGGCTGGACGCCGCCGCCGGGCTGATTCCGCTTTGTCCCACATTCCAGGTAGTCACGGGGGGCGGGAGTTTCTTACATCCGATTGTCCGGCTTTTCGGGGGGCGATGGCGCGGCCGCACCTCTTGCATTCCCATAGAAGATGTGCAACTATGGGATACCCATAGGAGATAGCATGCCCGGCAAAGCCGATGTCTGGCAGGGAACCCTGGCCCTGATGATTCTGAAGACCCTGGAAGTTCTGGGCCCGCTGCACGGCTACGGGATTGCGCGGCGCATCGAACAGACCAGCGGCGGCCTGCTGTCGGTGAACTACGGGACGCTCTACCCGGCCCTGCTCAAGCTCGAACAGGAGGGCTCCATCGCGGGCGTCTGGGGCGTCTCGGAGAACCACCGCAAAGCCCGGTTCTACAAGCTGACGCGCGCCGGGCGGCGGCAGGTGGACAAGGAAGCGCGGCAATGGGAGCAGGCCACCGGCATCATGTCGCGCTTCCTGGCGCCGGGAGAACGGCCGTGAGGAAGCTGCGGGCCTTCTTCGCGCGGCTGGGCGGCGTGGTGGGCTCGCGGCGGCGCGAACGCGAACTGGCGGAGGAACTGGAAAGCCACCTGCGGCTTCACATCGACGATAACCTGCGGGCCGGCATGAGCCCGACCGAAGCGCGGCGGCAGGCGTTGATCCGGTTGGGCGGCGTAGAAGCCGTCAAGGAGAGCTGGCGCGACCAGCGCGGGTTTCCGGCCCTGGAGCGCCTGGGGCGGGATTTCCTCCACGCCATCCGCATGGCGCGCCGCAACCCGGGATTCACGGCCGTAGCGGTGACCTCGCTGGCGCTCGGGATCGGCGCCAACACCGCCATCTTCAGCGTGACCGACGCGCTGCTGCTGAAGACGCTGCCGGTCGAAAAACCGGAGCACCTGGTGGTGTTCGCGGGGTGGGACGATGCCATCCACCAGTGGATGTACTTCTTCGAGTACCGCGAGTTCGACGAACTGCGGCGGCGCACGCGGAGCTTTGCCGGGATGGCGGCGACCTGGGCGGTGGATCGCTCGGGCGTGCTGGCCAATGGCCGCGTGGACGAAGGCCCGGCGCACATCGGCATCGTCTCCGCCAATTACTTCGCGGTGCTGGGGGTGGCGCCCGCCATGGGAAGAAGCTTCGGCGAAGGCGAGGCCGCCGCGGTCATCAGCTATGGGTACTGGCGTCGGCGCTTCTCGCTGGCGCCGGATGTCCTCGGGCGCACGGTGGGGATGAACGGCAGAGTGCTGACCATCGTCGGCGTAGCTCCGCGGCGGTTCACCGGGGACATGGTGGGACAACCGGTCGATCTGTGGATTCCGGTCACGATGGCGCCGCAGGCCTTGGCGCGATGGCCCAGCCTGGAGAACAGCTCCGTGCGGGTGATCGGGCGGCTGAAGCCGGGTGTCGCGGCGAAGCAGGCCGAGGCGGAGGCGCGCGCGGTGTACCGGCAGATCGCGCGCGAGATCGGGAGCGCCGCCGAGAGTCCCGACGGGCTGGCGCTGCTGCCGGAAGCCAGGGGCATTTCGCGGCCCCGCGAGCATTTCGAGCGGCCGCTGGTCATTTTGACGATTGTGGCGGGGCTGGTGCTGCTGATCGCCTGCGCCAACGTGGCGAACCTTTTGCTGGCGCGATCGGAGGCGCGGCGCAGAGAGATCGCCGTCCGGCTGGCGCTGGGCGCGGGGCGGGCGCGGGTGGTGCGCCAGTTGCTGATGGAGAGCGTGGTTCTGGCTCTGCTGGCCGGCGCGGCCGGGTTGCCGCTGGCGCAGTGGGGCACGAGCGGCCTGGCGCGGCTGGCGCGAGCCGGGCCGTGGGCCGTCGATCTGAATTTGGCGCCCGATGCGCGCATGCTGGCCTACACCGCGGGGCTGTCTCTGCTGACCGGGTTGCTCTTCGGCCTGGCGCCGGCGCTGGCGGCGTCCCGGGTGGCGCTGCACGCGGTGATCAAGGGCGCGCCGGACGGGCCGGTGGGATTCCGGTTGAGCAAGCTGCTGGTAGTGGCGCAGGTCGGGCTGTCGCTGGTGCTGCTGATCGGCGCGGGGCTGTTCGTGCGCACGCTCGACAACCTGAAATCGCAGGACCTCGGGTTTGACCGGGAACACCTGCTGCTGGTGCGGACCGATGCGGGGCTGAGCGGACGCAAGGGTGAGGCGCTGGCGGAATTGTACGCCGAGGCCGTGGAGCGGGTCGGACACCTGGCCGGTGTGCGGTCGGCGAGCGCCGCCGGTTCGGGGGTGATGCGCCCGGCCGCTTTCGCTTCCTTGACGGCGCCGGGCACGGTTACGCCGCCGGCGGCGGAGTGGGTGGTGGGAGCGGACCAGATCGCGCCGCGTTACCTGCCTACGCTGGGCATTCGGTTACTGGCGGGGCGCGACGTGACCGATCGGGATACGGCCGCTTCGCCGGGCGTGGCTATCGTGAATGAGGCCATGGCCCGGCGCTTCTACGGGCGCACGGATGTGGTGGGACGGCGCTTGCATTGGGACGGCGATCCGCCGGGCTCGGAGATGGAGATCGTGGGAGTGGTCCGGGACGCGGCGTATGGCACGCTGCGCGACCGCGGGCCCATGATGTACGTGCCCTACCGGCAGAACCTGCAGATCCTGGGGAGTATGTGTCTGGCGGTGCGAACTTCCGGCGAAGATCCCGGGATTGCCGCGCGGATTCGCCAGGAGCTGCGAGCGGTGGCGCCGGGGTTGCAAATCAGTGGCATGGACTGGGTGGAAGACGCCATGGACCAGTCGCTGGCCATCGAGCGGATGGTGGCGTGGATCGCGGGCCTGTTCGGCGGGCTGGCGCTGCTGCTGGCGTGCCTGGGGCTGTATGGAACCATGTCCTACGTGGCGGCGCGGCGGACCCACGAGATCGGCATTCGCGTGTCGCTGGGCGCGACGCCCATGCAGGCCATCCGGATGGTGCTGGGCGACGCGCTGACGCTGGGGCTGGCGGGCATCGCGGTAGGGGTTCCAGTGGCGTTGGCCGGGAGCCGGCTGGTTTCCGGGCTGCTGTTCGGGGTCGGTGCGGCGGACGCGGCTACCCTGGCGGAGGCGGCGGTGCTGCTGCTGGCGGTAGTGGGGGCGGCGGCCTGGCTGCCGGCGTGGCGCGCCGCGACGGTGGACGCGGCTTCTGCGCTGCGCTCGGAGTGAAGGTCTCTCAGGGGGCCAGAGTGGTGGCTTCCTGGCGCAGGAGGTTGATCTGCTGGGCGAGCGCCACCAGCGCTTCGGTGCACTCCTGGAACTGCCGGGCGGAGGCCCGCGTTTCGATGTGCTTCAGCAACGCCGCCGCGGAGATGGCGCCCACGTTGGCGCACGCGCCTTTGGAGTAGTGCGCGAGACGCATGCAGCGTTCCGCGTCGCGCGCCCGGATGGCGTCTTCCAAAAGCTGAACCTGCTGCGAGGTGTCGTCCACCAGGGCGGCGAGAATCTCCTGCATGAGGTCCGGGTCGTCAAGGGTGACGTCGCGAAGCTGTTGTTTGTCGAGGGTGACGGAAGTGTCAATGACCTGCACGCTTCCATTGTGAGCGTCGGGGGCGGCCGGGGAAATCGGGGAGACGCATTAGGAACCGCGCGGAAAATGCCTGATTCAACGGAAGTGAAATGACGATTCGATCACTCTGCCGCCCGAGTCCAACCGGGCGCGAGCGAAGAAGCCGGGGGATGCGGTCGAGCCGAAACGGAGGTCGATGGCTTCGACGACAGTGCCGTTCTCGAGTTTCTCGTCGGGCCAGACCCGCCAGGCGGGGAATTGGGAGAACCGCAAAAACCCCTGAAACGCCGGCGTGGCGCGGGCCGCGTCCAGAGCGGGGCTGGGATCGGGCTTGTCGAGGATGTGGGAGTGCGCCGGGTCGAAGTCCTGGAGAAGATCCACCGGGGCCAGCGCATAGAAGCCGGCGGTTTCCACGATGCCGTTCCAGCGCAAGGGGCTGGTGGCGATGGGACAGGCCGCCACACGCAGGGGCTCCACGCCCTGGTAGAGACGGGCTTCCAGGGTGTTGATGGCGCGCGCGTGAAGCACCCCGCGGCCGCCATCGTAAAGCGCCAGGACACACAACGCGAAGATGGCGCCGCCGCGGCCGTAGTAGCGGGGGCGCCGCTCGCCGCCGCTCGTGATTTCGGAACCGACCAGGCGGGATAGAAACGGGCCCAGGATGCCCAGCAGCAGGATGCTCCACGTCCAGGGATCCGGGAAGCCGGCGATGTCCAGATGGAACCACTGGCTGGAGAAGGGCAGCAGGATGCGGACGCCGTAAGTGTTGGTGAGATCCAGCAGAATGTGCGACGCCACGCCGATGAGCGCGGCCGCAAACGCTCCCACCCAGCGCAGCGGGGTGCGGAATACCACGCGGACGAGCGCGACCGCCGCCAGCGCCATTAGGGGCATGGCCAGCAGGGAATGCGTCCAGTGGCGATGGTAATGCAGGTAACTGAGCGGCCCGCCGATGGCGCTGGCAATATCCACGTCGGGGATGTTGGCCGCGACCAGCAGGATGGCGGTGGCGCGCGGGGTCCAACGGTTCAGGCCGGCGCGGCTCAGAAACAGGCCCACCGCGGTGTGAGTGAGGTTGTCCATCGGAACCGGACGCCTATGGATTCTCTATTGTAAGGGGAAAGGGGACGTTGGCGGGTCCGTCCCCGGTGGGTGACGATGCGGGTTATGCGGAGAGGGGGAACGGAGCGTGCTCGCGCACACAGAGGACGCGTGCCGGCCGGGCATCCCTGTGGACTACGCCGCCAAAGTAGTCGCGAAGGGGGTACAGCGGGTAAGGTTCGAGTTCGGCGTAGACGCGGCCCAGCTTTTCCTCCAGCCGGTAGATGGCATGGAAGAAGCTGCCGCGGTCCATGTGAAGCTTCTGGCAACAGAGATAGTAGTCGGCGCCGAGCAGGAAGTGGTACCGGAAAATGCGGTACTCCTCGGTGGTCAAGGATCGCTCGGTGACCCGCAGGAAGTCGGCCAGGTATTCCTCCCGTTTGCGGGAGAAAACGCGGCCGCCGGTAGGCCCGTGGCAGGGCTCCCAGGAGACCGAGGCGGTGCGCTCGCCCAGGGCGACACATTCCTTGAAGCCGGTCAAGCAGGCGCGAAACACCCCGCGGAGCACGCAATCGCAGGGGATTTGCCGGTCGTCGCGACCCAGGACCAGGCCGCCACCTTGGCAGGACGTGCAGGTTGCATTGGCTATTCCGATAGTTGTCGATCGATTCCAGAGCATTTTGATGAACTCCTCCTGGCTCGTCCCGCGGATCCGATAGCCGCAGTGGCTGAGCTTCTGGTTTCACTCTAGCCTGAGGCATGGAAACGTCAACCATTTAAGGTGAATACCTGCATCGTTTCTAGCCATACCCTCAAGTGAGCCTAGATCTCACAGTAGTTCTGTACGATTTGTAACGGTTGATGTTGCATTCAGTTAACAGTGGGTTCCGGAACTCTTTTGAATGCAGCATCAGGTTGACCGAAGATAGGGCTGCAAGCGATCATAGTACTCCCCTATTTCTCGTAGAAATATATCTCAAGGTGAGTAGCCTGAATTTCGTTGAGCTGCAACGCCGCCTGATAGCCTACCTCCGCGAAAAGGTCCGCAACGGGGACATCACGGAACGCCGGCTGGCGCGCATCACGGGCGTGTCCCAACCCCACATTCACCACGTCTTAAGCGGGAAACGGGGCCTGTCGATGGACATGGCCGACCAGATATTGCGGTCCCTGCGGATCGACCTCCTGGACTTTGTGGGGCCGGAGGATCGCGCCGAGTGGAAAAGCCGGGAATGAAGTTGTGGTGGAATAGGATACGGGAGGCGTGGAGGTTACGTGGGCCGATCGAAGAGCGGGCTGTCGGCGGGCGAAGAGCGGATGAAGCGCTTGGCGCGGAACATCGATCTTCTGGCCAGCCGGGACGAAGACCTGATACGCCGCGAGCGGGAAACCGAGGTGTTGCGCCGCGCCGCGGCGGCCCAGTTGCACGCTTTGTGCGCAGCCTTTGTGGGCGAACTGAATCGCCTGCTCAAGCGCAGCGAAGTCCAACTCGACCCGGAGTCCTTCGACGCCGAACGGTATCAGCCGGACATGTCCACGCTGATGCAGATCCAGGTGCGCGGGCGGATTGTACAGATCGCCTTCACGGCCACTCCGGGCCTTGTGAGCACGGAAGAGTTTCGCATCCCCTACATTCTGGAAGGTTCCGTGCACGCCTTCAATCAGCAGTTGCTGGACAAGAACCTGGTGGAGGAACAGCTCCTGTTTTACACCCTGGAAGGCCGCTCCAAGCTCTGGCGGTACTTCGACACGCGGACCTACCGGTCGGGGTCCTTCGACTGGGACTACCTGACCACCCTCATGGAAGAAGTGATCTGAAGCGGCGCCGGCGAGCCAGTTTCCGCGACCGGGCGCCTCACCCGGCCTCATTTCCACAATTCACGAATCCTATAAACCCCCGGAATAGTCTCTAAAAGAGCGGCACAAAAAGGAGGGTATCTGGTGAGTTCCCCAAAAAGCTCCGAACCGTCCGGCAAACCGAGGCGCGGCTTTTCCCGCCGCGGGTTCCTGAGCGGCGTGGGACTGGGCAGCGGCGCCCTGGGATCGGGTTTGCTGGAACGCGATGGGCGGGCGGCGCAGCCGGCCAAAGTCGCGGGTCCGGGCCCCGTCGCAATCACGCTCAACATCAATGGAAAACCGATGGATCTGCGGGTTGAGCCGCGCGAAACCTTGTGTGACGCGCTGCGCAACCGCCTGGACATCACGGGCGCCAAGCGGGTCTGCGACCGCGGCACCTGCGGCGCCTGCACCGTCATGCTGGGCGGCAAGACGGTGTATAGCTGCTCGGTGCTGGCGATCGACGCGCAGGGCCGGAAGATCGAAACCATCGAGGGAATCGGCAGCCCCGAGCGACTGCACCCGGTTTCGGCGGCCTTCTGGAACAACGACGGGCAGCAGTGCGGCTACTGTACGCCCGGGTTCGTGATGGCCTGCAAGGGTTTCCTGGAAGAGCATCCCAACCCGTCGGTGGAAGACTTCAAGCGCGGGCTGGGCGGGAACCTGTGCCGCTGCGGCACCTATATGGGCGTCAGGGCGGCGGTTTTGGAAGCCGCCAAAACCATGGCGCCGGCGGCTGGAGGGAAGAAAAATGGCTGACACTCCCAACTACAGTTGGCCGCCCATGGAATCGCGGAAGGTCATGGGGACGCGGCCCAAAAGGGTGGACGGGCCGATGAAGTCCAGCGGGCGCGCCCGGTACGCTTCGGACCTGAATCCCCAAGGCGTGCTCTGCGCCGCCTACCTCACCAGCCCGTACGCCCACGCGCGGATTCGCAGCATCGACACCAGCGCCGCCGAGCAGGCCGAGGGCGTGCTGGCGGTGAACGTACTTGCCTCGCCCGGCGCCGAGGTGCAGTGGGAAGGCGCCCAGATCGCGGCGGTAGCGGCTTCCACCGAAGAGCAGGCCCGCGACGCGCTGCGCCTCATCAAGGTGGATTACGAAGTGCTCCCCCACAACGTACTGGATGCCGGCCTGGCCAGTATCCCGGCGGCCTTCACGCAGAAAGCGGGAGAGCGGATTCAGGGCGATCCCGACAAGGCCTTCACGGAAGCCGAAGTGGTTTCCGAAGGCGCCTACGGCATTCCGGTGGTGACGCACTGTTGCCTGGAACCGCACGGGCAGGTGATCCAGTGGCAAGGCGACGAGATCCAGGTATGGCCTTCCACCCAGGACATCACCGATTACGCCGGCGAACTGGGCCAGGCCCTGAAGGTGCCGGCCACCAACATCAAAGTGAAGATGGACTACATCGGCGGCGGGTTCGGCAGCAAGTTCAGCCCGGATGCCTGGGCCGTGGATGCCGCCCGGCTGTCGCAGAAAGCCGGCGGGCGGCCGGTGAAACTGTGGCTCGAGCGGGCCACCGAGCAGACCATCGCGGGCAACCGGCCTTCGCTGTTCGCCAAGGTCAAGCTGGCCGGGAAGAAGGACGGCACCATCACCGGCTGGCAGGGCGAGACCTGGGGCTCGGGGGGTGTCACCGGCCTCACCATGCCCTTCAACGTTCCCTACGTTTTCGACATCCCTAATTCCCGCCGCAACCATACCTCCATCCGGGTGAACGGCGGACCGCAGCGAGCGTGGCGCGCGCCGGGCAACCAGCAGGCTTCCTACATTACCTGCGCGGCCATCGACGATTTCGCCGCCAAAGCCGGTCTGGATCCGCTGGAAGTGTTCACCAAGGCCTTTAGTTACGCGCCCGCGGCGCGCCAGGACACTTATCGTCTGCAGTTGGCCAAGGCTGCGGAGATGGCCGAGTGGAAGACCCTGTGGCATCCGCGCGGCCAGTCGGCCCACGGCCCCCTCAAGCGCGGCCTGGGGCTGGGCATCGCCACCTGGCAGGGGAGCGGGCACGCCAGCCAGTGCCGCACCGTCATCAACCCGGACGGCAGCGTGCGCGTGGAGATCGACACGCAGGACCTGGGAACCGGCACGCGCACCATCATCTTACAGGTGGTGGCCGAGACGCTGGGCCTGCCCATGAGCCGGATCAAACTGCTGATCGGCTCGAGCGATCTGCCGCGCGACGGCTCTTCGGGCGGTTCCACCACGGTGGGCGGGGTTTGCACCTCCAGCCGCCGGTCGTCGGTGAACGCGCTGGCCAAGCTGTTCGAAGCGGTGGCGCCCGATCTGGGCGCGCAGCCCGATCGACTGGAAGCCGCCGGCGGGCAGATTCGGGTGAAGGGCACGCCCGGCAAGAGCCTTTCCTGGGAGGCGGCCTGCCGCAAACTGGGCGCCGGGTCGATCTCGGAAATGGGCGTCTTCACGGCGCGCGGCGACGCTGCGGGACTGACCACCGGGGGCGTCTGCGGCGTTCAGATCGCCGACGTATCGGTGGACGTGGAGACCGGCGTGGTGACCGTCAACCGCTACACCGCGGTGCAGGACTGCGGCCTGATCGTCAACCCGCGGCTGGCGGAAAGCCAGGTGCACGGGGCCGTCATCGCGGGCATTTCGACGGCCCTGTTCGAGGAGCGCATCATGGACGCCCGCACCGGGAAGATGTTGAATCCCGATATGGAATTCTACAAACTGGCGGGGATCGCCGACGTGGGCGATATCCGCGTCTACCTGGACATACGGGAAGAGAACGACAAGCGGGGCGTCATCGGACTGGGCGAGCCGCCCTCGATTCCGATTTGCGCGGCCATCGGCAACGCGGTGGCCAACGCCATCGGCATACGCGTGCCGAACATTCCCATGACGCCGCAACACGTGCTCGACGCGCTGGAAGGGAGGGCGTAATGGAATCCTTCGAATATGGCAATCCGGCGGGCCTTTCCGAAGCCCTGGCGATGTTGGGCGCGCACTGGGGCGACGCCGACGTGCTGGCCGGCGGCACCGATCTGATCAGCCTCATGAAAGACGGTCTGCACACGCCCAAGCGGGTGGTGAATATCAAGAACATCGGGGAGCTGGATGGCATCAGGAAGACCGCGGCCGGGCTGCGCATCGGCGCCCTGGTCACCATGGATGAATTGGCCCGCAGCCCGCTGGTGAAGGCCGAGTACACCGCCCTGGCGCAGGCGGCCGCGGGGATTCCCAGCCCGCAGATCCGCCACATGGGCACGGCGGGCGGCGACTTGTGCCAACGGCCGCGCTGCTGGTATTACCGGCGGGGGCTGGGCCTGCTGGCCATGGACAACGGCAAATCGCGCATACCGGACGGAGAAAACCGGTACCACGCCATTTTCGGCGGCGGGCCGGCATATTTCGTAAACCCCTCGAGCCTGGCTCCGGCGCTGGTTGCCATGCGCGCCAAGGTCAGGCTGGTGTCGGCCAGGGGAACGCGCGAAGTGAACGTGGCGAATTTCTTTCGGGCGCCCAAGGACGAGGCCACGCGCGAAACCGTGCTCCAACCCGGCGAGATCCTGACGGAGATCCTGGTTCCGGACGCGGTGGGCCGCAGCGCGACCTACGAAGTGCGGCAGAAGCAGGCGCTGGATTGGCCGCTGGCCGCAGCCGCCGTCACGCTCACGATGTACGGCGCGGCGGTGATATCGGCGCGGATTGTGCTGGGTCACGTGGCGCCGGTGCCGTGGGAAGCCGTGGAGGCCGCGAAACTGCTCGCCGGCAAGCCGTTCACGGCGGCTAGCGCGGAAGCGGCGGCGGCCGCGGCCGTAGCCGGAGCGCAGCCGCTCAGCCAGAATGCGTACAAGGTGACGCTGGCCCGCACGGCGGTGAAACGCGCGCTGCTCGCGGCGGGTGGGAAGGCATAAATATATGGAACTTCCGGGAACGAATCGGAAAGCCAGCCGGAACAGGTGCTGCAATCTGCGCTGGAAGGGGCTGTACATCGACGCGGAGCGCAATCCCGCCGAAGACACCAGCGAGGATACCGCGCTGTGGTGTCTGAAAACGTTCACCTGCCTGGGTCCGGACGACCAGGTGGTGGACCAGTTCGAATGCGCTCCCTCACGCAAGTGCTATGAGCCGTTGTAGCGCCGCCTCCGGCGCGCAGCGTGTGTGCGGCGATCGGGCGCGGGAGCTTGCGGGGGATGGGATGCGCGGATTTCCGGTTAGTGCGCGTGTTCGCGGGGCGAGACGCTGGAATACGGGCTGAGGGAAGCGCGGTTCCGCCGAGCCTTTATGGGGGCCTTGATGGCCGTGGCCAGGATCAGAATCGGCCAACCAACGATCACCGCCACCAGGCCGGCGAAGGTGGCCACGGTGACCTCAAGCGTGGCATGTAAGACGCCTGGCAGCGAAGCGGTTCCCAGTTCCATATTAGGTTAAACGCCCCGCGTGCGAGAAAGTTTCTGTGCCGCCGCGGAATCGGCCTTCCGCCTGCGAATTGCACGGCCAAAGTAGTGCTCTTCCGCACGATAACCGCGATTGCGGCAGGGCGATTCTCAGTAATCCCGCGTTCGCCCCTACAGGTTTTGCGCCGGGCATCCGATACTCTTTCAGTGCCCCGAGCGAACAACCATCCCGAAGCCCGGTTCACCGGCCGCCTGCGCCGGCATTTGAGTCTCGCCCGCGAAAACGGCTATCTCAACGCCGCCACAGCCGATCGCCAAAAGCTGCTCGGAACCTACGCCCGATGGTGCTGGCACTTGCGCATCCCGGTGGTCTGGAGCGAGCGTTGCTCCCCCCGCTCGCGATATGGCCGCGTGCATCTGGACCTCTTCACCACTCCCCACCGCCTCACCGCCGACTGCCAGGCCGACATGCAATCCCTGGCGCCGCACTCGACCACCTCGCCCCATGACGCCCGCTGGGACCGTATCCCGCTGCGCGACCTCGACCGCCTTGCCGCCGCCGTTCTCCGCGCCTCCACGCGCCCCGGCAACCAGCAGCCGAATCGCGCCCGTTCACCGGCACTTCCAGCCCGCCTGCCAGCGGCGAAAGTGGTGTGCTTCGATCAGTCACGGGCCGCTTCGGGCTGAGGGGCACGCGTGGCTTGCGATGAGCAGTTTCTCGCGGTAGCTCCGACGGCCAACGGCGCCCTGGTACGGCAGGCCGTTACGAGGCGGTTCGGATGGGCATGCCGAAGTTCATTGCGTCCTGCAGTTGCGCGAACTGAGCCTGCAGGCGGGCGCGGTCCGCGCCACCGACCGCGGGCAGCAGACGCTCGATTTCCGAACAAAGCCGCGTCAGGTCTTCGTACGATCCGCCAGCCTTGCGTTCCAGACGCCAGGCCAGCGCGAATCCACGCTCCAGCCGGTTGGCGATCAAAGCAGTCAACTGGCGGTCCGTGAGTGCGCGCAGTTCGGCAAGTTTTCTGGCCTCCGAAATTTTATGCGTCATCATGAAAATACCCTGACTATTTATGTAGACGTAAATGCCCGGCGTTTTGGTTTGAAAAATCGGGGGAATGTTTATTAGTCCTTTGGGATCAGTCCAGTAGAGTGTTCCATTGCGCACATTCCGCGCCCGGGAATCAAGCCAGGCCGGCAAGTTTGGAGAGTGCGGCGGCGATCCGGTTTTCCAGAATCATCTCCGGGCGGAAGTTCTCACAGCCCGGGAAGCAGCCGGCTGCCATCTCCAAAGCTTTCCTGGGAATCAACCCGACGATCTCGCTGCCCAACACCCTCACCCCGTAGCGCGCGGCCTCGCGCTCGACCGCTTCGAACACCACGTGCAGCGGCGTCCGTTCGAAGTCCGTCAGGTTCATCGACACCTGCGCCAGGTGGCGCGACGCCAGCATCATGCCCATGGCCTTCACGCAGGGAAACCCACCGCTGGAGGCCCGGATCGTCCTGGCGATCCTGCTCGCGATGCCCGGATCGGGCGTGTCCAAGTTGATGTTGCAGGCGATGAGGAAGCGGCGCGCGCCGACGGCGGTGGCGCCGGCCGTGGGGTGGCAGACGGGATCGCCGATGTCGGGGTGGCGCTCCGCCAGCGTGCCCATCTCTCTGGCCAACGCCTCGAACTGGCCGCGGCGGATGTTCTCCAGCCTGGCGCGTTCGGGCCGTCGGGCCGCCGCTTCGTAAAGGTACACCGGGACCTTCAACCGGCTCCAGATGCGCTGGCCCAGGCTTTCGGCCAGGCGCACGCAGTCCTCCATGGCGACGCCTTCCAGGGGGATGAACGGCACCACGTCGGCCGCGCCGATGCGCGGATGCGCGCCCTGGTGGCGCGTGAGGTCGATGAGCGCCACGGCCTTTTCGACGCCGCGGAAGGCCGCATCGGCCACTGCGTCCGGCGGACCTGCCACGGTGATCACCGAACGATTGTGGTCGGGATCGGAGTGGCGATCGAGCAGTGCCACATCCGGCGCCCCCAGCATGGCCCGCACGATGGCGTCAACCGTGGCGGGGTCGCGCCCCTCGGAAAAATTCGGTACGCACTCTACCAGTTGTCCGGGCATCTTTCAACCGGCGTTCAGCCGCGGCCAGCCTGGCGCGGCAGCGAACCCGCGGCATTCTTCAGAATACTCTGGCGCACCGCGGCGGTTTTTGTGGGCCGCAGGCCCATGGCGACTGGTTGTCAACCTGCCGCCGGCTCTTGGCCGGCTTGCGCGGTTCCTGCACAACACCGCCCAGGGATGATGGGGTGTCCACTTGGGGTCCGCCGCAGGCTGCAGCCTGCCCCACAGAAGGCCGCCGAAGCCCCTCCTGCGCCGCGCGAAACAGGCGATGGCCTCCGCTTCACGCGGAAGCCTCTCGCCGCCGCCCCACAAGCATGCTCGAAACCAGCGCCAGCGCGTAACAACCCAGCGCGATCAGGTAGAGAGACCGGAATCCCAGGAACATGGAGTTGTACTCCAGCAGGCCCCCGCACATGGCGCCCATTATGTTGAACGCCATGATTCCCGAGATGTCCTTGCTGGAGGACAGCAGCGACGAAAAAACGATGCCGGAGAAAAACAGAGGGCTGGTCAATACCACGGCGGCTTGCAGCCTCCCGGCCGCTCCGGGGGGCAATCCCCCGGCCTTGGCGATCCACCAGCCGCCCAAGAGACTGGCCAGTAATAAGCCATATGCCAGGTAACGGTACCGGCTTCCTAAATAGTGCACCACGCCGTTCGCCAGGAAAGCCATCACCATGATGAACGCGATGACGATGCCAATTACCTGCCAGGTATTGCCGAAGGTCAATCCCATTTCAGTTACCGCTTTTGTCTCCACCAGCATAAAGCCCGCGCCCAGGAAGAAGAACGGGATATGGCTGGCCTGAGGCAGTCCGCCGATGAAGCTGCGCGTCACCAGCACGGAAAGCAGTAACAGTTGAAAGACCATGACTAAGTAAGATGCCGGATAAACCCGGCGTGGCATATAGAAGAAGGGCCAGTCGTCGGTCGAGACGTCGGCGCGCACGGATGGATTGCCGAAAAGGGACGAAGCATTCCAAATCCCCGGCACGTCCCAGAAAGCCGCCGGAAGCTTCCAGTTCACGTCGTTGGATTCGATAAAGATCGCCGGACCGTTGGTCGCGACGGCGGCATAAGGCGGTCGCCCGTCAAAAACAGACTGCATCATCAGGTAAATCTTCCGCCCGATGTCGTTGCTCATCAGGGCAAAAGACAGTGAGATGATTCCGCCGCTCTTCAGCCGCTTGCGGGCGTCGCGCAAGCCCTCCACGGTGTACACAAACGAGTCCAGCCGCACGCTGGATGCCTGGCTCAACAGGGTGTGCGAATCGAGCACTCCATAAACGATGACGTCATAAGTGGCATCCGTTGTGCGAAGGAAGGACCGCGCATCGTTGACCACGGGATGAACTCGCGGGTTGGCGTACGGTTTCTCGGGGTGCACAGCGCGGCCGATCGCCAGGATGGCGGGATCGATTTCGACCGCATCGATCCGCCCCGCCCCGTTCCTGACCGCCGCGGACACATCGTTGCCGGTCCCCGCGCCCACGATCAGGACGTCGTTCAACGGCGTGCCAAGGCGGTACGGGAAGTCGAAATAGCGGCGCGTGCCTTGCAGTTCGGGCTCCATGCGCGAGGGCCTGAGATCGACGATCTGTTGGAAATACTGGCCGGCGGCCCGCAGCAGCGGCAAGCCCTGGTCGGTGTGGCCGATTTCCAGGAGTTGATAGGGCGAGTAGATCCGCTGCCAGGCCAGGTCCACCGGCCAGGCCAGCACCATCATGGCGGCGAGCGAAAAGCCGGCGCCGGCCAGGAGCCACGCCGGGGTTCGAAAATGAAGCCACAAGATAGCCATGCAGCACAAGGCAAACCAGACCACCGGAGGGGTCCACAGGAAACTCGCCCCCAGCATCGCCAGGATGCCCGCCAGGCTGCCCAGCAGATTCAACCCGTAAGCCTTCAAGTTAGTGGTGCGTTGCATCAGGCAGCCGCACACTTGTCCCACCGGCACGAAAGTCAATGCGGTAAGCAGGAAGATCACGGCCAGCAGGAAGTAGACCGCCGAGCCGCCGACTATGTCGGTGATCCCCACCCCCATGTTCAGTTGCTCGCGGAAGGGAAGCGCGCGGATCGACGACAGGATGATACCGCCAAACCCATATCGCAGCACACACATGAAGATGAACTGCCATACCAGCAGTGGAACGGAAAGGAACAGGAAGATACGCCGCCGGCCGGCCAGCGCATAACCCAGGCCGAGGCCGGCGAAACAGGAAAGTAAGCCGAAGTTTTTGTAGAAAGCGAAGAATTCGAAGACGGCGGACTGCCAGCGGATCACCGCCAGTTCCAGAAACAGGCTTAAAGCCGCGGAGGTGAGAATCGCAAGGTTAACATAGCGGGGGTCGAAGGCCTCGAGGAATTCGGCCTGCCGCTCGGCCGCGCCATCCAGATACGGCGCGGCTTTCTTCATGAACCCGGAGAATACGTAGGTCAACTCTCTGGCCAGGGCGAGAGATACAGCGCCGGCCACCAGCGTGCTCACGATGGAGTGCCCCTGCGCGCGGCTGGAACCGAACAGCACCGTGCACGCGATGAATCCGGGAGCCAGCAGGCTGACGAAAAAGGTCAATGCAAGCAAACGAGTCAAGGGCTTGATCATCATCGGGTAATATCTCCGTATCTCGATCTCGTTCCGCAAGCTTCGCGTGGAAGCTGTGGAAGTGGGGCCTCCGGGAGCAGGCCCGTGGCGTGGGCGCGGTCAGAATGCCCCGATTGTAGCACGGCATTCCGATCGGCGATGGCGGGTTTGCCGTGCGGGTTTGCCGTGTGGTTTCAGGAACTTCGCGCAGGCGCTCATCCGCACCTCGCGCGCCGCTCCGGCCGCCCCGGCGGGCCTGGCGCGGGCGGACGGCCGGGAGCCTGGTGCTTGTGAGTGTCCGGCAAATTCATGGAAACAATGAAATTTCCGGGTATTGGAGTCTTCCCGGATGGCGACACCCCCTTTTCCGGAATGAGTACTACTTCCGTTGTAAAACCGAAGCCAGCGGGATCAAAAAATGGCGGCCGGGTGTATACTGGCAGGCATACGGGATTTGAAATCCCGAATCGGCAGTGCCGATGCGGATGCCGCAGCGGACAGTCGTATTCAAACGGAGGTGTTGTATGAAATCGAGTCGAATATTGCGCCTGGGACTCTGTGCCGGCGTGGTCGCCGCCGCGGGGTTCATCGTCAGCGTTGGCAGCCCCAAGCCGGTCAAGGCGACGCAGGTGGCATTGCGCCGTCACGCCCCTGTCAGGATTCACCAGCAACGGGAGCACGGGAACTGGGACAGCTCCAACTGGGCCGGGTACGCCCTCACCGCCGCCAATGGCGCCGTAACAGAAGTTACGGGCTCGTGGACGGTTCCAACCGTGAAGTGCTCGGCAGCCCCCACCGGGTATTCCGCCTTCTGGGTGGGGATCGACGGGTTTACTTCGACCACGGTGGAGCAGATCGGTACCGATTCGGACTGTGTGAGCCTCAACGGCAGACAGACGGATGTTCCGACTTACTACGCCTGGTACGAGTTCTATCCGCAGGGCTCGTATCTCGTCGAGTTTCCGCGCGCGGTTCAACCTGGGGACCTGATCACGGCGCAGGTGAAATACGTCGGCCAGACCACTAACCCCCGGCATGGAGGGACGGCGGATCAGTTCACCGTATCCATCACCGACGTCACGCAGCAGAACGAGTCCTTCAGCGTGACCTCGTCGGTGACCGGCGCCGGGCAATCCTCCGCCGAATGGATCGCCGAGGCTCCTTGTTGCGGGAAGGGAAATACTGTCTTGCCGCTCGCCGATTTCGGGTTGGTGAGTTTCAGCGCGGCCGGCGCCACGGTGAGCGGTACAACCGCCGCGATCGCCGCGTCCAACTCGAACCTTCAGACCATCACCATGGTGGGTGAGAAATCCTCCAGCCTCATCAAGGCGCAGCCTTCGGGCGCGCCGGGAGGCGCCGGCAGTTTCAGCGTCAACTGGCTGAATCCCGGACCGTAGTTCGCGGTCCCAATTTGGCCCGGGTGCGCGCCTTAGCTGGGCGCAAGCCCGGTCACTCCGGGTCGATCGCCCGCCGCAGCAGCGCTGCGTAGGCGTCGATGCGCCGGTCGCGGAAGAACGGCCAGCCGCGGCGGGATTCGTCGATCCGCCGCGTATCGCACTCGGCGATCAGGATCTCCTCCCGGTCGCCGGAAGCTTCCGCCATCACCGCGCCGGACGGGCCCGCCACGAACGAACCGCCCCAGAACTCCAGCCCGTCGCCGGCCGGCCCCTCGAAACCCACGCGGTTCACGGCGGCCACGAAAAGGTTGTTGGCGATGGCGTGCGACCGCTGCACGGTGCGCCAGGCATCGTGCTCCGCCGCGCCCATCCCGGCCTTCTCGGCGGGATGCCATCCAATGGCCGTGGGATAAACCAGGATCTCCGCCCCCGCCAGCGCGGCCATGCGGGCCGCTTCCGGAAACCACTGGTCCCAGCACACCAGCGGCGCCACGCGCGCGTAGCGCGTCTCAAACACGCGCACGCCCAGGTCGCCCGGGGTGAAGTAATACTTCTCGAAGAACTGCGGATCTTCCGGGATGTGCATCTTGCGGTACAGCCCCAGCAGCGCGCCATCGGCGTCGATCACCACCGCCGTGTTGTGATGGACGCCCGCCGCGCGGCGTTCGAAAACCGAGCCCACGATGGCCACCGACAACTCGCGTGCCAGCCTGGCCAGGCTCTCGGTGGTGGGTCCCGGAACCGGCTCGGCCAGGTCGAAGAACTCGCTGCGCTCCTCGCGGCAGAAGTATTGCGACCGGAAAAGCTCCTGCAGCGCGACGATCTGTGCGCCCCGGCCGGCGGCTTCGCGGATGCGCCATTCCGCCTTGGCGAGGTTCTCGTGGGGGTCCACCGAACAGGCCATCTGGATCAGGCCGATGCGGAATTGCGAGTGTGCCACCAGCCTATTGTACCGGGCGGGAGGGCCGGGTATCCCTGCTATCATGGCAATTCCCGGTGACCTACCGCGCCCTGGTTCTCTTCGACATCGACGGCACGCTGGTGAGGCGCGCCGGCCCGCACCACCGCGACGCCCTGGTGGAGGGCATCCGCCGCGTGACCGGCCTGGAGACCTCGACCGATGGCATCCCGGTGCACGGCATGCTCGATCCGGTCATCCTCACCCTCATGCTGCGCAAGGCCGGCGCCTCGCGCGCCGGGATCCGCCAGTGGATGCCCGAGATCCAGCGCGCCGCCGAGCGGTACTACCGGCGCGTCTGCCCGGAGATTCGCGGCAGGCAGTGTCCCGCCGTGGCCGAGGTGCTCGACCGCCTGACGCGCCGCGGCATCCTGCTCGGCCTGGTAACCGGCAACCTGACGCGCATCGGCTGGCACAAGCTGGCGCGGGCCGGCCTGCGCCCGTACTTTCGTTTCGGAGCCTTCGGCGAGATGGCGGGAACGCGCGCCGGCCTGGCCCGCCTGGCCATCCGCGAAGCCCGTTCCCGCGGGTGGATCGAGCGCGGCGTTCCCATTTCCCTGGTGGGCGACTCGCCCAACGACGTGATCGCCGCGCACGCCAGCGGCATCCGCTCCATCGCCGTCCGCACCGGCATCGCGCCGCCGGCGGATCTGGTGGCGCAGCGTCCCGATTTTCTGCTGCGCAACCTGCGGGATCTCCGCCTGCGGATGGTCGAGGAGGGCTGAGGGTTGGCTCGCCGGAAACCGGAAGCTTCGCGAAAGCCCGCCCAACCGCCCCGCCCGCCGTTCCGCGTGCCGGCCGAATGGAAGGCGCGCGCCGCTCTTCTGGCCGTCACGCTGGCGGCCTACGCCAATTCCTTCTCGTCCGGGCTGGTGCAGGACGCGAAAGCGCTGCTCACGCTGGACGATCGCATCCGCGCGCTGACGGCCGAAAATCTCCGCCTGATTTTCGAAAAGAACTACTGGTGGCCCAAGCTGGCCGACGGGCTTTACCGGCCGGTCACCACCCTGTCGCTGCTCTTCAACTACGCCGTTCTGGGCGGTGGACAGAACGCCGCCGGGTACCACGCCGTCAACTTCCTGCTGCACTCCGGGAACGTCTGGCTGGTCTACGCCCTGGCGCGACGGCTGCTGCAGGATGCGCGGGCGGCATTCCTGGCCGCGGCGTTGTGGGCCGTTCACCCCATTGCAACCGAGGCCGTCGCCAACATCGCCGGCCGCGCCGACCTGCTGGCCGCCATGAGCGTGCTGGGCGGGCTCGCGCTCTACGCCCGTCTCGAGGATTTCGAAGGCTGGCGCCTGCGCGCGGCGGTGGCGGGCCTGTTCGCCGTCGCCACCGCGGGCGTGTTCTCGAAGGAAAACGCCGCCGTCCTGATCGGCCTGATGGCGCTCTGGGACCTGTGCCGCGCCGCGCCGCCCCGGTTGCCGCGCGGAAGGCGCGCCGCCGCGTACGCCGCCGTGGCCGCGTCGCTGGGGCTGTTGTGGACGGTGCGCGCCGCCGTTCTGGGTGCGCTGCCCTCCATGCAGGCGGTGTACGTGGACAATCCCCTGCGGGCCGCCGGCTTCCTGGCGGCGCGATGGACCGCCATCAAGGCGATCGCCATGGATCTCGGCTTGCTCCTCTGGCCCGGCGGCCTATCCTGCGACCGCTCGTACAACCAGATCGCCTTGGCCGGGCCGCGCGACCCGTGGGCGTGGATCGCGCTCGCCATCGTCACGGCTCTGCTGGCCGCCGCCATTGTTCGCCGCCGCCGCGACCGCGTGCCGTTTTTCGCCGCCGGCTTCTTCGCCATCGCCATTCTCCCCACCTCCAACCTGGTGGTCCTCATCGGCTCCATCATGGCCGAGCGCTTCCTCTACCTGCCTTCGGTGGCCTTCGCCGCGGTGCTGGCGGCGCTGGTTTTTCGGTGTGTCCCGCGGAAGACCGCGGCCATTCTGCTGGCCGCCGCCGTGGCGCTCTGCGCGTGCCGCACCCTGGCCCGCAACCGGGCTTGGCGCGACAACCTGGCGCTGGCCTCCGCCGATGTCGAAACCGCGCCCGCCAGTTTCAAGCTGCACGAGATGCTGGCCAAGTCGCTCTACGACCGGGACGCCGGGCGCAACCTGGACCGGGCCATCGCCGAAGAGGAGCGCGCCTGGGCGATTCTGCGCCCGCTTCCGCCGCGCCTCTCGACCGAGCTGACGCCTTCCTATCTGGGCGTGTACTACCGCGCCAAAGGCGATGCTTCCGGCGGCCCGCGGACGCCGCCGGGCCGCGCCTGGTACGAGAAATCCGTCAACGTGCTGCTGCGCGCGCGGGACATTTCGCGCGCGGCCGAGCAGGCCTTCGACGAAACCCAGCGCGCCGCCGGTAAGCCGCTCTCCGCGCGCGGCGCCTCGCCCGATCTGTACCTGAACCTGGCCGCCGCGCTGCTGGGCCTGGGCCGCTATCCCGAAGCGCTGGAAGCCGCCCGCTACAGCCTCGGCCTGGACCCGCGCCGCAGCGAGGCCGGCGAAGGAATGGCGCTGGCCTGGATGGGCATGGATCGCCCGCGGGACGCCGCCGTGGCCATGGAAGAACGTGGATTGATGGAGGGCTTCGGGCGCGCCACCGTGGACGGCCTGGCCGATTTGTACCGGCAGGTCCCGCAGGGCGAGTGCGCCGTGCGGGATGGGCAACTGAACCGCGAGTGCCCGGTGGTCGCGGGCGACCTGTGCCGCGCAGCCGCCGATCTGGCCGCGGCGCACCGCGAGGCGCGCCTGGAAGCCGAAGCCCGCCGGATCGCGGAGACCGCCGCCAGCCAGTATGGTTGCGGGCGGTAGACCTACAGCTTGCCGGGCGCGAAGCAGGAGGTGACGGTGAGCATCACGCTGCGCCCGGGCAGCGGCGGCGCTCAAGCGCTCACTGGAACATGGGGCGCGGATCCGCGGCCTGAGCGTTTCCCGGCGGAGAAACGAAAACGGCCGATCCTTCCCGCTTGAGATTCAAGAACGGGCCGTCGTCCCAGGCGCCCATGGTAATCGAACTGTGAGACTTCTCCCATATGCGAAAGGTCGTGCCGCCGTCCGGCTCCGCCAGCAGCATGACGGTTTGAAAACCCTGTGCATCGAGCGTGAAGAGCGCATTGCCGCCCCGATCGTCGGTGACGTATCCGCCGCGCTCGGTCCCCGTGGCGTCGGCGATGATCAGGCCGGATACAGGGCCGTCTCTCTTATGCCTTCGCCCGAGGATCATCGGGTCGGGCACCGGCGCGCCGATTATGATCCGCTCCGTTCCCTTTTCGTCGGTGATAACTAAGCCGCGGGCGCGGAGTATCTGGTTGTTAGTGCTCTGGCGGCGGGTAGCCAGGACAGTGTAGGCCGTCTGTGCCAGCATCCACGCGATCAGGCAGATGGTGAGCGCCATCAGGCGCCGGTACCGTCGCTGAAGGATAAGAACGGTAGCTTGTAAGTCCGGCATGCGGTGGGCTCCTTAACCCACCAACCAGCTTACTCTCGCGTTCCTGCCCAACCAATCCCCAGGGTCAACCGGGCCGGTTGGCGCGGTGGTTGCGGAGCCGGGAGTCAGTTCTTCATCGACCAACTGGCGCTGCCGCAGAACCGGCACTGCCGCGCCGTGGAAGGCAGCGTCTGGCCGCACCGCAAGCAGTACACCACCGGTCCCCTGGCCGGGTGGCGCGCCCGATACAGCCGGTGGCCCAGAACCCCCACGCCGATGGCCGCCGCCAGGCACGCGCCCGCCACCAGGCCGATGCTGCCGGCCACCATCAGCATCGCCAGCAGCGCCGCCACCGCGACCAGCCACCATCGCTTCCGCTCCATAGGGCCATCGTAACCCGCGGCGGCGCGGCGGGGCGGTGCTACCCGGGCGGTTCCCGCGGCATTGTCTGCGGCAATCGGACGTTTGTGGATGCCAGAATTGACGCAAAACACAATCGGGAGCGTGAGCGGGTAAGCAAGCCCCGCCACTCTTGCAGCCGCCGGTCTCCGGCCCTGCGAGCTGCATTTTGCCGCCGGGCAGCCGCGTTCCCGATGGAACGGCAGCAGCGTGACAGCAGGCGGGCTCGAAGCGGCCGTTGTACAAGTCAGTCCGTTCGCGGTCGATGCGCGACAAGCCAAGATCTGCAAGCGGGTGTCGGCGCCGCCCCAAGGGTACTGCCGCACCACCATCCATCGAGTGGCGATTTGCGTTAATTCCAGCGATCGAGCACGATGCGCCCCAGTTTCTCGATGGCGGCGGAGATCGGTTTTACGGAGATGGATCCCACGATCAACACGTTGATATTGTCGTAGTCTCCGCGGAAGATGCTCAGGCTCTCCACGCCGGACGTCTCGGTTAAGAGCGCATCCCTCCCGAGGCCCTGGATGTGGCCCTGCTGCACGCCCTGCTTCTTGGCATCCATGGCAGCGGTTCCTTGGTATTTGATCGGCCTGCGCCGAATGGCGATGGTGACCATGCCGCTGTCGGAAGTCTTGTAACTGCAAGTGGACACAACTCCGGGCGTCTGCAGGGCGGGATTCTTCGCTCCATCCGCCAGCTTGACGCCGAGTGTCTGTTCGATTTCGGCTTTCGATACGAGGGTGCAGGCGTCAGCGCCCTGACCCGGTGGTTTGGCCTGGTCGGCGGCTCCGGCGGCCGCGAGCAGGAGAAAAGCGACTAAAGTGAGATACGCCAGCCTTCGCATACAGCGACGCCACATGCCTCCCGGCGTTAGATGTTAGCACGAATCGATTGGCTAAACCTTTCTCGGCGGACGCTCTCGGCAGACGCCCCGCACAATCCCGGCGAATCCACTTCCATGCCGCGCGCCCGCATCGCCGGCTGCGCGCCGCGGCACGGGTGCGAGAATGAAGGGAGCATGGCAGCCGATCCCCACGAAGCGTATTCCCAATTGCTAATCGCGCGGCGCGGCGAGATTGCGGCGCTCGAGGGGCGCCACCGGACGCTGGGATATTGGCGTCTGGGGGTGGCGCTGGCGGGTTGCGGGCTGGCCTGGATGGCGCTCGGGGAACGCGCCATATCGCCCGCCTGGGTGCTCGGGCCGCTGGCCGCGTTCATCGTGCTGATCGTGTTCCACGAACGCCTGTTGCGGCGGTTGGAGCGCCGGCGGCGCGCGGCGCGGTATTTCGAAAGGGCCCTAGCGCGCCTGGACGGCGCCTGGGCGGGAAACGGCGAAGCGGGCGAACGCTATCTCGATCCGGCTCACCCCTATGCCCAGGATCTCGACCTGTTCGGCCGCGGCTCGCTCTTCGAACTGCTTTGTTCGGCGCGCACCCACGTAGGCGAGGACACGCTGGCGCGGTGGCTGCTGGCGCCCGCCGCGCCGGAAACCGTGCGCGCGCGCCAGCAGGCCGTCGAGGAACTGCGCCAGCGGCTGGATCTGCGGGAAGCGCTGGCGGTGGTCGCCGAAGAGGCCCGCACCGGCGTGGACCCGGTCGGGCTGGCTGCCTGGGGCGAAGGCCGCGGTCCGGCGCTGGATACCCGCAAGATGCGGATCGAGGTGGGCGTCCGGGCGGCGTTGGGGCTGCTGGCGGCCGCGGCGGGCCTGGCGCTCATGGCCGGCGGGGCCGGTGCCCTGCGCCTTCCGGAGGGCCTCGCCGCCGGGCTGCGCGACGGCCTGCTGGTGGTGCTGGCGGCCAACGGCTACTACCTCTACAGCCGGCGCGGGCTGCTTTCCGCGGTGGTCTCGGCGGTGGAGGAAGCCGCGCACGAGTTGGGCCTGCTCTCGGATGTGCTGCTGACGCTGGAGCGGGAGACGTTTCGCAGCCCGCTGCTGGCCGGTTTGCGAGCCTCGCTCGATGCCGAAGGCAGCGCGCCATCGCGGCATCTGGCGCGCCTCGAGCGCCTGGTGGAATATCTCGACTCGCGGGACAACGTGTTCGTGCGGATCGCCGAGTTGTTCATCCTGTGGACGCCACACTGGGCGCTGCAGGTGGAGGAATGGCGCCGGCGCTCGGGTCCGGCGGTGCGCCGATGGCTCGAGGCCACCGGCGAAATCGAAGCGCTTTCCTCGCTCGCCAACCACGCCTTCGAACACCCCGCCGACGCGTTTCCGAAATTGGCCGACGGCCCCGCGCCCTGGCTCCAGGCCGAACGGGTGGCGCACCCCTTGATCCCCGAATCGCGCGCCGTGCGCAACGACGTCGCTATCGGCCGCGCCGCGCGCCTGCTGGTGGTGAGCGGCTCCAATATGTCGGGCAAGAGCACGCTGCTGCGCACGCTGGGGACCAACGTGGTGCTGGCGCAGGCCGGAGCGCCGGTGCGGGCATTGCGCATGACGCTCGCGCCCATGAGCGTGGGCGCATCCATCCGCATCGTCGATTCGCTGCAAGGCGGCGTTTCGCGCTTCTACGCGGAACTGCTGCGGCTGCGGCAGATCCTGGACCTCACCGCGGGTGCGCTGCCGGTGCTGTTCCTGATCGACGAGTTCTTTCACGGCACCAATTCGCACGACCGGCGGATCGGCGCCGAGGCGCTGGTGCGCGGTCTGCTGAAGCGCGGCGCATGCGGCCTGGTCACCACCCACGACCTGGCGCTGGCGGAGATCGTCGAATCGCTGGACGGGCAGGGCGCCAACGTGCATTTCGAGGACCGCATCGAGAACGGGCAGATCCGCTTCGACTACGTGATGCGCCCGGGCGTGGTGCGCAAGAGCAACGCCCTGGAGCTGATGCGCTCGGTGGGGTTGGACACATGACCGCCGCGGAAGTGCGCGCGATGGCGCGGGGCTGCGGCTTCGAACTGGCCGGCGTGACTCCCGCCCTGCCGGCGGGCGACTGGGCGCGCTACCGCGAGTGGGTGAACGCCGGGTTCGCGGGCAAAATGGGCTACCTCACCGGCCGGCGCGCCGAGGTTCGCGGCGATCCGCGCCATCTGCTGGCTTCCGCCCAGACGGTGATCGCGGTGGGCAAGCTCTACCGCACGCCGCCGCCCCACCCGGCGGATTTCGACGAGGCCGGGCGCGGCTGGATCTCGCGCTACGCCTGGGGAGACGATTATCACCGGGTGGTGCGGAGCGGGCTGCGCCGCCTGGATGGGATGCTGCGCGAGCGCTCCGGCGAAGGCTACGAATCCAGGATCGCGGTGGACACGCCGCCGCTGCTGGAGCGCTCCTACGCGCGGCTGGCGGGCCTGGGCTGGATCGGCAGGAACACCTGCCTGATCCACGAGGGCGCGGGATCGTGGTTTTTTCTGGGCGAACTGCTGGTTTCGATCGCCATCGCGGGCGACGCCCAATGCGCGCCTCCGCCCGGCCGCTGCGGCGCGTGCCGCCGCTGCATCGACGCCTGCCCCACCGGCGCCATCACCCCCGAATCCGGCATCGACACGCGGCTGTGCATCGCCTACCTCACCATCGAACTGCGCGGGGCGATTCCCGAGGAGCGCCGCGGGCCGATGGGCGGGCATGTCTTCGGATGCGACATCTGCCAGGAGGTGTGCCCCTGGAACCGCCGCGCGCCGGAGACGGCCGAGCCGGCCTTCGCCGCGCGTCACTTCGCGCCTGCGCTGGGGCGCCTGGCGGCCATGAGCGAGGAGCAGTTCCGGCAAGTGTTCCGGGGGACGGCGGTAGAGCGCGCCCGCTACTCCGGCCTTCTGCGCAACGTGGCGGTGGCCATGGGGAACAGCCGGAGCGAGCGGTTTCGCGCCGCGCTGGAGAAACTGGCGGAGTCCGCCGACCCGGTGGTGGCCAGCCACGCGCGCTGGGCTTTGGACCGGCTGGTGAAACCATTTTGACCGGAAACCCGGTCATTTTGCGCCCGGAAGGTATCTTTGTTATCAGCTACTTACAGAAAATTTTGACCGGATTCCGGTCAAAATGGGCCCGGGCGCAGGCGGCCCCGCCGGTTTCTTCCTTGGCCTTCCCGCGGCCACGCCGGCGCAGTGCAGCATATTCCAATCGAAGAATGAGCCTGAAAGTGAGTTTTGTTTCCAATAGACGTGAGCCTGAAGGAGGGTGACGAGGGATTCTCCTTTCTGTGATGTTGAGTTGGTTCGATGATTGGTAGTGCAGC
>Ga0326727_10000907_pt1 | contig 115610 bp, 89 predicted proteins | sample MB2enrmetagenome_FD_207643 | JGI IMG/M metagenome (GOLD analysis project Ga0326727, IMG submission 207643) | Lab enriched peat soil microbial communities from McLean, Ithaca, NY, United States - MB29MY | ecosystem: Environmental > Terrestrial > Soil > Wetlands > Peat | place: USA: New York... | reverse complement strand
AAGCGCGCTTCTTTCAGGCGGCGGGCAATGGTGTTGCGTTCGCGTTCTTCCAACTCGGCCGCCAACAAGGCTTCCAGATAGCCCACATACGTCTGCCGCTGCTTAGTCACAGCAAAACCCAGGTGGAATCCCCGATCCCCCAGTGGGTGTCCACGAACCGTCTGCTGGGTATTGTTTCCTGTCGTTCGCGCGCGCATATGCAGGGTGGAACCACTCCAATACATTTGTGAGACCAGAGGATCCGATACCATTTCAGACGCATCTGGTTCTAGGTCGATGGACACGTCTTTGACGCTTTCGCCAAGAAAGTCATGGCTCCCCGCAAGCACGGCGTTGCTCAAAAGAATCGCTCGCGGAAGCGGGGTCTTGAACCCTGGGCAACGTACCTCAACCTCAGCCCGAGTGCCGAAATATTGGTGTTCAATCCAAAAAGGTGCGTATCCGTTGCGTTCTGTAACACTAGAGATTGGTGTCGGCAGTTTGATAACAACATCAGCCCCATCTATACCAGCGCTGTCATCCTTGAGACGACGGACTTTTATGAGGAGCAAGCGCGGATCGAGGCCAAAGCACTCATTCACGAGTGCCTTTGTTCGTCTGTAGATCAAATCGCCAGTAGAACTTAGCTTACATATCGAGATATGGTCCGCATCCACTGGTACAGGGATGACTCCCGGAACGCCGGGGTCCGCACTCGTCTCATTGACGACAAGAAGCTGAGCGATTTTCTGCTTCTCAAAATATACCTGACACTGCAGTTTTGTCTCTTGCACGTAATGCCGGAACCATAGGTTCAGGTTCCCCGGCATCAGCGGCTGTATTTCGGTCGATCCACAGAATAGCTTCATCCGGTAGAAATCGGTCTTGAAGTGCATACTGGCTGGCCCTGTGACGTATCCATGCGAGGAGGCCATACCTCTAGAAAAGGCGGACCAGAACGTCTCCTTCAGCTTCGGGCTCGCCTGAATAAAAATGACCGGCTCATACTCGCCAACGTATTCTTCCCACCCTTTCAGGTCATCTAGCGGTTGGAAAGTATCGGCTGCAGCTGCTTGGCTCTTCCTGTTCCGCTTCTCTTTCTGTCGTGCAGCTCGGACTTCGCTGTTATAGTGGCGATACCTGAGAACCGGAGTGATGACGGCCACGTCATAGTCGCCTACTCCGAAGATATACGGGCGTAGATCAAACTTTCCCGCCTGAACACTTTGCTTGATGGAATCCAGAGGATATGTGTCTTGCGGCTCATTGGGCAGGAACTCAGGCGATGGAGCGCTTGTGTTGCTGATCTTCGCCTTCGCTTGCATGACGACATCCCTCGCTTCTTCAATACGCAAGATGCCTGAGATTCCAGGGCCGCCTTGTTTCGTCGTATCGCCGAACGTGGTTATTCCGATCACGACACCCTGAGAATTGAACAGTGGCCCTCCCGAATTCCCATGGTTAATGTTGATATCCGAGATGATTACCCTCTTCTCGACCTTGCTTACAATCCCGGTGGTCATCACTTTGCTTTGGTGCAGAGGGCTGCCGATTGTGAAGACCCTCTCGCCTTCTACCGCCGGATCACCCCCAGGAGGAAGCAGCGACACGGCAGACATATCCGGCACCTTTGCGGGATTAATCCGCAGAACGGCGATGTCTTTCTCAGAGTCAGCAGCAAGGAGGACAGCCGGTAGGCGATGGGATTCGTCAACCTGCACAGCAATCCACTGTGACGAATGAACCACGTGCTGATTCGTGAGAATGAGTCCACTCGAGTCGATAATGAACCCTGTTCCTTTAGCTGGACCGTATTCCGCCAACACGGTGACAACGCTGTTTCGGTACTTCTTGTAAACCGCCGTGAGATTGTCCACGACTGGTGCGGGCGCCAACTCCGCTATAGAGGCGTTGTCGTTGCTGAGGTCAAATGCATTCTGCGACTCGGTTACAGTGACCTCAACATCCCAGTTGTAGCTTTTTCCCTGAAAATCAGTCGGGTGAGCAGAAATGAGTCGATACTTTCCAGGCGGAATGCTCAATTGGGCGGTTCCTTCGAAATCGGTAGTCGTTTCGTACCGTGCGGGAGTAGAGGAGTCTGCTTGCTTGACAGTAATACGAGTCTTGGGCACCGGTTTAGGATTGAGATCTCGATCCACGATCACCACCCTGATTTTCACCGGGATCTGAACAGTGGACACCTGGGCAGTGGCCAGAATCCTTAAGCAAAATACCGAAGAGATCAGCAAGCACGCTAGGAGGAAATCCCGTCGAGCTTTCATTGCAATCACTCCGAAGTGGCATTCGTGAGCGGCAGTGGTCACACCGATCTCGATGAGCCTTACAGAATGCACACCGGAAAGCTGGGATGACGACGGTCGCTTGTTGGCCGGAGTATACTCCCGGCATCAGTAGGGCCAATACAAAAAATCCTTTCGAGACGCAAGCTGTCCGGGTGGCGTCCCTGGGGGATACTGGCACTAGCAGCACCAGGTGCATGCTTTTTGTAGAAAAATTCTGTGCGCTGGATAGTACGCACGATGGGCGGGCGGGTACCAAAGGGGGGCCTGGGGTCCACCAAAAAAGAATGCTTCGAGGCCGTTGAGAACCGGAATGCTTCACTCGCCGCTCACCCTCTGCGAGAGGATCACTGCCTCACCCCACTGCGAGTAGCTGAACACTCCGGCGGATACAGAGACCGCCCGTCCTGACAGACAACAAACCACTTACGTCGGGTCTGAACGGAGACCAACGGAGACTGGGCTGTAAGTGACTGAAAACAGAAGGCAGACATCAGCCCAGCTGGAATTATCCCTTTCACAAGTCGTGCACCTAAGTTGTAAGTAGATTGGGCCATCAATTGCGGGCAAATAAACGGTGTCTGGTATACGTCTAAACATTGACAGGATCGGAACACACCTTTTTGGGGATTGCTGAATCCTGAAAGTAGGGTAGTATGTCACGTACCGCTCAAGGAGGAAGAATGGGATTGGCGTCAGTCGCGCCGTGCTGTGACACGGAACTGATTCGCGAGAGCTTCGCCACCATCCCACAAGTTCAGAGCATTCATGTGTTATTCCGCGAGAGCACGTGCCGAATCACAATTGCCGTTCCCACCAAGAATTATGCTCTCGAAGATCGTATTTACGACGCGCAATATGCGCTGATGGACCGCGCTCCGGGCCTTCGGATCGACTTGAATATCGTTGTGCTGGGAAGTAGAAAGCTCGAAGACATCGTTACATCCGTTGGCGAAAAAGTTTTTCCTAGAGCAGCATAACGCGCCTTGCCCACAAAAGAAGAGCACTTAGCGAAAGCAGCTAGAAACGAAAAGCTAGCTCAAACTCTGGCCAGAACCGATTACCGCGAGTGGACGGTGACGGTGATGTTCTATATTGCAGTGCACTACATCGAGGCACTTCTCGCCGTACATGGAGTTCACTGCGATGACCATGCTGAGCGTAACGAACACATCGCCAAAATACCGGAGTTGAGAACTATCAGGAAAGAGTACGATGTGCTAAGAACCCTGAGCAGGCAAGCGCGATACCATGCTCTCCCAGTCAGCCCGGGAGACATAAATATTGCCCAGCAAAGACTGGACACCATAAAGGCGCAAATCATCTACGTGTTGACTGGGGAAAGGCCTTAAAGATGTCCTCGCTTTCTTCTTCGGTTAGCGCTCCGGCGGTGTTTCCACTGCTCCCTCTATCGTCTGCCTAAAGGTGCTGGCCATCCCCGAGCGCCTTTTTTTATGGGGCACTGCGTGTCCAGGATTCGACCTTCGCCCTGGCGCTTTCAAAGCCCTTACGGAGCGACATCGGCAGGGTCGCAGCAGTGCCCCTGAATCCTGCGCCTTCCGGGAATCTGCGGCTAGTCTCCCGGTCTCCCGAGTAGTCTCCTGAAACTGTCGAATGAGGTAATATCCTGGCGTTCGGGATGCCTGAGAGCAGCGCTAAGTTGTTGAGAAAAGGTTGGAGGAGGTGAGTTAGGACGATTTCAAGACCGCCTGTTTCAACCGCTCACACATCCCTCCGCGGGGGTGATTGGCCGAGTTCAATTTTACGATATAGGCGTGGGTTCACCACAGAGACACCGCGCGGAGTTTTCACCACAGAGACACAGAGGCACAGAGAATCCATCGGAATAGGTGATTCGACAGCTGCCCGACGGTGCCGCTTCGTGTTCCTGTCTCTTTGCTCCTGTCTTTTCGTTTCCTGTCGTCCTCTCTGTGCCTCTGTGCCTCTGTGTCTCTGTGGTGAATCCGCCTTTTAGTCGGTGCGCAGCGCCTTGACCGGATCGGTGGACGCGGCGCGGCCAGCGGGCAGCAGGCTGGCCGCTGCGGCGGAGATTCCGAGCAACAGAATTGAGATCGCGAGCACCGACGGATCCCAGCTGCGCACCTGGAAGAGGCTCGACGCCATCAGCCGCCCGGCGCCGATGGCAATGGGAATTCCGATCAGCAGGCCAATCGCGACTTGCAAGAACGCTCCGCGCAAAACCAGCCCGGCGATGCTCATGCGGTTCGCGCCCAGCGCCATGCGGAGACCGATTTCGCTGGTGCGGCGGGCCACGGTGTAGGCGGTCACGCCGTAGAGCCCGATAGCCGCCAGCAGCAGCGCGATGATGCCGAAGGTTCCCGCCAGCCGCGCCACCATGCGCTGCTGATCGAAGTTCTCGGCTACCTGCTGGTCCATGGTTTCCACGGTGATGATGGTGAGATTGGGATCGACATCGGCCAGCGCGCGGCGCAGCTGGGATTCGAGATTGTGGGTGTCGCCGCGCACCAGCAGCTGAATTCCGTTCATGAAATGCGACTTGATTTCCAGCTGCTGCATGAGCGGTTCGTCAAAGTGCAACGTCTGTTCCAGCGGAACAAAAAACATGGGACGGACAGGATGTTCGGGATCGTTATACTTCGCGTCGCGCACCACGCCGACAATCTCGTACGTCTTGGCCACGCGCGCCATGTCCAGGCCAAAGTGCTTGCCGAGGGGATCCTCGTTTTTGAAGAACTGTTGCACGAAAGCTTGGTTGACGATGGCGACCGGCCTCGATCCTGAGGTATCGCTGCGATCGAAGTCGCGGCCGCGTATGACATTCTGGCCGACGGTCGCGAAGTAGGTGCGGCTGACCCGGTCCCAGGACGACGCATTCTTGTCGTCCACACTGGGGTCGCCGCGGCCCTCGATGGCCACCATCTCGCCCCAATTATCGCCGCTCATCGGACTATAGAGCGCCAGGCTGACGCCCTGCACATTCGGCAGCTGCAGCAGGCGATCCTGAATGGCCTGATACAGCGCGTCCAGCCGCTCCGGCGTGTAGCTGGCCAGCGGACGATTGATGGCAACGCTGATGCGATTTTGCGTGGCGAAGCCGAGTTCCTGATGCTCCAGATTGCGCAGGCTGCTGGCGAGCAACCCGGCGCAGGCCAGCAGCACGAGCGAGAGCGCGGCCTGCCCGATGACCAGCATCTTCTGCGGCAGGGATGATCGCTCGCGCGTCGAGCGATTTGCGCCATGCAGCGCTTGTGCCGGATCGGAATGCGACGCGAACCACGCCGGCACCACGCCGAACACGATGCCGGTGAGCAGCGACAGCCCGAAGGCAAATCCCAGCACCGGCCACGACGGCGTGATCTTGATGGGGGTGAACGTCGCGCTGCTGAACGCCAGCGCCAGAATGAAGCGCGCGCCCAGATAAGCGATCACAATCCCGAGCACGCCACCGACCATGGCCAGCAGTACGGCTTCGGTGAGTTGCTGACGAATCAGCCTTCTGCGCGACGCGCCCAGCGCAATTCGCACCGCGGTCTGCATGCGCCGCGCCGTGCCGCGAGCCAGCAGCAGGTTAGCGATGTTGGCGCACGCAATCAGCAGCACCGTCCCGCAGACCGACAGCAGGATGCGCAAGCTGGCGCCGTAATCTTCTTTCATGCGCGCCACGCCACCACCGGCGGGCGCCAGGCGAATGTACTTGTGCGAGAAGGTCGGTTGGATCTGCGGGCGAAACGCGGCGGGAATCGGATCTTCATTGCTCAGCCAGCGTTGCAGCACGGGCGTCAGGCGCGCGTCGAGGCCGGTAACGCTGGCGCCGGGCCGCAGCCGGCCGATGGCGTACAGCCAGTTCGACATCTGGTTCTTCATCAACGCGTTCTGCCCGTTGAACAACGGCTCCTGCTGCAGAGGCAGCCAGAAATCCGGTGGATTATCGCGCAAGGTGTCGCCGAAAAATCCTGGCGGCGCGATGCCGATCAAGGTCACCGGCTGGCCTTCAATCACGAAGCTTGAGCCGATCAGCGTGGGATCGGAGCCATACGATTGCTGCCAGGTGCGATAGCTCATCACCGCGGTCGGCGGCGCAGATGGCGTGTCGTCGGCGTTAGTCATGATGCGACCGGCGAAGGCGCCGATGCCAAGCACGTGGAAGTAGCTGCCGGTGACGAACTCCGTATGCAGTGGCCGCGCCACGGCATCGCGCGTGGTGCTGCGAATGCTGTACATCGACGGGCCCGCCTGGAACGCGGTGGTCTCTTCGAACTCAGGCGCGGCCGCGGCCAGGCGCTGATACAGCTGATAGGAGAACAGGCTCCAGTCGTCCTCTTCCCAGCCGTCGATGCAACACGTCTGGGTGTCGCCAATGCGATAGAGTTGCGCCGGATCGGCCACGGGCAGCGACTTCAGCATGATGGCGTGCACCAGCGTGAAGATCGCGGTGGTCGCGCCGATGCCGATCGCCAGCGTGAGCACGGCGGTCAGGGTGAAGACGGGCGCCTGCCGCATCTGGCGCAGCGCGTAGCGAAGATCCTGAAGGAGGGTGTGCACGGCGGAATCCTCTCCTCGGGCTGTACGCAACGGGGAGGGGATTTGTTCCGGGGGGCTGCGAGATGCGAGTTTGTTTAGCCGCGGAGTGGCGAGAGTTGCGTAAGCCGGCGGTGCAGCGTTGTAGCGTTGATGAGCCGCGGCGCGGCGGCAGGAATGCAGCCAAGTGGAGCACCGCTTCAGCGGCATTGGCCATCGTTTGATTGATTCGCCGGCTTTAGCGGGCTTAGGGTTCCGTGGGAGTGATGGTCACGTAAGAGAAAAACGCTGTGTGATCCCCTGGGTTTAATCCTTTGAACTCCAGCGTGTGGCTGCCGCTGGTTGTGACCGTGAAGGCAGCGGTCTGCCAGGTGAAGGGAGTGTAGCTGGAAAGCGCCCAGGTGCCGACCACGTTGCCGTCGATCAAGACCTCGACCGTCTGGTTGCCGTCCCATGGTCCGCTGTAATAACGCGATCCCAGGTAAAAGCCGAGCGTGTAGTTTCCAGCAGTGAAGCCTGCAATCGCTTGTGACACCGTGCCGCCATGATCTTGCAGGAAGGCTGCCTGCGTGAAGGGTAGACCGGTGAAAGGCGGCGGCTCGAATGTAGTGTCGGGCAGGGTGAGACCGGATTTTCCACCCCACTTGGCATCCGTACCCAAGTTCATCGTCCATCCGAACCCAGGACTGGCATTGAAATTCTGCATGGGGTATGGCCACGCACAGCGAAATACAGGAGCCTGGTAGCCGATGCCGATGCCCCCACCACACATGACGGGGACGGCCCCGAAGTCGAAATTAACGATGGTAAGCTGCTGCGCGAATCCGTTCGCCGATATCACCAACATTGCACAGAGAAGGGTGACCCTCAGAGCCGTGGACATAGTTACCTCCAAGCGGCGATCACGGCGCGTAGTCGTTTGCTTTCGTCCTCGCCGCTCATCGATCAGGAATTTCCGCTTTGGCCCCTAATAGTTCCGACACTATATCTCCCTTTAAGGACTTCAGCACATAAATATTTTTCGTTTGGCCGAACCTCTGGCTGGGGTGCAGCAATTGCGTCAGGAGCCGCTGAGAGCGATCCTGGGATAGCCGTTACGAGCCTTTTGTTTTTGTCATCACAAGGAGGCCTTCAGGCCGACGAGGGATCTGCTTCTCGACTTTTTCAGCAGCCTGTGGAACCGACGCCGGATTTTGTAGCCGGCCGTGGATGCCGGCTCTATCACCGCCGAAGGATTCAATCCACTGATGCAAGCACAGCGCGGGGTTCGAGCACGCGCGCCTGCTCTTCACCGCGCAAGACGCGCAGAGCGCCTTCGACCAGCGCCTGCAACTCGTCCTCGCCGGGATATCGCATGATGGGAGCGACCCATTTCACGTAATCGGTCAGCGCCGCAACCAGGCGATCGGAGTGCGCCATGCCACCGGTCAGAAGCAAAGCGTCAACTCGCCCGCGCAGCACCGCGGCCATCGCACCAATCTCCTTGGCGATCTGGTAAGCCATCGCGTCGAACACCAGCTCGGCTTTGCCGTCTCCGTTTGCGATGCGCCGCTCCACCTCAAGCAGATCTTTCGTGCCGAGATACGAATACAAACCGGCTTCGCGGAACAATGCCGCTTCCACCTGATCTCGCGTGTAGCGGCCGCTGAAGCACAGGTCGACCAACTGCATCACGGGCACACCGCCGGCGCGCTCGGTGGAGAATGCCCCTTCCTCGCGCGAGTTTGTCACATCGATCATGCGGCCATCCGAGTGGGCCGAGACCGAGATTCCGCTGCCCAGATGCGCCACGATCAGCCGCAGCGACTCGTACTTCTGGCCGCCTTCCCGTGCGTAGCGCTTCGCGACCGCCTTGGAATTCAGCGCATGCGATAAACACTGCCGCTCCAGCAGCGCCGATCCCGACAACCGCACGTGCTCCGGCCACTCGTCCACACTGACCGGGTCGACAATGTACGCCGACACGCCCGCTTCGCGCGCCAGATAGACGGCCAGAAACGCGCCGAGATTCGCAGCGTGCGCGCCGCGCTTGGCCAGGCGCAACTCCTCCAGCATGTCGTCATCCACCAGATAAGTGCCGCTGGCGACAGGCGGCAGCAGACCGCCGCGCCCCACAACCGCGTGCAGCTCGCGAACATCGTGTCCCGCTTCTTGCAGTGCAGCTTCGATCTGCTGCGCGCGAAACTGCTGCTGCTCCAGAATGGAGTGCCCACGAAACGGCTCCAGCTCAGCATCGGAGTGCCGGATGTTCTTGACCAGCACGGGCGACTCGTTCGCATAGAGTGCAAACTTGGTCGACGTGGAACCGGGATTGATAGCGAGGATTCGCAGCTCACCTGGCGGCAAAGAGCACCCCCAGCGCGATGGAATTGATCTTGTCCTCGGCGCTTTCCACGCGCGACGGGATCAGGATGGGGACCTTGGCGCCGACCACAACGTGCGCGCACGCCGAGCCGCCGAGATACTTCACCGCCTTGCCCAGCAGATTCCCTGACTCGATGTTGGGCACGACCATGCAGTCGGCGTGACCGGCGACAACATTCTTGATTCCTTTCGCCACAGCCGCCCACGCCAGCAACGCGCAATCCAGCGCCAGTGGGCCGCGGATGTCGACCTCACCAAACTCGCCCGCCGCGCCCATGTCTGCCAGGCGCTTGGCGTCGACACTCGACGGCACCGAGTCGCTGACCGCCTCGGTCGCGCTCATGATCGCCAGCTTCGGCCGCGCGATGCCCAGACATTGCATCACCTCGATGGCGTTCTGGACGATCTGCTTCTTCTGCTCCAGATTGGGCGCGACGTTCAGCCCGCCGTCGGTGATGCCGACCAGCCGCAGTTCGCCTGCGAGCTTGTCTTCGTAGAGCAGCACGTCGCTGAGCAGGCAGCCGGTCCGCACGCCTGCGTGTTTGTCCAGCACCGCATGCAACAGCTGGTCGGTACGCAAATGTCCCTTGAGCAGGAGATCGACATGCCCATCTCCTGCCATGTGCGCGGCGACAGTTGCGGGGTCGGGTGTGCTGATGAACTCAGCCTTGCTGATCAGGCTCGACAATCCCAGCGCTTCGGCCTGCGCGCGAATCTTGTTCTCTTCGCCGATGAGCACCGGCAATGCGATACCGAGTTGCAAGGCGCCGTCAGCAGCCGTCAAGGCGACTTCGTCATCAGCGCCGACCACGGCGACTTTCTTTGGCCCAAGCGGACGGGCCGCATGGCGCAGGTCGGCAAAGTTAGAAACCTGCTGCGAAATACACGGAGCGATAGTAGGCGGCATGATACCTATGGTCGCTCGGACGCCGGGACGTTGCAGTGAGGTGGGTCACAACCTGCGGAGTAGCGCCGGTCTCCAGACCGGCTGTCGCGTGGACGTCCAGGTCCACGCTGAGGCATCATGCCTAGCTTCATCACCCGAATTCAAGGCTGGTCAGGAGGCCAGCCCTACCGCCGATCTGGAGATCGGCGCTACAACCCGGAGTCGGCACATGTACGATAATGGGTCGCCAAATTTCCTCCTGCAGGAGATCGACCTTGAACTCACGCCGGGAATTTCTGACGCGCGCGCCGCTGGCCTTGGCGGGCGTCGCCGTAGCCTCATATGCTCAAACCCAGCAGCCCTCCAACGCGCAAGCGCAAAATCAGCAGCAGCAACCGCCGGGCGCGCCGCCGGCCTTCGGCACAGCTCCGGCCGTCGGCCCCGAGGTCTCTCCCGAAACCTTCGCGCAGGCCGAAAAGCTGGTGCAAGTCAACTACACGCAGCAGGAGCTGGCTCAGTGTGCCGGCAACTGGCGCATGGCCATGGCGCCGCTCTACGAGATGCGCGTCGGCCCGCACAAAGCCAAACTGGAAGACTCGCTCGCGCCTGCCACATTGTGGGACCCGCTGATTCCCGGCACCCAGCCCGGCCCGTCGCAGAATCGCTTCGTCCTCGGCAACGCCGATCCCGGCCCGCTGCCCTCGAACGACGAAGACATCGCCTTCGCATCGGTCGTGCAGCTCTCCGGCTGGATTCAGCAGCGCAAGCTCACCTCCGAGCGGCTGACCAACATTTATCTGAAGCGCCTGCGCGAGTACGATCCCAAGCTGCGCTGCGTGATCACGCTGACGGCTGATCTCGCGATGCAGCAAGCCAAGCAGGCTGACGCCGAGATCTCCGCCGGAAAGTATCGCGGCCCGCTGCACGGCATTCCGTATGGCGTGAAGGATCTGCTCGACACTGCGAACATTCCCACGACCTGGGGCGCCGAGCCGTATCGCAACCGCGTGCCGCAGAAGAACGCTGTGGTCGTCGAGCGTCTGCAAAATGCCGGCGGCGTGCTGGTCGCGAAACTCAGTCTCGGCGCGCTCGCGCTCAACGACATCTGGTTCGGCGGCCAGACCATGAATCCGTGGCTGCTGGAGGAAGGCTCTTCGGGATCGAGCGCGGGACCGGGCTCGGCAGTCTCTGCGGGACTGGTGCCCTTCGCCATCGGCAGCGAGACCGGCGGTAGCATCGTCAGCCCGTCGATGCGATGCGGCATCACCGGCCTGCGACCGACCTTCGGTCGCGTGGCTCGCACCGGCGCAATGACGCTCTGCTGGTCGCTCGACAAGCTCGGCCCGATGGCGCGCTATGTCGAGGACACCGTCATGGTCCTAAGCGTGATCAGCGGGCCCGACGCCGGCGATCTGTACAGCGTTCCCAGCAAGCTGGACTTCGACGCCAACGCGAGTGCGAAGGGCCTGCGCGTCGGCTACTTCCCATCGTGGATGAAAGATCCGCCGGCGACCGAGGTCGATCGCGCCGCTCTCGAAACGGTCAAGAAGGTCGGCATGGTTCCGGTCGAGATGACGCTGCCCGAGTGGCCCTACGATTCGATGGACATCGTTCTGTTCGCCGAGGCAGCCGCGTCGTTCGAGGAGCTGACGCTCTCGGGCGGGCTCAATCAGCTGAAGATGCAAGTGCCCGACGCGTGGCCCAACACGTTTCGCCAGTCGAGGTTCCTGTCAGCTGTCGACTACGTGCAGGCTGACCGCTTGCGCCGCAAAGTTGCGATGGAGATGGCGCGCATCTTCTCCGAAGTCGATCTGCTGCTGGTGCCGTCGCTGCGCGATGAGATGCTCACGTTGACCAACTTCACCGGACATCCGTCGCTAACCTTGCGCGCGGGATTTGTGGAAGTGTCGGAGGCACGCAGCGATTGGGCGCCCGACCCGGCGCATCCGCTGCCAAAGTTTTCGCCGCCGCGCCGCGTGCCGCACGGGGTGACGTTGATCGGAAGGCTGTTCGAAGAAGGAACTCTTTGCGAGGCGGGCATGGCGCTGGAGAAGGCGTTCGCCGTCGCCAGCCAGCGGCCGCCAGGATTTCTGCACAATTAGCGATCACGGAAAATGGCTCACTTATGGCTCGCTAGTGCCATAGTCGATCTTCACTTCAAATCGGCTCGATCCGATAGCAGCAAGCCGTTGCGGGCGTAGCTCTGGCGCGGCACCTCAATGAAGGCGACCGTCAGCTTCTCCGCTTTGACGCCGAGCTCTTCCACCAGCGCGTCGGTGATGCGCTTGACCGTGCGCCGCTTCTGTTCCATCGTACGTCCCGCTAACAACGTGATCTGCACATGCGCCATAGCAATCTCCGAAACTCATTTCACCACAGAGACACGAGAGACACCGAGAAAATAATGTGAATTGCCTGTTATTGCGATTTCCCGCCGGCTTCCCGTTCAACTCCCCCCGCACGCCACAGGAGAAAATCCGACGAAGAATTGTGAATTAGTCTCTTGCGTTTCCTGCCCCTCAGTCAGCTCCTGTACCTGCCTCCTCAGCCCACACAGTCATAGTCGCGGACGCATGATCAAGACAAAGGCATTTCTTCCCTCTGTGCCTCTGTGTCTCTGTGGTTCAATTTTCTTACTTCGCCAGCTCGTAGCCGGCGAAGAAATAACTGATCTCGAAGCGCGCCGTGTCTTCGGCATCGGAACCGTGGACGGCGTTGTGCTCGATGTTGGACGCCCACTTTTTGCGGATGGTGCCGGCGTCGGCCTTGGCCGGATCGGTCGCACCCATCAGCTTACGGTAGTCGGCGATGGCCTCTTCTTTCTCCAGCGCCATCACGATGACCGGGCCGCTGGACATGAAGTTGGTCAGCGACTCGAAAAACGGCCGATTCACATGCACCGCGTAGAAGCCCTCGGCCTGGGCCTTGTCGATGTGCAGCATCTTCATGCCGATGATGCGGAATTTGTTTTCCAGAAGGGTATTGACGATGTCGCCGGTGGCGCCGCGTTCGACCGCATCCGGCTTGATGATGGAAAGAGTGCGTTGCAGGGTTTTCATGAATGGTGATCTATCCTCGCGTCCTATGAGTTTAGTTTGAGTCGTCAGCCGTCAGCCATCAGCCAAGGCTGGCTCTTAGCTGTTAGCCTTTGGCTCTTAGCAAACAACTATGAATTGTCATCCCGACCGAATGGCTTCAGCCACGAGCGGAGGGACCTGCGGTTCTTCAATCGGCCAAGAATCGTGTGCCGTCCTACGGCACTCCCTCAACGGCCACCATTTGCGTCCTCGCGGCGCGCTGTCGCAGCGCTTTCAACGGTTGATACTCCGGATCGTCAAGCATGGCCTGCGCGGACGCCATGTCGGGAAAACGGAACAGGACGAGGCGCCGCGGCATCCAATCGCCTTCCATCACCACCAGGTTTCCTCCGCGAGCCAGATACTCGCCGCCGTACTTCTGGATGAACGCTGGAACCTTGGCTCGGTACTCCTCGTAGAGCTCCGCGTCTTGCACATCGATGTTCACGATCACGTATGCGCTCATGGTTTGTTCTGGCTCCGACTCGCCTCCGGCGCCGCGAGAATTCCTTCGGCGAATGTGCCGTCCCTACGGGACTCAGGTCCGAATTGATCGCTCACCCAGCGCTGAAGCGCTGGGCTAACCTCTACCATGCCTACGGCACTTCGTCCTTCGCACTCGCACGACAAGCCCACACCGCGATCTTGCAAAGCGTCTCGGCGCTGTGGCATCGGCGGAAGCCGACTTCCTGATTTTCAATCGCTCGCGGACGCTGGCCTGAAGGCCAGCTCTACCGATCACATTGGTGCTGACGATCCGACCGTTTACGGCACTGCTAAAGGCCACGCCGCATCACCAATTACCCCGCCTGCCTAGAGCTCCTCTGGCGAAAAGCGAAGAGCGAGTACCGAAAAGCGAGCTGACGGCTGATGGCCGACAGCTGAGAGCCGACCTACTTCATCATCGCCGCTTGCGCCTTCACCAGCGTCTCGCCGATATCCGCGGGCGACTGCGCCACGTGAATCCCTGCGGCTTCCATTGCCTTGATCTTCTCCGCCGCGGTGCCTTTGCCGCCGGAGATGATCGCTCCCGCGTGTCCCATGCGGCGTCCCGGAGGCGCGGTGCGTCCGGCGATGAATCCCACCACCGGCTTGCGCACGCTCTGCTTGATGTACTCGGCCGCGGTCTCCTCCGCGCTGCCGCCGATCTCGCCGATCATGATGATCGCTTCCGTCTCCGGATCTTCGTTGAACAGCCGGATCGCGTCGGTAAAATTCGTCCCGATGATGGGATCGCCGCCGATACCGATCGCGGTCGACTGGCCGATGCCGCGCGTGGTCAGCTGATGCACGGCCTCATACGTCAGCGTCCCCGAGCGCGAGACGATGCCGACGTGGCCTTCTTTGTGAATGTGCGCCGGCATAATGCCGATCTTGCATTTGCCAGGCGAGATGATGCCCGGGCAGTTGGGCCCGATCAGCCGCGAGTTGCGGCCCTTCAGGAACTCCCACGCGTTGACCATATCCATCGCCGGAATGCCTTCGGTGATGCAGACGATCAGCGCGATGCCGGCGTCTGCAGCTTCCATGATCGCGTCGGCCGCGCCCGGCGGCGGAACGAAGATCACCGTCGCGTTGGCGCCGGTCTTCTCCACGCCCTCGTGAACGGTGTTGAAGATGGGCCAACCTTCGTGCGTGGTGCCGCCCTTGCCGGGAGTCACGCCTCCGACGACGTTGGTTCCGTAGGCCGCGGCGTTCTTCGAGTGGAACGTGCCTTCGCGTCCCGTCAATCCCTGCACCAGCAGGCGCGTCGATTTGTCGACCAGAATGCTCATGCGACCCCCTTGGCGGCGGCGACAACTTTCTCGGCCGCGTCCTTCATGGTCTCTGCCACGATGAATTTCAGTCCGCTGTCTTTCAGAATCTTGCGACCCTCTTCGACGTTGGTTCCTTCCAGGCGCAGCACGATCGGCAGCTGCATGTTGGTGGTCTTGGCTGCGGTCACGATGCCGGTGGCCAGCGTGTCGACGCGCAGGATGCCGCCAAAGATATTGATCAGCACCGCCTTCACGTTCTTGTCGCTCAGCAGGATTTCGAAGGCGTGCGTGACCTGCTCGGTGTTGGCGCCGCCGCCCACGTCGAGGAAGTTGGCCGGCATGCCGCCCGAATACTGAATGATGTCCATGGTCGCCATCGCCAGGCCGGCGCCGTTCACCATGCAGCCGACGCTGCCGTCCAGCTTGATATAGTTCAGGTTGTACTTGCTGGCCTCGACCTCCAGCGCGTCTTCCTCGCTCACGTCGCGCAGCTCCAGGATGTCGGGATGACGCGAGAGCGCGTTGTCGTCAAAATTTATCTTGGCATCGAGGGCGAACAGCCGACCGTCGGTCGTCGTGATGAACGGATTGATTTCGACCAGCGACGCGTCGGTGTCTTCGGCCGCGCGCGCAAGCGCCATCATGAACTTCACCGCGCCGCTGATGTACTTGGGCTCGAGCCCGAGGCGGAATGCGATCTCGCGCGCCTGGAACGGGCGCAAGCCGAAGCCGGGCAGGATGTGTTCTTTGATGATCGCGCTGGGATCTTTCGCCGCGACTTCTTCAATCTCCATGCCACCCGCGGCCGATGCCATGAAGACGTTGCGGCCGTTGGCGCGGTCCAGCAGCATGCCGAGGTAAAGCTCGCGCGCAATGGGCAGCGTCTCTTCGATCAGCAGCCGCTGCACCGTCTTGCCTTCCGGCCCGGTCTGATGCGTGACCAGCCTGATGCCGAGCATCTTCGTCGCCAGCTCGCCGGCCTCCTGCGGCGACTTGGCAATCTTGACGCCGCCGCCTTTGCCGCGCCCGCCGGCATGAATCTGCGCTTTTACAACGACGCCGGTCGCGCCCTCTTCAAACAGCTTGCGAGCCGCGTCCAGCGCCTCTTCGCGCGACTCGACCATCTGGCCGCGCGGCACGGCCACTCCATACTTCCGAAGAATGGCCTTTCCCTGATATTCGTGAATTTTCATGTTGGTATGACGACAGCGGGATTTTTCCCCACCCTGGCTAGAGCGGGCACCCGGTTACCGGTCAATTTGGCCGGAGTTGTCTACTCCTTACAAGGATGGCGTAACAGTAGGAAACCAGTGATTGTATAAGACGGAGCGAGGGTGATGCTAGTGCGCCGCGCGATCCGCCGCGTCGGTGAGTGCCGAGGTCCTCAAGACTCCACCATCGCTGCCGATGATTGGCATGGAGAACACCATGTCGCAATTCAAGTGGGACGCCAGCTACAGCGTCAACGTCAAGCAGTTCGACTCCGACCATCAGCAGCTCATTCAGATCCTCAACGAGCTTTACGACGGCATGACCGCGGGCCAGGGCCAGCAGGTGTTGCAGGACGTGCTGAACCGGCTGGTAGCCTACGCCCAGCGTCACTTCGCGGCCGAAGAAGTGGCGATGCGGAAAATCCAATATGCCAACTACCAGGCGCACTTAGACGAGCATCGCAAATTCACCGCCAAGGTGGGCACCGTGATGCAGGAGCTCAAGACGGGGAGAATCGGCATCTCGCTGGATCTTTTCTATTTCCTCTCCAACTGGCTGAAGCATCACATCCAGGTCGTCGACAAAGCTTATGGTCCCGCGCTGAACGCCAAAGGGATTGACTGAGCGCGCAGATTCGTACGATCCGTGCTTCCGCACCTTTCTTACCGCGAGCTGAATCTCATCTTGCGGGAGCACGCTCGATGAATCTCGGACTCAAAGACAAAGTTGTTCTCGTTACCGCGGCCAGCCAGGGAATCGGCCGGGCCATCGCCGAAGCGTTCGCCGGCGAAGGAGCAAAGGTCGCCATCACCGCCCGTCGCGCCGATGAGCTGCAGAAAGCAGCGCGCGAAATCAGCGCCGCAACCAAAGCCGAAGTCATTGCCATCTCCGCTGACGCCTCCAAAGCCGACGACAACCTCCGCATGGTCGACGAAGTCGTGAAGCGCTTCAGCACCATTCATGTGCTGGTGAACAACGCGGGAGGCGCAGGTGCGTTTGCCGCCTTCCACGATCTCACCGACAGCGACTGGCTGGACGTTTTTAACCTGAACGTAATGTCGGCGGTGCGCGCCACACGTGCCGCTCTGCCGCACATGCAAAAGCAGAAGTGGGGACGCATTATCAACATCTCCAGCGAATCGGGGACGCAGCCCGATGGCTTCATGCCGCACTACAACGCGTCCAAAGCCGCAATGAACAACCTGACCAAGAGTCTTTCCAAGGCCTACGCAACCGAAGGGATTCTGGTGAACACGGTTTCGCCGGCCTTCATCATGACACCTCTGCTGTCATCGCTGCTGCAGAAGATGGCCGACGAAAAGGGCATCAGCCTGGACGATGCGACTGCAGAATTTCTGGCGAAGAACCGCCCGCACATTGAGCTGAAGCGTCCGGGCGAGAGCGCGGAAGTGGCTTCGGCGGTAGTGTTTCTCGCGTCGGAGCAAGCCTCGTTTATCAACGGGACGAACTTGCGGGTCGATGGCGGGTCAGTGGCTAGTTTGTGAGGGACACAATCACGCGCGGGCGCGCATCAAGCTTCGGCCATTCTTCTTCGCGCCATTGTGGCCTGCGGATGCGGCCCGCCGCGCCGCGCCCTCCAGCACCATGCGGCAGACCTCATTGACATAATTTTCACTGAGCTTGTCATGCCGGATGAGGAAGCGCATGTAGATCGCGCCGTACAGCGTATCCAGCACCACGTCCAGATCGAGATTTCCCGGCAGCTCGCCGCGCTCGATGCCACGCCGCAGGGCTGCATAGGCTTCCTGCCGTCGCGGGCGCAGCAGTCGCTTGCGGAATTCCTCCAGCAAGTCGTGATCGGATTGCCCCGCGCCCAGGATGGCGCGCACAATGCAACCGCGTGGAGAGTGCAGGACTCCAAGAAAGCGGTTCATCTGGAAGCCCATATCGCGGTAGACCGATCCGCTGTCGGGGAAATGCAGTTCGTCTTCCGTGCTCAGGGCAAAGGCATCGACCACCAACGCGCCCTTGGTCGGCCACCAGCGATAAACGGTAGCCTTACCCACGCCGGCGTCGGCGGCGATGGCCTCGATGGAAAGCTGTTCGAAGCCGCCCTTGCGCAGCAGCTTCACGGTGCTGCGAAGAATGGCCTGACGCGCGTTCTCGCTGCGCGGCCTTCCCGGCGGCCGTTTGCCGTTTTGCAGCTTGGCAAGCCTCTGTCGAGAAATAGTCATGCCCTTTTAGCGGTTCGGCCCTCGGCTTGTTGAATCCAATACGCTACGTATCGTATCATAGTCATTCGTGGATGATATCGGAAGTTTTGGAATTGCTGCGCGACGAGGGCGGGAACTTCTGGGACCACAGATGATGGCTTTAGCCGCTGAGGTTATGCCTTACTCAGGCGCTAAAGCGCGGATGCGGGCCGGGTTCGGTTTATGCACGCCTGAACAGGCTGCGGAAAAACGCGTAAGACGACTTGTGTGCCGTCGGCTGAAGCCGACTCGGACAAGGAAATATACGGCTTAGACGCCGGCCTGAAGGCCAGCTCTACCGGAAAGCACGCGTCGGTCAACTTTTTCCGCAGCCGGTGAAGGCGTCCTCCACCCTGCCAAGTCTTGATGGAGTGATGGAAGCTCGATGTGGATTGTTGCCTTAGCGCTTCGGCGTCCTTATACGTTTGTGGTCATGGCCCTGGTCATCATCCTGCTGATGCCCCTGGCCGTCGTACGAACTCCTGTCGACATCTTTCCCGACATCAACATCCCCGTCGTCAGTGTGGTGTGGAACTACACCGGCTTCGCGCCGCAGGACATGGCCGACCGTATCGTCACCAACTCCGAGCGCGGCATGACGGTAACAGTCAACAACATCGAGCACATCGAGTCGCAGTCGCTGAACGGTGTCGGGGTCATCAAGATCTTCTTCCAACCGGAAGCCAACATTCAGACCGCGCTGGCGCAGGTAACGGCCATTGTGCAGACCACGGTGCGCGCGCTGCCGCCGGGCACGACGCCGCCGCTGGTCATTCAGTACACCGCGTCGACTACGCCTATCGTCCAGCTTGGCCTGAGCAGCAAAACCCTGCCTGACCAGCTGCTGTTTGACCTGGGCCAGAACTTCCTGCGCAATCAGCTGGCCACGGTGCAGGGCGCGGCTACACCTTATCCTTACGGCGGCAAGATTCGCCAGGTGCAGGTCGATCTCGACATTCCGCGGCTGCAAGCCAACGGCCTTTCTCCCAACGACATCGTCAACGCCATCAATACCCAGAACGTCATCACGCCGTCCGGCACCACCAAGATCGGCTTGCTGGAATATCAGGTGGAGATGAACAGCGCGCCGCGCACCATCGCCGACCTGAACGACATTCCGATCAAGACCATCAACGGCTCGACCATTTACATGCGCGACATCGCGCACGTGCGCGATGGCTTCTCACCGCAGACCAACATCGTGCGGCAGGATGGCGTGCACGGCGTGCTGATGTCGATGTACAAGATCGGCCGCGGATCGACGATCACCATTGTGAATGCGATCAAGAACATGGTGCCCGTCGCGCTGCAGTCGCTGCCGCAGGGAGTCACGGTCCGAGCGCTGTTCGATCAGTCGCTGTTTGTGCGCGCCTCCATCAACGGCGTGTTGCGCGAGGCGCTGATTGCCGCTGCGCTCACCGCCGTCATGATCCTGATCTTCCTCGGCGACTGGCGGCCGACGATCGTCATCTCGATTTCGATTCCGCTCTCGATCTTCGTTTCCGTGCTGCTACTGAGCGCGTTGGGCGAGACCATCAACATCATGACGCTGGGAGGTCTTGCGCTCGCCGTCGGCATATTGGTCGACGATGCCACGGTGGAGATCGAGAACATCGAGCGCAACCTTGCCCAGGGCAAGGAGATGAAGCAGGCGATTCTGGATGGCGCATCGCAGATTGCGGTTCCGGCGTTTGTTTCGACGCTGTCGATCTGCATCGTCTTCGTGCCAATGTTCTTCCTCACCGGCGTGGCGCGCTTCCTGTTTGTGCCGCTGGCCGAAGCCGTAGTGTTCGCGATGCTGGCGTCGTACTTCCTCTCGCGAACTCTGATTCCCACGCTGGTGATGTACATCATGCGCGGCCACGAGCATCGCGAGGAGAGCGCCAAGACGTTCTTCGGACGCTATCAGCGCCGCTTCGAGCGCGGCTTCGACAAGTTTCGCGGCGGCTATTATCAGCTGCTGGAAACCACGCTCGAACACAGCAAGCTGTTCGCAGTCTGCTTCCTCGCCTTCTGCGTGCTTTCCATGGGGCTGGTGTTCTTCCTGGGCGAGGATTTCTTTCCCAGTGTCGACGCCGGACAGATGCGGCTGCACGTCCGTGGCCGCGCCGGTTTGCGGGTTGAAGAGACGGCTCGCCTTTGCGATGAAGTTGAAGAGTATCTGCGGCAACAGATCCCCAAAGAAGACCTGGTTACGATCCTCGACAACATCGGACTGCCGAACTCGGGTATCAATCTTTCATACAGCAACTCCGGCGTAATCGGCACCAGCGACGCGGAAATTCTGGTGGGCTTGAATCAGGAGCACCACCACCCTACGGCGGATTACATTCGCAAGCTGCGCGCAGGCTTGCCGCGGGAATTTCCCGGAGTGGAGTTCTTCTTCCAGCCCGCCGACATCGTCAGCCAAATCTTAAATTTCGGCTTGCCGGCGCCCATTGACATCCAACTCATCGGCCCCGACGTGAATACCAATTACTTTATCGCGCAGCAGATCTCGAATCGGCTGCGGCGCATCCCGGGCACGGCTGATGTGCATGTGCAACAGCTGCTCGACTTGCCGACGCTGCATCTGAATATCGAGCGCAATCGTGTGACCCAGGTTGGCATGAACGCGCGCGATGTCGCGCAAAGCGTGCTGGTGTCGCTGAGCGGCAGCTTCCAGACCGCGCCCAATTTCTGGCTGAATCCCAACAACGGAGTCAGTTATCAGGTTGCCGTGCAGTCGCCGCAATATCGCATGACCTCGCTGCAGCAGTTGATGAACACGCCGGTCAACAATCCCAGCGTCCAGACTTCGCAGGTGCTCAGCAACCTGGTGCAACTGTCGCCGGTGGTGCGGCCGGCGGTGGTTTCGCACTACAACGTGCAGCCGGTGATCGACGTTTACGCCAGCACCCAGGATCGCGATCTCGGCGGCGTCAGCCGCGACGTGAACAAGGTGCTGGAGCCGTTCCGCAAACAGCTGCCGCGCGGCACGCAGCTGATCGTGCGCGGCCAGGTGGTCACGATGACGAGCTCGTTCATCGGATTGGGCGTTGGACTGCTGGCGGCGATTGCGCTGGTTTACTTCCTGATCGTGGTGAACTTCCAGTCGTGGCTCGATCCCTTCATCATCATCACTGCGTTGCCGGGCGCGCTGGCGGGCATATGCTGGATCTTGCTGCTCACCCATACCACGCTCAACGTGCCTTCGCTAACGGGAGCGGTGATGTGCATGGGCGTGGCGACGGCGAACTCGATCCTGATGATTTCTTTTGCGCGCGATCGCATGCGGGCCGGGATTCCGGCAGTGCAATCGGCGCTGGAAGCCGGTTACACGCGTATTCGTCCGGTGCTGATGACGGCGTTGGCCATGATTATCGGCATGTTGCCCATGTCGTTGGGCCTGGGCGAAGGCGGCGAGCAGAATGCTCCTCTGGGGCGCGCGGTGATCGGCGGCCTGATGTTTGCAACGGTAGCGACGCTGTTCTTTGTGCCGTCCGTCTTCGCGATTATTCACGGACGCCGCGAACGGCGCGCACAACAGGAGTCATAGAATAGTTGGAGACTAATACCCCTACGATGGACACACATTCCAAGCCGGCGGAAGATCGGCAGCGTCTTGCACCAGATGACCGCGACGGCGGCCATCCTGGTGACGACGGAAATCAGTACGAGGACGATGGCGGCCACGCTGCAGCGCAGATTACGCCTCCACCCAAGCTGCCGCCTGCGACGCCGCGCAGGGCGCTGTTGTTCATTGGCGTGGTGGTCGTGGCACTGCTGATTGCCGGTGGGGCGGCGATGTTTACACGCATTCACGACAGCCACGTGCTGGCCGACGAGACGCAGCAGAATGCAATCCCAACGGTGTCGATCGTCCATCCCATCGCCGAGAAGCCGAACGAAGACCTGGTTCTGCCCGGCACGCTGCAGGCGTATGTTGAGTCTCCCATCTATGCGCGGACGAATGGCTACCTGCTGCGCTGGTACAAGGACATCGGCAGCCGCGTGAAGCCGGGCGACTTGCTGGCGGACATTGACACGCCCGAAGTCGACCAGGAGCTGCGGCAAGCCAAAGCCACTCGCGAGCAGGTTCTGGCAGCGAGAGACCTGGCCAAAATCAATGCCACCCGCTATGAAGCGTTGCGCAAGACCGATTCAGTTTCGCAGGAAGAAGCCGACACGCAAAGCAGCGGCTATCAGCAGGCCCTCGCCAATCTTGCCGCGGCCGATGCCAATGTGAAGCGGCTGGAAGAGCTGGAGGGTTTCAAGCATGTGTACGCGCCGTTTGAGGGTGTGATCACGCGTCGCACCGTCGATCCCGGAGCGCTGATCAACGCCGGCAACGGTGGAGGCTCCGGCCCGCAGGCGATGTTCAGCATCGCCAAAGCCGATCCTTTGCGCGTCTACGTTTCGGTTCCGCAGGCCTACGCCCCGGCGATCAAGGTGGGAATGAACGGCGCCGTCACGCTGCAGGAATTTCCCGGGCAGAAGTTCACGGGAACGGTCGTCCGTACTGCGGATGCCATCGATGTTACGAGCCGCACCTTGCTGACCGAAGTGGATGTGCCCAACAAAGACGGGAAGCTGCTTCCCGGTTCGTTTGGCGAGGTGCACTTCAATCCCAAGATTGATGTGAACAAGGTCACCATTCCGGTGAACGCGATGCTCTTCCGCAAGGAAGGAGCGCAGGTCGCCGTGGTCAGCAGCGACGGCAAGGTGCAGCTGCGGCCCATCTCCATCGGCAAGGATTACGGCACGACGCTGGAAGTTGTCGGCGGCATCGATGTGAACGATCGCGTGATCGTCAATCCCGCCGATTCCATCGAAGACGGTCAGCAGGTGAATGTCGCGCCGCAAAAGCAGGGAGGCCAGTCGTCGTGAAGTGCAAGCTGCCTCCGGTGGAAGCACCGGGCTTTGGTAGTACGGGCCTTCAGGCCCGCGTCCAAAGTCCCCTTGTTTTGTCATCACGAGCCGACTTGAGTCGGCGAGGGATCTGCTTTTTCTTCGCGTCGGTGCCCCGTTCCAGCCTTCGTTTGGTTGGGGCGGGGCCGTTCGTTGGAGCGGCAGGAACTGCCCCACCCTGGCCAAAAGATGGCCAGAACGGGGCACCCAAGGTTTGTTACGAGTGGCCTTGGAGAACGGTATCGACATTAATAGCCCTTCTTGTGGCGTTCGTTCTTGCCGGCTGTGCGGTCGGACCGAACTACAATCGTCCGCCGGCACCCGCTCCGGAAGCCTACAAAACGCCTGCGCCCTGGCGCGAGGCCGCGCCCAAAGACTCGCTTCCCAAAGGCTTCTGGTGGGAGGTCTTCAACGACGCTGAACTCAACGGCTACGAACAGCAGCTGCTGGCGGCGAACCAGTCTCTGCTCGCCGCAAAGGACCGTTTGGAGGAAGCTCGCTCGCTGGCGCGCGTGGCCTCGGCGGGATTCTTTCCGCAAGGCAATGTCGATCCCGGCTATTCGCGTCAGCGCTACGCCGGAAATCGACCGGAGGTCGTGACCATCGGCCGGCCGCTCACGCAAAGCACGTACAGCATCCCCTTTTTCGTAAATTACGAGCCCGACCTCTTCGGCAAGATACGGCGTAGCCTGCAGGCATCGAATGCCACGCTGCAGGGGACCGCGGCCGAGATGTACAACGTGCAACTGGTGCTGACTGCAGAACTGGCCGCCGACTATTTCAGCCTGCGCGAGCTGGATGCGGAAACCAAGGTGGTGCAGGATTCGGTCGAGATCCAGCAGAAGGGCTTGCAGCTGGTGGAGAGCCGCCACAACGGCGGCGTCGCCTCCGGCCTCGACGTAGCGCAACAGCAGACGGTGCTCGACTCCACCGTGGCGCAGCTTTATCTGGTCAAGCAGCAGCGCGAGCAGTATGAACACGCCATCGCCGTGCTCACCGGCAATCCCGCTGCGACCTTCACCGTGCCGGTGCGTTCCCTGACTGAAACGCCCGTGCCCGTACCGCTGGGCGTGCCTTCCGATCTGCTGGAGCGCCGTCCGGACATCGCGGCGGCCGAGCGGCAAATGGCTTACCAGAACGCGGAAATCGGTGTTGCCAAGTCTGCGTTCTATCCACAATTCACGATTACCGGCGGCGCCGGATTTCAGAGTACCGACATCACGAACCTGATCAGCGCGCCCAACGCGATCTGGTCGCTGGGTGGCGATTTGCTGGAGCCGGTCTTCAACGGCGGCCGCAACCGCGCCAACCTCGCCTACACGCGGCAGAGCTACGACGAGGCAGTCGCCAACTATCGCGAGTCTGTGCTGGAAGCGTTCCAGCAGGTCGAGGACGGACTGACCGGTCTGACCGAGCTGTCGCAAGCCAGCACGACGCAGAACGCCGCGGTGGCTGACTCGCAACGCGCGCTGCAAATTGCCAACAATCGCTACGTCGGCGGCGTGACCTCATACCTCGACGTGGTTACCGCGCAGAGTACGCTGCTCGTCAACCAGCGATTGGCGACGCAGTTGATGGGCCAGCAGATGGTCACCGAGGTGTATCTCGTCAAAGCGCTGGGCGGAGGCTGGGATGCCGCGCAGATCCAGAACCAGCAGGTCCATCCCCAGGCAATCCAGGCGATCCAGCAGTAAGAGGCAATCTTCTTCGTCCTCTGAATCCCCAACGGTCTACAAGGTCGTGTGTCTGGATGCTGCGCGATCGTTAAAAGCCTTGTGAACGGCGTGGTAATTGCCGCTTGCTTCGGCATGCCGCAATGGCTTGACCCGCTCGACGCAGATCTCTGTTGCCTCGGGTGAATGCTTCAGAATGTGCATGGTCTCGGCAATGAAATCCTTCAGCGGCATCGCGTTCGGGTCGTTGAGCTGTCCCGGTCCCAGCAGCTCCGTTTGCACGTAAGGCGGGACGAGTTCCAGTACCCCCACCGGCGTGTGCTGCAGTTGATAACGCAGCGACTGGCTGTAGGAGTGAATCGCGGCCTTGGTTGCGCAGTACGTCGGAGTCATGGCCAGCGGCACGAAGGCCAGTCCGGAGGACACGGTTATGATGGCCGCCCGCGGTTGCGAGAGCAGCGTCGGCAGCAGCGCAGCCAGCAGGCGGATCGGCCCCAGCAGATTTGTCGCAACTATTTCCTCGGCATCAGCCAGGGCACCACCCTGCAACGACTCGGTCCGCATAATGCCGGCGTTGAGAATCACTGTGTTCAACGCAGGATGATCGCGCTTGATCTGGCCGGCGAAGCGCGCGATCGCCGCCGCGTCGGTCATATCCAGCGCGGCCGCCTTCATACCTGGGTTAGCCGCCACTGTCTCTTCCAACGCCTTCTTCCCGCGTCCGGCGATAATCACGTGGTTCCCCTCGGCATGAAACGCCTCGGCTAGACCGCGGCCAATACCTCTTCCGCCTCCGGTAATGAGGATCGTGTTATCCCTCAAGTGCATAAGAGTCTCCTGGTATCCGAGTCGCGTTTGCGTCGGCTGCTTTATGGAAAGCGCCGCGTTCGCCGGACGTCTTTGAATGTTGTGCGGCCTGTTACTCGCTCGCCGGCTGAATGTTCTGGTTGAGATGGAAGATGTTTTCCGGATCCCATTTGGTCTTGACCTGGGCCAGCCTTGCATAATTCGCGCCGAAGGGTCCCGCCACGTCAGCCGCGTCATCCTGATCGAGATAATTCACGTACCGCGCTCCCGCGGAAAAAGGCTCCAGCTTTGCAAAGCCCTGGCGCGCCCACGCGATGTTCTCGTCCTTGGCTGCAGCATCCTGCCATTGCGCAAGGATCAGCAAATTGTGGCCCTCGCGGCGATGGTGAAACGCTGTGTCGGCCTGCGGTACGCGGACCAGCGCCCCGTGCCAGTGCTCCAGGAAGATGCCGCTGTATTTCGAAGGACAATGTTCGACCATGTCGATCGTTATATCGATAACGTCGTCGTCCAGCGTGGACAGGAAATTGGATTTCCAGTAGTACTGCGAGCCCTTGGGATAGGCGATGTCGTAAATGCTGTTCAGGTCAGAATACGTCGTCGGCTGAGTCATATCGAACAGCGGCGTGCCGAATTCCTTGATGGGAGCGAGCAGTCGTTCGCCATCCGTCACGGCGCCGATATACGCAGCCCCGATGATGGCTACCTTCGCGCCAGAACCATCGGGCGCATGACCAACTCCCGCCAGAAAGGCGAGTTCGTCGGGGGCCGACGCAGTGAACTCCCGATACAAGCGCATTACCTCGCGCGCCTGGGAAAGCGGCCACGCGATGGCGCCGGCCATGATCGTGGGTCCGACCGGATGCAGTTGGTACTCGAAGGATGAGACCACGCCGAAGTTGCCGCCGCCGCCGCGCAGCGCCCAGTAGAGATCGGGATTCTCGGAAGCGCTGGCGCGAACGGTCTCGCCTTCCGCCGTCACGACGGTTGCGGCAACCAGATTGTCGGTAGCCAGGCCATGCTTGCCCGCTAAATAGCCATATCCGCCGCCGAGTGTCAGTCCGGCGATGCCCGTGGTGGAGATGACCCCGCCGGTGGTTGCCAGCCCGTGCTCCTGCGTCGCGCGATTGAACTCGCCCCACGTGACTCCGCCTTGGGCGACCGCGCGCCTGGTCGCGGCATTCACCGTGATCGTCTTCATCAGGGAGAGATCGATCATCACTCCGCCTTCGACGCTGGCGCGTCCGCTGACATTGTGACCGCCTCCACGAACCGCGATCTCCAGGCCATGTTCCCGCGCGAAGGCGATACCGGCAGCGATGTCAGCCTCGTTGAGGCAGCGAGCAATGACTGCTGGGTGCTTGTCGATCAAACCGTTGTGCAAAACGCGGACGTTGTCGTAGTCCGCATCAGCGGGTTGAAGAACGGCTCCCGCAAAGTTGCCGCGGAGTTTGGCTAAGGCAGAGAGAGCGATCTGAGGTTGTGCCATGGGTTGTGTTGGAGGAATCGCAAAATTGTACTGCGCCCCGGTTGCAGTACACAATCCTGTACGGAAACGGGTGCCCCAGGTCTCGCGGGTTTCGAGACCTGGGTAAGTGACCGGCAAGTGGAGTCCTTGGCTATCCCGTGTCCTTGGTGTTCTTCGTCACAGCGCACAAATCCGCCGGCAGGTATCCTACAAATTTTGGCAATCGGATCGACAAGATGCGATCGCGATTTATTGCAGTCCTACTGGCTTCTGCGATCGGTCTTTAACGGCGCAAAGGAGAAAAGCATGTCACAAGAAGAAGGCGGCAAAACCCCGGGGCGGGCAGCTGTGCTTTCCCTGGACACGTGGGCGGTGGTGCTGGCTCTGGTTCTGGCGTTGCTGGTGAAGCTGGATGTGATTCGCCGAGTACCGTGGTAGAGGACTCAACTCACAATCTTTGCAAGGAGCAGGTTGATGGCACAGGGTTCACTGGCACTTCCCCAGGTTCGTTTTTTTCGTCCGGTAAATCGGTTATTCAAGACAGTCCCCGGCATTCTCTTACTGGGTGCAATCGGTTACCTCGGTAAGTACATTGAACAGTCGGTTTCGGCGTATGCCAAGGCCCATCATCTGCATCTGCCGAACATCGAGTATGTCCTCTGGGCCATCGTGATCGGGCTGGTGGTTTCGAACACAATTGGCGTTCCGGAGCTTTTTCGGCCCGGGGTGTTGACCTACGAGTTCTGGTTGAAAGCCGGCATTGTATTGCTGGGCGCACGCTTTCTGTTGGGCGATGTGCTGAGGCTGGGCGCTATCAGCTTGACGCTGGTGGTGCTGGAACTGGCGGTTGCATTTTCACTGATGACGTTGCTGGGCCGATGGTTCAAGCTCAAACCGAAACTCACCAGTCTGCTGGCGGTGGGGTCGGCCGTTTGCGGCGTCTCTGCCATTATCGCCACCAAAGGCGCGATTGACGCCGATGACGAAGACTCGTCCTATGCCATCGCGGCCATACTGGCCCTGGGGGCTCTGGCGTTGTTCACCTTTCCACTCATCGGCCACTGGCTGCACCTGAGCGACAAAGCTTTCGGATTGTGGGCCGGCCTCGCGGTTGATAACACGGCTGAGGCTACCGCCGCCGGCGCCCTCTACTCCGATGCCGCGGCCAAAGTTGCGGTGCTGGCCAAGACCACCCGCAATGCCATGATTGGCTTCGTGGTCCTCGGCTATGCGCTCTACTGGGCCAATAAGGGGCAGGCGCAGCGCGTCGAGAATAAGGCTCGATTTGTCTGGAGAAAGTTCCCCAAGTTTGTTCTTGGATTTCTGCTGATCTCGCTGCTTGCGACCTGGGGATTCTTTACTAAGAATCAGCTGGGCAACCTGGCAAGTTTGTCGAAGTGGGCATTCCTGCTAACCTTCGCGGGAGTAGGGCTGCGCACCAACTTCAGCGAACTGCGGAAGCAAGGTCTCCGGCCGTTTGCGGTGGGAGCCATCGGCGAGGTGGTAATTGCTTTGGTGACTCTGGGGTTAGTGCTGGGCGCGACAAAGTTGTTTCATCTCTAAAGGTCAGAGGCATGTTTCTCCGCAGTACCGGCGGCAGATGCGCGCGGCCTGAAGAAGTTCGGATCTATTGCAAGCGCGCGCATTCCTTCTTCGCCTCGATCAATATGGGCGCGTCGGGATCAGCATTCTTCCAAAGGGTTAGAAAATCTTGATAAGCTGCTCGGGCTTTATCGCGAGAGGCGGGATCCTTGGCGGCATCCAGCGCGTAGGCGCGGGCGACCCCAAGGCGCGCCAGAGCTCCCCAGGGAAAATTGACCACCAGCCCGTAATGATCGATGAACTTCTGGAACTCCGCCGCCGCGGCGGGACCATTGTGCAGTGTGAGATAAGCCTCGCCGCGCACATAAGCGGGGCATAGGAACACCGCCGCCAGCGTGGGTTGGCCCAGTTCAATCGGACTCGCCTCTTTCAGCAGTTCCACGGCACGGGCGGGATCGTTAGCGTGCAGCGCTAACGCAGCGCGGATCATCGGCAACCAATACCGTTGGACGAAGGTGTCCAGCGGGAATTCCTTGTCGAGATCATTGGCCAGCTTCTGCGCCCGAGCCACGTCGCCCGACCTGGCCAGGACCAGCGCCGCCATTGCCTGCACCGCACGATTGGGAGCCAGATGCAATGCCGCCTCTGCATCGGATCGCGCGCGTTCCGTGTTGCCCGACTCCTCCTCGCGCAAGGCCGCGGCCGCCTGATAGGTTGCGGCGGTCTCTTTCGCATCGTTGCGCTGCGCTGAATCCATAGCTTGCGAGGTCAGCTCGCGAGCCTGCTTCAACTTTCCAAACCAGCCCAAGGTGTCGGCTTGCGACGCCAGCAACAGATCTTCCGTGCCGGGCTTGCCCATCGCCGCGGCGCTGAACTTTGCCATTGCGGCCGTGTCGCCCTTCAGAAACGCCAGCTGATAGCGATTGGACAGCAGCGTCTCGCTTTGCAGATGCCGGGCTTCGGCGTCTTTGTAGGCCGCTGCGGCATCGTCAACTCGGTTGAGGTTGAGATAGGCGTCGCCCAGGTTGATGTAGATCATCGCGTTGTTGGGTTCCAGGCGCAGCGCCTCGCGAGTTTCCTCAGCTGCTTTCTCCCAGTTTCCCAGCGTGCCGTAGATGTATCCCAGGTTGGCGTAGGGCGTATCGTACTGCGGATAGGTCTGCTGCCAGAGTTCGAAGACCTGGGCAGCTTTCTCCAACTCACCGGTCGCGAACATGTAGTAGTTGGCTTCAATAAAGAAGCGTTCCCATTCGCTGACCTTGTCGCGCAGCGCATAGGCCTTGCGCGCATTCTCCGCCGCCCGATCCATCTGGTTCAGATTGGCGTAGGAAAACGCCATGTAGTTGTAGGCGACGGCAAAGTTGGGATCGAGTTCCACCGCGTGTTTATAGAAGGGCAAGGGCGCGGTCCAACCGTTGGCGGCCCAGGTCTTACGTCCCAGGCTGTACATCTTCAGCGCTTCCAGCGATGGCGTGGTGACCTCCGCCAGAGGCGTGGCGTACTTCTGCACCGAGCTGAGGGATTCTCCCAGTTCGCCGCGCAAGCGAACCGCGGCCGAATCCAATGCCGCCAGCACACCTTCCTTATTAGCAGCCTGAGTCTGGGTCTCGGCCAGCACGTCGCCGGTATCGCAATTGATGGCTCTCAGTCCGATGACATACTGCTTGCCCACGCCGGTAATCGAGCCGGTGAGCATGGCCTTGCTGCCGGTGCGCTGGCAGATCTCGCGCGTCACCTCTGGCGTAAGCCGGATGCCGGCGGGCCGGCCCATCAGCTGCAACGTCTGATTCACTTTGGTATCCGAGATGAGATCGAGATAGGGCGATTGCTCCAGCTGTACGGCAAGCCCTTGCTTGAGCGTGTCGTCGAAGACGGCGTCACCCGTTTTGTTGGCGAAATCGGCGAGGACGATTGTGTCTTTTTCCGTTAGTCGCGGACGTTGCCGTGCCCGGTAGTAGAGTGCTCCCGCCACCAGGATCGCGAGCAACACGATGGCAGAGGCAACGGCGATCAGTCGCCGCCCTTTCGAGACGGGTTGCCGTTCCGCGGATTGGCTGTCGATACCGGTCTGTGCCGCGCTCGCGGCACTCATGGTTCCTGTGGTGGGGCGCGGATAGCGCCCACTTTCGCTGTCGCGCTTCAGCCGCCGCAGCTCTGCCTGCATGTCGGAGGCATGCTGATAACGCAGGTTTCGGTCCTTCTCCAGCGCGCGCAGAATCACCGCTTCCAGTCCCGAGGAAACCTGCGGATTGAGTTTCGAGGGAGGTTCCGGTTCCAGATGAAGAATCGCGCCGATCATCTCCCCCGAGCTGGCTCCCGGGAATGGCATCTTGCCGGTCGCCATTTCGTAGAGCACTGCGCCGAAGGAGAACAGATCGGTTCGGGAGTCCACTTCTTTGGCGCGAACTTGCTCCGGCGACATGTAAGCGACGGTGCCCAGCATCGCCCCCGGACTGGTCAGATGTTCGGCGTCGGAGTCGACCGTCTGGGTGTCGGAGTCGGGGGTGACTGCCGAGTCCAACGTCAACTTGGCCAGTCCGAAATCAAGGATCTTGGCGTGCCCGCGTTCGGTAACAAAGATGTTCGCCGGCTTGATGTCGCGATGGATGATGCCTTTGGTCTGCGCTGCGTCCAGCGCGTCGGCGATTTCGACCCCCAGAGACAAGAGATCTTCTGTGTCCAGCGGCCGGCCCGCAATACGGTGTCTCAACGTCATGCCATCGAGAAACTCCATGGCGATGAAAGTCCTGCCATTGTCTTCGCCGATGTCATAAATGGTGCAGATGTTGGGATGATTCAAGGCCGACGCAGCTTGCGCCTCGCGGCGAAGCCGGGCCAGGGCTTGCGCATCTTCGTGAACCCGTTCCGGCAGGAACTTGAGGGCGACGAAACGGTGAAGCCGGGTGTCTTCGGCCTTGTACACCACACCCATGCCACCACCGCCAATCTTACTGAGGACGCGGTAGTGCGAGATGGTCGTCTCGATCACGTCAGCCCCTGTTCAATGGAAGTGAATCATAGGGCGAGCGTGGGTAGACGTCAATGCTGGCCGGCCCTGGCGCTCCAGCAACCGGCAACAGCCTCACGTGGATCGCACCAGGTCCTGGTCAGCGTGGTAGCTGACGCGGATTGAACCGTGCTACTCAGTCGAGCGCAGGCCTAGTCCGCATATTTGACCGAGCAGCCGTAAGGCCGTGACGTCGGGACAGTGACCGCCTTGCCGGAGGTGGCTTCTTGCAACGCGGCCGAAACATAGTTCTTCGCTTTGCCAACATCCGCCACATCGGTCGAAGGAGTGTCATCAATCGCGCCGTTATAAATCAGAGTTCCCTGCGGGCTGATGATAAAGATATGGGGCGTGGTTTTGGCGTCGTAGAAGTGACCGAGGGCGCCGGTGGGATCCAGCAGGACAGCCGAAGGTGCAGCGTTGACCTGTTTCACATAGGCGTTCTCTTCCGGTCCGGTAGTGTACCCTTGCTTGCCCGGGGCCGACGAGATCACCGTCAGCCAGATTACGCCGCGCGCGGTCCATTGGCGCTGCAGTTCTTGCATGTTTCCGCTGTTGTAGTGCTTCTGCGTGTAAGGGCAACCGCGGTTCGACCACTCCAGCACCACGAACTTTCCCTTGTAGTCGGAAAGCTTATGGACATTGCCGTTGCTGTCGGTTGCGGTGAATTCGGGCGCAGCTTCGCCAACCCGCGCCGCCCACGCCGGCGACAATGAAATCAATACAGCAAGAAAACTTAAGGTCGGTATTAGAAATCGCTTGGTCATTCGTATCCTGCTTTCTGTAATCGTGCTGCACAGATCTGCACGGCATGTCTCATCGCGAAACCACGGGGGCGTCGACCTCGATGGAACGCCCAGCTCCAACCATGAGTAACCCTCTTAGAGTTGAAATTGGCTTGACCAACTGGTCGGACTTCTTGAGCGTCAGTTGAAATCCCGCCCGATTGGATGCAAACAACTGCGGGCTGGAATTATCGATCTGGCTGGGCTCCAGCGGGAAGAAACTGGAGCTGCGAACTGGCGAGGCATCTCGCACTGTGAGCACGAAGCTGGTCTTATTCGACTCCGCCGACACCTTCCAGCCAGGCGGCATGGGCTTGGGCAACTGCTGTCTGGTTCGCTCGAAAAGCGCGCGCCACTGCTCCCAATTGCCATCGGCGGGAGTTGCCAGCGTAAGGTGAGTTTTGCCCGGTATACACATCTCGCGGCACACAATGTATTTGACATCGGCCGCAATGTTGGGAAGCGAACTGCCGTGCTCGGTTGCCGTCCTGTTGAGCGGAACCATCAGCAGAACCTGCCCCTCATAGCCATAATCTATAATCGCTCCGCTTCCCAGCCGAATTGGTTGCGGCCAGAGAATCGGGCCGGCGGCGAATCCCGGCGGGAGTTGCCATTGCACCTTGGGCGGTTCACCGGAGTCTCCCGGGTTCTGCCAATAGATGTGCCAGCCTTGATCCAACTGGAACAGCAAGCCAACCCACAACGGCCTGCCTGGTACCACAGTATTCTGCTCTGCGATCAACTCAACTCGGGCGTGGGACGACTGCGCGCGCGAGGGCGCAGCAAGAATCAGCAGCATCAGTGGCAATGCAAGGTTTTGGCGGAGCCAGAAACACATGCTCTTCTGACGTCCTGGCAAGGAATTGGTCGCTCCTAATTCGGAAACAAGCCGGAGCCATAGAAACGTGGAAGGACCTAACCTTCGCTAGCCTCATAGGCCTTAACAATTTCACGCTTCTGAAATAAGAAAAAGTAGGCACTGGGTCATTTTCCATGAGTCGGCAAGCCCGCCAGCTTCATCTTCTGTTTTACCTTTCCGCGGTTCGCCGTCACGGTGATGTCACAACCTTAGTTTAGTTTGGCGGTTGGTGGGTGATTTGACGAAAAGCAGCGCTTATTTGACAACGAATATTCAGGAGGCTTTATGGCAACAACAGTCGCGGTAGCAACCATGAAGGTGGCACAGGTCTCGAAGGCCGGAGCAGATTTCAGCATCGTCGAGCGTGAGATTCCCAAACCTGGTCCAGGTCATGTGCGGATCAAAGTCAAAGCTTGTGGTGTTTGCCACAGCGACGTGCTCACGAAAGAAGGCGGTTGGCCGGGAATTCAATACCCGCGCGTTCCCGGACATGAAGTGGTTGGCATCATCGACGAAGTGGGTGCGGGGGTTACGACGTGGACGAAGGGTCAGCGGGTTGGAGTCGGCTGGCACGGCGGCCAGGACAATACGTGTTTGCAATGCCGTCGCGGCGATTTTGCCAATTGCCAGAATGTGAAGATCTCCGGCATCAGCTATGACGGCGGATACCAGGAGTACATGGTCGCTCCGATTGAGGCGCTGGCAGCAGTGCCGGAGAGTTTGCCCGACGCCGAAGCGGCACCACTTCTCTGCGCTGGAATTACTACATTCAACGCCCTGCGCCACAGCGGCGCATTTCCCGGCGATCTTGTCGCGGTGCAGGGTATCGGCGGCTTAGGTCATCTCGGAGTTCAGTACGCAAATAAGCTTGGCTACAAGGTAGCGGCTGTCGGGCGCGGCCCGGGAAACGCGGCCCTCGCCAGGAAACTTGGCGCGCATGTCTACATCGACAGTCAGGCAACCAACGCGGCCCAGGAACTGCAGAAGCTGGGCGGCGCGAAAGTCATCCTGGGGACAGCCCCAAGCTCGAAAGCCATGTCCGAACTGATCGACGGCCTGGGCCCGAACGGCAAGTTCATGGTAGTCGGTGCGGCGTTCGATCCTATCGAAGTCACGCCAGTACAGCTCATCACCGGAAGCCACACGATTCAAGGCTGGTGGTCGGGAATACCTACCGATTCCGAGGACACGCTCCGCTTCTCCGAGCTGACGGGCGTGCGTCCCATGATCGAAACCTATCCGCTGGAAAAAGCGGGGGAAGCTTACGAACGAATGCTGAGCGGTAAGGCGGAGTTCCGGGTGGTGCTGACGATGTGAAGCCGCCGCGGTCGGACGAGTTGCGAGCGCCGCTACAAACCGAATCAGCGGCACTCGCAAGAAACTTTGTGTTGGCCGAAACACCCGCACGCAGTGGGTTGCATGCGGTGGTTTCTGCAGAACGTGGTGTCCGTGAAGTGTGCCGCGGGTGATGGTGCTCTTGCCCACCGAAAAGCTGCCCGGGGCCCCATCCAGCGGGCCTCCTGGCAGCTGCGTCCGACATCCTACAGCAAGCAAGCTGTGGGAGGACCTGTGAAGAAAGCCTTCATCGTTACCCGAAACATTGTTGGCGTTGCCGGCCTGTTGCTGGCAGGCTATGTGCTGGTGACATCAATTCCTGACGTAGGGCGTTACATCAAGATCAGCACCATGTGAAGCCAGCACCAGGCAATGTCGCTGGCATTGCCTGGCACCCTTAGTCCTGGTTAGCTACCAGAGGTCTGACCGGCGCAGCCGTTGGCTTCAACTGCAGGCGAAGCTTGATGGTCAGCTGATTTCCTACGACAGCACTGAAATCTGACGCGGCAGGGTAGTCTTCTCCAATCTGAACCGGCGGTGGAGGAAGACCGGGGGCCGAGATCACCTTTCCCGTGCACTGGAAGCCGCTGTAATCCTCGTTCCCACCTGCCGGATTCTGACATTGCTCGTCCTGAACCAGCGTTGGCCAGCTGGTGTTGATCTCAGCTTTCACCAGCTGGGGAAAGTCTTGACGCGCAAGGTTGGTGCTCCCCGTCATTTCAACCGCGGCATCTTTTTGTCCCGTTGCACCGCCCGCAGGCGGCTCAAAAGCAAAGGTAACTTCGTGCGAAACGCGGTTGATCGTCGCCGGTCCAAACACCGGTCCGGAGTAGGCTTCTGTCGGGTCCAGTTGCACATTGCGGTCGACCCGCGTCAAGACCAGGTCGCCGGTGGCCTGCAGTTTGCCATCGGCAGTCGCGACGACGTTCTTGGAGTGGAAGCACACCAGCGTATGGTTGGCGGCGTTAGCGAACCAATCCCGGTCGAAGCTTCCATCTGCCATGAAGGGCGACTTGGAAGACGCAGGGTAGGTGCAGAAGTCGAGCTTCGCGTTGGCAGGAGCAGCGTCGTCGAGTGTAATCGTCCCGCTGATTCGGGCGAAGCCGACCGTGAAGTTGATTTTCGTTTTGCCGAAGTCAGTGGTGCCGTCGGTGATGATCTGAGCGCTGGATTGATGGGAATCCACCTGCCATGAGCCGGTGGTCGAACTTGCAGCACTGGAAACACTCAAGGCGAGAAATCCAGCTACCGCGATTGAGACTATGTGCTTAAGCATTCCTCTCCCCATTTCTTTTGGACGCGTGCTGGTCATTCCTCGCGATACCAGCCGTTTAACCCGGGTGCATATCTCGGCCCAAGAACCGGGGATCGACGGGCCCTGTTACCGCGGAATCGATGTTGTCAACAGCTTAGGAATGTCCCCAAACACACGATGTCTTGCCGCGAGGCAAGACCAATTTGGCTTTTGGATGCGGGGCCGGCTTAGCGGGATTCAGCTCTTCTTTGGGGGCAGATGGGACTCTGGACGGAGGGGTTTGACGCAAGTTTCATCGCCGTTTAAGGGCATTTTTACGCAAGGAGGCGCCGTGAGATTGAGGTTACGGCAAGCTGCGCGATCAGGCCGGGGCGGGTCGTCGCCCGCCCCGCAGGCTGATTCAGTGCTCTAGAAGAAGCCGAGCGCCTTCGTACTGTAGCTGACCAACAGGTTCTTGGTCTGCTGGTAGTGGTCGAGCATGATCTTGTGGGTTTCGCGTCCGAAGCCCGATTGCTTATAGCCGCCGAACGCCGCGCCTGCCGGATAGAGGTGATAGCAATTGGTCCAGCAACGGCCTGCCTTGATCTCGCGACCGACGCGATAACAATTGTTCATGTCGCGTGACCAAACGCCCGAACCCAGCCCGTACACCGTATCGTTGCCGATCTCGATGGCCTCTTCCAGGGTCTTGAACTTGGTTACGGACAGCACCGGACCGAAGATCTCCTCCTGGAAAACACGCATTTTGTTGTGGCCGACGAACACGGTGGGCTCGATGTAATAGCCGTTCTCAAATTCGCCGCCCAGGTGCGCCTGCTTGCCACCGCACATGCAGGTGGCGCCTTCCTTCTTGCCCACGTCGATGTAGCCCAGAATCTTCTCCAGCTGATCCTTCGAAGCCTGCGCTCCCATCATGGTGATGGGATCGAGCGGGTTGCCCACGATGATCTTCTTCACCCGAGCCACGGCGCGCTCCAGGAACGCATCGAAGATCGGCTCCTCAATCAACGCGCGCGACGGACAGGTGCAGACCTCGCCTTTGTTGAAGGCGAACAGCGCAAAGCCTTCCAGCGCCTTGTCGAAGTAGTCGTCATCCTTGGCCATGACATCGGCAAAGAAGATGTTGGGAGACTTGCCACCCAACTCGAGCGTCTGCGGAATGATGGTCTCGGAGGCGTACTGCATGATGAGACGGCCGGTGGTGGTTTCGCCGGTGAAAGCGATCTTGGCGATGCGCGGATTGCTGGCCAGCGCCTTGCCGATTTCACCTCCCGGTCCGGTGATGACGTTGATGACGCCCGGCGGCAGCAGATCGCCGATCAGTCCCATGAGCACCAGCAGGCTCAACGGCGTATTCGAGGCCGGCTTGATGACCGTGCAGTTGCCGGCCCCGACGGCGGGAGCCAGTTTCCATGCCGCCATCAGCAGCGGGAAGTTCCAGGGAATGATCTGTCCGACAACCCCCAGCGGCTCCTTGAAGTGATAGGCGACCGTGTCGTTGTCGATTTCGCCCAGTGCGCCTTCTTCCGCGCGAATGCAGGCGGCGAAATAACGGAAGTGATCGATCGCCAGCGGGACGTCGGCATTGCGCGTCTCGCGGATCGGCTTGCCATTGTCGATGGTCTCGGCGACGGCGAGAACTTCCAGGTTCTCTTCCATCACGTCGGCAATCTTGTTGAGGATGGCGGCCCGGGCCGCTGGCGAGGTGTGGCCCCAGGCATCTTTGGCCGCATGCGCCGCATCTAGCGCCTTCTCCACATCTTCGGGAGTTGATTTGGCAATTTCGGCGATGGGCTCACCGTTGATGGGGCTGTGATCTACAAAGTATTTGCCTTTCACAGGCGGTACCCATTTGCCGCCGATAAAGTTGTCATACTTCGCCCGCACTTTTCCATTCTTGCGAATGCTGTCGAGTGCGCCTTCGACTGAGGATTCTTTCACCAGTTCTGCAACAGGCATGGAAGCTTTCTCCTTTTGCGGCGGCGGCCGGTAAACTCTGGCGAGATTCCAAAGCCCCGTCGCAGCAAACAATGTCTACGTTTGAGTGCGAGATAGCGTGGACGGCAGCGCATGGCCTGGGTGTATCGCGCTTGGCAGCATGTTTCGAGCCATCGCTGGCCGGCGAGTTACTTGAGGTCAATCGACTTCCAAGCTTCTGCCGTTGCCCTGCAACCCTACCTCATCCTCCATCCTGTACCTTCCCTCACAGCTTGGCGGTGACCGCCGTCAACCACCCCTGTGACTGGCGGAGCACCGGCCGCAAGAGGATCCGTCATGGATACCGTGACCGCATCCACCGCTTCCACTCTGATCCAGTCTGGGCGTAGCGATGCCCAGTCGAGCGGCGAACTCAACAGCCGCAAACCCACAATTCCCGATCGCGAAGAATTCCTCCACCCAGATTCGCTAGCGTCAAAGTAGCGGGCAAGCTCCGCGGGCTTCCAGGGATAAAGCCAAACCTGGGTGGCCACATTTGGCGGCAATATCACATCCAGGGTCTCCCGGCTGCTATCGGCGCGCGTAACCTCCAGTTGCAGCCGCTGCAATTTGCCCAGACGCCACCACGGCGAATAATGCACGGTTAACGTCAAATGCAGGAAATCAGCCCGGCTTGCGGTCTCGACCATACCCAAATCGAACTCCGGGTTCCGGCTGGTCACCGCGAACGTGCTCGTGGGCACTCCCAGTGATCGCATCTCCAGTGAGATTCGTCCGGCGCGCGTATCGTCGCGCACCAGCCCGACCACCCCCGGCCTGATGTCTTGCTGGCTGCGATAGTGACCCTGCATCCAGAACCAGACCTCAGGGGCGCGGGTGAAGTTTGCGATTCCATCGATCGGCAGGCTCCGGTCAGTGTCACGCCAGCCAAGGAAACTGGTTCCCACGACCTGGTTGGGATCAGGGTCAGCAAAGTAGAGCGCGGCCGCGGGAGCCGTTCGCTGCAGTCCGGCGACTTCTACCTGCGGCAGATAGGGACCGCTTGCGGTATAGGCTTGCAGCAGTCCGCCCGCAACCGTACGCCGCGCCGCAAGCCCATACCTGGTCTGATAAGGGAAGATTGCAATCGAATCGCGCCCTCCGCTGTGTTGCTGCAGGAAGGCTGCAACCGACCTCTGCAGGCCCGCGAAGTCGTCCGTGAAGCAAGCGCCATCGAACTCCGAGAATCCCGTCGGGCATACGGTTAGAGGCGTGTGTAACTGCCTGAGGAGGTCATGCACCAGCGGCAGCGAGAAGGTTGCCTCCTCCATTTCCATCGAGGCGAACCGGCCCTTCGGCAATCCTCCGAATGCCAGAGAACAGCCGACCACCAGCACCATCCCCACAACGGAAGCGCGCTTTTGTCCAGCCATCAGGATCACGCCGGACAACAGCACCACCCCGAGCAGTGCTCCTCGGACGTGATTCTCGTCGGAGCGCACAATCGCGCTTTGTATGAGCATCAGGCATACCGCGCCTGCACCGATCAGAAACCCGACTCGAGCCGTAATCTGTCTGCGGTTCCTACGCGAGAGAAATCCATGGACGAGAAATACAGCCGTGCCGCCCAGCACTGTCGCCAGTAGTCGTACCGTGGTGGATTCTGTCATTGCTGATGGCGTTGCCCAGCGATACGCCTCTACTACCGCGAACGCGTTGCGCCAGTATCGAAAGCTAAATGGACTCGCCAGAACAGCATTCACCGCAATCACGACTACAACCAGAGAAACTGCTGTGACCAGCAGCGCGCGGCCCAGTCGGGCGAGGGCCTGCCTGTCATGCCGGAACTCCATTGCCATCGCAAGCACCGTGATAAGCAAGGTCGCGACGCCGTAAATCCCCGTGTCGGTTGACAACAGAAACGCGGCGCCGCACAGCAGGGGTGCCAACGCTCCGGCTAGCGACGCGTTCATGCGCATTCCTGCTACGGCGTAACTGCCGCGCACAAACAGAGCGAAAAGAAACAGAACCGTCGTCATTCGCAGCGACGGTGACCAAAAGACGCAAAGCAACAACAGCAACAGGCAGCGTTTCCATCCCGGCTGTTCGGGCAACAGCAACCAGATGGTCAGCCAGAGCTGCAAGATCACCAGACACGTAGGCACGGTGCGCCACGTCGCATAGACCGATCCTGTGGAGAGACCCATGTGGCGCGCGGGAAGGCTTGAAATCCACTGGAATAACGGACCGCGGGTGAAGGCTACGTCGCGTCCCAGCCAAATGCCTTGCGACGCCTTGAAGGCCGAATCCAGGTGCCAATCGTCATCCATATAGCCGGGGTTGGAGATGAGCGTCAGAGTCTTGGGCAACAGAAGTTGCGGCGGCAGGGCCGCTAGCAGGAGAACCAACAGCCCCAGCAGATCCCACCGGCCACCCAGACGCAATCCGCGCCGGGACGAAGTGGCTTGCACATTGTCGCGCTGCATTGTTGAGCGCCATTCTAGTGCACCACAACTCGCGGGAATTTTTTTATGTGCAGGTCGCTGGCGAGGCTAAACCAACTTAGGAGGGTTGCGCGGTAACAACGGATTACTCTGCAGAGTCCCAGTTGGACTGACGGTAAGGGGGATCACACAGAATCGGTGGGCTGATTGCCACTGCCGCCTTTAGGCTGGTGCCACCCCTCAAACAGAGCGGTGAGCTTTCTCTTGAAGTGCGATTCCGGCATTTCCGCGCCGGCAATCGTGCGGCACCGTTCGCCAGGTTTGGCTCGACAGACTGGACAAGGGACGTGTAAGGCTTTCATGGTTTCATTCCGGACAAGACTCGACGGCTACATCTCTGGCGCATGTGTTGGTTCGGCCCTCCTACCATTCTAAATGCCCCAGCCGCGGGACGTCGGTCGTCACCACGACGACCTTCTTCCCGCAGCCAGAGCGTTTGCCAATCAATCCAGAAGAAGTCAGGGTGTGACCTCGAACACGGTCCCGTCCGTTTGAATGCCTCCCGCGGACGTCGTGCCGTAGAGATTACCCATGCCATCCAGAATCACACCTGCCGACGGGTAAGCCCCGTCATTGCCTGTGCCGAAGTTATGCATCACGGACTCGGTCCATCCCCCGCTACCATTCGGCGTCATCTTGAAAACCACCCCGACGCTGTTGGTGCCACCCAGCAGCGTCGTACCGTACAGATTGCCGTTGGTGTCGAAGATCAGGCTGCAGGTTGGACCGTTCCCGTCGAAGCCATTGCCGAAGAAGTGCAGCGTCTTCTCCAGCCAGCCGCCGCTGCCGTTGGGCGTCATCTCGAATACCGTGCCGGCATCGTTTGTGCCCCCGGTATTGGTCGTGCCGTAGAGATTGCCGGCGCTGTCGAAGATCAGGCTCAGGCCTTGCGGCGAATTGCCGTCGTCCCCGCGGCCGAAGTTGTGTATAACCCGCTCCGTCCAGCCGCCGCTGCCATTGGGCGTCATCTCGAATGCGGTGCCTTGGTCAAGATTTCCACCGGCAACGGTGGTGCCGTAGAGATTGCCGGCGGAGTCGAAGACCAGTCCACCCTCAGGGCCCTGTCCGTCATCCTGATCGGCCCCGAAGTTGTGCAGGACCTTCTCCGTCCATCCCCCGCTGCCATTCGGCGACAATTCGAAAACCGTCCCCGCGCCGTGGGTGCCGCCGGCGTGCGTCGTGCCGTACAGATTCCCGGCGGCATCAAAGATCAGTCCAGCTTCGGGTCTAGCTCCGTCATCGCCGTTGCCGAAGTTATGGATCTTGAACTCCGTCCAGCCGCCACTCCCGTTGGGTGTCATCTCGAACACCGCGCCAACGTTGTTCGTTCCACCGTCGACGGCGGTGCCGTACAGATTTCCCGAGCCGTCAAAGACCAGCGGGGCCTCAGGGGTTTTGGCGTCCATATCTCCAATGCCAAAGTTATGCAACACCTTCTCGGTCCAGCCGCCGCTGCCATTCGGCGTCATCTCGAACACGGTGCCGGAACCGGTGGTGCCGCCAGAGTACGTGGTGCCGTAGAGATTGCCCGCGGCGTCGAAGATCAGGCTGGACATCGGGTCCTGCCCGTCGTGTTGCGTTAAACCGAAGTTATGCAAGGGACGCTCGGTTGCCGCCCACACGCTCGACGTCAATAGCAGCACCGTAAAAATCGCATTCCATCTGATGGATAGTTTGTTAATCAGCATAGACCTTAGTTTCCTTGATTTTTGGTTAAATTCAGGTGGTAAGTATCAACCACACGATGTCGCTTAGCGGTCCGGATGATCTATTTATTGGGTGAAGTCGATATTCCTAGCAACTGCTAGCAATAAATGACGTGAGCCTTTCTACATAGCATTTGTCGAGGTAGCAACCTGGCCGGACTTTGTTACTGCACGGTTACTGTCACCTCCGCCGTATGTGTGACGCCGGTAGTTGCGCCTTGCGCTGTGATGCTAACCGTATAATTACCTGACTGGGCTACTCCGCCGCTGCTTCCTCCGCTACCTCCTCCACAGGCAAGCCCGAGACCAAGCAATCCGAGCACTAAGGCGAGAAGCAGGAATCTGAGCCACGTTTGCCTTGGATGCCGTGACTTACTTCTCGGGCTGGCCAGGATACCCAGAAATGGAATGAAGAAAGCAAGAATAGCAGCACCGCGTCGCCGACTAGCGACCAGGCCACTCGTATTTACCGCGAGTGTGGCGCTCCCGGCGCCGTTAACGGGTATGTTGAGAGCAGTCGGACTAACAGTGCACGAAGGAGACGACGAAGAACTGGGAAGCACAGAGCAACTAAGGCTGACCGAATCTGTAAATCCGTTCTGGGTGCTGATGGTGACAGCAGCTACCCCTTGACTTCCCGCAGATATATTGCCCAAAGATGTGGGAGATACCGTAATTGTGAAATCTGGCTGCGGCGGTGGGGCATTGTTGGGTAAGAAGATATAGTTCACTGTCTGGTTGGAGATCATGGTAACCACACACTGACCTGTACCCATGCAGGTCGGATTCTGTGGATTTTGCATCCAGCCATCGAAGAAGGAATCTGAGTCCGGCGTTGCCGTGAGCGTGACTTGTGTATTGGGAGCAAAGTTGGCCGTGCATTTTTGTCCGCCGGTGCCACAATCAATGCCACCCGGCGTACTGGTAACGGTTCCTGTTCCGCTCTGACCATTAATGCTTTGTCCTGATACTGTCAGGCTATAGAGCATGCCCGACACTGGGGCGAAGGTCGCCGTCGCAGTCAAATAGCCGTTAATCTGTATCTGGCAGGTAAGATTTGTCCCGCAACTGCTAGGGACGTTCCCGCTCCAACCGACAAACTGGGTTTGGTCCGGTGTCGCTGTAAGAGTCACCTCAGTTCCATTAGGAAAGTCGGCGGTACAGATTCCGGGTCCATTTGTCCCATTCGTGCAATCGATTCCTCCGGAACTGCTGGTGACCGTTCCCACCGCCCCACTTGATCCGCCATTTATCGTCACCGTCAGCACCGAGAAGTTAGGCGGCGTCACATTTAGCGTGGCTACATAGGCATCGGGGCATAGAACCTGATTGCCATTGATCATGCAGCTCTGCGTGCTGCCGATCGATCCCTGGTAAGGACTTTGGGTGGGGAAATTGGTGGAATTCGTGTCTCCAGTCACATAGACATCCTGGAGGAAGTCCACGGCAATCGACCCGCCAAGAACATCTTCATCTCCCGAGCCACCCAGAAAAGTCGAGAATGTCAGTGTGCTTCCCGAAGCGTTCAACGCGCTGATAAAAGCATCATTCCCTCCGCCGATGGTTGCTTGTGTAGGAAACGCCAGCGGAAAATCAGGGGAATTCGTCCTGCCTGTGAGGTAGATATTCTGATTATCATCAATCGCAATGCCCAGTCCCGCGTCTGTCTGACTTCCGCCAAGATAGGTCGAGAAGACCAGCCCGGTGCCGGTCGGGTTCATCTTCGAAACGAAGGCATTTTGCGAGCCATTCATGGTCCCTTGCAAGGGACTAGCCAGTTTAAAGTCGGTCGACGTTGTCCGGCCAGTGAGGTATACATTGCTGCTGGAATCAACCGCTATGCTGTAAGCATCATCGACGGCACTGCCGCCCAGGAATGTAGAGTACACATAGTTGGGAGCCAGGCCCATCGCATTACAGGGCGGATCTTGATAGACACAAATCACCGTAACGAAGGCGTCGTCCTTGCCTCCATTGCAGTTTCCATCTGTCCCGCAGGTTGGTTGGAAGGCTCCCGATGTGGTGTAAAAGGATGGAGGAGAGCTGCTACCACCGCTGTTTGTTCCACCCGTAATGTAGACATTATGGAAGGTGCTATTGGGATGATCCAACGCGATACCACTTGCGAAATCCTGACCGGCTCCGCCGAGGAATGTTGAGAAGTAGAATCCAGATAAGTCAGGAAACATCTCCGCGACAAAAGCATCGGAAGCACCCGAGCCGGCGCCCATATTCAGCTGGCCACCATTAAATAGAGGAGAGCTGATCGGGAACTGTTGCGAAGTAGTTTGTCCGGCGACGTACACGTAGCCAATTACTGTGTCATAGGTTATCGCCAGCCCCGCATCCACGGCTTCACCGCCCAGGTAGGTTGCGCCTGAGTAATAGCCACCAGGATAGTGCAATATGAAGACAAGAGCATTCTGGATGCCAGCCAGGAAGAACTGATTGGTATTTGCCGGGAAATCGGGGGAAGTCGTGTAACCGGTGACAAAGATACCAGGATTTTGGCCCTCGGTGCTCACCGCTATGGCAGTCGCGACATCATTGCCGCTCCCGCCGAGTATCGTGGAGAAGACCAGCTGCCCGCTGGAATTGAACTCGGTTACGAACGCGTCCAGTTCGCCGGCATAATTGACTCCTCCCCCGGTATTCGGAAAGTTTGGTGAGGCTGTACCGCCGGCGACAAATGTGTTTCCAGCATCGTCGATTGCAATTCCCATCCCCTGGTCCTGCCCTGTGCCGCCCAGGTAGGTCGCATAGGTGACGGTAGGGTCGATGATCAATTGCCTGTGATGATCATAGGGACCGACACGCAGCGTGATCTCGCCGTCGGGTGTCTTCGTGAATTGTGCGGATACTTCCCGCCTTCCGTCAGAAAGTTCCTGATAAGCGACAGGGCGGTGAAACCGCAGATCCCCGGCCGGACCCTGCAACAGCAGATCGCCGGAAGCATCAATCTGGATATGCTGGGTCCCATCAAAGGCCAGTCTGATTCGTTTGGGATCGGAACCGGGATTAACCAGAAAGTCAAATTCGAACTGCCTGTCGGAATTCCGAAATAATAGGTCGATTCCGTCGTAGACATCGTGGGCCCGGAGCGTTGCGTATAGAGGAACTCCGCTGGCCCATTTCCGCTGATCCGCACCAATGTAATAGTTCTTCTTTCCCGGGAGCTGATCGCTGGCCAAAATCTTTGATAGAGAGTTTCCCCCCAGCAATCGCATTCCTATAGCGTCCCAGGTGGACTTCCCGGTAGCGGCTGGGCTCTGACCAGCGACCGACTTTATATCAGTCGGTGGCATCATCAGGTGTTCCGGCAAGAGAAACATTGCTTCTGACGAGGTGAGAAAGAAATTGTACTGACCTTCGCGCGACGAATAGGTGACCCTCGAATCCAATTGTCCACGATTAGGCTCAAAACCGAAGGGAAGGTTGGCAAAAGTCGCTGCAGCTTGTGCCTTATAGCCGTCGGGCGGTCGGCTAATTCCAGATCCTTCCTTAGGTTGCGGCAATTGGGCTGATGCCGTCCCACCAATTACAAGGGCAACGAGGGTCAGAGTAAGGAGTAATTTTACGTACTTGGACAGCGGGAAAGGCAGGAAGCCAACCTGCAGCAGCAGACAACCTAGGTTAGGAGAGCGCATATCGAGTCCGGCTCGTATTAAATTCCACATCACGTGACGGAAGTATGAATAGAGTGTCAATGCTGCATGAAATGTCTCTTACAGGCAGGTAAGTTCCAAATTGGGGCCGTGTGCGCTCCAAGGTTGCGCCCCTTAATGTTTCGTTATTGGCACTCAAGTGTTATGCGACCAGCTAGCTGCCCTCTGGAGCTAAGGTTAAGCTCGCTCATCTACAAAGTTGAGCTGTAACTTGGGTTATATCTAACCGCCCACCAACCTGATAATTGGATTAATAACAACACGCAGGTGGTGGAAATGGACTGCCGTCCTGTGCTAAAGCAAGAAATTAATAAGCGGTTCATTAAACAGTCACATATTTTATCCATACTTTCCGCCGAGCTCGATAAACCTGCGTCCCTGTATGTCGTAGCTACTTGAAGAACACGTCATACGCTGGCCAACCACTAACTAACTCCTCTCAAGACGAAAGGAAGAATCATGACAAAGCTAAAGTTTCTGATCGTCAGCTTGTCGCTTTGCGCCGTAATGCTGCTCGCATCAAACTCCTTTGCCAGTCCAACCATTTTGTTTAACGGTGCCGGGTCGTCCGCTCAATTCAACACCTGGGCATTCGCCGCATCGCTCACAAATCCTGCGATTTGTGGAACCCGCAATTGGACCAAGACGAATGGCGGGGTGGTTCACGACAGCCGCAGCTCGCAGATTCCCGACACCAAAGGCAACCTCTGGGTGGTGTGGGACAACGACAGCAATCCCACCACGATCTGCGCCTACATCAGCGTTGATTCCGGCGTTGGCGTTCGCGCTTTCTTCGCCGTGCCCACCTGCACTCTGGTGCTGAACAGCTCCGACAACGGCTCGTCGGGCGACAACCTGGTTCCTCCGCCGTTCCGTTCGGACGTGCCGCTGCCGAACGCGGTATACACTGCCTTGACCGGCGCGGCGTTCAATGCCGGTATGACTGACATTCGCCCCGAGGATGCGCTGTTTGCCACCAACCGCGCCTTGGCTCCTCTAACCCAGAACCGCTCCGGCTTAGGCTATGGACCACCCCCCATTGGCGTTCCCATTCTGAGCGCCTTTAGCAGCAAGAGCGCGGTTCCGGTGCAGTTTGCGCTCAGCGGTACCGATCCGATTTCGGGCCAGCAGATCAACTTCACCTACCAGACGAGCAGCACCGGTGCCACCCCGGTCATAGTTTTTGTTAACAGCACCCAGACTGGCCTGGGACACCTCGGCAACATCCTGTTCAGCAACATACTGCGCTTCCCGTTGGCCTGGACGTTGAATGGAAGCCTGTCGCGCGGACGCGACCTCTTTCCGACCGTGGCCTCAATTCCATCGGCAGGCGTGCACACCATGTTGCGTGAGCCGCTCTCCGGTACCTACAACACCATGGAATTTGACATTGTTCGCAGCCTGGAAGTTAACAGCTCGCAGGAGAACAACGTAACGCCTCCAACGGACAATCCGCTAAACCAGTCCTATGCCTCCGGTGGCTCGCGGCAGCGCGTTATCGGCACCGGCGAAATGATCAGCGAAGTTGGCGCCACCCCCGATGCTCTGGGTTATGCTTTCTGGGGCTTCGGTAACTTCGCGCCAGTACTTAGCACCACCAAATACGTCCAGGTGGATGGTGTCGATCCCCTCCGCCAGAGCTATACCAATGGAGCATTTCCGTCTTGCGCGAATCCCCCGTGCCCCGGCGCCGTGGCCTTCCCGCACCTCAAGGACGGCACGTATCCCATCTGGACCCTTCTGCGCTTCGTAACTGTAGCGCCCATACCCAGCGGCATTTACTCGATCTATCAAGCCGCGCTGACCTACGCCAACGAAGTTCCTGACTTCGTTCCTGCCAACCAATTGGCCGTCTTCCGCTCCCACTACAACCAGTCCGGCGTGACCGGTTCGAACGGGATCATCACCGGTTTCCCCGAGGCCGGTGGCGACATGGGTGGAGCAGTCTACCCGGTTCAAGCTGACAAAGACTACTATGCCGACACCGGCATGGAGATCCTGGGTCAGATGCAGTAGGTACCTGTAGAGCTGAAGTCAGTATGAGGCGGCTAGACCGCGAAGTCCGGCCGCCTTAGACCTTTTTCGGAAGCTACTGTTGTTGCTCCACCTAACCACCTATGAAGAGGCTCAGGAATAAATTTCTCATCGTTGCTATTGCATGTCTTCTCGGCGCTATTCTACTCACAGCCCAACAGAAATCGCATGATTCGACAACTCCGCCACCCCAGCAGATCCTACCCGATAAACTACCGCCGTCGATTTATGGCGAAGAGAATCTGCATTCTTTAGCCGTCGGCGACAGCAAGCTGCATGCGGCCGATCCTATTCCCGGAGAAAAGGCCGAGTTTCCCGAGTTCACTCGCGAACTGGTTCAGGTTCAATGGCGCCCTATCGATCCAATACACCTCTACGTCATCAAACCTCATGGTGTAGCGAAGCCGCCAGTTGCCATCTATCTCTATAGCTATCCCTCCGAAACCGATCGATTCCGCGATAACGAGTATTGCAAGCGGCTTGTATTCAATGGCTACGCTGCGGTTGGTTTGGCCTCGGCTTTAACCGGACAGCGGTATCACGATCGGCCTATGAAGGAGTGGTTCGTTAGCGAAATGCCCACCGCGCTTACCGAGTCCGTCCACGACGTGCAGATGGTCCTGCAGTATCTTGCGGAGCGCGGGGATGTGGATCTTGACCACGTGGGAATCTTTGGTACTGGGTCGGGAGCAACGATCGCACTTCTGGTATCCACGGTTGAGTCACGAATTCGAGCGATTGATGCGCTCCAACCCTGGGGCGATTGGGCGGCGTGGCTGGCAAAATCATCCCTCATCCCGGAAGCTGAGCGCGCAAACTACTTGAAGCCTGCCTTTTTGGCTAGCGTGGCACCGTTGGACCCGGTCGCATTGGCCAGCCATGTCCAAGCCAAGAACCTCCGTGTGCAGTTTGCCCTGGATGACACGGTCACGCCCGCCGCTGCGATTGAGGGTATGAAAGCGGCGATGCCCCCGACTGCTCAAGTGTTGGAGTATCAGACCAAGCGCCAGCAGTACGAAGCGCTGGGCGGTGGTCATGCCTTTGACTGGCTTAAGCAGCAACTCCGCCCATCCGATCCCCATGCTGTAAATGCACAAATCAACGCCGGAACCGAGACTCAACAAAATAAGGGGCCGCATTAATGGAGCAGGAATCTAAGCCGGCCGAAGCGGACGCGGGAGGATTGATCTTTGTTCTGATTATTCTGCTCGTAGTGTTGTCGTCGCCCGCTCTGGCGCAACAGCCAACCTCTATCTCTGGAACAGTCACCGACCAAACCGGTGCAGTGATTACAGGCGCAACCATCACCCTGACCAACGGCGCTGGTATCAAATTGACAGCTACATCGGATGCACAGGGCAACTATAAGTTTGCCGACCTTCAGCCGGGAACCTACGACGTAGCAGTTACGGCGACCGGGTTTAAGATCTTTCGCTCTGTAAATCTGGTAGTGACAGCCGGCCAGGAACTACCTCTGGATGTGCTGATGGAGGCGGGAGCGGAGAGTACGAACGTCACGGTGCAGGAACACACTGCTGCTCAGGTGGAGACCGAGACTTCAGAAGTTTCAGGAACGATTACCCAAAAAGAGATAACTACGCTCAGTCTGAATGGCCGTAATTTTACCCAGCTAATAACCCTTGCCCCCGGTGTCAGTAACCAGACCGGCCAGGACGAAGCTAAAGTCGGCGTCTTAGGAAGCGCAAAATATAGCGTGAACGGCGGCCGAGTGGAATATAACAGTTTTGAGATCGATGGAAGCGATGTCTTGAATGCCGGCATTAATGCTAGTCACGGCCAGCCGGTGCTGATCGTATATCCCAGCGTCGATGCACTTTCCGAAGTCAAAGTTCTGACTTCAAACTATGGAGCCATGTACGGAAAGTCAGCATCCGGCACCGTTCAGAGCACTACCAAGTCGGGTACCGACAGCTTTCACGGAAATCTGTACGAGTTCCTTCGCAACGACATATTCAACGCCCGCAACTACTTCGATCTTCCAGGCCAGACACCGGAGTACAGGCGCAATGATTTTGGTGGCACCATTGGTGGCCCGTTCTACATCCCTGGCATCTACGAACGGAATAAAAGTAAGACACACTTCTTCTTCTCGGAAGAGGTTCGGCGGGAGATATCGCCGCCGCCATTCCCGTTCAATCAAGCTGTACCATCAAATGCCGAACGGGCGGGGATTTTCAACGATGTGTGCCCGACGAGCGGACCAGTCGCGACCGGTGGAGGATTCACATTCAAGCAGTCCGCCTATCCCGATTGTCCAATTTATAACTTTACCGGTACCGCTGGTAATGTTGTGGGGTATCCGGGGAATATCGTTCCCGTAACATCATTCGCAAAGGCAATTCTGAACACCGGACTTATTCCCCAGGCTAACACCACCACGGGGTGCAACTCAACCATAGGTTCCTGTTATGTGGTGGTGCCTTCTCTTCCCACAAATTGGCATGAGGAACTATTTCGCATTGATCAGGAGCTTAGCTCGCGGGTTAATCTGATGTTTCGGTACATACACGATTCCTGGGACGCCACGATCCCGACGGTTTGGCAGAGCTATCTGCAGAGCAGCGGCTATGCCCAGAATAGCTTTCCGACGGTGCTGAACCAGTTTTCGGGCCCCGGTACCGACGCGGTGGTTGAATTGAACTGGACCATCTCTCCAACGATGCTGAACAACATTAGCTTCGGCTACGCCAGCGAGTCTATTACCTTGACCGGCGAGCCCGGCATTGGAGTTTCAAGTCTGGCTCGGCCTTCTATTCTGGATGCTCCATGCACCGCCCCTGATCCGGTAACCGGCTACACGACGTGTCCCATGGGAGCGATTTTCAATAACGGTTTTGGAGGCAAAATTCCGGGAATCGTAATTGGTGGTACTAATGCAGCCTATGGCGGAAGCGGATTTGCGGTCGATACCGGATACACGCCTTGGCAGTACTCTAATCCCACTTACCAGTTCCGCGATACTCTAAGTAAAGTCATCGGCAAGCATACCGTACAGTTCGGCGCGCAGGCCTACCTCGGCCAGCAAAACGAGCTAAGCGGAGCTACCGGAGCAAATACCGGCGATGTTCAGGGTATATTGTTCTATAACAATGTAAACAGTCCGAATAACACCGGAAATGCGTTCGCCAATTTTCTGGTTGGACCCACCAATACCCAAGGGCAAACGCAAGCCCATTCTGATATCCAGAAGTATGAGCAAGACAGTACTCAATATAAGTACTACAACCGTTATACGGTAGTTGAGCCCTATGTGCAGGATGACTGGAAAGTGACGCCGCGCCTGACGGTGAACCTGGGATTGCGCCTCAGTCTTTTTGGTTTGTGGCATGAAAAGTACAACAATGCCTATAACTGGAGTGCGGAGGCCTTCAGTCAGGCCCTGGCTTCCACGGTGCTAGTGGATCCCACCACGGGACACCTAGTGAGCAGCTCAACCCTGCAAAACATACCTCTCAACCTGAATAATCTGAATCCAGCGATTACCAATGGTTTGGCGCGGTGCGGAGTTAGCGGAGTTCCCAGCGGCTGCATGCAAGGACACGTTTTCAACCCTGCACCACGAATCGGCTTCGCCTGGGATCCAACGGGTTCCGGACAGACTTCAATTCGTGCCGGCTACGGTATTTTTTACGAGCACGGAACCAGTTATGAAGCCAACACCGGATCACTGATTGGAAGCGCTCCTCTCGTGCTGACCATGACACAGTATGCGCCTTTTTACCTGGAGTGCATCAATGGTGGCAGGGGAGCCAACTGCCCTCCTGGCGGCGCATTTCCCCTCAATGTGGTTGCAATTCCCAACCAGCAGATACAGTGGCCTTATGTACAGCAATGGAGCTTGAGCATAGAGAGACAGCTGAGTGAAAGGTTTGTGGGAACAATAGCCTATGTCGGCAGCAAGGGTACACACCTGGCTGTGGAAGGCAACGCAAACCAGGTAGCCCAGTTGCCGGCGGCACAAAATCCATTTGCTCCGGGCCAGCCCATAACGTCTACCGTATGCCAGAGTTACAATGGCGGTAGTTTCCTGGTTGGCAATACCAGCGTCAATAGCACACAGCCGGCTTTTATCAACTTATTGGCCGCCTGCTATGGCAACTTGCCGGGAGGAGTCTTGGTGGACCCGAACTCGTTGCGACAGTATGCGCCTGGCATCGGGCAGATATACTCCATCGAGAACGCCGCAAACTCCACGTACAACGCATTCCAGACTGCCGTGAGAAGCACCAAAGGCCCGGTGACTTTGATTGCAGCCTACACTTATAGTCACTCGATCGACGATGCTTCGGATCGCTCCGATTCTACATTCGTAAATCTAGCCGACCTGAGTGAAAACCGGGCCAGCTCAAGTTATGACCAGCGCCATCTAATAAGCATCGGCTATGTGATACAAAATCCATTCTCGTCGATTGGCAGGCTGTACAAGAGCATTTTCTATGCGGATCCTTGTAGTAGTGATTGCCAGCCTGCGGGTGCGACTCCGGCTCAGTCCGGGGCGGCCAAGGGCGAACCGCAGCCGCCTCAAGCAGCAGCGAATGGAGACGCGTCACAGCCTGCGGGCACGCCCGCAGCTCAAGATACAAAAGCGAACAGTTTTCTCTCCGGCCTTCTTCAGTTCGTCTTTTCCAGCTGGGAATTATCCGGCGTGACCACCTACCAGTCAGGCACACCGTTTAGTATCATTAATGAAGGTTCGAGCACCATCGGTGAGCTCGATAATGCGGGTATTGCCAACGGACTCCAGTATGGTTCGTACCCTGACTTGGTACCCAATGCTCTTCCTCCCTACGTGGGAAACAACTCTCAGAGTTTTGGGCCGCTATTGGGGAATCCGGCTGCCTTCGCCGCTCCGCAGGGACTAACCTTAGGGAATGCCGGCCGAAATTACTTTACCAACCCCGGCCGTACTAATTTTGATATGTCGTTACTGAAGACCTGGCGAGTCCTCGGAGAGCGCAGTCTCCAGTTCCGCGTAGAGGCATTCAACGTGTTTAACCACACTCAGTTTGCGATTTACGACCCGCTCAAGGGGAACACTGGGAGCAATGTCATCAGCTGCTATGGGCCTGCTTCCACGGGCTATTCGGCAGCGGGTGGAGCAGGTACGAATTGCCTGGTAGGTAATTCCTTCCTTCACCCCGTGGATGCTCATCAGCCGCGGACACTGCAATTAGGTCTTAAGTTCGCATTCTAGAGTATCTGGTCAGGATAGCGCTTAGTTGGAGGGTTAGTTTGCGGATAACCGTTGTGCCCAAGCAGTTGGTCAATATCAATCGGCCCAACTACTCAGATGTAAGCCGGGCTGCAGGAACCGGTCTAACTTTCGGACTTCTAGCATACCTTGTGCTCCTAGCCGGTGGCTGTGGCGGCGGCCCGGGCACAAGCAACAATACTCAACCAGGACTGGCGGCCCCGCCTGCACCTTCGCAGATTAATTCATATCTCGGAACGACCGGACACATCTGGAGTACCAAGATCAATCGCACTTCTAACCAAGTGAATGGCGAAGACACAACTCACTACGGAAACCAGCTCGCAGGAGCCATCGTCGGGAATTTCAGCCCTCTAGCTGGATATCTTGATATCACCTTGACGACAGCTCCCGCCGAGTTCACGGGTCAAACCATAGGTTTTGCGTTAGAAATGCCTGGACAGGCGGCTCTGGTTCGTTACGGGGACATCACTTACTCGCTGATTCCCTTGGCCCCGACTAATGGGTGCACCGCCATTGGAGGTACGGTGACCTACAATTACATCACCGTCCCCGGTGTGACGTCACCGCCAAGCTGGTTGCCAGACACGGACAGCACATACGGCACATTTCAGGTGGCCACTGACGGAAGCAACTGGAATTTTTCTGACATTACGCAGTTCACTCTGACCGGCACATCGCCGACAAATCCCGGTACTGGGCTGCCGGCGGGCTTCTGCGGAATAGGGTCTGACGGCTATGCGGTAACGGCCGCGTCGAACGCTACCAATCCTCCAGTCGCGACGGTTACCATGGGATTTGGCCCCACGGGATTTTTCCTTGAGGACAACGGATCAGCACAGGGGTTGCCAGCAGGAGTGGTTCCCTCAAACGCGCTTGGGGCAGGAGTAGGCGCGATAGGCGGCATTCAGCCGTCGAGCCCTCTCAACACGCAGTCTGTTGTCGGAGTGCAGTATCTCGGCTTCTATTACGAGCCAGGAATTCGGGGTCAAGAACCCCCCGTAACTCAACTCGCTTCTTTTGGCTGCGCGGGAAGCAACTGCCCCACTTCGCCATCCTCGACCGCGATCGTAGGGGGTGCTTTCCCCAACACGGGTGGGACTTCGCCAGTGGATGAACCCAACCAACCAGCGGCGCAAAACGTAGTGATCGACCTGGGGACGCAGGATCCGAACAACAATGGCTTGTATCCTTCGGCGACGGTAACGGTCTCTGGAATCAAGCTGTCGGCGGCGGCCGCAGTTGTTACCCTGCAGAACTCCTACGCGATATTCCTGATTGCTGTGGATACGGTCAACAACGTTCCGCTGGCTATCTATCTGTTTCAGCGATAGATAGACAACGGAGTTGCGGCTTCATTGGCAGACTTGATCGCGCGAGCCCGTGCCGCTGGACCCAGAAGGGGCAGTTGAGAGAGACTAGTTTCAATATTGTTAATATTCGACAAATTTTTGGTAAAACGAACTCAATCCACATTCACTTATCCTAAACTGCAACCGCTGCGTTGCCAGCATCCGCCGGCTTGACTCCAGCGCGCAGCTCGTCAGAATCAGCCAGCAGCGGTTCTTAACTTATTTCGCATAGCACGGGACTTGGGAGATGCGCATGCGCAGAACAACGGTAATCGTCTCACTTACGCTAGTCTTGGCTAGCCTCCTAATCGCTTTTCCTTCAGTTGCGCAGCAGGTAATCGACACTGTGCCTACGGACGTTGGTCCAGTGGCAGTCGGGGTCAATTCCGCTACGAATCAGATCTACGTTGCCAACCAACAGGGCAATGACGTTACCGTGATCAACGGTTTCACGCTGCGCACTATGATGGTCGGGGTGGGCGAAGGTCCGTTCGCCGTGGTGGTGAATCCCAATACCAACAAGATCTACGTGGGCAATCAGATCGATGGCAGCGTGACCGTGATTGACGGCGCCACGAATCACACCACGACGCTGCAGATTAGTACCGGCTTCTTGTTCGCCATGGCTATCAACACGGTCACAAACAAGATTTATGTGGTCGATTTCGTAAATCAGGACGTAGTGGTGATCGATGGCGCAACCTTAGAGACATCGACGGTGCAGGTGGGTGTCGATCCTTACGCGATCGCTGTCAACTCGGCGACCAACGAGATCTATGTTGCCAATTATTGTGGAACCGATCCCAATTGCGTGAGCGACGGCACGGTGACGGTTATTAATGGCAGCACTCTTCACACCAGCACGGTTGACGCCGGTATGGCGCCGAACGCGGTCGCCGTCAATCCCGTTACCAACTACATTTACGTCGCCAATCTGGGCGATGGAACAGTAACCGTGATCAACGGATCGACGAATCAAACAGCAACGGTGACGGTCGGAAATGAACCAGACGCCGTGGCTGTCAACCCGGTGACCAACCTGATTTATGTTGGCAACGAGAACGATGGCACGGTAACGGTTATCAACGGGAGCAACAATCAGACTACGTCAGTTTCGGCTGGTGCAGATCCAATTGCGATTGGTATTGACCTGGCGACGAACAAGATCTACGTAGTCAATAATTCCGCCGCCAAGGTCACGATGATTGATGGCAACACCAATAACACGACGCCGATCAGTGTGGGAAATCGACCTTCCGCGGTAGGCATAGACGCCCTGACCAATCGGGAATATGTAACCAACACTTCGGACGGAACAGTTTCAATTATTGCCGGCGCGAATGCGGAGGCGTTGCAATTCGTTCCCCTCACGCCTTGCCGTCTTGTCGATACGCGGCAGAACGACGGCCAGCCTTTGCAGGGCAACACCACCACCAGTTTTGTACTGCCGCAGGAAGGCAGTTGTGGCAGCACCATTCCGTCCAATGCCGCCGCTTACTCCTTGAACGTCACCGTGGTTCCCATCACCACGCTGGGTTATCTGACGATTTGGCCCACCGGTGAGGACCAACCGCTGGTGTCGACCATGAACTCGACCGATGGGCGGGTCAAGGCGAACGCCGCCGTGCTGCCCGCGGGTTATCAGGGCGCGGTCAGCGTTTACGTAAGCGACACGACCCATCTCATCCTGGACATCGACGGTTACTTTGCGCCCCCGAGTTCACAGACCTACGAGTTTTATCCGGTGACGCCGTGCCGCGTGGTCGACACCCGTCAAACGACCTTCCCGCAAGGGCTGGGAGCGCCGTCGCTACAGGCGCAGCAGCAGCGTGATCTGCCGATTCTTTCCAGCCCCTGTTTGCAGGGAATCACCAATCCGCTGGCCTATTCCTTCAACGTCACGGTGGTGCCGAATCCGACGGGACAGCCCTTGGGCTACCTTACCGTGTGGCCGAGCAACCAGACGCAGCCTGTGGTTTCAACGCTGAACAATCCCACGGCGACGGTGGTCGCTAACGCGGCAATCGTGCCGGCCGCTCCCGATGGTGACATCGACGTCTACGCCTTCAACACCACCGACCTCATCATCGACATCGACGGCTACTTCGCGGGACCGACACAGACTGGCTTGTCGATGTACCCCGTCGCTCCTTGCCGTGTGCTGGACACGCGGCAGAACAACGGGTCGCCCTTCATGGACGAGTTGACCGTGAATGTGGTGGGCAGCGTCTGCGCACCGCCCAGCGCCGCTCAGGCGTACATCTTCAACGCGACCGTAGTGCCGCCGGGATCGATGCCGTTTCTGACCTTATGGCCTGATGGGCAAGACCAACCGGTGGTCTCAACGCTCAATGCCTACGACGGTTTCATCACCTCGAACATGGCGATTGTGCCGACAACCAACGGGTCTATCGATGCCTGGGCTCAGGGTTTGACCTATCTGATCCTCGACATCTCCGGCTACTTCGCGCCATAAGCGATAAACGCGAGGTGCGAGGAATCTGGACCGCTGCGGTTGAGCTATTGCGCGAGTAAAATGGTTGGGACGCAACTCGCATTAGGAGCAGTGTCCCACATTTCTTCCCGACCGCTTCATAGGTGACCCGTCCCCAACGCCCTGCTTTGCGGGCGTCCTCGTGGCTGCGTAGTCGGCAACTGGCCAGCAGATCCCCACATCTTAATCATCCAACGCCCGGCACCATCGGCCGGGGCAGGTTGGACAACGCAATGACCTGCAGTGCGTAGCCATCGCGATAACATCGACCTGGCTGGCGCCAGCACGCTTCGGGCGCGGAATTTTGTAGCTCCTACGCGATGGGCGCATCCAGATGACGAGAGCTCCGTCTTAAGAGATTGCAACCAACACCAACGATAACCCTTCCATCGCGGGCATGTGTGGTTATAAGGGTTGCATGCATGGCCGTGCGGGGATTCGGTTCAGCATCGTTGTTCTGAATCGAACAGCGACGATCACAGGAGCGGCAAGATGCTAATGTGCTCGATTCTGATCGTGTTGTTGATGCAGTCGCAGGGAAGCTCCGACAAAGCGTCGGCAACGACATCTCCTGCAGATAGTTCTCAGCAATCGGCTCCCACCTTGACGCAACCAGGTGATGATCCGCCGCAGACGCAGCAGAAGAAGGAATCACCACCACCAACTAATCCAGAGCAGGGCTGGTACCGCGTGCCGCCTATGCCGGCGACGAACGGGACGCCCGGCGTCTACACGGTGGTAACGGCGGAAAGCCTGCCGAAGGGCGTCTTCACTCTTTCCGGCTACACCAATAAGTTCGGGCGCGCGCCTGGCAGCGCTACCATCTTCGGAGCTGGAGTGAGCGGAGCCGTCGGGCTAACCAACAAGATCACGCTATTCGGTCAGTTCGAACCGTACCAGCATCTCCATGTCGGCGAGCCTCCGCAGCTCAGCCTGCGCCAGCCGGCCGGCTGTTCGCACGATGTCTTTAACGCGCCAATTTATTGCGGCGGTCCTCCGCCCGGGCCGGGCTGGGTCAACAGCTGGAAGGGGCCTGCGGCATCATATGTTCCGGATTTTCCCTATGCTGCTTACGACAAGTCCGATTGGGGGCCGGTAACGCTTGGCGTCAAAGTCAATTTCTGGTCAGAGACGCGTAACGACCCGCTGAGCGTCGCTCTGTCGGCCGGGTTTGTCATTCCTACCGAGAGCGCTGCCACCGAGCTGTCGAAGTTCGGCCTGCAGTCGGGGACGGTGAACTACTCCATCGGTCTGGCACTGAGCAAGACGCTGTGGCGCGAGTTCACCATGGCGAACAACGTTACCTATGTGATCACGCGCAATCCGCAGATCGGCAATCAAACCCTGTACACGCCGGGCGATGAAATCATCTTCGGGCAGGCTTTTATCTTCCGCAGTCAACACCGGCTGCAGTTTCTCAACGAGTACACGTGCGAGATGACGCAGGAAGGTCATGCCTTTGGCTTGATTGGCATCGACACCGAAAATACTTCGCTGGGCCCCAGCGATCCGGTGGATGGTGTTTGGGGATTGCGCTGGTACTTTTCTGACAGCGCTGCCGTCGACGTGGGCTATCGTTACATGATGAACCTGCACCAATTGAACGATCGCAGCGGATTCACCATCAAGATCAGCAAGGTCTTCGGATGGTCAAAGCACTAGCTGATCCTCCGCAAGACTTCCTGCGATTACCAGGTTTCATCCGGCAGAAACAGGTCTATTCTAGGTGCGGGCAGTGGAGCAGGAGAAGCTTATGCACCTGCCGCTGGAACCATGGAAAGCCTGTTCATCAGCCACAATCATCTCGACAAGCCGATCGCCCGACGAGTCGCCCGAAGGCTCGGCGCATATGGCATTCCCACCTGGCTGGACGAGCGCGAGCTTCGCATTGGCAATCGACTTAGTCCAACCATTGAGCAGCACATCACGAACTGCGGCACGGTGCTCGTAATCGCGACCGAGGCGGCGGCGGGTTCTGCTTGGGTAAAGAAGGAAATCGCGTTTGCCGCCAGCACCGAGCCGCCGAAGTCGATTTGTCCCATTTTTGTCGAAGATGTAAGCAGGCACGATGTTTTCACTGATCACCTGGGCATCGATGCGACGGATCGGCACCATTTCGAGCGGACCATTTTGAAGGTGGCTGAAGCAGTGGCTGGTCCGCCATTGCCTCCGCTGCAACCTGAGCATTTGCGAGCCGGTCTCCGACATTTGACCGAAGAAGTGCCCGCGCTGGCGCTGCTGGTGGAAGGATGCTTGGAGGGCGAGGGTCTTTCCTACGCTAACGTTCAGGCGGTGGAAGAGGTGTCGTTCCACGACCTTGATTTTGCAATCAATGCGTTGTACGACCTCGCGGACGAGGGACACAAGCAGCGAGTGCTCTACGCCGCAGCCCACCTCTTCAGCAAGAAAGGCGCCGGAACCTACGCGCTGGAGAACTACGTTACGACGCGGCCGGAGCACGATACCGTGCTGGCGTCGGCCGTCGGTCGTGAGCTGGCTGCCGAGGATCTGGATGCCGCCTTGCATCTGTTGTCGAAGACCGCACCGCGCGATGATCAGGCCCTCGCCGATTTCATCAACCACAACCGAACAACGATGACGGCGGCCCAGCGAGGCTTTGCTACACGTCTGGTCACCAGCCCTAACCGGGGACCAGAGCCGTTCGGGGCCGATGCCGCCTTCGCCGGGTTACAGATGTTGCCGGAGAGTGAAGATCTCAAGCAGCTGTGGCATCGCTGGATCAGAGACGGCCTGTTCGACGAAGGCAACAGTTGCGACACCCTCGCCTATTGGCTGGGCAAAGCGCGCACCGAGAGCCTGCCGGGATGGAACGAAATCGTGGAGACATTTCGCAGCCACGTGAGGAAGCTGGCGCGAACAGCGGATCGCAACAAAGTGATGGCTGCCGTGCAGCATCTCAGGAAGGCGGGCGATCGAGGATCACCCTTGCTTGCCATGATCGCTACCGAGTGCGAGTCCGCGCTGGGAGCGGCCGAGTGGGATCATTTCGCCGACGCGGAGGAAATGTCGATCTACGTCTCGGCGTTCGTCAAAGCTGCGCACGCCGGCGGGGACTGGGCCGGCGCCATCGATGAATACAGAAAGACCTGGGAAAGCGTTCGCGAATACAACAAATTGTTTCCCCAGAAGAGCAACGGTTCCTGATTCATGATGGCACCGGCAGCCCGTCGATTGGTTATTGACAGCCGTTGAACTTGAACTGGATCAAACGCGTTTGCCAGTTCGCTCCGCCGGCGGGTACGGCGTAATACTCCTGGGCGTACCAGAAGGTACAGCCGTCGGAATCGATCGACATACTGGAGTAGTCGCCCCAGCGGTCGCCGTCGCTCTGCGAACCCGCCCCCGCATACAGAACGGTCTCCGCTTCCATCTGGCCCAGCGGGTCTGTAGGCACTCGTCCAGTTCCATAGATGGAGTCATACAAGGTGGTACTCGCGGCGCTGTAGCCGAGGGCGATGTCACCCATCTTGTCCTGCGCGATGGATGCCATCCAGCGATAGTTTGAGTCGGGAGCGTAGGTTCCCGATTGGAAGAGCGAAATCCCGGTCAGGTCGACCTTCCTGATATTGGCGCGGAACTCATACCATCTCACGCCTGCCTGCCCGGACGAAGCAGTGACGACATGGTTTACATACCAGTGCTGCTGCGGCACGTGAGTAGCGTGGGTGCCCACATTGGCGAGCGGTCCATCATCCCAATACGCGAAGCGATACATCACGCGATCGCCCAGCGCGTCCACCTTCTCTGTGGTGCCGTCCTGCGGAACACAGAGCTCGCTCTCCGGACAGAAGGGAGTGTACGTCGGAACGGTGATGGGATCAGCCAGACCGCTGCCGGTGAACGTCGACTGGCTGGGATTGGAAAATACAGGGTGCATGGAGTAAAGATAAAGGTGATTGTTGGTGGAATCGACATCGTAGCTGCCGATCAAGAATTCGTCCTGACTGGCCGGCGGCGGAGTTAGAGAATCCAGATCTCCCGGCAGCAGACTGGCGTCGTTGGGCGTCAGCTGGAAGCAGATCTGTTCAGCCGTGCGATCACCCACGATTAACTTCGCGCTGTTGTAAGCGCATACGTAAGAGCCGTCGAAATTGACATCGCCAAAATTATTGTTGGTCTGGAAGTAGCCGCTTGGCCAGATGCCCCACTTGGGATAGTCAGGAAAATCGTTGCTGAGCGGGAATTGATACAGATAATACGAGCCGGTAGCGTCGCTGGTGGTGGAAACCGCGACGCAAGCATAGTAGGGCGGGCCATTGAAAACATTCTGCGCCAGCAGCCAACGATGGTTGGTCCGGTCCCATTGCACGATGATGTCGCCGTCGTTGTTGTCGTAGCAGGCGCCACCGAGGGATGCCCACAGCTCATTGCCCTGAATCGGCCCCAGCTCTACCGCCCCGGTAGACTTGTTGAAGACCTGATAGGCAACGTTGACCCACTCCACAACCTGAGAGTCGCCCACCGCGGCATCAGTGTCGGGCGGCTCGCAATCGCATGACTGGCTGTTGTCAAGGCCGAGCAAGTTGAGGCCGAGGGTGATGCTCGCAGGAGCGCCGGCAGTTCGCTGCTCAACCGGATCGGGTTGATAAGCGCTGCCAGGATGAGGATTGGTGCGGCGCACGGAGTGAGCGAGATGATAACTGTAGTACGGCTGAACCGGCAGCTTGGCAAGCTCGCGAAGCGGCGGTGACACGGCAAATTTGATTGACGGGCTGGAACGCGGCCGTGGTGAAGCATCATCCGCTGCAAACGCGGGCAGGACTATAAGTGATAGTAGTACGAAGGCAACGAGTATTACCGCAATCTTCTGCAGAGCTTTCATGGTGGGTTTCTCCTCGGAACGGGTGGCGGCAGCCATCATAACTCAAAGTCCAAGCTCTACCATGAACTCCCTCGCGAGTTCACGTGAATCACACGGAACGCCGAGTCGCCAGCTTGCGTGCAGGAGATGGTGTAAGCCAGCCGAGTGGGCGCGGTGAATTGGAGCCTGTAACGGCGGTGACGGCGCCCTCCCAAACCACCGTCGCGGGATCGTCGGATGGCCCCGAACGGCGGCGTTCTGGGCGCAAAAAGGTTGCCTTCGGCCACAAAAACATCTCAGAATTTGAATACCGCACCCCGGCCTATATGAAAAACTGTAGGCAGCAAGTGCACCACGTGTTTGGGCTTTAATTCCAATAGCAATGTTTTCAACAGGATAAGTGAACCTGGAGTCGGCAAAATCCACGCCCGAAATGGTTACCGGCGTGCGAACTAGCTCTTACGTGTGGAATCCTGCCTAGTCCGAATCCCGGGGAAGGTGAGTTGGCCCAGTCTGTGGATAGGTAGGAAGAACACGAAGTAGTACATCCCGAGCGGAGAAAAGAGATTTATGAGAGCAAAGAGAGTGATCATCGGACTGCTAAGCGTTCTGGTGATCGCCCTGCTGATGACCCCGTCCCTTGTGGCGCAGTCGTTGGTGTCGGGCGACCTTACCGGTACGGTTACAGATCCCAGCGGCGCGGTCGTGCCCAACGCCACGGTCACATTGAAGAGCAGCGGAACTGGGCAGACACGCAACACAACCACGAATAACAGCGGCGCCTATCGCTTCTCGCTGTTGCAGCCCGGTTCGTATAGCGTAACTGCAACCGCGAGCGGCTTCAGCAAGGCTGAAACCACCACCATGATTAACGTCGGGCAGGCGACCGTGGCCGATGTGAAACTGGCAGTCGGCAGCAGCTCGCAAACGGTGGAAGTCACCTCCGCCGCTCCTCTCGTGCAGGCCGATAGCGCCGACCTGTCCACCAACTTCGATCAGAACGTTGTGGCCAATGCGCCCAACGGCGGTAACGATCTTACTTACATTGCGCAGACCGCTCCTGGCGTCAACATGAACACCGGTATGGGCTACGGCAACTTCAATACTGCCGGCCTGCCTGCTACCTCGAACATGTTCGTCGTGAACGGTGAGAACCAGATGGATCCCTACCTGAACCTGAACAACTCGGGTGCTACCAACCTGATGTTGGGCAAGAACGCGGTTCAGGAAGCCACCGTCACCACCAACGCCTACGGCGGCCAGTTCGGTCAGCAGGCTGGTGCGCAGGTGAGCTATGTCACCAAGTCCGGCACCAACGCCTACCACGGCAACGCCAACTACTGGTGGACGGGCCGTGCGATGGATGCCAACACCTGGTTTGCCGGCCAGTCGCCGGTTTATGAGAAGACGCCTTTCAACAACAACAACTCCTGGGCAGCATCGGTAGGCGGACCGATCAAGAAGGACAAGCTGTTCTTCTTCGCCGATTGGGAGGGCGTCCGCTACATCGTGCCCACGTCGTCAGTCATCCGCATACCGACGTCGCAGTTCGCCGATGCAACTCTGGCGAATTTGGCGCTGACGGATCCGAATTCCCTTCCCCTCTACTCGAAGATGTTCAACTTGTATCAGGGTGCAGCGACCCGCTGGGGCATCAATCCCACCACCTCCAACTTGCCTACGAATCAAAATGGTATGGGCAACGGTGGTGGATGTCTGGACCTTGCGATCTCAACTCCGTGCTTCACCTCCGGCTTAGCCAGCCCCGCACTGCCGGCCAAGGAGTGGTTGCTGACCGGTCGTGTCGACTACAACCTCTCGGACAAGGATCACTTGTTCTGGAGCGTTAGCGCCGACCATGGCACGCAGGCGACCTATCCCGATCCGATTAACTCCGCTTTCAGCGCGGCCAGCTATCAGCCGCAGTACAACGGCCAGGGCCAGTGGACGCACAGCTTCGGCAGCAACGCTACCAACCAGTTCGTTTATGCCGGCAGCTACTATCGCGCCATCTTCACCCAAGCCAATGCGGCTGCTACCTTCCCGGCGTGGGTCGATTTGGGCGCGGTTCTTGGCTACACCGATATGGCCCACATCGAGTCGGCCTTCCCCCAGGGACGTAACGCCACCCAGTACCAGTTCGTGGATGACTTTTCGGTCACCAAGGGCGCGCACAACCTGAAGTTCGGCGGCAACTTCCGCCGTTATGACATCACCGACTACGTATTCAGCGAGTTCAGCTCCGCTTTTGGATCTGGCCCGCTGTATGTCCCCTTCAGCTTGACCGATCTTTACGAAGGCGGTACCGACGGTGCCAACGAGTTCGTTGCGAACTATCCCAACCGTGGTACCTATCCCGTGGCTCTCTGGGGCCTTGGTGTGTATGCCCAGGATGAGTGGCGGGTTACCAAGACCCTGAAACTGACTCTGGCGCTGCGCGCTGAGAAGGACTCCAACCCAGTCTGCCAGCTGAATTGCGCTTCTCTGTTCACGGGGCCGTTTAACACCATCAGCACTGACCCCAGCACCCCTTACAACTCGATGATCAATGCCGGCAACCACCAGATCTTCACCAAAGTGGATGCGATCGATTTTGCTCCCCGCTTCGGATTTGCCTGGTCGCCGGGTGGCAGCGACAAGACCGTCGTTCGCGGCGGCTTTGGTATCTTCTATGACGCTTTCCCCGCAGTGCTGGGTGACAGCTTCATGACCAACCTGCCCACGGTTGTCCCTCTGACTCAGTTCGGAGTTCCCTGGGCCAATCAAACCACCCCGTCGACTAGTCCGTGGATCATCGGTCAGAACACCGCAACCCAGATCGTCAACGGCTTCGGTAGCGGCGCATCGTTTACCTCGCTGTCTACTGCCAACCCTCTGTTCAGCTCGCCTGCCTTCCAAAACATGGCCGGCCAGTTCCACGTTCCGCGGTACCAGGAGTGGAGCGTGCAGCTGGAACAGCAGCTGGATAGCAAGAGCTCGGTCAACTTGGCGTACGTCGGAAACCACGGTATCCACGAAGTGATTCCGAACTATCCCAATGCAGCTCTTCCGGGCGTAGCCGGATTCCCGTCGGCTCCGGCCAATCCACTTAACTACTCCACCGTGCTTGAGTACTACACGGGCGGCGTTTCCAACGACAACCAGATCACGGCGAGCTATCAGCGTCGCTTGACCTACGGCTTTACCATCTCGGCCAGCTATACCTGGGCGCACGCTCTGGACGAGCTGTCCAACGGCGGCAACCTGAGCTACAGCACCACCAGCCAGGTGTATCAGTTGAATCCGCTGAACCTGCGCGACAACTATGGCAACGCGGACTACGATATTCGTAGCTCGTTCAACGCGCAGTACGTTTGGGCCACCCCGTGGAAGTTTGGCAACAAGTACGTCAATGGCGCCATTGGCGGCTGGACACTGTCGCAAAACTTCTTCGCTCGTTCCGGACTGCCCCTGTCTGTTCTGGACGGAGCTGCTGCCCCCGGCAACTATTTTAGCGGCGGTGAGCTCCCGGCACAGGTGATTGGAATTGGGCAGACGGGTTGCGGTCAGTACCTGCTGACCTGCTTCAATGCGGGAGCGTTTCAGTCCGTCGTAGCCAGCGCCGGTGGAACCGGAGTGTACTCGAACCAGATGCGCAACCAGTTCCGTGGGCCCGGGTTCTTTGACTCGGACTTCTCCATCAACAAGAACTTCAAGCTGACCGAGCGCGTAGCGTTCGGCGTCGGTGCGAACTTCTACAACGTGTTCAACCATCCGAACTTTGCTCAGCCGAACAACACCTTCGGATCGGGCTCATTCGGTGCGATCTCGGCACAGACGGCTCCGCCGACCGGTCCTTTCGGATCGTTCATCGCGGGTCTCCCTGCGAACCGCGTCATCCAGTTCCAGGGCAAGATCGTCTTCTAGTCAGAGCAACCTGCTTCACTAAAAGGGCGGCCTGCGGGCCGCCCTTTTTCTGTCTCGCTCGGTACGTAGATGGGAATGGATGCGGGCGGGTGTCCCCAGGTTCTTACTTGTTGCGAACGGTAAGCACCGGGCAATGTGCGTTCCGCAGCACGTGATGCAATGTGGTCCACGGCATGTGGGTGGAGACCACTCCACTGATGTGACACCCCATAACAATCAGGTCAGCTTGCCGAGTGTCGGCAAGCCTGACAATTTCGACTTCCGGAATGCCAATCTCGATTTCGACGTCCGGCTGGTGCGCCAGATCCAGACCGGGCGGGAGCATGCGGCGCAGTCGTTCAGCATCTTCACGCTTCCAGGCCAGTAGCTCTGCTTCGGATGCAGGTTTGCTCTCGATGACGTGAAACAGTGTCAGCTCAGCGTGGTCGTCTTCAGCCAGCGCAAGCGCATAGGTCAAGGCGCGCAAGGATCCGGAGGAAAAGTCGGTCGCATACAGGATGTGGTGAAAACGCTCGCCGGAGCCAAGCTCGACATGCGGTCCTGCGGTTAGGACAGGACAATTGGCATGGCGGCTGGCAGTTTCCGCGGTCGACCCCAGGAAGAGCTTCTTCACCGATTTGTCGCCGTGCGTTCCCATCACCAGCAGATCGATGTCCTTTTCGTCGAGGGCCTGGGAGATCACGTCCCAGGTGATTCCGGACTTGATGATGAACTGGTGATTGATCGAATCAAGTTCGCCGGTGTTTTCCAACCGGGCCATGCCCATCTCCGCGCTCTTGCGCACGGCATCGGAAAGGGAAACCCAGGAATCGCCGACTCCCATGGAACCTTCGGGAGGCAAAACGTGAGTGAGAAAAATGCTGGAGCCGTAACGCCTTGCAATCGACACGGCACATTGAAAAGCATTTTGTGATTCGGGAGAGAAATCAGTCGCCAGCAGAATATTGTTGACGGCTATCTGGGAGAGATTCGCGGGAGAGGCCATGACAAACCTCCGTCGAAAGGACACATTCCCATATGCTCACATCTATCGCACAGACCGGAATACGTCGGTGATGGCGGTCACGGGAGAGCGTGATAAGAGCCAACGCCACAGCACCAATGGCCTGTTCGGACGCGCCACTTCCGGGCGCGAATTGACTGCTCTTTCGAGCCTTTTCCCACTTCTGTCTTGGGGGTATACATCACAGTATTGCAGCGGAAAGCCGCTCTATAATGCGTCCAAGAATCAGCAAACCAGGCGGTTTTTATGATCTCTCCACTTACTCCTCTGGAATTTCTGGCCCGTAGCGCGAGTGCCTACCACGACTGCACCGCTGAGGTCGATCGCCATCAGCGCTTCACCTATGCCGAGATGCAGCGGCGCGTGCAATCCTTCGCAGCAGCTTTGCAGCACGCCGGCATCGCGCCCGGAGATCGCGTCGCCGTGCTGGCGCGCAATGGAGTGCTTCCCCTGGAAGCGCATTTCGCGGTTCCCTTGATCGGCGGCGTGCTGGTGATGCTGAACATCCGCTTGAAAGCGGGCGAACTCGCCGCCATTGTGAATCACAGCGGCGCCAAGATTCTTCTGGGGGACTCCGACCTGGTCGCTCCACTCGCAGCCGTACGCGAGGCGATTCCGCAAGTACAGCGCTTCATCACCGATTACGGCGCGTTCCTGTGCGAGAGCAGCAAGCCGGTCGAGCCGCACCCGGTCAACGAGGAAGACGTCATCGCCATCAACTACACCAGCGGCACCACCGGCCTGCCCAAAGGCGTGATGTACACCCATCGCGGCGCGTATCTGAACGCGATCGGCGAAGTCATCGAACACGGCCTCTCGTTCCGCTCCGTTTATCTCTGGACATTACCGATGTTCCACTGCAACGGCTGGTGCTACCCCTGGGCGGTGACGGCCGTTGGTGCGCGTCATATCTGCCTGCCGGAGTTGAACGCTGAGCGGGCGCTGAAAATGATCGAGGAAGAAACCGTCACGCATCTGTGCGGTGCTCCCATCGTGGTGCGCATGCTGACGGAGTACTGCAACAAGCGCAAGATCCGCTTCGACGCCGGGCTGAAGATGATGGTCGCGGCGGCGCCTCCGCCGCCGGCTTTCATTCGCGCAGCCGAAGCTATTGGCATCGAGTTGACCCACGTCTATGGGCTGACCGAAACCTACGGTCCGCACTCCGTCTGTGCCTGGCATACAGGGTGGGACATCCTGCCGGAAGAGAAACGCGCACAACTCAAGGCGCGCCAGGGCGTGCCCTACACGGTGTTTGGCACCGACATGCGGGTGGTCGATGAAAATATGCAGGACGTGCCGGCCGATGGCAAAACCTTGGGCGAAGTGGTGATGCGTGGCAACAACGTGATGCTGGGCTACTACAACGATCCCGAAGGAACAGAGAGAGCGTTCGCCGGCGGCTGGTTCCATTCCGGCGATCTGGGAGTCATGCATCCCGATGGCTACATCGAACTGTGCGATCGCGCTAAGGACATCATTATTTCCGGAGGCGAGAATATTTCTACCATCGAGGTAGAACGGGTGTTGTACGATCATCCCGACGTGCTGGAGGCCGCGGTAGTGGGGCAGCCCGACGAGAAGTGGGGCGAGGTGCCGCACGCTTATGTTCTGCTGCGGGAAGGCGCGATGGTTAGCGAACATTCGCTGATCGAGTTCTGCCGTGAGCAACTGGCGCACTTTAAATGTCCCAAGGCGGTACACTTTGGACCAGTGCCCAAGACCTCGACCGGGAAGTTCTGCAAGAGCGTGCTGCGCCAGCGGGCGCAGGCTGTCGCACAAGGAGATTGATGAAGCCCGAAATTCAAAACGCTTCCGTCGGCAAGTATGAAAGCATTCTTTTTGAGACCGACGGACCCATTGCCGTCCTGACACTGAATCGGCCGCAGCGGCGAAACGCCTTGTCGCTGGAATTGATGCAAGAGGTGATTGATTGCCTCAACCAGATTGCCAAGGATCGCAGCTGGCGAGTGGTGTTGCTGAAGGCTGCGGGCAAAGTATTCTCTTCCGGCCACGACTTGAGCGAGATGGTGGGACGCGACATCAATGAGTATCGTGAGGTCTTCGATGTCTGCACCGAGATGATGGCGCGGGTGCAGTCGATACCGCAGCCGGTAATCGCAGTGGTACAAGGCATCGCCACGGCGGCGGGATGCCAGCTGGTCGCGAGCTGTGACCTGGCGGTCGCCTCCGACCAGGCGGCGTTTGCGACGCCAGGCGTGAAGATTGGACTGTTCTGCACCACGCCGATGGTGGCGCTGAGCCGCGCCATCGGACGCAAGCGCGCACTGCAGATGCTGCTCACCGGCGCTATGGTCGATGCCGTGACCGCGGCGGAGTGGGGGTTGATCAACATGGTTGTTCCTGCGGGCGAACTGGAGGAGCAGAGCCGCAGCCTGGCGGCCCGCATCGCGGACGCCAGTTCGCTGACGGTTGCCCTGGGCAAGCAGGCGTTCTACACCCAGATTGATCTGGATCAACCGAAGGCTTATGCCTACGCCAAGGAAGTGATGAGCATGAATTCGCTCGCGGCCGACGCGCAGGAAGGTATCACGGCATTTCTGGAAAAGCGCCCCGCCTGCTGGACAGGTAAGTAGGCCTGCACTCGCCTGTCCGCTCGAGCTTCCAGCGCGACTGTCCGGTCACATCCCGGGCACGTTCCATTGCGGAAACCTGCTGCATTTTCTGAATCGCGGCCCTCGTCTTTAGACGCCGTTGTCCTTGTCGAAGCAACCGGAAACGCACTATGCTGTTGTCACCCGTTGCGCGCCTGATACCGCGTCCGGCAAGGAGTGTGTCGCATGTCCCGGTCTTCGTCCCCGGCAGTCTGCATTCTCGCGTTTACCTCGATTGTGCTGCTCTTATCTTGTGCCGCGTGGGCGCAGAATTATGTCGCTCCCAGCATGCCGGTAGTCGGCGGTGCCAATACCGTCACCGCGAATGCGGCGGTGCCGCGACCTTCGACGACGCCGTGCACCGTGACCTTGTTCCAGAATTTCGATTTTGACGATTTCAATCCGCGTTCTTTCAACTACACGCCCCCGTCCGGATGTCCCGGCCCCTGGGCTGCCGTGGTATTTGAAGCGGACTGGTCGGTCGATGCCGGGGTGCAATACGATCGCACCACCAACATCTGGCTGGGTGGCAACGTGATCTTCTTCGGCACCACTGCCGAGCCGTCATCGAATTTTGTCCGCCAGTGGCACACGGAGAGCAATCTCACCGAGATCAGCCCGCTGTTCACCATTCCGCAGCAGGGCACGGCAATTCTCTTTAACCTGGTTAACAATCAGTACACCAGCCATTATCACGGCAGCGCCTATCTGCAGTTCTATCCGCTGGCGCAAGGTCAGAATCCCCCACCCGCGGCCAACGTGGTTCTGCCGCTGTCGGCCGGACCCACCGGAGGAACCGTCACGCTCAACACGCCCACGGATCAGCTGACCGGAACCTTTACTTTGCCGACCAACGTCGAGCGCGCTTATCTTGACGTCTGGGCTCAGAGCCAGTCGGATGACGAGTTCTGGTATGTCTGCGCGCCCGATAATCTTGCCGGCGAGCTGGAGACCTGCGGATCCACTGGCTTCCGTGAGGCCGAGGTCAGCATCGACGGTACAGCCGCGGGCGTCGCGCCGGTCTATCCCTGGATCTTCACCGGCGGCATCGATCCATTCCTGTGGCAGCCGATTCCCGGCGTCCACACCCTCAACTTCGAGCCCTATCGCGTCGACCTCACACCCTTCGCTTCGGTCTTGAGCAACGGCCAGCAGCACACGGTTGCGGTCAGCGTCTACAACGCCGACCAGTATTTTTCGGCGACGGCAAACCTGCTTCTCTATCAGGATCTGGGTTCGACGCAGCTGACCGGCGAGGTAACAACCAACACCATCACTCCGCCCGATCCGGTGATCAATCAGAACATCATCAACAATGGCACGTGGGCGGCCGGGCCGGTGGCCATCAATTCATCGCGTGGCTTCACCGTGGAAGGCTACGTCAACACCTCCCACGGCACGGTGGATACCAAGGTCGTGCAGAGCATCGACTTCAATAACGGCCAGAGCTATTACGTCTTGCAGAACGGTTCGGTCGACGACCAGTTTGTGGGGCTGATCAGCAACATCTCTTCCGCAACCACAACCACCGCGGGCAGCAACATTACCACCAACGACACGCAGTACTCGTGGCCGCTCGGCCTGCGCTACGCCTATACCGCCAATCCCGACGGATCCTTTGTGCAGTCCACGCAAATTAACCAGGGATTCAGCAAGGATGTTCTGGTAGAGCTGAACGGAACTCCGACCTATTCCAGTAGCTTCCTGGATAAAGTCACGCCCACGGACACGTTGAGCGTCGACGCTAGCGGTAATTACACTCTCAGCAACCAGACGAATTCCGAGACGTATCAGTACTCCAATTCCAACGGCGCCTGCTGGAACGAGACGCTCACCGCTTCGGCCGGGCTGATTACGTCGGTGCAGGGCGGAAGCTGCACCAGGGGACAGAAAGCAAAATAGATTTCCGCCGTTTTTGTCATCACGAGGAGGCCTTCAGGCCCGCGTCACCATCTTCGAGCCCCTTGTGTCAGGGCACGACTTTAGTCGTGCCGATAAGCCTTTTATTTTTGCTATCCCTCGCGGACTTTAGTCCGCGAGGGATCTGCTTCTAGCGAGGCCGTCAGTAGTCGGCTGAATCTGGACCCAACACAGAAAAGGACATCGGCTCTACGCGGCGCTGAAAGCCTGCCCTGAGCGCAGTCGAACGGGCGGCCGCACTACCCGCTTTATTTCTCCCAATGCTGTGACGCGAATTGCTTGGGGTCGAAGATTGCCGGATCAAGCTTGGGATTGACCTGAATGTCCGAATACTCCTCGCTGAACACTTCTTTGCCGTCGACGTACATTTCGACGCCCGCCGCAACCCAGCCGGGCGACGTCTTCCGGTAATCCACAAATCGCGTGTCGGCGGTTTTGGTGGCGTCGTGCCGGTCAGGCTCGATAATTCGCACAAACAGCAGGCGCTTTTTCTCGATCCAGAACTGCTTCGACTTCAAGTCGCCCTTGTCGGCGCCGACCACGTAAACCGGCTCGCCCTGCCATGTATCCTCGTGCAGCTTAGTGAGGTCGAAGCCCTGCCCCTTCGCCTGCTCGATCGTAGTCGCCGCCGGCTGGCAGTACACATCAAAACCCAGTACCAGGAGCATATGCACGAACGGACGCGTGCCCGCGCTGTCCCCACCCTTGAATGACGTCACTGTGCCGTCGGCCACGATGGCGCCGTCCTCATTGCTGAGCGGGCCGATATCAATGCGTAGCTTGCCAGGCAGCATCGCCGCCTCGTGCCAGATGTCGCTGGAGGTCGTGCCGTCGGGCTTGTGGGTAATACTCATCTGGGTGAAGGTCAGCGTCTCGTACCAGTTGTTCTGATAGCGGTCATGCATGGCGCGAATCAGCGCCTCGCCGTTTTGAATTTGCTGGGCGCTCGCCTGCGCGACCAGGGCCGAGAAAATTGCAGCTATAACCAGCCAGCTAAACTTCTTTGTTGCAGGTCTCATATTTCCCATCCATCGATGTGAGCTCTCACGGTATGGAGAACAGCTTCCAGCCGTCGGCGTCCAGATTGAATACGAAATCGATCAGATTATGGTTCGGGCATTGGTCGTTTTTGATTCTCGCCACGACTACAGCCTGCCGAACGCCGTTGCGGGTGATCTCCGAAGCAGCGGTGTGAACGTTTTCCGAATGCGTCAGCAGCTCGCGATAGGAGCAGCTGCGCGCGCTGTTATTGAGGTTGATGGGCGCCTGCATGCACGAGGAATCGAACAGCTTGCAATAGAGCCCGCGATGCGCCAGGAATTCCTGCTGGACCTGTTCCCGGCTGCTGTGCTGGGACTCGGGCCCAACGTTCACACCGTCTTTTGCAAGATAGGACAAGAACTGGTGCGCGTCGCCGGCACGAATTGCGTCGAAGAACTGGCGCTGCAAAGTGGCCGGCGTTACGGATGCTGAGTTCGATTTCGCGGACGGCCCCTGCGCCACAGCACTCCCCGCGCCGACAAGAGCAACGGCAACCGCCAGCCAGCAACATAGCGAACATCGGACGACCTTCATCCCCGCCCGCCCGCCTTCGCCGATTTGTTCTTGCTGGCAAGACCTTTCCGCTTTGTCTTAACAACAAGACTTCGCGTCTTTTTCTCAGCAGCAGGTTTCTCTTTCTTCCTCAGCGCAAATCCGGTCTTGCCCTGCGCCGTTTTTGCACCGCCTTGCAATTCCTGCTGTCGCTTCTTCGTCAATCGTTCGAAGACCAGCCGATAGGACTCGGCGAGTAGTTCACGCAGTTCAGAATCCGGCAGGGTGTTGAGCTGCTCCAAAGCAATCCACTGCGCACGCGCCATGTAGGGTGCCGGACGAACGCCCGGCCGCTCGCACAGTTCGTCAAAGTTCTCGGCGCTGGCTTTGAACGACATCCGCACGGGCCCGGGCTCCAGCCGCATCACCAGAAACATTTTGCCGTCGATTTTGAAGACCAGGTCGTATCCCCATTGCACGTTCTCGGTGACATGGGGGAACTGGAGGCAGTAGCGGCGGATCGCGTCAATGTCCATCTTGGTTGTCCTGCGGCGCGGAGGTCTCCGGCCACTCGCGCGTCATCACGACCTTGGTATACGCCAGGCGGAAGCCGCGGCGCTCCATGTTGCGCTGCGAGCCGCTGCCGGGATTGGTGCTCACCACAGCATACTCGCAACCTGCCTGAGCCGCCTCCTGCAGCCGCCGCGCGATGAGCGCGGTCTGAACGCCGCGACAACGATATTCCGGCAATGTCGCGGCGCCGAACAAAGATGCGATTCGCGCCTCCGGAATGATGCGGCCGCCGCATCCGCCCACCACCGTATCTTCGATGCGGGCGAGGAATGCCAGCGCTCCCGGCAGCGCGGCGAATCCGCCAAATACCTCTTCAGCCACGTCAACATCCTGCGAGAAGCCTCTGGCGATCGCCTGCATCCACGGCCGGACGGTCTGCGGGGTGACGCGTTCAATCACGATGCCGTCAGGTTGCTTGCACGACTCGCTGGCCGAGATCCTGCGAATGAGCACCGAATTGAACTCGGCGATGCGATACCCGCGCTGACCGAGCAGATTACGCAGCGATTCATCCGCCAGTGGTGAGACCACAACGGTGGAAGCCACACCGCGGCTGCGAAAGAAATGCTCCACGCGATCCACGTCATCGGCAGCAACCGCGCCGTAGAGGCCCATCCCGACAATCTGGTTTGCGGGATACTTCACGCCGCCGAAGAACGCAATTCCGCCGGCGACGTTCTCGGCCGCATTGGGCTCGTCGGGCGCGTTGCGGCGGATGGCCTCGACACAGTCAGGCAGAATCATCTCCGCCATCTCCAGGCGCCGTGCGAACTCCAGGTCAACGAAATCAGGAAGCTGCATGGCTGTAGCCGTCACTTCAGACATTTCGAATCTCCTATGCGGATGAACAGAAGAAGGCATGACGCCCCGTCGGGACTAAAGCCCACGTCGGGCGCGGTGTCGCCCTTTCACCACGCCGCGAAGGGCGGCGTGCTGGGGGCAGCGGGAGATTTCGTTAGCGGACGGCGATGGTCACAGGCAGCTCGTCTAGCAGTCTAGCTCATGATTCCCGGCAATGGGAAGTGAGTAACGCCGGCCTCCGGCCGGCTGTCCTGGCGGCGTCCCCGCCGCCCAGCTTCGCCACGAAGGCCGGTCGACACTACACATCTGAGGGAAGCCCGTGTGCTAACGTTTTGGCATGATGACCGCTGAACCCAAACTGTCGCTCGAAGGCCAGGTCGCACTTATCACCGGAGGCTCGCACGGAATCGGCGCCGCTACGGTGCAGTTGTTTGTGCGCGCCGGCGCTCGCGTGGTCTTCAACTATCTGCGCGCCAAAGACGAGGCCGAGCAAATCGCGCTAGAGTGCGGCCGCGACCTTTGCCATCCGGTTCAGGCTGATCTGAACGGCACGGCCGCGGCGGAATCGCTGGTACGCTCGGCAGTCGAACGCTTTGGCGGACTGGACGCGCTCGTGGTCAACCACGGTATCTGGCCGCCGGAAGATGTTGGCATTGACGCGATGAGCGACGCGCAATGGCACAACACCGTTGCCGTCAATTTGGACAGTGCCTTTGCGCTCACCAAACACGCGGTCGCGCAGATGAAGCGGCAAGGACGCGGCGGCAGCGTTGTGCTGATCAGTTCGACTGCCGGGCAGCGCGGCGAAGCCGGACACTGCGATTACGCCGCGACCAAGGGCGCGCTCATCAGCATGACCAAAGGTTTATCGACCGAGCTGGCGCCGTTCGGCATCCGCGTGAACTGCGTCGCTCCCGGATGGGTGGACACGCCGATGACCGCTAGCACCCTCGCCGATCCTGAGCAGCAGAAGCGGGTCCATTCCACCATTCCGTTGCGGCGAGTCGGCACGCCCGACGAGATTGCCGCTCCCATCCTGTTCCTGTGCACACCACATGCGGCGTTCATCACCGGCGAGGTGCTGAACGTGAACGGCGGAGCAGTTTTGGTGGGTTAGCTGGGAGTGGGCCAACCTCGTAATTTATTTAATAATTACATTGATTAAATTAATTATTTAATTGACAAACTGAATTATTACTGCCATTATATCTGCCGAACTTGTAATTTCCCTATGCCTACTTCAACATCTTGTCCGCAATGCAATCAGCCCTTCAACATCACCCGGCTCGGCTGTCCGAACTGCAATGTCACCATGGAAGGGCAGATCGAACTGCCCGTCCTGGCGCAGCTTTCCCTCGAGGATCAGGCTTTCGTGATGGCCTTCGTGCGGCATCACGGCTCGATCAAAAAGATGGAGAGCCTGTTCGGCATCAGCTATCCCACGGTGAAGAACCGGCTGAACGCCATTGCGGCGGCGCTGGACAAGTCGATGCAGGCGCCGTCGCCGCGTGCTTATGTGCTGGAGCAGCTCTCGCGCGGCGAGATCACGGTGGAGGAGGCGTTGGAGAGACTTGCTTGAGATCGCAAAGGAGGATTGTTATGTCTGCTGAAACCAAGAAAGTACTGGAAATGCTGGCTGAGGGAAAGATTACGGCCGATGACGCCGAGCGGCTGCTGGACAAATTGGCGGCTGCGCCGGAAAACAGCAACGGCGCGGAGAGGCCGACTTTGCCGCCGGGCACACCTGCCAAGAGGTTCCTGCGGGTTCAGATGGAGCGTCCCAATGGTGACGATGTCAACATACGCGTGCCATTAAATTTCGTGCGCTCGGGCGTAAAGCTGGTAGGCATTTTGCCTCCCAGGGTTCTCGAGAAACTGCAGCAGGAGGGAATCGATCCCAAGATCGTGAGCGACTTCACCCAGCACGCCCGGGAATCGCTGGATGTGCTCGACGATCTTCACGTCGACATGGAAACCAGCTCGGGCAAACGGATTCGGGTTTTCGCCGAGTAAGGTTTTTTGTTTCGCCTGCTGGCGGCGATGTGCCGCGGAACGATCCACGTCAGCAGGCGCGCGGTAACAACTTACCGGCCATTTTGCGATATGCTCTCTGCAATCAATTGTGGGGAGGAGATCGTGAAATACATTGCCGCTACAAGCCTGATGCTGCTGGCTGTCGCGCCGCTTTTGGCGAAACAGGGCATGCAATCATCCGCTACTACCGCCAATCCCATTGTCAGCACGGTGCGCCAGATGGAAGGCCGCTACGCCAAGAACCTGACCGGCGCTGCCGACGAGATGCCCGCCGCGAAATATAACTACCGCCCGACGCCGGAGCAGAACCCGTTTGCGCACCTGGTCATGCACACTGCGGAATCGAATAACGCGCTGTGCGCAGCCGTGGCCGGCGAGAAGGTGCCCGAGGTAAAACTCAGTGAAGACGACTCCAAGGAGACGCTGAGCAAAGCGCTGAAGGACTCGTTCACCTATTGCGAGCAAGCGCTGGCCAAAGCCGACGACAGCACGCTAGGCCAGACGGTCACGATATTTGAGGGCCAGACCGGAACGCGTGGATCCGCGCTGATACGGCTGGTGGCCGGCTGGGCCGATCATTATTCTGCGGCAGCCATGTATCTAAGGCTGAATAACCTGCTGCCGCCGAGCGCGCAGAAACGCTAATCAGCTGGTTATTCCGCCTTCACGACGATCAGCTCGAAGCTGCCCGGTACCATGGTGGGGCGCTGTCCGGGAGGAACCGGTTTGTCCTCGCGTTGGGCGGTGACCAGGTAGGCGATGTCTTTCTGCTTGTCGAGCGCCATGGTTCGCGCGCCCTTTACGGTCGCCAGGTTCTGCTTGACGGTGTACTTGTCGGGAGTGTCTTCGTGAATGATGGTTAGAACGCCTTCACCGCAGGACATGAAGATCTCGTTGGTGTTGGGATTGAAGCGGCCGGCGTCGACGCCTTCGCCGATCGGCACGGTCGTGATCACCTTGCCGGAGTTGGAATCGACGACCGCCATCATCTTGTTGCCGCAGCCGGCGAAGAGCCGGTGATGCTCCACGTCAAACGCCAGCGCGCTCGGTTCCTGACACGGTGCTATCGGCCAGGTATTCAGCACTGATAGCTTGGTGACGTCAATTTCCGAAATCTGGCCCTTATCTTCAAGGTTGAGGAAGAGCTTACCCTTGCCATCGCTGGCCGGGAACTCCGGCTTGCCGCCCAGCGCAACGGTTCCGACTACTTTGCCGCTGGCAGCGTCAATCACGCTGGAGTCTTGGCTGCGCGCATTGAAGGTGAAGACACGTTTGGAGAACGGCTCGTAGAGAATTGCATCCGGCCGATCCCCCACTTTCACACTGTCGAGTTTGTTCAGCGTCTTCAGGTCAAATACGGTGACGGTATTGTCGCCGCCGTTGCTGATGAAGCCGCGGTTGAGCTCGGGCGCCAGGGCGACGCCGTGAATGGCCGACAGGTCGGGAATGTCGCCCGCGACCTTCAGAGTCTTGGTGTCGACCACCATGACATGGGTACCGCGGGTGATAAACAGCCGCTCACCATCCTTGTCGTAGGTCAGGTAGTCCCAAAAGCCTTCGCCGCCAAGTTTGACCCGGTTGGCGACCTTAAATTCCTTTTGCGCGAATGCCGGCACCGCCGCCAACAGAGCAGTCGCGAGGAGGATGGCTAGAATGCGTTTCATGATTTTCCTTGATCAGTCGGAGTCCGTAGAGCACCACCAGAGGTTTTATCAAATAACGCCGCACGGTGCACGCCTCACGCGGGCTGGCGGGTCGACCCAGGAGATTGGCATGGTGAAAAGGATCTTAGTACCTGAGGATAAGGATTAGCCGGCTGCGGCGGCTTTTCTGCCAGCAGGAGAGCGCCGGAAGAAGTAGAATATTGGGAAGACGAACCCCAAGGTTAGCAGGCGAGACCGGCATGGGTGCCGGCGGCCTGATCAGGTATTTAATGAAGAGACCCTCCTCTCTGATTCTATTAGCCGTACTTTTCTCCGGCACACCGCTATTGATGGCTCAGACGCAGCCAACCAGCGCGTCGGAAGACACGGTTGTCGAAGAGATTATTGCCCGCGTCAACAACAACATCATCACCCGGGCTGATTTGCGCAAGTCGCGAGAACAGTTGTTTGCCGAGGCGCACCAGCAGACGGATGCAGTCGCCGCCGAACAGACGGCGCGGGAACATGAGAAAGATCTGCTGCGCGATTTGATCGATCAGCAGCTGCTGTTACAGAAGGCGCAGGATCTGGGCATCAGCGCCGACACCGAGTTGGTGAAGCGGCTGGACGAGTTGCGCAAGCAGATGAATGCCACCTCGATGGAAGATCTGGAGAAGGCGGCACAGGCGCAGGGGATCTCGTTCGAAGATTTCAAACAGAACATGAAGAACAATATCCTGACTCAGCGCGTGATCGGTCAGGAGGTCGGCGGACACATCTCGGTTTCCAATCAGGAGATCCAGCAATACTACGATCAGCACAAGGCGGAGATGGAGCGGCCGGAGCAGGTGCGGCTGAGCGAGATTTTGATTTCGACGCAAAAGCCTGACACGGTGAAGACGGGCAAAGGCGAGACGGCGCTGCCGGAAATACCTAACGCCGAACTGGTGGCCCAGGCGCAGGCCAAAGCCAATCAGGTTTACGACATGCTGCAGAAGGGCGGCAACTTCGATGAGTTGGCCAAGAAGTATTCCAACGGTCCGACCGCGTCGCTGGGTGGTGATCTGGAATACTTCAAGCGCGGCACGCTGTCAAAAGATCTGGAGTCACAGGTCTTCGAACTCCAGGCCGGAAAGTACACTCAGCCCATCCGCACCAATCAGGGATTCGTGATCCTGAGGGTGAGCGAACATCAAACCGCCGGGGTACCGCCGCTGAAGGATGTTGAAACTCAGATTCAAGAGCAGATTTACGTGACCAAGATGCAGCCCGCCCTGCGCGAGTATCTCACCAAGCTGCGCGAAGAAGCGTACATCGATATCAAGCCGGGATACCTCGACACGGGCGCCAGTCCCAACGAAACCAAGCCCATCTATACCACCGCAGCCAGCGCGGACACCAACACCAACAAGGAAAAGAAGAAGAAGAAGCTGGGGTTGTTCTAACGGCAACCCATCCTGGCAGTCGATGGAGCTTTCGCGTTTATTGACTGCCAGCACTGGTGTTCACGGTGATGATCTTCATCCCTCCGCTGTCCTGTTCGTGATACCAGACTTCACCATCGCCGATCATGGTTCCCTGATAATTGCCGAAGAGGCACTGGGCGGACTGCTGTGCGATGGCCTGGCGAACGTGGGCGTTGAAGATGCTGTCGTAGCGGCCGAGGAACTGCGCTTGCGACTTGACTCGCGTTCGGGTTGAGCCCTGAATCAGCAGCAGCGGATAAGATATCATTGTGGCGACTTTGGCTTTGTCGCCCTGGTTGACGGCGGCCTGCAATTGGGCAAGGAACATCCGCGATTTTCGCGCCACATCTTCGCCCTGGAGATCGACTGTGCTTCCCTGACAATCCTGCTTGGCTGGCGCTGTCTGGGCGTGCAAAATCGCGGTAGCGGCCAAAAGCATTAGCGCAGCAAGACCAGCAATTCGCCATTGGCGATAAAGATTCTTCATTCCATTCACCTTATGCCACTTCCACGCCCCGGGAGTCGCGGCGCCACCGCATAATACAGCTGCACCAGCACAAACACTCCAATGCTCCAGTAGGTACTGAAGACACACAACAGCGCGCCAAGTGCATACAGAGACTGACCAATCACGATACGCCGCTTTATCGCCCGCGCGACCTCCGGCGGCAGGTCTGCCTTCACCAGTCCAGTCGCGATGGCACAATCCCAGCTGAAGTACAGCGTGACTCCCAACAGCAGAATGTTGACCCAATACACCAGCAAAGCTGGGCGATAACGCACAAACTCAGCCAGCAACGCCGTCGAAAACGGTGTGAGCGTGACCACGAACAGAAACGCCAGATGAATCCACGTCAGACTGCGATCGGAGCGGGTGAGATGGTTCAGTTGTGTCTGCTGGCCCACCCAAAAGATGCCCAGGGTCAGAAAGCTCATCATGTACATCAATAGCCGTGGAGCCAGCACCGCCAAAGCGTGCCACAGGTCGTGTTCACTGTGAATCGCTTCTGCGGCCGGAGCGTGCAGGTCCAGAACCAGCAGCGTCATCGCCACTGCGAAGATGCCGTCGCTCAGCGCGGCCAGCCGCTCCAGGTTCTGTCCGGCGATCTGGTTGTAGGAAGTCGCCAAATTTTCGCTCTTCTCCGAGGCCCTCGGCAACGGACTGGCTCAACGATCACACTGCCTTCAGCAACATGCAGGTCACATCATCGTGCTGCGGCGCGGTGCCTACAAAGCGGTCGAGGTCAATCATGATGCTATTCAGCATCTCCTGCGGCGTCAGCGCCACGCCGGAGTGCAGCATGGCGATCAGCCGCTCCTCGCTGTATTCCTGCTGCGCGCTGTTTTCGGCTTCAATCACGCCGTCGGTGAAGATCACCAGCCAATCGCCGGTTTGCAGTGTTACCGTGCCCGACTCGTAGACAGCCTCCGTCATGATGCCCAGCGGCACGCCGCCGTCCTGCAAGCGCTCGATCAGGCCCGACCGCCGTCGCAAGATGGGAGCGTTGTGTCCGGCATTCACGTAGGTGAGCGCGCGCGTGGCAGGATCGTAACCGGCGATAAACGCGGTGGTGAAGCGGCGTCCGTTCTGGCTGTTGGTGCAGGCATACTGATTCATGCGAGCGACTAGCTCGGTCAGCGCGCCGGGAGTCGCCGAGAGCGTTTTCAAGCTCGCCTGGAAGGTCGCCATCAGCATGGCTGCAGGCACGCTCTTGCCGGCCACGTCGGCAATTGCAATCAGGAAGGTCTCGCCTTGCGCGCCGGCCGCAGGACGAGCAAAAACGTCGTAGTAATCACCGGCGACGGTATTGGCCGGTCGCGTGGCAAAGGCAATCTGCAGCCCGGGAATTGCCGGAGGCACCGCCGGCAGCAGCCAAGTCTGAATGTCCTTGGCGATCTGCAGGTCGCGCTTCATCACCACGCGGTCTCCCACCTCCAGGATCAACAGGGCAAACATCAGCAGGCCGCCGTAGAAGTGGAAGTCCAGCGCAAACGCCTTGATTTCGCCGGAATTGGTTCTCCACGTCCACTCGCCGCCGGGAAGTACGATCAGCACCAGCGCCACGAGCAGCAGCACGCGCCGCGCCGGAGTCAGCTTTTCCAGGATCGCCCAGAAATACTGGCTGATAACGTTCAGAACATGTCGTCGCCGCGGCACGCCTGCAACGCGCGTCGAATCCACTTCCTTGGAGTAGAGCTGATAGCTGGAGCGTGCGTCGACGCGAAACTGCGACCACATGTCGCTGAGCTGCCGCCCTTCGGTCACGCGCTGCCAGAAGCGATCGACGCGCTGCATCAAGCTCTCTACCTGCGCTTCGAACTCGCCCTTTCGCCGGGGACCGCCCGCGGGTTGGGAATGGTTCACCACGAGAATTGAGAAGGATTATAGAAGGCGCGGGCAACTGAAAGGGACGCTGGAGCGGTCGGATTGTGGTTCATGCCGCCAATGACGTGTCACGCCGAGCGCAGTCGAAGGACCTATATTCCATGCACCCGTGGAGGCGTCTTCGAACCTTACGGCTGCTTTAGCCGGGCCGCGATCTTACTGTACCCGTTCGCCCGGGACTTGCTCATCGAGGAACGCGACCGATTGCACACCCGAGACTTCAAACCGCTTGCGGCAACGGGGATTCTTGCAAGCGACCAGATCATCCCGCCGGACCATATAGGAGCGTGCTTTGGCGAATTTGGCGCGGTCGCGCTCATCGGCGCGGGGTGGCAGCTGCCGCCGCTTGGTGCGGACCAGCCAGCCGAGATCGTATTCGCCCGCCTGATGACAGTGTGGACAATTCAAAGTCGATTTCCTGGTTTCTTGCCGCTCGTCAAAAAACTCGCGCTCTTCCATCGGCGCCTCCGCCCCGGCATACCCAAAGCCCCAGCCTGTTATTAGAACACAACTGCTGTTCGGCAGAAGGCGTTTTCACCACTTAGCGCTCCCCATATTTGTCCCCGCACTCGAGGGCCCCTATTCCACCAGACACGGGTCGATCCATCCGTGCGCAACTCGACTCATTCCTGATGCGAACGAACCAGCGCCGATGGCGTGAGTTATCCCTTCAGTTTCAGGTCGGTCAACTGCATCTCGGGATACGTCTGGTTCCAGTCAGCGGAGATGTGCTCCAGGGTCATGCGGACAACTTTGCTTTGGCCGGGTCCGATAGGCGAGCGATTGAGGTCAACCAGATCGGGATAACCGCCCATCTGGTTCGCCACCAGCACGTGCAGCGGAATCGTCTCCGTCTGGACCACCTGGTCCAGCGAGTTCTTGAACACCAGCTTCATGCTGGCGCCCGTCACCGACTGGCCGCCGGTATTTGTAATCGTGGCGTCGAGATACGTAACCGTCCCCCCCACATAATTCTCCGCCGCGCTCAGCTTGAGATTGGAGATCTGCAGCTTGGAGACATAGGGATTGACCGTTGTGTTGCCAGCGCCCTGATTGCGATTGAGAACGACAATGAGGCCGACCACCACCACTACGGCAATCAGACCGATGATGAAGGGAGTCCAATTGCGCGCTCGCGTCTCCTGCTTCGGGGGACCAAACAGGTCAGCCATGACTGCAACGATTTTACTCCGCCGGGGAACGCCAGATGTTTATGAAAGCGGTAGCCCGCCGGCTGAACAGGCGTTCGGGGAAGTGGACCATCTTGGCACCATTCAAACACTTTTTACGCACGAGGAACCGTGCCAGCGACGCTATAATGAAAGTATGGCGCGTGGTTGGGAGAGTAAGTCTGTAGAAGCTCAAATGGAAGAAGCTAACTCTGAATCTTCAGCAAATCCTGGATCGTTACCGGTGATCGACCGGCAAGCCACCTTCAGGAAGAAGGACCTGCAGCTTTCCCGCAAGCGAATTCTGCAGCAACTCGAATCGAGCAGCAACGAACGATATTCCGAATTGCTGCGCCGCACCTTGGCCGATCTGGATGCGCAGATTGATGCCCTAGCTTAGGCTGGCGGTGCTCAACCCTCCGTTCTTTGCAGGGAGTTCCTTACCTGCCCGCACTTAATTCACCTGTCATTGTGCGCGAGCTTTCGTTCCGCCAATGAGGTGTCATCCTGAGCGAAGCGAGGCGTAGGCCGAGCGCAGTCGAAGGTCCCCTATAACCGCAGCCCCGCAGTCCCTGCTTGCCGTTCCTTCCTGGACGCCCCGCAACTTACCCAGATCACACCTACCTGTGATTGTTATCACGGAATGAAGGGTTATCCCCAACGCACAATGCGATCAGAGGTGCAGTATGCCGGTACTGATAATTGCAGTGGTTTTCTTTGCAATCTTCCTGGTGATGGGCGTGATGGCCATAACCGCAGCGGTAGCCGAGCACCGCGGACACCTGTTCAGTGGTAAATGGAGCGACGAACCGAAACCCAGCAAGCAGTGACAGAAAACGTCTGGACGCTTCGATACTCACCAACTCCGCAAGCTCGCGGCTCGAAGCTCGCCTCTATCTCACACCACTGGCTAGCGCCCGCGCCAGACAATCCTCACAGAATCCGCTGTCCTTGATGTCGATCCACTCCACCGCATGAGAAGGCGCCATGGCGCATTGATAGTCATGGCAATGGGTGAGGCGCAAGGTGTGACCTAACTCATGCACCGCTTCGATGAGCAGCCGATTCGCCAGCACATCCTGGTCTTGCGGAAGTCCGTAAAACTCCTGCTGCAGACGATGATAGGAAACGACCGCCGCGGGCCCACCCAGCTGAGCCTCGCCAAAGACAAAGGTGAGAATCGGGATATAAAGATCCAACTGTGTGATCCCCAGCAGCCGCCAGGTGTTCCCGTCGATGTAGCCCTGCATGCTGGCAAGAATTTCGGAGGAGTGATACTGCTGCCGTTCGGCGTGCAGCGCGAAGGCCGGATCGAGTGCCGGCGAAAGGATCTCCGCTCGCATACGAAACTTGTCGAACAGCGACTGCCCCAGCCACTCCAGCAGCTGCGCGTCGACAGACCCGATCGGAAGTAGTTGAAGCTTCTTCATAGCAACTAGCGGCTAGCAACTAGCGACTAGCCGTTGCTTCTTCCTGCGGGCTCCATCGACCGTTCGAAACAAAGAACCGAGCATTCGCTGCACCTTGACAATATTGCTTTGCAGTTGCTCATAAACGTCTGTCTGCAGCAGACCAAGGTCGCGCGACAGCAGGAGAAAATACTCGACTGCTGATCCGGCGGCAATATTAAGAAAGCGGTGGAAGTCGCCGTCTCCCGTTCGACCACAACCTTCAGCGATATTCGCAGCAATGGATGCGGCAGAACGACGCATTTGACTCGTAATGCCAAAGAGCTCATCGCGCGGGAAGGCCGAGGTAGTGCGATAGATCTCTAACGTCAATGCATACGCCTTTTCCCAAACTTTCAGTTGACGAAAGTCCCTCATCGGTGTTCGCCTTTGCTAGTTGCTAGTTGCTAGTTGCTAGTTGCTAGTTGCTAGTTGCTAGTTGCTAGTTGCTAGTTGCTCTTTTTCCTTCCGATTCCACCCGTACTTCTTCAGCTTGTGATGCAGGGTGACGCGATCGATCCCCAGAACCTCCGCCGTGCGCGTCTGGTTGCCGCTGCATTCGTCCAACACGCGCAGAATGTGCGCTCGCTCCACATCTTCCAGACTGCGCACATCACCAATGCCTAACCCGGCGCCGTTCTTCGCCTTCAGCGTGAAGTCCTGCTCGCGCAGTTCAGGTTCCTGCGCCACCACCATCCCGCGCTCGACCGCATTTTCCAGTTCACGCACATTGCCCGGCCAGTTGTACTGCTGCAATCCGTTCATCGCTGCCGGCGACACGCGCGTGATCTTCTTTCCCATCTCATTGCAGAACTTGCGGACGAAGTGATCCACCAGCAACGGAATGTCCTCGCGACGCTCGCGCAGCGGCGGTATCTCGATGTGGAAGACGTTCAGCCGATAGTAAAGATCAGGACGAAACTTCCCCTCTTCGATCAGCTGCTCCAGGTCTTTGTTGGTTGCAGCGACGATGCGGAAGTCGACCTTGATCGTCTGATTGCCGCCCACGCGCACGATCTCCCGCTCCTGCAAAACCCGCAGCAAGTCGGTCTGCGTCTTTAGGCTGATGTCGCCAATCTCATCGAGAAACACCGTCCCGCCTTCGGCAATCTCGAACTTGCCCTTCTTGCGATACTGCGCGCCGGTAAACGCACCTTTCTCGTGGCCAAAAAGTTCGCTCTCCAGCAGCGTCTCCGTCAGCGCGCCGCAGTGAATGACGACCAGCGGATGGTAGCGTCGCGGGCTGCCGGCATGCACCGCTCGGGCGACCAGCTCTTTGCCCGTCCCGCTCTCGCCAGTGACCAGCACCGTGGCATCCGTAGGCGCGACCGTCTCAATGGCGTCGAAGACGTGCTTCATCGCGGCGCTCTGGCCGATGATTTCGGACGGCCTGGCAATCTCGGCCACCGTCTCCTTCAGGCGCGCGTTTTCCTGCTGCGTACGCCGATGCGACATCGCCTTCCCGATCAGGTGCGCTATCTCGTCGGGATCGAGGGGTTTGTTGACGTAATCGTAGGCGCCGTTTTTCAACGCAGCCACGGCCGTCTCAACCGACGCGTAGCCAGTCATGATGATCACCAGCATGTCAGGGTGGATCTCGTGCAGCCGCCGCTGCAACTCGATGCCGTCGGTGCCGCGCATCTTGATGTCCACCAGCGCGACGTCGAAGGTCTGCTCGGCCACGCGGGTCAGCGCCTCATTCGCGTTCTCGGCAGTCGCGACCTCGTAGCCTTCTTCCGCGAACCATTTGGCTAGCGAATCCCGCACGCTGAGCTCGTCGTCAACAATTAACAATTTCCCTTGCGTCATTGGTTACCTCATCTCGGCCGGCGTGCGCTGACTATCCGCGACAATCACCGGCCTCTGGCTGTCGATTGGCAGCACGATCTTGAAGGTCGTTCCTTCGCCCACTGCCGTTTTCACGTCGATGTGTCCGCCGTGCCGCTCCACAATGTTCTGGCTGATTGCCAATCCCAGGCCCGAGCCACCGGACTCCTTGTTGCTATAGAACGGCTCGAAGATGTGGGCGAGATGCTCTTCGGGAATGCCGATTCCGTCATCGCGAATGATCAACTCGATGGCAAATCCGCCGATCACCCGCGTGCTGATCCACAGATTGCCGCCCTGTGGCATGGCGTCAATCGCGTTGATCACCATGGCCAGCACCACCTGCTCAATCTGTGCCGGATCGCAGTGCGCCGCCGGCAGTTCCTGCTCGAGAGCGAGATTCATCTGAATGCCGCTCATCTCCAGCTTGTGCTGCACCAGGCGCTGGCAGCGGTCGATCACCTGGTTCAGATCGCACCACGCCAGATTCATAGGTGAGACGCGCGAGAAGCTGAGCAGGTTCTTCACCAGCTCGCCACAGCGCTTGCTTTCACTGGCGATCAGGTCGAGCGAGCCTTTCATCTCCTCCTGCTTGGGCGTGGCCGCGGTATTCTTGTCGATCCAGCGCTTCACCAGCTTGGCGTAGGTCAGGATTCCCGACAGCGGGTTGTTGATCTCGTGCGCGACGACGGCGGCCATTTTGCCTATGGTCGCCATCTTCTCCACGTGCAGCATGCGGTGATGAGCCTGCTTCAGCTCGCGCGTCTTCTCATCGACGCGCTCTTCCAGCGTGCGAGCCCAGGCGGTGATCTCCGCTTGCGCTACCTGCAAGCGGTTGCTCATGTCGTTAAACGACTGCGCCAGTTCGCCAACTTCGTCGTGTGCGTGGACCGGAATCTGATAGCCGAGGTTGCCGGCGGCAATGCGATCGGTGCCCGCCTTAAGCTCGCGCAGCGGATTGCGCACCACGATCCACACGAAGAGGCCGCTCAGGAAGACCACTGCGATCAAGGCCACCACCGTCGCCGCGGTCATCTCGCGACTCTCATGCGCCAGACCTTGATCGACCTTGGCCAGCGAGATGTTCGTGTCCAGCACGCCCAGGATCTGCGTGCCCGCGGGATGTGCATGGCAGGCAGCGTTGGAGCAGGCCGGCTCGTTTTCGATAGGCGTAATCACGCCCAGCACGCGCTCCCCACCGGCGCGATACACGCGGAAGCGGTCGGAGCGATTCAGCCGCGCCAGCGGTTTGGATTTTTCATGGCAGCCGTAGCAGGCCTCGGCACTTTTGTCGACGCTAGCGCCCACCTCGGCCGGGGCCGTGGAATAGCTGATCACGCCCTCCGGATTCATGATGCGAATGCGCACCATTTCCGGCTGATCGGCCATGTTCATCATCAATTCGTAGAGGCCAACGCGATCGTTCTGCAACATGTAGCGCGAGGCGCTGCGCCGCAGCACATCGCTCTGCCGCTCCGCGCTCTGCCGCGCCGCTTCTTCCAGATGTTTTCTTTGATCGCGAATGCTGAAGTAGCCAAATAGCGAGAAGATAATGATGAGGACAACGAAAATCGACAGCATCAGCTTGGCGCTTACGCTGCGTCCCAGCCGCTGGATCCAGCGAGAGGGCGTCGAAACGGGATTCCCCTGCTTCTCCGCAGTGGACATCCCGCTCGATTTGTCAGTCACCCGCATGGACAGGCACCGCTAGCTCGCTCCCAACTAACTCCGGTTGGGGAGCGGCTCCTTGTACCGACTCGCGCAGTGCTGGTAGGTGCGCCCTTTCCTCTGGCTCATGTTCCTGAGGGAAGATGGGTAAGTATTTCGCTGCGAAGCCGAAGATCGCGAAACCCAGCGCGACGAACATCGCGGTGATCATGACTTCGGTCCACTTCGGCGAGTAGCGGCCGCCAACGGAGGTCTCCACACCGGTGATCGCGACATTCAGACGATTGGTGACGAATCCCAGCAGGCAAAACACCGCCGCCAGGTACAGGCCTTGCGCGCTCTCGCGAATCTTCGGCACCAGCAGCATGCCGAGCGGAATCAGCACGGAGAGGAAGATCTCCAGGAAGAAGAAGCGCTGCTCGTACCCCGGCCTGAATACCAGGCCGAGAATGCCGCGATGGTAAAAGTCTTCGAACTTCAGAATTCCGTAGAGCGCCAGCACAACCACCAGCACGCGTCCCAGATCGCGCAGGATCGGCAGCTCCAGTTCGCGGCCGAAGTACTTCGAACTCATCGACGATTCGAAGATCGTCATCGCCAGGCCGACCGCGATCGCCGACAAGAAGAAGAAGACCGGCAGCAGCGGGCTGTACCAGAACGGATGTAGCTTGTTCGGCATGATGAGATACAACGTGCCCAGCGACGACTGGTGCAGCGTCGACAGCAGAACGCCCAGAATGACGAATACCACCATCACGCTGCGTACGATCTTCAGTGCCCGGTGAAGCTTGAAATGCTCCAGCACGATGGGCGAGAACTCCAGCGCCAGCACCGTGGTGTAGAGCATCACGCAGTACGCAACTTCAAACATCACCGAGTGCGGATTGCGCATGATCAGCGGATGCCAGATGTTCCAGGGGAGGCCAAGGTCATACATCAGCGCCGCGCACACCAGCAGGTAGCCAAGAAACGCAGTCAGAATGGTTGGCCGAACAATGGAGTGAAAGCGCTTGATGTTGAAGATCTCGACTGCAGCGGTGAGCGTGAAGCCGCCGGCTGCCAGCATCACGCCGCACATCACGTCGAAGCCGATCCACAAGCCCCAGGGGAATTGATCGGACAGGTTGGTCGACGCGCCCAATCCGCGGAAGAAGCGGACGAAGGTGCAGTAGATGCCGGCCACCATGATCACGAGGAACACGGCCTTCCAGAAGGTGAACCGCATGCGGGGAACTGTCATTCTGCACCGCCTTTATCTTGGTTGGCTTTCTCCTGCGCTTCCGCCTTGGCTACGTCTTCGCGGCGATGTGTGATCCAGTAAATGCCGCCCAGCATGGTGCCGAACAGCGGGACGAAGTCGGGAATACGCGACAGCACCTGATAGGTGTAAAGAGGAAGCGCACGCTCAGTCAGATCGGTCTTCAGTCCGAAGTTGTTGAACGGTATCGACGACAGCAGCATCACCGATGTTCCGCCCACTTCGCTCTCGCCGAAGATGTGCTGCAGGTACGTGCCGGGATTGTCGTGGACGCGCTTCTTGGCTTCTTCCAGGAGCGCTTCGCGATCGCCGAAGATGGTTGCGCCTACCGGGCAAATTTCCGCGCAGGCCGTCTGCTTGCCGGCTACCACGCGCTTGTTGCACATGATGCACTTGCGGACGCCCGGTATCGCCTTCTCCCACTCATACTTGGGCACCCCGAACGGGCAAGCTGCCATGCAGTAACGGCAGCCCATGCACTTGCTCTTGTCGTAAGTCACCGGGCCCAGGGCAGTTTTCTGCAGCGCGCCCACCGGACAAACCGAGGCGCACGCCGGATCTTCGCAGTGCATGCACAGCTTGCGCATGAACTTGTCGTCCTTGGTGACGATGGTGGTGAGCTTGTGCGCCGAGGTCACTTCCTGTGCGGCAATCTTGTCGTCGTAGGGCAGGCCGTTTTCGGCGGCGCATGCCTGCTCGCACTGCCTGCACCCGATGCATTTGGTCGCATCGTAGAGGATTCCTTTGCTCATGAACTTTCTCCTGGGTCGGCCGGCGCTGGGGATAGCGTCGGTCAGGCCAGATCGCCCAGGCGGGCCAGCCGAAACTCGGCAGGTAAATCGGCGCCGGGGCCCCGACACGAACCGCTTTGAAGCTAGCGGGATCGGGTGCCTTTCGACAGCGCCGTCGGGCGATGCAAACGGTCAGAAAACCCAACTCCAGACCGGCCTGCTTCGGCCGGCCGGAGCGGATAAAACCAGCCGTGAAGACTACTTCAGCGTCTTCACGTAAGCAGCCAGCTTTGCAGCCTCGTCCGCGCTGACGCCACGGTTGGCGAAGGCATGGGTGGCTTTCTTTTGCGGGCCGCCATTCTCAATGTAATCAACCAACTGGGCTGGCGTGGCGTTCTGCACGGTCGGAGACGAGAACGCTGGGGCTCCCATCTTCACGCCGGCTGCGGTGCCTTTACCGTCCGCACCGTGGCAGCCCGCACACTTTGCCTTGTAAACGTCCTCTTGCGCCCAGGAGAGATTGGGTAGCGCCAAGAATAGAGCAAATGCAATAACCAGAACGGCCAGAATGACTTTCTTCATGATTTCTCCGGTTACATCTATGAAAGCTGGAACAACGCCTCACGTTCCCGTTGCCCCGGGCTGAAGCCGTACTTTCCTGCAGGTACGACTTCCATGAGTACGCTTCTAGTTTCAAACATGGACGTGGGAGAATCTGTGACAAAAGTCACTTCTGGACGTGATGGATTTCGCAACAGCCGTGGTTACACTACCAGCCTGCAGTGAGGCAATTTGCCGCGCCACTGTTGGAATTTTGATCACTTCTTCTGGATCGGAGCCCTGTTTTGGGCCTGCGCGCCCGGTTCATGATGAGACTTGCATCAAAAACCGACACGAGACACCTGACCTAAGCCGCAGCTGTATAGCGTTGCTCGATCGCTGCCTTGATCCTTAGCCGGCTTTCAGCCGCGTCGAGGGTCACATCTCGTTCGGTAGCTTCGGCGTCTTCAGCCAGCCCAGGATCCTTGATCTTTTCCCGAAACCAGCGCGAATACTCCCCATGACGTAGATGGAACAGCCAAGTCTCATCATCGATGCCCTCAGCCAACATTGCAAAGGTCTGGAGATTGTGAGCCCGCAGGTTCAGCTTGTTTTGCGATCCGCGGAAATAGAAGCTGCGATCCGGAGGCAGCTCGCCCTCCGCATATTTCCGTAAGTGGCGGCGCCGTTCGATCTTGCCCGGGGCTGACTTGGCCACGAACGGCTCCCGCCCATCGCTGCGGCACCAGACCAGAATCTCTCCGCTTTGGAGTTGGTGAGCTGAGAGCGGCGGGAGGGGCTGCTGGATCGCCCGGGCAAACCCGGCCAGGGTCTTGTCGGCCCCTTTGCCTACGGCGACAGCGACTTCCACATTCTTTAGTGCTGACGGCGCGACCATCTCCGGATGCACCGTGACCATAATCATGCCGGTCATGCCCTCCGGTACCGTGCTGCCCGCTAACTCCCATGAAGCCGGCAGCATGTGATGGGCTTCGTCAATGATCAGCCAATGGGGGCGTGCGGTACGGGCGCGCAAATCCAGAATCTTTGGGAACAGGGAGGCGAAGAATTGCGGCCGGTCCGCGAGAGGGATGCCCAGCAAGTTGATCACCACGTCGTGCTTGGGATCGTCCAACGCCTTGAGGACACGAGAGACCTCAGGCGCAGCCTGTGGCGAACCCAGTTGCAGTGCTCCCAGAAAGTTCTCGTAATCACCCTCAGGATCGATGAGGCAGTATTGATACTGTTCTTCAATAAAGCGTTCCAGTACGCCGCTGGCGACGCTCGACTTGCCACTGCCGGAGGGCCCGGCAACCAGCAGGTTGCCTCGATAAGGCGGGATGTTCACCGGCTCGCCGTCATCGCGGGTTCCCAACAGGATATGATGTCGCTTCAGTTTGCCGTCGAAGGAGCGCAGGTCGTCCTTGAGTAGGTGATCGATCAACTCGACCACGCCCTCGCCGTGGCCGGCGTGCATCACGATATCGGCGCGTTCCTTCAGCGCAGGCAGCGCGTTCGCCACCGCTACCCCGCATTCGCAGGCTGAGAGGAAGACATGGTCGTTTTCAGCATCCCCGATGCCTACCACATTGTGGGACGATAGCTGCAACTGTGACAGCGCCGCTTCCAGTCCGGTCTTCTTGTTGATGCCGGAAGGCAAGACCATCACCGCGCCTTTGTTGAAGCTTAGCTGTAGTTCCAGACCCAGTTGTTTGATGACATCGAGTACGGCGGTTTGGTGCGGCTCCCAGGTGGCGACAATCCCATGGCCGACAGAAAATGGGACCTCACGCTTTCTTAGTGCGGAAAGAAAATCCTCGCTGGGCGCTTCCGCCAGAGGACAAGCTTCCTGCGTCTTCGGGTTGTAGATCAGGCCGCCGTTTTCCGCGACCACTAACTCGAAGATTCTGATCTGCGGAAAGATATTCTTTAGATCTTCCACTTCGCGCCCGGTAACCAGGATGAGCTTGCGGCCGGAGCGTTTCAGGTTCTCCAGCGCCTTGAGGGTGGCTTCGTCGACGCCGCCGTCGGTGGCTAGCGTGCCGTCGTAATCCGTGGCGAGCACCAGGTATCGCATAGTCGCTTCCGATTGGATGCAACCCAAGTGGTTCGCGTGGAATGACGCCTGGAGGTTACAGAATGGTGAACGAAAATCATGTGAGAATGACGGGCACCGCCTTGATCGCCTTACGACGAAAGAGTCCAGTTAGGATTAATCTCCACTCGGAGTCGGGGCGAGTGTCGCGGCGCGTGCCGGCTTGCTGCGGGTACGGGCGGGATCGAAGAAGTTGAGGAAGCCGCGGATCACCCAATACCCTGCTGCAACCCCAAACACAAACGATCCCAGGATGGTCAGCAGGAACAGGACCGTCACCAGAAATGTCATCATAAGCCTTGCTAATTACGTCCGATGCCCCGGGCTGGCGCCCGGATGTGTCATCGGCCACTCCTTGCTGTGTACTACTTTAGCGCGCATTGACGCCAATCGCTGTTGACAACTAAGATACGTGAGTAGGATTGCGTGTTCGCTCACCTGAATCTTCCAGAGCAGTGCAGATTGGGTAGAGCTGGCCTTCGGGCCAGCGTCGGGGCGATTCCTTACTCTTGGCAGGCACTCGGAACCTGTGCCGCACCCGCCGCTTCAGATGAGAGGCTGCGGGACGCGCTGCTCAAGCACCGCTCTACCATGTAGCACGACTTCTTTCCATGGGCATCAGCAATATCAGCGTACGTGGGGCACGGCAACACAATCTCAAGAACATTCACGTCGAGATTCCCCGTAACACCCTGACCGTAATCACCGGGCTCAGCGGCTCGGGCAAGTCCTCGCTCGCCTTCGACACCATCTACGCCGAAGGCCAGCGCCGCTACGTTGAGACCCTCTCCGCCTACGCCCGCCAGTTTCTGGACCAGATGGAGCGGCCCGACGTCGACAGCATCGATGGGCTCAGCCCGTCCATTGCCATCGAACAAAAGACTACCAGCCGCAGCCCGCGCTCCACGGTGGGCACCATCACAGAGATCTATGACTACCTCCGCCTGCTCTATTCCTCGATTGGTCTTCCCCATTGCCCGCAATGCGGCCGCCAGATCTCGCGCCAGTCGGCCGACCAGATCGTGCAGCGGGTGATGGAACTGAAGCCCGAGGAACGCGTCATGGTTTTGGCGCCCATCGTCCGCGGCCGCAAAGGCGAGTTCAAGAAGGAGCTGGACAAGCTGGCGCAGCAGGGCTTCACGCGCGCCCGCATCGATGGTGAACTGCGCAATATTGCCGATGAAGAGATCAAGCTCGACAAGCGCAAGAATCACACCATCGAGTTGGTGGTCGATCGCCTGTTGGTCAAGCCGGGCATCGAGGGGCGATTGTCGGCGTCGGTGGAGCGCGCCATGAAAGAGGCCAACGGCCTGGTGCTGGTTGCCGTGGTGGATGGCGAAGAGCGGCTCTATTCGTCCAAGCTCGCCTGTCCGGAGTGCGGCATCAACGTTCCTGTGCTGGAGCCGCGCTCGTTTTCCTTCAACAGCGTCTATGGCGCTTGTCCGGAATGCAACGGTCTGGGCAGCAAGTACGATTTCGATCCCGCAAAGGTCATCAACGACTGGTCGAAGCCGCTGCTGGAAGGCGCGCTGGGACCGGGTTCGGCATCGCAGAATCTGATTCGCACGCTGCATCTTGCCGCCCAGGCATACGGATTCGATCTTAAGACGCCGTTTGAGCAGCTGCCGCGCAAGACGCAAAACCTGATCCTTTACGGTCCCGATTCCGGCGAGACGAAGCGCGGTGGATTTCTCGGCGTCTTTGCCTATTTGCGGCAGTCGATGGAGGATAGCGGGTCAGAGGGATATCGCGACTGGCTACTCGACCACATGTCGGCCACTACCTGTCCGGCATGCCATGGCAAGCGCTTGCGTCCGGAGAGCCTGGCGGTGAAGGTAAACGGCATGTCCATCGCCGAGTTCACCGATCTGCCGGTGTCACGGGCCGTCGAGGCTGCGGCGCAGATCAAGCTGACCGAGCGAGAAGAAAAAATCGCCGGCCGAATCCTGAAAGAAATCGCTGAACGGCTGGGATTCCTGAATGCCGTCGGGCTGGGTTACATCTCGCTCAGCCGCTCGGCGGCGACGTTGAGCGGCGGCGAAGGCCAGCGTATTCGCCTGGCCACGCAAATCGGATCCAAACTGCGCGGCGTGCTGTATGTTCTGGATGAGCCGTCGATCGGACTTCATCATCGCGATAACCATCGTCTGCTGCTGGCGCTGGAATCGCTGCGCAATCTGGGCAACACGGTGCTGGTAGTTGAGCATGATGAAGACACGATCCGCCGGGCGGACTATGTGATCGACCTCGGTCCCGGCGCCGGACGTCATGGCGGAGAGGTCGTCGCCAGCGGTACTCCTGAGCAAATCGAAGCCGCGCCGCGCTCCCTTACGGGACAGTACATCTCCGGCCAGAAGCGGATCACCGATCGTCACCAGCGCCGTGCGCCCAATGGCAAAGCCATCACTATCCTGGGGGCGCGCGAGAATAACCTGAAGAATCTCGATGTCAGCTTCCCGCTCGGTGTGATGACGGTGGTCACGGGCGTCTCGGGCTCGGGCAAATCAACACTGGTGAATGACATCCTTTACCGCGCGCTGGCCAATGCACTGTATCGTTCACGCGAGGAGGTGGGCGCGCACAAATCGATCAGCGGCATCGACTTCATCGACAAAGTTATCGGCATCGACCAGTCGCCCATCGGCCGCACCCCGCGCTCCAATCCAGCGACTTATACCGGCGTCTTCACCCAGATTCGTGATCTCTACGCCATGCTGCCGGAGTCGCGGGAACGCGGTTATAAAGCGGGACGGTTCTCGTTCAACGTTCCCGGTGGCCGATGCGAAGCCTGCCAGGGCGAAGGTCAACGCCGCATCGAAATGAACTTCCTGCCCGATGTCTACGTGCTCTGCGAGGTCTGCACGGGCAAGCGCTACAATCATGAGACGCTGGCGGTAAAGTACAAGGGCTATTCGATTGCCGATCTGCTGGAGACGCCAGTTGCCGATGCGCTGCCGATCTTGGAGAACATTCCGCAGATTAAGCAGAAACTGCAGACGCTGGTGGATGTCGGGCTCGGCTACATTCATCTGGGACAGTCGGCGGTGACTCTCTCCGGCGGCGAGGCGCAACGCATCAAGCTGGCGCGTGAGCTCAGCAAGCGGCAAACCGGCAAGACCCTTTATTTGCTGGACGAGCCGACCACCGGCCTGCATTTTGACGATGTCAGCAAGCTGTTGGAAGTGCTGCATCGGCTGACCGATCTGGGCAATAGCATCATCATCATCGAGCACAACATGGACGTCATCCGTAATGCGGACTGGATCATCGACCTGGGGCCGGAAGGCGGTGAGGAAGGTGGTCGAATCGTGGCCCAAGGCACGCCGGAGCAGCTGGCGCGAGTCAAAAAGTCTTACACCGGACAAACATTAGCCAAACTGCTTCCGGCAGCGTCCAATAACAAGGGCAATGGGGAGAAACTTGCCGCCACGCTCTGAACGGCTCGCAGAACATGTCATCACCACCCAATACGTTTCCTGATCCCATCAACAGTGCGCCTCCGGCCCTGAGCGAGGAAGCTTTTGCCGGGCCGGTTGAGGTCATCGCCGCCCCCGCGCCCAAGCCGTTCCCCAGCTGGTCGGCATGGGACGTCCTCGCCATCATGGTTTTCACCCTGGTGGCGATTCTGGTCTTCACCCTGGCGGCGTTGTTCATTGCGCGCAGTTTTCCGCAGTATCACAACGCCTCGTTCACCGACTTGGCCACCAGTGCCGCAGTGGTCATTGGCGCGCAGACCGCAGCCTATCCGATCGTGTTGCTGTTCATCTTTGTTCTGGTGCGCTCGCGCTCCAAGCAGCCCTTTGGCAAGGCCATCCAGTGGAACTGGCCCGGCATGCTGGCGCCGGGGTTTGTTATTGGCGGGGTAGTCTTGGCGCTGGTGATCGAGAGCCTGGCGCGCTTCTTGCCGATACCGAAATCATTGCCCATGGATACCTACTTCCGCGACGCCAGCAGCGCCTACATGATGGCTACCTTCGGCATGACCTTGGCGCCACTGCTGGAAGAGCTGTTCTTCCGCGGTCTGTTGTATCCGCTGCTGCGCCGTGGGCTCGGGCTGATGGCAGGTGTGCTGCTGACCGCCCTGGCCTTCGCCGCGATTCATGGCGCGCAACTGGGCTACGCCTGGGCGCCGGTGCTCAGCATCTTTGTCGTTGGACTTGCCTTTACCCTGGTCCGGGTACGCACCAACTCCGTCGCCGCGTCCTTTCTTATGCATTGCGGCTACAACTTCGCCCTGTTCGCGGCGCTCTGGGTGGCAAGCGATCATTACCGTCATCTGGAGAAGGTTACCGGCTGATCCGCCCCAACTCGCGCCAAAGCGGTGCGAGCTGGGAGGGCCGGTCGGGTGCGAACCGCCGTAGCCGAAGCAGTGATATTGTGAAAAGTATGGCGACGAGCGCACGCGAGCAACTCCTGGCTATGCTGGCGGAGAAGTCCTTTCGCCTCGGCGAATTCAAACTCTCCAGCGGTGGCACCAGCGACTACTACATCGACTGCCGTTTGACCACGCTCGACGGTAGAGGCGCTTTGCTTACCGGACAAGCGGTGCTGCAGGAGATTCACCAGCAGGGATGGCACCCGGATGCGATTGGGGGTCTGACGCTGGGGGCTGATCCTATCGTGGTGGCAACCTCCGTAATCAGCGCGCAATACGGAAAGACGCTGCACGGATTTCTGGTGCGCAAAGCCGAGAAGGGTCACGGGACCGGCCAGCGTATTGAAGGCTTCCGCGAGAGACCGGCGCGCGTGGTGATCGTCGACGATGTCTGCACCACTGGCGCGTCGACGGTGCAAGCGATCGAGGCGGCCCGCGAGCACGGCTTCGAGATCGTCGGCGTGATGTGCCTGGTGGATCGCCAGCAGGATAACGGCCGCGAAAACGTCGAGAAGGCCGCTTCACCCGCGCCGTTTGTCGCGCTCTTTACCGCCAGCGATATTCGCGCGGAGCATATAAGGCTGGGTAAACACAAAGAGTCAGGACCGCCCCCGATTTTTGCCGTAAGTGCGAAGTGTGATTTCTGCGATCGGCCCGCGGTAACGAATGTCCCGGGGAACCGGTGCGAAGCGCATCGGCCGTAAATCGCCTTTCTGAATTCGCGGAAGGAGCGCATCATGATTGGGAAGTTGAGCACGATTATTCTTGTGGTGAAGGACATGGAACGTAGTGTTGCCTTCTACCGTGACATCGTAGGCCTCAACGTGGAGATGCACACGCCATATTGGAGTTCGTTGAGTGCTGGAAATATTTCGCTTGGCCTTCACCCAGAGACCGAGAAAGCCAAGGCCGCGCCAACCATGGGATGTACGTTTGGTTTTGAAGTGGCCGACATCCAGCAGACGGTACAGGATCTGAAAGCCAGGGGCGTAAGGGTACAGCTGGAGCCTAAACGCGAGGATTTTGGCTGGCTGGCCATTGTCGCCGATCCTGATGGCTATCCCGTGCAACTTGCGCAGACTGAGCCGTGGGCCAAGGCAAGCAGCCCAGAATCGACATGATCAAAACTGTGGAATGGACGAAGTCGGGCGTACGCTTCATCGATCAGACGAAGCTTCCCACCGAAGAAACTTACGTCACTTGCAAGACCTATGAAGAAGTTGCCGATGCCATCCGGACGATGATCGTACGCGGCGCACCGGCAATCGGCGTGACTGCGGCCATGGGCGTCGCGCTCGGGGTACGCGATTCGCAGGCGCAAGACCTCGCCGCGCTCAAGCGGGACCTCGATCACATAAGCGACGTGCTGGCAGCCACGCGGCCGACGGCGGTGAATCTCTTCTGGGGGATCCGCCGCATGAAAGCCAAGTTCGACGAGGTAAGCGCCAAGCCAATCGCGGAAATACAGAGGACGCTGGTTACCGAAGCCTGCCAGATGCTGGAAGAAGATATCGCCGCGAACCAATCCATGGGCAAATACGGAGCCGTGCTGTTGCCCGCCAGCGGCGGCATCCTGACCCACTGCAACGCCGGCGCGCTGGCGACCTGCGGTTACGGTACGGCGCTGGGCGTGATTCGCGCTGCTGTCGATGCGGGTAAGCAGTTGCACGTATTTGCCGATGAGACTCGTCCTTTCCTTCAGGGATCGCGTCTGACAGCGTGGGAGTTGATGAAGGACGGCATCCCGACCACCGTCATCTCCGACAACATGGCAGCCGCGATCATGCGGCAGGGAAAGATCGACGCAGTAGTGGTGGGAGCGGACCGCATCGCCGCCAACGGTGATGTCGCCAACAAGATCGGTACCTACGGCGTGGCCGTCCTGGCCAAGGAGCATGGCATTCCCTTTTATGTCGCTGCTCCCTACTCGACGGTGGATCTCAGTACTCCGGATGGCAGCCAGATCCCCATTGAGCAGCGTTCCGCGCGAGAAGTCACACACATGGCCGGCAAGCAGATCACGCCTGACGGTGTAGGGATCGAGAATCCGGCCTTCGATGTCACGCCGCATCCCTATGTCACGGCGATCATCACCGAACGTGGCGTGGTGCGCGCGCCGTACTCGGCGTCTTTGCGCGCAATGGCTCCAGTGGAGACCACCAGCGCCTAGGCCCCAGTTCGATTGATTATTGTGGTCCCTGCTGGTTGGCGGGATTCAGCTGCTGCTGATACATCTGCTGCTGCTGTTGCAGTTGCTGCATCTCCTGCATGAGTTGTTCCGGCGTCTTCGGACCGTTCTGCTGCTCACCGCCTTCAAGTTGCTCGCCGGGATTACGCGGCTGCCCTCCGGGCATGACGGGACGGCGAAATCCGCCGGGCGGCGGAGCGGGCTGCTCGGTATTCTGATACTCGTTCTCGGAAGTGTCGGCCGTCGGACCAGCGTCGTCCCCGGGATCCTCCTGCGCCGGCTGCGGAGCGTTATTCTGCGCCGTGTTCACGGCCGTACCAGCCTGCCGCGGAGTCAAAATCACTTTCTGTATCCCGCCGGGGTCGCCGTTTACCCCCAGAATGACGTAATCAAACTTCGACCCATTCAGCAAGGTGTTCAATACGTCGCGTGGAAGCCCCGGCCCCAACTGGGCCACGACGCGCTCATTGCCGGCACTGGAGGGAATGTCAATCGATGCCCCGGTGCGCGCCTGTACGGCGCGAAGAACCTGGGCCAGGGTGGAATTTGGCGCATCAATCGTCAGCTGCCCATTTTGCAGACTGACCCGCGGTGCGGTCGGTGGCGACTGCTCCAGCGTGGGCGGAGGAGGAGGAGGTGTAGGTGCCGCCTCCACCACAGGCACGGCTTTCGATCGGCGCGCGTGTGATTTGGCCGTCTGAGATGCCGGCGTGGAAACTGGCTTGGTCGCGAGCGCCGCTCTTGGTTGGGCAGGCGTCCCCGGCACTGGTGCTGCTCGCATTGCAGCTGGCTGCGAGGAAGCAGCATTCGCCTGGGGTGCCATCTGGCCTTGTGCCGTTGGCGCCGTCGTCTGGCTGCTGACCGTGGAAGGAATCATGAGAGCTCCCGCCGCCAGCATCGTGCCCACAAAAGTTTTCCCAAGGCGTAGCATAAGAGTTGGACGGCGAAGCGGTTCGATAGTTTCGCCGTGCTTCTATCCTGATATTCTAAACTGCGAGCCCTCGGCCTGCTGCCTCAATCAGCGGCTTTCGTAAAACAAATGCAGCCGGGTTGCTCCCCTGCGGCAAATCGGCATCTTAGCGATTGAGGCTCGCCGCGGGCGATCCGGAAGGCGCCATGACTCGCATTTCGCACGCACTTGCTCAGCTTTCTTCCTCACCCCTTCGACTCGTATCGTTCCTCATCATGGTCTTGGCAATACCGGGCGCTTTGCCGGCGCAAACGTGTTCCACCGGCTCCGACCTGGATGCGGCCACCAAGAGCGCGATCGACAATGCGGCGACACAGTACCTGCAAATGTCAAAAAACGGCGATGTGGCAGGGCTGAAAGCCAACGCGATTCCGCAACTCGCCGGCGACTTCGGATCGATCGAGCAGGCTGTGGTTACCAATAAGCCGTATCTCGCCGGAGGCCAGGCGACGATCGCTGGAACGTATCTACTCGACGCCTCACAGGCCAAGGCTCCGCTGCCGCGAGCCGAATTCTATTGCGGAATTTTCAATTCCCAGGATCGGTTAGGCTTTTTCATTCCCAACCTGCCGCCGGGCCGGTATGCCATCGTGATCCAGAAGGTTAGTGGCAAAGACCCAATCACGCTCACACTGGTGTTGCAAGAAGTCGGCGGCGCTTGGAAGCTGGCGGGATATTATCCGCGGCTGGATGCGCTCGGCGGTCACGACGGCGAGTGGTATCTGGCGAAAGCGCGCGAGTACAAGGCGAAGGGATCCTCGCGCGACGCCTGGTTCTACTATCTGACAGCGTGGGACCTGACGGCTCCGGTGAACTTCATGAGCACGCCCCAGCTCGACAAAATCGCCGACGAGATGCAAACGGAGCGGCCCAGCGATCTGCCCAGTGACAGCGCTCCGCTGAGTATTTCGGCAAATGGCAAAGTCTTCAAAATTACGGAGCTCGCGGCCGTCCCAGTCGACAACAATCTCGACTTGCGGATTCGCTACCAGAATCCCGACGCCGGGAATTCGGGAGTGGCCTTCCAGGACAATATGGCCGTGATCAAGGCCGTAGCGGCGAAGTATCCCGAAGTGCGCGATGCCTTCAATTCGATCATTGTGCGCGCGGTGGATAGCAGCGGACATGAATACGGGTCGCTGCTGCCGGTGAATGATATCAAGTAGACACGGAGTTCGTGTAGCACTGGTTTCCTGTTACACTGGCGAAGATGAAAGCAAAACTTCGAAACGTGACAGTAACGCTGGAGGAAGATGTCGCTCGTTGGGCCCGGCTTGAGGCTGCACGAAACGACATTAGCGTCTCGCGTTTGCTCGCAGAGATTCTGAAAGAACGAATGATTGAGAGAGATGATTACGAGCTAGCCATGCGACGGGCACTGGCACGCAAGCCTTTCCTGAAAACGGACGGCCATTACCTCTCACGTGAGGAAGCGCATGACCGCAACCGTCTTCGTTGATTCGAACGTCTTTATTTATGCTTTCGATGACGCGGACCAAACGAAGCAAGCGTCGGCGCGGACTTGGCGAATGGAATTGTGGAAGCGACGTGCCGGCAGAGTCAGCTTTCAAGTGCTCAACGAGTTTTATGTAAAGGTGTGCCAAAAGTGGCCAGCAGCGCGACTCCATGCCCGAGCAGAGGTGCGCGACCTGTTAAGGTGGCACCCGGTAGGCGTGAATGCGGGACTACTCGAACAAGCATGGAAGATTCAGGATCGCTATCGACTATCGTTCTGGGATGCACAGATCGTGGCAGCCGCGCGGCTGGCCTCTTGCCACTACCTTCTTACCGAAGACTTGCAGGCGGGCCAGAACTTTGATGGTGTGATTGTCACTAACCCATTTCGCGACAGTCCCGAGTCGCTTCTTGACCAGAGTTGAAAACTCTTATTGAGCTTCGCCAACTTCACCTTTCCTAACCTCGATCATCGCGCTCGAACTTGCACTCCGACGGCAACTTGTCAAAGCGTAAGCCTTCAAACACCGGTGCGCGCATCTTGACACCCCCACCCTGTCCTTCATGGGTCCATTCCGTGAATTTGATTTCGGCGACCAACTCGGGTTTGACATAGTGCACACGGCGGTCGCTTTCCACTTTTCCGAAGAAAGGATTGCGATTGGTTTCGATGGCCTGCAAACGCTTCCACATCTGCGCGTGGGTTTGCTCGTTGAATCCGCTGCCGGCCTGACCAACCGGAATCAAGCGACCCTGGTCATCGTAGAGTCCCAGCACCACTGATCCAAAATTTTCACGTGAGCCGCGGGGATCGGTGTATCCGCCGATCACGCATTCCTGCCGCTGGGTGATCTTGATCTTCAGCCAGTCGCCGCTGCGCTTCTGGAGATAGCAGCTCGAACGGCGCTTGGCAATGATGCCTTCCAGCCCGCGATGGGTAGCAGCCTTGAAGAGCGCCTTGCCAGTGCCCACCCAATGGTCTGAATAGCGCAGCAGCTCGCTGGGCGTAACAATCGATGCCAACAACCCTTTTCGCTGCTCGAGATCGGCCGGCATCAGGTCGTAGCCATCGAGATACAAGAGATCGAAAACGTAATACGCGATCGGTATGTCGTCGCGCGTACGCCGAATGCGGCGGCCGCCTTCACCGACCCCAGTCCGCTGCTGCATCAGGCCGAACGACGGGCGTCCCTGGTCGTCCAACGCGACGATCTCGCCATCAAGAATCGCCTTGTCGGCTTTGATCTGACCGGGGATTTCCTTCAGCTCAGGGTAGGCTTTGGTCAGGTCGTTCTGATTGCGTGAAACCAGGCGAAGCGATTTGCCATCGAGGAATGCCACTGCGCGATAGCCATCCCACTTGATCTCGTAGAACCAATTCTCGTCGTCGAAGGGCTCGTCGACCGAAATGGCAAGCATGGGATGGATGGCGTGCGGCATAGGCCCCTTGCGGCCCAGGCGCGCAGCCAGCGGAGCTACGCTGTCTTCTTCAGTGACTTTTTTTTTACAAGTGCAGATGTGGAGGAAGTTTTGCCGGTACCCGATTTCACCAACTGATCGGCTGCGGGAGCGGCGGCGTTGGCAGACTTGGTGCTACGCTTCGCTGCGGCAGCCTTGGCCGCAGTTGAGGATGACTTCACGGCAGCCGACTTCTTTGCAGTCTTCGCCTTCTTGGCGTCGGCTTTGGCGATGGAGTCGGCGAGCCAGTCGTTCTTACTGGAGCCGCCGCGAGTCGTGGCTTTGCGGCTGCTGAGCCATTCAGCTGAGCCCTCATCGCCGGCAATTTGTTTCAGCGAGCGCTTTGTCAGGGCTGAGTAGTCGTACTTGTCGATGTCGTACCCAGGCTGATCGTAGGCGTCGTGATGTTTAATCAGCAACCACTCTGTCCCCTTGCTGCCCGGCCGCCGCGCTTTCATGTGAATCAGCGCAAAGCTGCCCTTCAACTTCTTGCCGTTCAGGCGAAACTTCAGATCGCCCTTCGCCAGCATCGGATGCGCATCGCCCTCCGGCTCCCATGTGCCTACGTCCCAGACCATCACGGTGCCCGCACCATAGTTGCCCTCTGGAATTGTGCCTTCGAAATCGAAGTAGGAAACGGGATGATCCTCGACCTGCATCGCGAGGCGCTTGTCGGCGGGATCTAACGACGGTCCTTTAGGAACAGCCCAAGACTTCAGCACGCCCTCCATCTCCAGCCGGAAGTCGTAATGCAGTCGCGTGGCTCGGTGCTTCTGCACAACAAATCGCTGCTGGCTGCGCTTGCCGATCTTTGGCGGCGGCTCGGGCGTGCGGGTGAAGTCGCGCTTGCGTTTGTACTCCTCGAGTGCCATGCGCAGTTAGATGAACACAGAAGTCGCCCGTGCTGCAAGCTCCGCAACGGGGGAGTGCCGAAGTCAGATTGGGGCGGTGCCGCAGGATGTTTCTTGGGTAGTGCTGACCTTCAGGCCAGCGTCTAGGCCATTTCCTTCCTCTTCTGACTCGGCTTCAGACGACGACAGGACGAGTCGCGCTGCGAGTTTTTCAGCAGCCTCTCTAGTCGGCTCAATGCCACCGTACGCCCCGCCCTGCTTTGCTACAATGCAAATACCGCGACTTGGGCGCTTAACTCAGCGGTAGAGTGCCATCTTCACACTCTGCCTAGACTCGGAAAATCAATGACTTACCAGATATTTCCGAGAACATTGAGTAACCTCTAGCAAGGCTCAGGACAGTGGGGAACTCGCGATTGTTCCCTTGATCGTTCCCACAAAACTGCACGCGACGGATTGGCTACGACGCGAAGGGAATGACCCTCACACTGTGCTCGAAAGTCCAATGTTGCTCGAACGTTCGACTTCGGGAACAAACCTGCCTTTCGAACGCCGAAATCAGCACGGCAAGGTTCGACGCTGCACACTCTGCAACTCCCGCCTCAGTAAACACTTGCCGTGTTGCAACACTCAATTCCTGCCGAATTCCCAGACTCACTCGTACCTGCGTCGAACCGTTCAAGTTCGAACTTCGTCCTCGCTGTGCAATTCTCGTGCTCGCGCTGTATCTCCCAGTAAGCACTGCCGTTAAATGTGTAGACAGTTCGCTGTGCGCCGCGACTTGTACCGACTACCCGAATCGGCAGAGCAATCGCGATTTGAATGCTGATTGAGAACATGTGCGAATGGCCTACCGAAAACCCGTAGACACGTCGACAAAAGCATCCAACTTTGTCCGACAACTACCGCGTCCAGGGGATGTCATTAACGCCCCCACCATGACCTGCATTGATTGGCTAAGGTAAACCGGGCGCTTTGGGAATCGCGAGTGTGTCGCCCCTCGCGTTCCGTCTGGCGCGGTTGTCTGTGCCCGGATCAATCAGTCTGCGGAACGGAATCGCAGGTACACTTGCCGGTGCACTCTCCTATGCCGCAGACCCTCGCTCCACACGTCGGACAAGTACCGAGTTCATCGTCGCTGCGCCACTCGCCACATGCATCGCATTCCATCGTGTCATATCCTCCGTTTTGATAACCGCTAACCCAGACAGTACGATGCTTTGCAGCCTGTGTCTACGCTGCAACTCAGTTGGTTGTGAACGCCCATCTTCGGTGTGGACTCGGTGAGAAATGGACGCAGTATGGAATGGTCGGAATGGCGGAGCTTTCCTGATCCGCCGGAAGTCCGGGATACTGATTGCGGCCAATTGGAGGCGGTAGCTACGAGTTGCTCGAATATCATTTGACCGGTCCTCCAGAGACGCGATATGGCTCCGCATCCGTTTTGTTCACGCCCACCACTAGATAGTAGCGGTGTTCCCATTGCACGTAAGCACAACTCAGCAGAAATAGGAGCATCCCCAGACAGAGAATCAACCGCTGTTCATTTATTGGTGTTGGCATTTCACCTCCGCGGCTAAGCCCGATGCTTGCAGCGAACCAGTCGCCGCGTGGAGACAATACTTCTATCATGAGAAATCCGATGGATCGCCCTACGTTCCATAAAGAACAGGCTGGCCCGTGTCCCAAGTGCGGTCGGCCGGAAACGGTTGCTCGAAAATCGCGCATAACAGGCGAATTGTACTTCGGATGCGCCCGTCCGAATCTTCGACAAACGCTTGTTTTCAACCGTTTGGCTGATAGCATATTTAGTATCAGTAATCAGTTATTTCTTGTGCTTGCCGAAACCTGTAGACATTCGGAAAATCATTCGCAAAGCCCGGATGACGCCAGCGCGTGGCCTTTTAACGGCATTGTGCGCTCTACCATGACTTGTTCTATGCCTAGGAAACAGATAAGGAGTAGATCAGCGTTCGTACACCGCTAGTAACAAGTTGCCCCTGTTTCACGATGGCTTGTCGTTTTGCGGAATTGTAGCGAATCGCCAGTTGCAGGCATCGAAGCTAATCTTGACGTGGCAAATGCTTACATTCTCGCTGTAAGCGTTCCTGAACTTCGTCGTCATTCGCCACGCACTGCGAGGATTTCCGGCTAGTTTCGTGTAGATGCTGTCAAAGTCCCGAAGACTTGCAAGGTACAAATCGCCGCCCTCATTCGCCTCCACGTAGATCGCAAGCCAAGGCTCGCACCCAAAGGCCACGCAAGCATTCAGCAATTTCTCTCGATCACCCTTTCTAGGGAACAATCTCACATCCGAATTCTCCGTGCCGGGAAAGCGCGTTCGCGCTTTAACCGAAATCCCCAGTCGCCGTCGCGTGGCCGGACTATATGCAACGAGGTCAATCCCCACGTGGTCAATAATCGCCACCTCGAAACCCGAACGCGAAAGCCAATTGCAGATTAAGTGCTCTCCGAAGTCTCCTATCACCTTTTGGTGCCGAGCTCCTTTTTGAATCGGCATTTCGAGTGACCTCCAGAGCAATCATTGTGCGGCAAACAAACTTGGGTCTATGACCGCCGTCACTAAGGTATGTTACCCCGTTTGAGACGTGAATCGGCCCTTGCAGCCGAATACTTGCCATTGCTCGTAACCGCATTGGGAAAAGCAATCTTTGCGCAGGAGATCTATTACGACCAGGCGTCTGTTGCATTGAGGATTTGGGCTGGAGCACGGCGCAAAACTCGTAATCCTCATTCGATTGTCAGTTGGGTTGATCTGTGCAGCCATAGCGGATGTTACGGAGCCCGGTCACTGCGCAGAAGCTATATGTCACGTGCCGTGCGGGACGCATATTGCTTACGAGCCGCCTCTAGTTGTTCAGCCTTGGATTCGCGAAAGGGCTTGATCGCGCTCTGGACTTTGCGAGGCGCCTTCTTTACATCGCTATCCTTGATGTATTTGTCCTTGATGATATTCCCGTCGCGATGGTAGGCGTGTAGATACGGCCCGTTCAATCGGATAGGCGGGTTTGTGCGCGCCGACCGCCTGATCTCATACCAAAATCGCTGGTTCTTGATGGTCACCGATACCAGAACTTTGACCGTGTAAGGCTTTCCGCATTCGTATTTCGAGGGAGGCTTGCGATGATCGGCAATGTACTGGTCGCAGAGCTTCTTGGCGTTGCGAAGTTGTTGGGGCGTACAGGCACGCAGTTTTTCTCTCAGGCTGGCTCCAACCATGCCCTTCTTCCGCTCCTCTCGGCGTTCCGCAACGCGTGCCTTTCGCTCCTGCTCCATCTGGGCGAGGTGCTCTTCGATACTTCTGCGGTCAAACGTAACGGAGGTCAGAGTGTCATTTTTCATGCGTGGGCCGTCCAAGTTACAGATGTGACAGGGGTTTTACAGTTTCGTTGATATCGGGAGATCAAACGGCGAGGATTTTTTCTTTATCGGCGAGGAATTGGCCAAATTGGAGCGCCGTTGTGATGAGGCTCAGAACAGCCGCAATCAGCATCACTACAGCGCCAGCAAAGTTTATCGTGGACAGCGTGGAATCAGAGGCCATGCGTCAACTCTCGTCACTAATCTTGCACTTACCCGATTGAAAAATCAAGCCCACTCTAAGTGCGACTGTCTGCATATTGTGCAGCCTCGATCTCGCGGCCAATTGCTGCTTCCCGAATCTGGCGTCGTGCAATATCATGCGCGTATCACCTGCAAGCACAATTGAAAGGGCAATGACCGAACTCATCTGGGATGGCAAGTATGTGGACGGGAAGAGGCAGGCGCCTGTACGGGTCGCACTTCCGTTTCAAACAATCGAGACGGTGAACGAAGCCGCTGCCGACCGCCAGCGCAGCCTTGAACTCTTTGCGAGGGGCGGCCAATCGGAGTGGCGCAACCGTCTGATTTGGGGGGACAAGAAGTACGTGCTCCCATCGCTCCTGCCGGAATTTGCCGGAAAAGTGAATCTTGTTTACATCGACCCACCGTTCGATACAGGTGCTGACTTCTCATTCAACGCAACAGTGCCGACTAATCCAGGCGTGTCAGAGGACGAGGTATTCACATTTACTAAAGAGCCTAGCATTATCGAGCACAAGGCTTATCGCGACACCTGGGGACGCGGGTTGGATTCATATCTGCAATGGTTCAATGAAACCGTTGTTCTCATACACGAACTGCTCACTGAAAGTGGAAGCCTCTATGTACACCTCGATTACCATGTGAGCCATTACGCGAAGGTCGTGCTAGACGAGGTTTTTGGGAATCAAAACTGTAGAAATGAAATTGTTTGGAAGCGACAGACGGCGCACAGCGATCCAAAGCGCTATGGGCCCATTCACGATGTTTTGTTTTACTACGGAAAGTCTCCAGCCGCTAAGTTCAACATGCAGTATGCCCCCTATGACCAAACTTACTTAGAGTCTCACTATTCACTTCGTGATCCGGATGGGCGGCAATACCAACTTGGAGATTTGACAGCGCGTGGACCGAGACCAGGGCTTCAGTACACTTTTCATGGAGTGAACCCCCCTCCGGGTCGAGTCTGGACGATGTTGCCTGACAAGATGGAACAGCTTTACAAGGCTGGGCGTGTTGTGTTCACAAAAGGCGGGATGCCACGGCGAAAACGCTACCTAGATGAAATGCCTGGCGTTCCACTGCAGGATGTCTGGACTGACATCAACCCAGTTAATTCTCAGGCTCTTGAGGCTACAGAATATGCGACCCAGAAGCCTGAAGCTCTGCTCGAACGCGTCCTGAAAGCTTCATCAACCGAGGGAGACTTAGTACTCGATTGTTTCGCTGGGAGCGGAACGACGGCAGCAGTAGCGGAAAGGCTCGGAAGGCGATGGATTGTGTGTGACCTCGGTCGATTCGCCGTCCACACCGCTAGGAAGCGGCTGCTGTCGATATCTGGTGTTAAGCCATTCGCCGTTCAAAACCTCGGGAAATACGAGAGGCAGGTGTGGCAAACAGCGGAGTTTAGCATGGAAAGTGCGGGTGCTGTCACCCGTCAGCGTTTGAGTGACGCCGCATACCGCGAGTTCATTATCGAGCTTTACCATGCTAGGCCAATCAACGGGTACACGTGGCTCCACGGCCTGAAGTCTGGACGAATGGTTCATGTTGGTGCTGTGGATGCACCTGTCACTATTGCGGATGTGAAGGCGATTGCACGTGAGGTACCGTTGAGTGCAGACGACCCAAACGTTAAGACGTTCCGGTATGAAGGTTTCGACATTATCAACCTGCAGAAAATAGTTGAGCGGGACTACACGATTCCAGAGCCACAGACCGCTCAAGAGGTACTTGGGTACTATTCGCGACGAATTGCCGAGGCGGTCAAGCTGCCCTCCCAGTTCGCAGCGCTTGCTCCGAAGGTGCGCGAGTTCTTTGAGCACAAGGTGTTCGGACAGACCGTAGACCTTACAGAACATGAAGTCGTAAAGGCGATGAGCACGCCGATTGCGCACTATGTCTGTGTTGATGTGTTCTCAAAAGCCCTGAAGAAGCTGACCATCGCGGAACAGGAGCCGACGCTGCTTGAGCCGGAGCGAAAGCTGTCAAGTTGTCAGCCTTTCCCCTGGTCACGGCCTGTATGGGAAGGCGTCCGCACCGTGTTTAATCTCGTTCCGTGTGACAATCATTTTGAGCGGGACTTCGCGAAGTTTCTGGACAACGCTCCCGACGTTGCGGCGTATGCGAAGCTGCCTCAGCCGTTCGGATTCTCTATCGACTACACCGATGGCGCGATGAATCTGCGTTCTTACTACCCTGATTTCGCGGCTGTGGACACTCACGGCACGCGATGGCTTATCGAAACGAAGGGCGCTGAGTACGACGACGTGGCGCACAAAGACGTTGCGGCGGCAAGATGGTGCGAGAATGCGACGCAGTTAGCAGGAACCAAATGGCAATACCTGAAGGTGCCACAGAAGGCATTTGAAACGTTGCAGCCTAGCCGACTGGAACATTTGCTTGCTCTGCGGGCAAGCAATCTATTTTGATGCGATACCGATAGAAAAACCTGTAGACAGTTCGAAAGTTGCGAAAAAACTTCCGCGCAACTACCGCGTGCCTTCGATGTGATTCTGCGCCCTACCTTGAGTCTACTTTGCTGCGAACAAAGCAGTTACGGAGTAGATCGGTGTTTGAGCATTGCTAGTGACAGCATGCCCGGTGTTTCACGATGTGCTTTTCGCTCTGGATTACAGTTCGTCTTTTGCCTTGTTTATAACGAACTCTCAATTAACATAGACGCATGGCAGATGACAAAAGTGCCAACATCTCTCCCGCAAGAATGATAGCGGACATTGCTCGCATTTCTCCCCTGTCCAGAGAGAGTTACCTCACCGACAACTTCAAAGGTTTGCCAATCAGGGTCGAAGGTACTGTCATAGAGCCAGAAAACATCCTGCACGCTCCCTACGCCACAGTGGCACTCAGGAATGAGCCGGACGGCGCAAGGATTCTCGCGAACTTCACCAAGCCACTTTCGCCAGAAGTGAAGCAGTTACGACCCGGTGATTACGTGATTATTTCGGGCGTAGTTTTCAACGTTGCGAGCAGTCTGGTATTGGACGGCTGTGTTTTGGTCGAGAGTAAGATTCTCTCGGATGCAACAGCCGTTCAGCCAAGGCCAATGGGTCTCCGTGCACAATGGTTGCCGGAGTGGTTGAATAACCTAGTCGTTCAAGTCATCGCAGGTTTGATCTGTGGGATCATTTTGCTTTACCTGGGTTGGCGGTTCTTTCACTGATTATCACCTCACAAGTCCGTTACACCGGACGGACATGACGCTCTGCATACTGTGCGCATATCCGACGGAATCAAATCAGCCAGTTACATAATTCTACAGAATTCTGTTGACATATACGGCGCATTATGCGCATAGTGTGCACATGGAAAAGCAATCGCAACTCGCAGTTGCATACCTCCGAGTGTCAGGCAAGGGACAGGTTGACGGTGATGGATTCCCACGGCAGTTAGCGGCAGTCTACGCCTACGCCAAAACCAACGGCTTGACGCTGGCGAAGGTGTTCCGTGAGGAAGGTGTCAGCGGGACTAAGGAACTGGAGAACAGGCCAGCGCTCCAACGTTTATTGGCAGCGGTCGCCAGCCGTAACGTCTCCGTCGTGCTAGTAGAGAAGCTGGACAGGCTGGCACGTGACCTAATGATTCAGGAGACGATCCTACGCGACTTGCAGCGCCGTGGCGTCACGCTCGTCTCGACAATGGAGCCAGACCTGTGCAGCGATGACCCGTCACGCAAGCTGGTGCGGCAGATCATGGGTTGTATTGCTGAGTATGAGAAAAGCATGATCGTGTCGAAGCTGGCAGGGGCGCGGCAACGGATGCGTGCTAAGACTGGCATCTGTGAAGGCCGCAAGCCTTATGGAGAGCGCAAAGGCGAGCGGCGAGTGATTGACCGCATTCTGGCCTTGCGAGCGGCTGGTGAAGCAATGGACACGATTGCGGACACCTTGAACAGGCAGGGACTAAAACCGCGTTGCGGTCGTCAGTGGTACGGCTCCAGTGTGCGCAATGTTCTGTTGCGGCAATCGGTCACGACAACACCAGGGGCTACGGCATGACGACGAAAAGGAAATCCGGTCGCGGCAAGCCTATGAACCTGTACATGCGGGCAGATGATGTCGCCAAGATACGGGAGCTAACCGCTTACGCGGCCGGGAACAGCCAGCGAACTAGTGATTCGATGATTGTTAGGGCGGCCTTGCGAGCGGTCAGTGCGAACCGCGCATTCTTGGCGGCGCTCAAGGATGCCGAAGCGAGCGATCTGCGATTCAACCGGGAAGGATGAGTGCAGACCGCTCTGCACACTTATGCAGCGACCGCCCGCCTTCTACCCAGAGAACAGGCGTCACTATTTTGGACATACGCATTAAGATTAGGGGGAGCCCCGCGAACGATAACGTCTAGCGCTCGTGTCGGAATGACTCTGGGCTGTTTTGGAATCTCCGGCCCCACGAGCGATTACAATGACACTGTGGAATTGACTGCTGAGCAAACCGAAATACTTTCGAGAATCACTGGTCGCCTGCTCAATATGCGGGCAGGAACCGCTGCTAACCCCTATCGGAAAAGTCTTGGGCCGAAGCGCAAAGTAATCGATCTGCTGCTGGCGACCAGCCTCCTCCGCACAGTGGGTAACATGTACGTACCCACTTTTCGCGGTGTGCAGCAGTTGGATGAAGGCATCCGGCGAATCGTGGAGTCTAGCCTTACGTCGGTGCTCCGTGGTCTCCAGCAACTTTACAAGTCTGACGACAGAACCACGATTGGTTTTAATGTAGTCGTTGAAGTGACTAAGAGAGCGAACCCGACTCTCGATCAATACGACGTGCTGCCCGCGCTGATTCTCGGAGAGGAGTTGGGTTTTTATCACTTCCCTCATAATGTACGCGTAGACAGTAAAGTCGAGGAAGATGTTGCTGGTGACGATTGCCGATTGACAGTTGACGAAGTAACCGTTCACGAAGACATCCTGGATTTTACGTCCGTTGAGGAACGATGGAAGCAAATACTCGTCCAAGAAGCTCGGTGGAAGAATGGTGCGCGTCTGGCTCCGGACGCCGATTACCTGGGAACCGACGCTATAGCTGAAGAGACTGACGGCTCGGGCATTGTAAGGAGCTATTCATTGCGAAACCAAGATTCCGCGTCAAGGCGACCTCGATCGATTGCCGCTAACAAAGCAGTAGCGATACTCACGACGCTTGTTCATGACGCTCCACATCTTGAAAATGAACCGTTTGGGTCGCCTAAGCGAGATCAATGGGTGACTACCGCTCAAGCGGCGCTGGAACGTGCTTTCGAAGCCGACAGCTCTGTCCTTAGCAGCTTTGAGACAGCTCAATCTTCCTCGTTCAGCATATATGACAGCGATTCGGAAATCCAAAAACGGGCTAATGCGCAAACCGCCTCTATGGTAGCCATCTTGCGGAGTGCTATTGAGCAACTGCGGTGGGACATTGAAGACGAGGATGCAAAGGAAGTGGTGGCAATGGTGAGTAGCAACGTCAACGGGGTCACGGTATTCATATCCCATAGCAGCAGAGACGCCGATCTCGCTCAGGCTTTGGTCGAGCTTTTGCGGGCGGCATTGGGTATCGCAGCAGATCAGATCAGATGCAGCAGCGTAGATGGATACAGACTCCCAGTGGGCGTCAGCACAGAAAGCAAACTTCGTGAGGAAGTCAACGCTGCGAAGGTGGTCGTCGGGCTTATCACTCCTAGCAGTCTCGCTTCCTCATACGTCATGTTTGAATTGGGCGCTCGGTGGGGGACAGGCCTGTTCTTAGCTCCGCTTTTGGCCGGCGTGGAACCCCGGACGCTGAGCGGTCCGCTATCGCTGCTGAACGCTCTGTCGGCGAGTAATGACGCGCAGCTTCATCAACTGCTGGCGGACATCGCAAACCAACTCGGATTCCGTCTCCAAAATGCGGCCTCGTATGTGCACCATATCTCTCGTGTTAGGCAGTTGGCCGATGCGGCTCCGCAGCCCTGATAGTTACTGGCCCGGTCCGTACGCAGATGGCGCTTGGAGGTCGGCGCAGGAACAGCCAGATAAGGATGGTTCAATTTGTGCGCTAGACGCCGACGCGAGACATGCCGGACAGAAAGTAAATCAGTGGGAGCTTGTGATGGGAGCTATATTAAATGCAGGCACCTAACGGCGACGACCATTTAGCGCAGTTAAAAACTTACTTCAGCGACGGGACTGGTATGTTCGTTCACGGCGAGCCGCGCTTTGAACAGCACCGCTTTCGGTTTTACTTTGGGGAAGGCGATCAGACGACAGCGCCGAAGCCATGGAAACACATCTTAGAGCTAAGCTCCGAAGAGGCCGTGAGCAGCGCGGACGACTGCATCCAAACGCCTGGAGTCTGCCGAGCAGACGGGAAGCTATTAATGGATGGTGACTGCCCATAGCGAAATTACGCTGGCGTCTCCGTGTGGGCAGCCGCTGCGGTGAATTCATCGTTCGCAGCGACTTCGGATACGTCAACTCAGCGAAGGTATTATCCTCTCACGCAGATATGTGACGCCAGTCACAGGAAATTGGGCGACAGTCTGCGTAAACTTCCTTGCTGTACAGGGGCAAGAAAACTGTTTTGCATGTCCCTTCCGCAGTGCGACCGCGTTCGACGGTTGGAAGGCGCGAACAACGAACCTAGTTCGGGCGGTGAGCTAAACGCCAGACCGTGGAACTAGACATGACGGCGAAGTTCACGGGCTTAACCGAAGCCGCTGTCGTTTGCCTCAGCGAGTGTGCCGCTGAGCACCCACATCGCAGGTATTGCGGGGGTTGAAATCCGGTCTCTGAGATCGAATCTCTTGAGCGGCGGGAAGTGAAAGGGTATACCCCAGTAGCTTCGACGAAAGATGTATGTAGCAATGGGCGAGCATGGCTCTCGCCTATCCCATCAACCCTCCAAGCAAGTCAATCTCTGTCCAGCCGGACAGGGATTTTTGTTTGTCAACTGACACCGTCAACAAGTCAGTAGCGATTGTTCCTCTATCAGCCTAGCAGCCAGCTTCGCCTCTGGCGTGCTTGCGATACTGACCGCACACAATGCCGGTGTCTCTCCTTCTCACTTATCAACCTATTACAACGGAGACCGCGATTTATGTCTAACGTATTACAGGGCAACTGTCCCTATTTTGAAGTTCCGCAACACCTAGTTTCGGCAGGAACATTATCGGCTATGAGCGTGAGTGATCTGCGATTATACGTGGCGCTACTGTTCGAAGCGCAGCGTACCACACGCACTGAGATTCCGCTAAGTGGGCAGCAATTACTCGGTATCACTGGACTATCGAAAGGTGCCGCTACCAGTGCGCGAAAGCGACTCAAGGCACGTGGACTTGTAGCAGCGAAACGAGGGCTTGGCAATGCCTATACGTACACGTTGCTGAACCCTATAACCGGCGAGCCGATGGTCAACGAGCGTCGAGAATTATCAACTAATAGCCCAAAGACACGTGGCGCTTCTTGGATGTTCACACTTTCTTCCAAGCAGTACGAACTCTATTACCGGACGCGGCTTGCGGGATCAATTATCACAACCGATAAGAACGGGCTGGTTGCCACCTGCCCATTTCATGAAGATAACAAGCCGTCTTTGGCGATCTCGACAAAACGGGGAGTCTGGAAATGTCGAGGATGCGGTAAAGGTGGCGGGATGATCCTGTTTGAACAGTCGATTCAATGCGTCGATCCGACTACAGCGTGCAAGAATATCGCTGAGATTGTTGGGGTCAATCTGACCGATGTCGAGCGGCGTCGGCTTGAGGCAACATACGACTACCGTGACGAACACGGCAAATTGCTTTATCAAGTCCTCCGCTATCAGCCAAAGGATTTTAGGGCTCAGAGGCCCGATTCGATCACTGACGGATGGCTCTCTGAGCTCGGTGACACTCGGAAGGTGCTCTACCGTCTTCCAGACGTAGCAAAGGCCGCACTGGTAATTGTTGTCGAGGGTGAGAAAGATGCAGACTGCCTCAACACACTTTTGTCCGACACGTCTGGAGAAGTGGTTGCCACGACAAATCCGTTTGGCGCCGGTAAATGGCTAAAGCAGTATAGCGACTGCCTTGAGGGTAAAGATGTGATCGTCATTCCCGATTCTGATAAGAGGGGAATGGATCATGCCAAGGATGTGTGCTCTAGCCTTCAAGGAGTAGCAGCCACGGTAAGGCAGGTGAGTCTCCCACAGGAGCTTGGAGTGAAAGACGTATCCGACTATCTTAAAGGCCACACGCTACACGACGCCGCAGAACTCTTCGGTATTGAAGAGTATGTCTATACCGCAGCATGAAGTCACCAAGCATGTACAACACTACTACAACACCATAATAACCAACACAACAATACTACAAAACTACGACACTACAACTACAACACTACAACTACAACACTACAACTACAACACTACAACTACAACACTACAACTACAACACTACAACTACAACACTACAACTACAACACTACAACTACAACACTACAACTACAACACTACAACTACAA